>Ga0116149_1005737_pt1 | contig 11467 bp, 10 predicted proteins | sample AD_UKC057_MetaG_FD_89787 | JGI IMG/M metagenome (GOLD analysis project Ga0116149, IMG submission 89787) | Active sludge microbial communities of municipal wastewater-treating anaerobic digesters from USA - AD_UKC057_MetaG | ecosystem: Engineered > Bioreactor > Anaerobic > Digestate | place: USA...
ATATTTCTCCAAGCATATAAATCAGCTAAAGTATCAGAATCATTATCCGTTCCAACATAGAAACTAGCATTAAAAGTAAATTGTTGACTATTTCTTCCTGCTAACTGCATAACTCCACCCATCCATGGAACCGGAACTGCATTACTCTTAGGATGCTGTAGTGTTATATTTTTACAAAGTAATCTTAAAGATTTTTTTCCAGCATCAATAACCAACTCAAACATGTTCTTACGAACAAGGTCAGATTGTATTGAAATAGGGTGATATAAATTTCTATCTCTTTGCATTTGTATTTTTCACCTCATATAATAAATAATAACTTTTAATTTTTATATAACTAAATATATATCTTAATATATCTTAATATTAAGTTAGGTGAACTAATTACAGTCTAAAGACTGTAATCTTCCTGATTCATCAACTACAGATTTCATAGTCTCCACAGGCTTGAATTCCCTAGGTTCCCTAGGTATTTGATTTTTAATAATTTTTGACATTCATATTACAGCTTAAAAGCAGTAATCTTTCTGTCTTAATTAGGTAAGTGAATTAATTTTTCATCAACTCACTTACCAACAATTAATTAATATATTAGTCCATTGATGCTCCGGTTGATGTGATTTTAAATCTGTTGATTATTCTTTCAGCTGATTTTGTTGGTTGTATTGTAATTTCAGCAACCATTATATTATTGTCAATATCAGATGGTGTGTTGGTAGTACTATCACATCTAATATTGAAATTATATAAACCTCTACGTGTTTTAATATCTGTCATGAAAGGCTCAACTAAATGAGTATACTGCAACCAAGTTAATGCATCATTAGGTTCAAACAAGAGATATTTAACAGCTGTTGCAAGAACTTTAGTCATGTAAAGAACTAATCTTACTACATTAACTCTGTTCATAGCTGTAGGTGCTCTCTGTAATGTTTTCTGACCGTATACTACAATACCATCACCACTGAAGTCACATATTGGATTAATAGCATTTGTATCTGTAGCATATAGTAAATCTCTTTCAGCTATATTTAATACTCTCTCTAATCTCTGAGCAGTAAATACTCGGCCTCTATTAAATCCAGCAGGGGCAAACCAAACTTCTGAATTTGAATCACTATAAGCATATACAGAAACCATCTTAACACTAGGTGGAACCCATTGCATAGATTCAGTAAATTCATTATTGATTTGAATCCATGGATAGTAAAGTGCCGCCATGTTACTATTTAATGCATTTTCGTTAGCATAATTGCCATCGCCGTTATGCCAATCAACAACATTCTGTACATTTAATCCCTGAGGAGGATCTATTATAGCAAAACAATCCCCACGTTGATTTTCACAAAGGTCAATAAGTTCACTAATTACAACTTTATCCCCAGCAAAATCAGGTACGGCGATAAGATTAATATCATAAGTTTCATTATTGTTAAAATCAGCTAATGCTAATACAGCTGTACTTGAATTAATATCAACAGCATCATCAAATCCGCCACTTAATACTAACTTAGTACCAAGTACAGGAACGATATTACCATCAGCATTATATAATTCAAAATCAACTATATTTGATATAACTTTATTATTAAAATATGTAGTTGCATCAGGGTCAGCAAAAGTGAAACCACGGAAATGTTCTGCTGGAGCAGATGTTGAAAGTTGATCTGCTGTCCAAATTTTAAGCCCATAATAATCTGTGACATCTTTATTTTTATAATCTAATTTGTAGAATTCTAATGTAACACCGTTGAATGATTCACCAAATGATTTAGCTACTGCTGTTCCCATTTCAGATATAAATGTTAATACAACTTCTTCACCATCATCTGCTTCTGTACCAACAAAATTAAATGTTACATTAGCATTACCAGCGAAATCTTTATAAATTACATCGCCATAAATAACATTATCTTTAACTATACTTCCTTCACCATCATCAATGAATATATTGGGCCCTACTTTGATTGTTAAACTACCAGGAAGAATAGATGAACTTAAATTATATGTACCACTATAATTACCAGTATCATCAACTACCCCCATCGTGTAACTATTTTTAGCCATATAATTAACAGATATGTTTAAACCTGCTGTAGGAGCAGTTGCTAATATTATTGAAAATTCACCAGTGTCATAGTTAATATTATTTGTTCCAACCAATAGACTACCTTCAATTACATCAACTAAATTACCGTTGCCATCATCTTTAGCTATAGCTGAATATTCATTTGATAGTGCTATTTTAATATCAGCTTCATCAACTACAGTAGTGTTAACTTCATAGATATATATTGAATTAGAACTTACAGGTGAACCTAGAGTATCAGTAAATGAAATTTCAGTACCTAGATTTTTCCACTTAAATATTTCATAAGTATAAGCAATCGTGAATATTGTTCCAAGTTCAGCTAATTCTATCTCAGGAGTAAATTCAACAGCCCACTCACCAGTTACTAAATTTAATGAACTTGAAGTTAAAGCAACATCAGCACCTGATTGATCTTTACATGTTAAAGTACATGTACTGCTTAAAGGAGTTACTACTTCGTTACTTGCTCTTAGTGTATAAGTATTACCATCATTTACTATAGTAAGTACAAATGATGAAGCTTTAATACCACTTTTATAAACTAAAGCAGTGTATGAAGGAATAGTACCTGTTGCTGTGGAACCTGTTGCTGTATCAGGAGCAATAGTAGCTGTTGCAACATTAACAGCTTTTTTGACATACTTAACAATTACATTCTTTGTTTGTACATCTGTATCAAGTGTAAATCTAAAATTACTAGTATCATAATCAATATAATTGTCATAATTTGATAAAGCTTTATTTGTATTAACATCAAATAGACCGTATCTTAAATTATCAACAACATTAATAATACCATTGTCTTTAATATTTACAGTTGATATTTGTTTATTTGGATCAGATATAACGATATTAACAGTACCAGGTACTGGGTCATCAGTTAAAACTCCATTATATATATACTGCTTATTATCTTCTACAACTGAATTCACTAACACTTCATTTTTTAATTGTGCTGTTGGAATACCTACAACAGCCTTTGTAGCATTGGCTCCTACTAATCTTCTAAACCAACAAGCGGCTCCATATTCAAGATAGGAAATAGCCGCTAAAGCACTATAATCTGTCTTTCTTGGAGTTCCGAAAGTATCAATAAATTGTCTAACTGAAGATATAAAAGTTGGTTCAGTAGGACCTTTTACCGTTTTTCCTACTAATGCTAATGTAGTTGTAGTTAATCTTGGAGCATACAAACTAAAATCTAAAGTTTCTGAATATACGCCGGGAGAAGCATGAATTGGCATTAATGATACACCTCTTTATTTATAAATATATTAATAATTGTGTTAATATTAATTTCTATTTTTATGTGTTAATTAAGTTCTTCTTCAATTTTTATTTCTTGCAATATTTCAGTTGTTGATGAAATACTATTATTAATTTCTTTAACTGTTGAAACTGCTCTTTTATCATTATACAAAAAGCCACATAAAGTAAATGATATAACTCCATGAAATATTCTGGTTGATTGGTCGGTAATCTGAACATATGTTGTGCTGTCTGAATAATTTATATCTTTAATATAAGCATTTACTTCAATTTGATGATTGTTTATTTCTATTAATGTTTTTATATAAGCTTTTTTATATGTTAAAAATAACAATTGCTCTAATATAATATTATGTACTTCCTGTTGTAATGAATAAAAATCTAATTGATATTTCATGTTATATGGCATTACTTCTATTCCATCATATACATTTTTGTTTTCATTTAGATTTAATATACGAGGTCTTGTTATTTGATTCTTAATTAAAAAAGTTTCAGGTGTTGGAGTAATTTCTTGTCTAGTCACAACTATCATTGGCAATACAGGAGTTACTTCATTACTTAATAATAACTCAGCACCTTTACGTGAAGGAATAGCTAAAACTGTTTGAGCATTTCTAGTTTCTTTACCATCATCAAATTGTATATTACTATAATAATTTAGAACAGCTTCATCATAATATCTTAAAACAGAAGATAACATATTTCTTCCACCAACTTATTTTTAATTAAACTTCTCTCCTATTGAATCTTTTCACATCATCAATCTGTATTGCTGATATTTCTGATACTAGTATTGCACAAATTTCAACAATTTTATTATTTTCTTTCTTTTCAATGACAATTTTAGGTGATATAATTGCCGGGTCATTATCAGTTGTATAATTTATCCATTCATTATATACTCGAATACATTCATCTTCTAACATTGATACTACAATACTCTTACCACTTTTTAAAGTATAAATTGTTTTTAATACTCGACTTTCTGGTTTTGCTACTGCCATTTACTAATTCCTCTTTTCTTCGTCTATTATAATATTACATATTATTATTTTCTTTATCTAATATATCTTTTAATAATCCAATATGATAATCGATTATTTCATATGCTCTATCAACATCACCATTATATATATTATTAATTATATCTGGGTATTTTAACAGTACATCTTCCATACTTGAATTATGAATCATTCTATGGACACAATGCATTAGTGGTATATATGGTACTGTATTATTTAAATGTATATCACTAAGAATTAAACATATATAATGAGAATTTAAATTTAAATCTTCACTCATAAATTTATCTATTATATATTCTACCCAATTATATAATGTTATTCTATAATGATGTACTTCTATTTCTATACCATCAGCATCTTTGTTTAATCCTGTAGCACCACAATTATGTCTATGTACAACAGAATTTAACCACAAAGAATATTCTGGACTTGTTCTAAATTGTTTCTCGACACTCTTTATGAATTTACTATGTTCTTCTGCATCAAATAGTTCATAGAATATATTATTATACATTTAATTATTAAAAGTAATTCAAGTGTATTACTTCTTCTCGCCCTTCTTCATAACCTTTTTCATAACCTTCTTGTCGCCCTTCTTCATAACCTTTTTCATAACCATCGCTATATCCATGTTGAAATCCATCATACCATTCTTTTGTATGACCTTGATAATCATTTCTTGGATCAGCATATACTTCTTTATCTGATGTTGTTATAACATTATCCATATCACTAGGTCTTATATTATCCATTTTATAATTAACCTCTCGCCACAAACATCTGATTGTATTTTTTAAACTTCTTTAATTCTTCCATGAGTCCTTTTTCTAATTCATCATTTTCAGTATATATAGAAGCCCCCGATGTACTTAATGTGCCCACAGGTAATGTTACACCATCATATTTTCTTCTTACTTGCCCGACAAATTTGCCGACACCGGCTTGGCACCATCTAACCAGCCAATCTTTTTCCCACTTAGTTAAAGATTCTAAATTATTTTCATGATTGATTGTAATAGCAAGAACAAAAATAGAATCACAATAAGGTGTGGGCAAAAGTCTGACTATATTAGGGTGCAATAGTTCTGCCATAGGTTGAACCTGCCATATATTTTTTGACATTTGATATGAACTCATTAAAGAAACAAAATTAGTTAAATGAGCAGTTTCATTAGCAGAAGCCAAACTCATAGGTACTCCTAATGTTGCCTGTATTGGTAATCCTAAGCCAATTAAATATTCAGTAGAAGCATATACATCTAATACTCCATTTACTTGTTCATATTTATCTAACACATATTCTGATTGATGAGCATGAATTGAGACAGGTTCGTATACTATTTTAGGTACATATGTGCTTAAATGCATTAAACCTTTTTTAATTATATATGAAAAACTAGAATCATCACACTCTATATTAACCTTGGGCCATCCAAATTGACTATATGATCTTCGTTTTAATTCTTCAAAATCATCATTGTCTAAATTAATATCTTTGTCGGTGCTATTAAATAATTTACCCAAAATGAAACACCTACTTATTTTTTACTTTTTTTATTTCTCTTTTTCTTAATCTCTACAACAGGGGTTTCATTGACTGCTTCAGCGTGTTCTACTTCATCAAAAGATTCTTCTGATACTGTATTAAAATCAACTGGATCTTCCAATACTACATATTCTGTTACTTCTTCTATTTCTGGTTCAATCTCTTTTACTTCTTCAACAATTTTAACTTCTTCTTTTTTGACAGTTTCGACTACTTCAACTTTTTTTATAGTCTCATCAAACGGTCTTATTTTGAATTGATTGAGAAGGTATTTAATATCATTTTCATCATAACCAACATCAACAGGGTCAAATATTTCTCCCCCTTTAATACCTTTACCATTGTGATATATATTTTTATTTACATAATATTTCATAGTTAATTGATCCTCCTAAATATTTTACAATCCATACAGATTCTTGTATATATCTGTTAATGATGTTTTCTTAGTTTTCTTATTCTCATCATCAGAATTAATTTCATTATTCATTTCATTTTGTTCATCCTCCATCATTTTAGCTAATTCATCCGCACTAGTACTATTCCATAATTTAGAAGTACTGTTAGCTTGCATGAATTTAATTAGATTATAATTTTTATTATATTTGTCATCATAACCCATAGCTACATTTTTCGCCTCGATTGCATCTCTTAATAATAGATGTTTACTTTTTGTGTAACAATATAAAGCATGTACCCAGGCCATAACACAGTCATCATGTGTACCACTAGCTTTATTATGATTATCAACTATGAATCCTAATAATTGATGATGTAATCTTTCTGACCTAATAATACTATGTTTCTTTAAAATATTGTCGCCTTTTTTGTTTTTAATTATCTGTTCAAATTTTTCTCTTGCTGTTTTAATATCCGTATTGTCACCTGATATAATATTATTCAAAGCTTCTGTATATTTATTCAGTACTATACCATACATATTAGCTAATAACATATCTCTATTATTACCAACTAATGTACCTATATCTGTTTTGTAAGTACTTCTGTCACCTTTTTTATGTGTCAAATCATTCTTGTTAATATCCCGATAAAGATTGATACCACCATAACCAACTTTGTCAACTATCTTATCTATCAATACTTTACCTACTGCGTTTCTTTCTATATTAGTTAAAGCATTATTATATAATTCAGCTATATCTATTACAGTATCAGCAAATTTATCTACTATAATGGCGTTATCTTCATACTCTGCAACTTGTTCTAATGTGCTTGATTTTAATACACTAATAACACTGGCATCTTTTTTATCTCCATATGCAACGTCTACCCCAATTACATAAGTTTCTCCTTTAATCGGAGGTTCCCATATCCATAAATTGTCATTATAGTCTTTAGCTATTGGTTCATCTGTTCCTATAGTATCCAATATTGATGAAGGAATATAAGTATTACCCGATGATACAAAAGATAGTTCCAACTCTGATGCTATTTTTCGATAATCCCAGTTTAACTGCATGCATTGGTCTAAATACCATTCATCATCAAATTCAGGTATTAATGACCAGTGAACTTTGATTGGCACATATTTATTTGTTTTATTTAACGCACCAGAATACATATCAAAGTACCATTTCCCGGTACCTGCTATTCCGTTAGGTGTAGATATAATTATAATACCAAAAGGTTTACCAGATTTATTTTTCTTTTTAGGAAATGCTCTTGATATAGTAGGATAACAAGCTTGATATACAGCATCGATATTTTCTATGAATCCAGCTTCATCTATAACAAATAAATTTACGGATTCACCTCTAGCAGATTGACTAGTAGCTGGTAGTGCTGTAATAGTACTTCCATTTGCAAACTGTAATGTACTTTTATTATCCACTAGTAATTTCAACTTAAAGTTATCATTTGGTAATAAATCGTACATGTTCTTTATTTTCTCTAGAAATTTTTGAGCATTTCTTTGCCCAGCAGATATTATAAGAACATTATATTTTTGATAATTTAAAGCTGACCAAAGACAAAATGCCTGTGTTACAGTTGACATTCCGACCTGTCTTGATTTTAGTGTCAATATAAAATGTTTAGCTAGAAATAATTTGATTGTATTAGTTTGATAATCATATAAATCAAATGGCATTAAACCTTTAAGTGGATGATAAACTTTAATATTTTTTTTAATCCAACCAACTGGGTCAATTCTGTTTTCTATTGTTTTAATTATATACTCTAAATCATTATCTTTTAGATTAGTGTGTGCTTTAACATCATCATAACATTTAAACTTCTTATTAGGTTTAAACAATTTAGTTAATTCAGTTAAAACTTCTTCTTGTAATTGCACTATTCCACTTCCTGTTTTATTATTTAGTATTAACATTAACTAAAATTTTTAATTAATGATAAGTTATTATATGATTAACTTGTGAAATATATTGAAATTAATGATTTAACGTTTATAAATCAATTTTATTCAAACAAAACTAATTAATTTTAATAGATGTAACAATTAAAGAGTAAATAATAAACTTAATTAGTAGAGGTGAAATAACATTACGACATCAGACAATATAATTGGTAAATCTGCTTTTACTTGGTGTTTTAAAGAGAATGATTGGTTTATCGATTTAATACTTAATAATAGTCAATTAAGATATGAAATATTCATACTTAAAAATTATTCAGCAACAAAAATAAATAAATTAGTATATGATGCTTGTTTAATTGTTAAAGAACATAGAAATAAATTAGAGAGTGAATCGGCAGCTTTTATAGCAAAGAAAAAATATTTAGAATTAAATGCCGGGAATGAGAATATTCAAATTACATTAGAAGATGAATATAGACTTAAAGATTTAATAGAGAAATATAAAATATATTCATTTATTTCTTGGGTTCATCTAGGTAAAAACGCTGGTGTATTTAAACATTGCACTATGGAAAAACAAAAAATAATAAATCAAATTTATCCTATTATCGATACTAGTATTAGAAAAGTAATAGGTAGTAAAGTTATTGATATTAGAGATAAAAAGAACTTTGAATTATTTGAAGAAGCTGTCAATCATGCCTGGATGGCAATAACAAAATATCTGACAAGAATAGATACATCAGCTGTAATGTTTAGTATATTAGTTGGTACAGCACATAAATCATCACTCAATTTTAAGAATAATCATTTGGCATATGTTTATAATACTATACGAACCAGCGATTTAACATTCATTAATAATTCTGATAATGGTGATGAAGATGTGTCAGAAGATACTTTTATGAATACTGTTATGAATAATAACGCTGATATAGATGATATGGCTTATGATATAGAAGATGAATTAATTGATAATATTGATGATGATATGAATTCAATGAGTGATATATATAATATGTATAATGAAACAGATGATATTGATGAAATAATTGATAGTGTTGATAATCCATTAAAATCAAACTGCATGCAACAAAATATACTTGCTCATTGTTTTGATATACTGTCAGGTAAAATTAAGAAGATATGTTTTGAAAAAATATTTGCTGAATTTTTCTTTGATTTAATTAACTCTCAAATATCAGAAAAAGTAATTGTTAAACACACACAGATATTGATTGAGATTATGGATTTAGTTGTTATTGACCCAGATATTGTTAATGACCCAGAAAAAAATATAGAAGTTTATAAATTATTTAGGTCATGGATAAAAGAAAAAATAAATACTAAAATGAAAAAATATAATATTAATCCAGACAATACCAATTATAATGATACAAAAAAACAACAAATTTTAGATTTAATCAAAAGAGAAAAAGCAATATTGGAATATCTTAAAAATAATAAAGACCAAACATTAATTAAATTATTAGAGTTCAAGGATAATTGTGTTAATTTTAGAAACCAGTAGGTGACAACACTAATGTCAGTATCTATAAAAGATGATATATATATTAATGAGATTATGGCATTATTAGCTACAGATTATAATAATAACCTACATTATTATGATAAAGCTAAAGAAGAAGTGTATCAAAAATATAATCTTATATCTAGATTAAATTCGTTCAATACAAATAATAATGATATTAATTATGATGATTATAGAAAAACAACTCATATCGATATAAAAAATAAGATGCTTAGTTTGGAATATTCAAATGCACCTGACGCTTTGTTGGCTTACAATTATGAATTCATGACAGTAAGAAGAATATTTCCTTATTCATTAAATACTTTCGTTGAGTTAAATAAAACAAAAGATTTAGGTAAAGCTAAAACCGAAGATGAAAAAAATGAAGCACTCAGAGTTATACAATGGGTTAAAGATAGAATATTAACTACTAATTTTTCATTAGGTAACATTTCTGTTGATAAGGAAAATGGTATTTTTAAATATAATACTAATCAAAGAGATGCTAATTATGGGCCTACTCTACAATATATTACATGTAAACTTCCTACTGATCGATCAATAAATATTCCAATGACAAATCAAAATGGGCCCATTAAAAATATAGCTAAAAATTATGATACTTTATTTTCTTATTTTATGACCTTTGGCTTTACTGAATTTTATGCTAGATGTACTTGTTTTGATTATGTGAGAAAGTATGCTAAACGTGATGGTATATCTAATTATTTCTGTCCTCATATTTTGTATGCTATGGCTCAATTACCTTATTATTTAATATACACATTAAAGTAAGGGTGTTATATAAATGAAACATATTTTAATTGCTGAAAAAATGAATTACTTAATAAACTACGCTAAAAATCAGTTTAACGATAGCAAAGGTTTACATTTAAATAGTGCTGATTGGAAAAGTTTTATAACATTAGGAACACCTTTATATTATTCATTTCTTATTAATGGTATAATTAAGTATAATACTAAATCAAGCATATCTGGTAAAAGATATGAGCAAATAATAAAATTATCAGATTATAAAAAAATGGAAGCACCGTTATTGTTATTATTTTTATTGGAAACAGATGAGCAAACTATAATAGATTATATATCTTTATTTTTAACTGTTAGTGAAGCTAAATTATATTGTCCTTGTGATGCATTTTTGTATTTTGGTTCTCATTATAATTTATCAGAACTGAACTCAATTTATGGACCACCTGAAACCAGATTTCCTAAAATACGAGACCCTAAAAATAATAATATAGTTTGTAAACATCTATGGATAGTATTAAGTAATTATCCAAAACAAATACACGATTTTGCTAAAAATATGATACCTTATTATAAAAGATATTTTGGTATAACTAGTCCAACAGGAATAGAAAGAACTAAAAAACAATTAGGAATAAAAGGGCTTAAACAAGTTGTAATGCAAGGCACCAAAGACTTAAATAAATTAGGTAATAAAGAACTTTTAGACATATACAATAAATTAACAGAAGGTAAATTGAATGAAATATATAATAAAGAACAAAATGAGAAGTTAAAATTAGAAGAAGACAAAAGAAATGAGCAATTAGAAAAAGAAAGACTGGAACAAGAAAAAATAGAACAGCAGGGAAAATTAAAACAAGAAGAAATGAAAAAACAAGAAGAATTA
>Ga0116149_1005743_pt1 | contig 11458 bp, 10 predicted proteins | sample AD_UKC057_MetaG_FD_89787 | JGI IMG/M metagenome (GOLD analysis project Ga0116149, IMG submission 89787) | Active sludge microbial communities of municipal wastewater-treating anaerobic digesters from USA - AD_UKC057_MetaG | ecosystem: Engineered > Bioreactor > Anaerobic > Digestate | place: USA...
AGATAAAAGCTCTCAATGCTGAAATGGCTCAGGTCGAAAGTGAGCTTGCTGAGAAGCAGGCAAAGCGTGAAGATCTCGACCAGCAGATCGAGCAGAAAACAGCACAGGTCAATGCAATTATCAACTACATTCCCGACTATGAAAAGGAGTTCAAGATCGAGGATGAGTGCGATCAGCTTCGCAGAGAGCTTATCGGTCTGCTTGACGGTAAGCTGTCTATCATGAAGCACAAGGATGCTATCATCGCCAAGGTGCAGAGGCTCTGCAAGCTTGTAAAGAAGGTTAATGATAACGCTCACAAGTCCGGCAATACGATCTACTCTCTCCACGAAAAGCTCGATGCTGCGATGAAAGAGTATGATGATGTGTGTCAGCGCTGGAAATGTGCAGCAGAAGAACGCACGGAGCTTCGCCGTGATAACGCTGAACTGTCAGCTGAGGTCGATGACCTGACAGAGTTTGTTAGCCTGATGAAACGCTTAGAGCCGCAGAAGTACGCTGAGGTCAGACAGGCACAGGAGTATGTTCACAGTCAGCGTGAACAGGAAGCACAGCAGTCCGCCGCCAAAAAGAAAAAGTCGTGGGGACTTGAATAACACAAAAGTAGAATAAAAGACAAAATACTATGGCATATCTCCGAAAGTGCTTGACAGAAAGAAGAATGCGCGCTACAATGATAATGCGAGATATGCCATAGTCCGTAAAGGAGATAATATGGCAAATATTACAAACAGAAACGGAAAGTTTCTCATAAGAGTTTTCACAGGTCGTGATATCAGCGGAAAGCAGATCGTCAAGTCCACAACTTACGTTCCACCGGAAGGCACATCACCTAAAAAGGCTGAAAAGCTGGCTCAGGAGTACGCTTTTGAGTTTGAGAGGCATTGCAAGGGCTATGCTCAACTCAATGAAAATATGCGTTTCTCCGAACTGGCTGAGTGGTATTTTGAGAACTATGCCCCCGAAGAATTGAAGCCGACTACGGTTCTGAACTACGAAAGTCAGTACAGAAACCATATCGCACCGATCCTCGGTAACAAAAAGCTCAAAGACATTACCACGCCGATGCTGACGGAGTTCCTGAAAGTGCTTGGCAAAGAGCATCACTTAAATCCTATCTCGGTCAGAAAGGTCTATATCGTGGTGCAGAGTATCTACCGCAGAGCCTTACAGCAGGGTTTTGCAAGGGACAATCCTTGTCAGAACGTGATAATTCCGAAGAAGCGTGACAGCGGCAAGCGTTATTCTCTTTCTGAGGAAGAAACAAAGCGGTTTCTCCACCTTATCCGTGACAAGCCGTGGGACGAAGATGTGAAGCGTATCCTGATCGTTCTGCTGTTCACAGGTATGAGGATAGGCGAGTGCCTTGGTTTGGCGTGGGAGGATATTGATTTTGAGAAGAAAACGATATTCATTCACCATACGCTGTCCTGCGTGGATGGGGAGTGCTACCTTGATTCACCAAAGACAAAAAGCAGTATTCGTCTGATAGCCATGAATTCTACCGTTGAGAAGTGTCTCAGAGATCAACAAGCCTACGTTGAGCAACTGAAAATGGCTCTCGGAAATAAGTACGCTCACCCCGAAATGGTCTTTCCCTCGGGGCTGGGCAACTACCGTGACCGCTGTTCTGTGTATCACTCCCTGAAACGTATGACCAAAGGCACTGAGTTTGAGGACATGACGCTACATAAGTTGCGACATTGTAACGCCACGCTTTTGCTGAACAGCGGAGTAGACCTGAAAGTAATCTCTGAACACCTCGGTCACTGTGACATAGGTGTTACAGCGAACATCTATGCTGATGTACTCCAGAAGCAGAAGATACGCCTTGCCGACACGATCGACGATAAACTTTCCGATGAACTGACCTGACACAAAAAACCTCTCTGTCGGTTTCCCGACAAAGAGGTTTACTTTCAAAGTATTTAGTTGAACAATCTGTTGAACAACTTCGTAAAAAATTCTCGAAAATACCGTAAATAGGCGTTTTGCGAAAAATTCTTTTAACGCTTTGAGAACTGTGGAGCACGACGAGCAGCCTTGAGACCGTACTTCTTTCTTTCCTTCATACGTGGGTCACGTGTGAGGAATCCAGCCTTCTTGAGGGTAGGACGGAGCTCTGCGTCGAATTCGAGAAGAGCACGTGAGATACCGTGTCTGATAGCACCAGCCTGGCCTGTAACGCCGCCGCCTGCAACTGTGCAAACAACGTCGAACTTCTCAACATTATCTGTGAGAGAAAGTGGCTGACGAACGATGAGCTTGAGAGTTTCGAGACCGAAGTAGTCATCGATACCTCTGCCGTTGATTGTAACATTGCCAGAACCGGGATAGATTCTAACTCTTGCTACGGAGTGCTTTCTTCTGCCTGTTCCGTAGTAATATTTTACCTTTGATTCGTACATTTAAAAGCACCTCCTGAATTAAAGCTCATAAGCAACAGGCTTCTGAGCCTCCTGCTTGTGATTAGCGTCCTTGTAAGTTCTGAGTCTCTTGAGCTGAGCTCTGCCGAGGCTGTTGTTAGGGAGCATACCGTTTACAGCGATAGTCATAGCTCTGTCAGCCTGATTAGCCATCATGTCCTTGTAAGCGATGGACTTGAGGCCGCCGATCCAGCCTGTGTGCCAGTAGTACTTCTTCTGCTCAAGCTTCTTACCTGTAAGGATAGCCTTAGCGCAGTTGATAACGATCACGTGATCGCCGCAGTCTACGTTAGGTGTGTAAGTTGGCTTGTGCTTGCCTCTGAGAATATGAGCTGCCTTAGCTGCTACTCTACCGAGGGGCTTGCCCTCTGCGTCGAGAACGTACCATGTACGAGTAACTTCAGCAGGTTTTGCCAGTGTAGTTGACATAATTTATTCCTCCTATTGATTTGATCGAAGTCAGCGGACCAACGTAAAACAGCCGCTGATGCGCATTTCCTGCGCAGTAACAAGAATTATTATACCGTAAATCCGCACAGTTGTCAAGGGCTTTTTCGAGATTTTTTTAATATATACCCTGTTTTCTCTGCTTTTCTCTCTCAAATGCTCCGTTTCTCTCACGTTCTCGTGTTTCGTTCCAGTTTTTGTGCGTAGAAAAATAAGCTTCTTTTTTCTGCAATTGTGTGAAATATGACTGTTCATATCATTGCTTCACCCTCAGCCTTTTAAGTGCAAAGCGTATATCATCGCCACAATTGCAGGGTGTCAAAAAAGCCGATGATTTTCAAAAAAATTCGGGCGAGCGTAACTCGCCCATACATAAGCCGACTAACAATAACCGATCTGTACGGGCGCTTTCCGAGCGTCCTTAATATAATCCATCCGCAAAAAACTTTATCGACACACAGAAAGGGCGCACAATGTGCGCCCCTGCATATTCATATTGATTTTAGTCAGCGTTCAGATCAGTCAGCAAACATTGCTTCGTAATCTTCGGGAGTTTTGCCGTCCACCTCCGAGGATACGTTGATGAAGCAAATGATATCGTCATCGATTTTTCTTGCATAAAGGCAATTGCTCTTGAATCCGTCATATGTGAACACATCTCTCCTGTATTCCTCGCCGCAGAGAGTTACTGATTTTCTCTCCTTGTACTCCACATTGCCTTCTGCGTTTCTGTTCTTGTATACATCAAGGACATCGTCAGCTGTTTTGCCCGATTCACCGGGAAATGCCAGCTTAGTGTTAACGAATCTTACAAGCACATTCTCCATGCTGCTGGAGAACCACGCATCCCAGATAGCAGCGTGTTCAAAAGCACTTTCCTTCTCATCGGTATAATAGGAAACAGTGCTTGCTCTCATGCCCTCGATAGATTCATCAGTCTCAGCCTTCAGCCCTTCGGGAATGTTGATTTTGATATTTGCATACTTGTTCTCGTACACATTGTCCTTGACGCTTCCTCTTTTGAAAGCGGTACCGTTTGCGGACTCATTTACCAGGCTTGCTCCGGAAGCAGAGCCTGAAGAAGATTCTGAGTTATTATTGTTCTGAGAGCATGACATTGCCGAGCCCAGCATTGCCAGCGCAAATATAAATGCAATAGTTTTTTTCATTATTGTACTCCTCCCCGTACATTACTTTTAGTTTATTATACCATACTTTTTTACAAAATGCAATTCGATATTTGCGGATTATGGCAAAACTTCCCATTATTTGTTGATAAAAAAATGACGGCTCAGATGAACCGTCATTTCTATAAACATGATTATGAATTACTTCATAGCCTCTTCAACAGCAACTGCACAAGCAACAGTAGCACCAACCATGGGGTTGTTGCCCATGCAATGTCAAAAAAATTTACCGTTACAAGAAATGACTTACAATGACGAGAAAAGCCCGTAATTACGCCATTATAACGCATTGTCGAAAATTTCTCAAAATCTATTTTGACGGCGTTTTACTCACAAAAATTTATTTTTGGGTGACAAATGGGTGACAAAAATGCTTGACTTTTTCGTGTGTGGCGCGCTATAATAAATGAGGGTGATCTTATGGCAGATATCAACGCTCGCAAGCGTGGAAAGAAATGGGAATACTACTTTGAGATAGCCAAAATGGACGGCAAGAGAAAGCGTATCAGCAAGGGCGGTTTCAACACAAAGGCTGAAGCGGTCAGCGAGGGTGTCAAGGCTATGCACGAATACCAGACCGCAGGCACAGTGAACACGCCTTCTGAGCTTTCCATGCACGACTACCTCAATTATTGGATCGAGATGTACTGTATCCCGAATCTGAAACCAACGACTGTCGCTAACTATAAAAAGTATATCAGGCTTCACATATCTCCGAAGATCGGCAAGTACCGTCTTGCTACGATCACGGCGGAACAGCTCCAGAAGCTGATCAACGATATGGTCGCTAACGGTTACAGCAAGAATACCGTCATCGGCATCAAGGGTGTGCTGTCAAGCAGCCTGAACTATGCCGTACAGCCGCTTCATTATCTGAAAACCTCGCCTATGGCTTATGTGAAGATCCCAAAAGGCTCACGCACCAATTACCGTTCGTCACAGTACAAGCGTGAGGTAATTGAAAAGGATATTATCGACGAGATATTTGTGCGTTTTCCGAAAGGCAGTTCCACCTATCTTCCGCTGATGTTTGCTTATCACTGCGGTATGCGTCTTGGTGAAGCCTTTGCGATCACTTGGGATAACGTAAACTTCGCTGACAGGACAGTCACGATCAATAAACAGCTTCAATGGGACTTGGAAAAGAAGTTCTGGTATCTGACTCCGCCGAAGTACAATTCAAGCAGAACGATAGATATAGATGAAACCATCGTGGAACTGCTGAAAGAAATGCAGGAAAAGCAGATACGGGCAAAGGGATACTATGCCGATGAATACTCACTGATATACTACGATGAGGAACTCGGCATCAACGAAAGCACAGGCAACGTGATAGATTTTGTAAACGTATATGAAAATGGCGGCTTCATTCAGCCGAGAACAATACAGCACACAAGTCAGGTCATACATAAGTTCTATCCTGCGTTCACATCCCATTCCCTCCGCCATACACACTGCACCCGTCTGCTCGAAGCTGGGCTTCCTATTAAATATGTACAGGAGAGATTAGGTCACAAAAACATCAGCGTTACAATGGACATCTACAATCATCTGACACAGAGCCAGGCAGAACTGAGCAAGAGAGCGCTGGAGGATGTATTCAAATAAACATAAAAGAGGATAGCACCTTTTCATGATGCTATCCTCAGTTTTTATGCTGTGGCGGTGAGCTTCTCCACATTCTTCGGGTCGGAAAGATCATAGCCTTCGTATTCGGACAGAAACTTCATCAGAGCTTCGTGCCGAACCTTATATGAGCCCAGCTTCAGAACAGGCAGCAGCCCCGTATTGATGAGCTGATAAACATAGGACGGGTTTGTGTGAAGTATCTGCGATACCTCTTTGACTGTGTAAAGAACTTTCTCCATTCTTTTTCCTCCTTTATTTTTCGGAACATAAACAACTTGATAAAATGGCGTGTACCTGTGTAAACGGCGCAAATACGCTGTTTTAAGCGTGTACCTATGCTGTGTAAAGTTTCTGACAGCGTGTGTGTTACACGCCGTTTCTGTGGTCACACGCCTGACCTACACGGCAGAAAGCTCGCAGTTACGGACTTTACACGCCTACACGCCTTAATATGTACTTGCCTTAAACTTTAACGCAATGCCCTTGAAGCCTCGGACATGACTGCTCCCACTCGGAATATTGAGATCATACTTGATATGATACGCCGCTTCATTCTGTCTGAGCCATGATACAAAAGTCTCACGTTTCAGAGCTGTGAGGGCATTGTCCTCGCACCAATGGTAATAACTGTCATACAGCGCCGATGATGCGACCCGCAAATTCTCCCCATACTGCACTCTGTCCGTATCTTCCAGAAATTCGGTAATATTGCAGTTGTCCTGCATAGTCTCCATGACGTTCTGCCTTGCCTTGTCGGATATCGTGAAGCGGTAATTGTTGGCAAGAAGTCTCAGCAGTCCGTCATACATCCAGCAGAATATCTTCTCTTTTTCCGATATAAACTTCTCGGCGATATATGGGTCAATGATTCGCCTTTCGGGCGGCGGAAGGGTGGTTAGGATAATCATTCGCCTTGAAAAGCCCCTGCTCTTGTCATACAGCGTTTTGGGACTGCCGTTGCCGAAGCACAATAGCCTTGTGTACAGGAGCGCCTGTTCGCTCTGTTTGCCTTTGGCTTCAACATCGATCGGCGTTTCTGCGGTGACGAGGTTCTTGATATATCCCGTGGACGACAGCGCCTGCATCTGCATATCATCGTCCACCATCAGCAGACGGTCTTTCAGGTTGTAGCGGAAAAAGCGGTCGTTCTCGATGCGGTGGACATTCCCCGTCAGCATATTATCCATGAATATCTCTCGGAGAACGATGCCGATGCGGCTCTTTCCCTCGCCGCCCTGACCTATGAGGAACATCATCTTCTGCCCTTTTGTGGAGGGTATCAGCAGATAGCCGAGATACTCCTGCAAGGTGGTAACATCTTCGAGCGTGAGAAGCTCCATGAGGAAAGTCAGGAACTTTTCGGGATAATACGCACCGTTTCGGATATTCGGGTCATAGCAGATGTTCAGGCGGTTGGTGCAGAACTCCTTTCGTGGATAGAAGTTGCCATTCAGGTCGAGCTTGCCGTTCTGAACGTGGATAAAGTTCATGTCTGGTGTCAGCGGTAGACTGTATGTATAGAGCCTGAGCGCGTCCATTATCTGCACGACTTTCTTTGACAGCCCTATCCACACGCCCTGACGGAGCATCCGATATACTTCGTTGCCGAGTGCGTTCTCGTCAACCAGTCCGTCATAGTCGAAGAACCGTCCGCCGATGCACTTCATGGGGTGCTTCTGCGTGAACAGCTTGCAGAATTTCAGCTCATTAACAGTAGTCTTGTCAAGCATCCAGTCGGGAAGCTCACGTTCCTGCTTTTTCTTTTCAGGTGGTGCTTTGACAGCCGTATTCTCTTTGGCAGAATCGCTATTCTCCCCATTCTTCGACACATCGTTTGTATTCTCGTTCAATCCTGTCTACCTCCAGTTTTATTTCTTCCTGTTGCTCCTTATCGAAACGGTTGAACGCTTCAAGCATATACTCCGCATAGCCGATATTTTGCAAAGCGTACACGAAACGCCTGTCCGTTTCTTCATCGGGAGTTTTCGGCGCATAGAGCATTTTGTACTTGTCGAGCAAAGTAAAGTACCTGAGCAGAACATCATACATATGCTCCACCCTTGCTTTCTCTGCCTTACGCTCGGCGATCTCCCTGCGCCGTCTGTTGACTTTCTCCATATCGGGCGGCTTGTCCAAATCCAGACCAAGCCCGAAATCGCTGTTGAGCTGTTTTACCGCTTCGATCGGTCTCAGCCCAAAAAGTTCCTGCACCAGCTTGATAACATCGCCGTGTGCCTGACAGCCAAAGCAGTAGTAATGGTCTGCGTACAGCTTGCAGGACGGGTGACGCTCATTGTGGAATGGGCAGAGCGCCATGTTCCCCCGGTGGACTTCCACGCCATAGCTACGGGCGGCGTTGGGGACGTCCACAAGCTCTTTTATATCATCGAAAATAGTCATTTCATGTCCTCCTGACACTTGAATTTGATATAGCTTTGTGCTATAATTATATTGGAATAATATCGAAAGGAGTCGCTGTATGAACTGTGATATCAAGACTGTGATCGCCATTCTGTATAAACAGCTTGTATCATCGTCTGTCAACACCTATCAGGCATTGGTGGATATGCTGTTCAAGTCCTATTTTAACGATCCGACCAGTCCGGAATATGACCGTTCAGAACCGTCAAAGCTGAATAAAGGCGCTCGCACGTTATCTTCTAATATCACGGATTTTTATGTGCGAAAGGATAAGTCTGTTCTGCTCGGTGATATTAAAGGTGTGCTGAAATATATCCTTGACAAGCCGCAGCTCCACGTTTCGTTCTTTGACCTTATCATCAATGATCCGCTTATATCCAAACCCTATAAAAAGCAGTTTGCTTTGAATAATTCCCGTGAATACTCCGATGATGAGCATCTTGCGGAAGTGTTCTATACTGCCGTGACCATAGCTGCATACCGTCCTTATTATAAAGTTGATAAGTATTGGTATGCGGATTACTACTATGATACGAACAACAATTCGGACGGTTTGTTTTCAAAAGCTAAATCCAAAGCACCGCCAAAGTATTTCACCGGACGTGAAAAGGAACTTGACGAGCTGCACACGCTGGTACAGAATGAAGGCAAGGTGTTTCTGACAGGCGTTGCAGGTGTCGGCAAGAGCGAGCTTGTCCGCACTTATGCGCAAAAGTATGCTTCGGAGTATGCTCATATCGGATATTATAATTACAATGAATATCGTAATGGCATAGCAGATATGATTGCGAATGTTCTGCCGAATATGGCATTTATCCGCAGTGACATTGAAGCGCTCTATGAAGAAAACCTCGAACTTCTGTCGGCATTTGGGAAAAATCTTCTGCTTATCATCGACAATTATAATGTCCCTGCCGATCGTGACTCCAACCTGCCGGATCTTCTTGAATTGGAATGTGATGTTATTTTCATTTCCTATTCTCACTATGACGATGATTTTACGGTATATGACCTGACAGAGTTCAGGACATTCCGTGAATCATATGATCTGATAAAGCAGTTTTATCCGTTTGATGAGAATGATCCTGATGTAAAATTCAAAATGCACCGTCTTGCGTTGATAACAGATAAATATCCGTTTTCATTGGAGCTGTGTGCCCGTTCCATGAAAAGAGGAACCGACACGCCCGATACCTGTGCAGATGCCCTTGTAGGAGGAATCAAGAATATGAAAGCAAGAATCCCTGCTAATAAAGACCGTAAGCCTAAGACCGACACACACTATCGTCACATTGAAAGCCTGTTCAGAAAGGCAGACCTCACTGTTACCGATAAATATGTTCTGTCATATATGCGTTTCATGCCCGAATCGGGTGTTCCGAAAATGTTGTTTCAGAAATTGACAAGGCTTATTGATTTCACAGAGATAGACAAGCTGATCGACCTCGGCTTTATCCATGATAACTCTGACGGTATGATCTCCATAACCTCTATTGTACGCAAGCTCGTTGAAGCTGATTATAAGATCAACCCCGAAGAAATGCTTGCGTTCGGTGAGACTTTGTTCTCTACGGATACAAGCGAAGCTCCCAAAGAAGTACTTGCTGAGATTGCTGATAGAATTTCACCCTTGAAATATCTAACAATGATCGAAAGTGATATTTTTGTTGCATATCATCTGCTGTTTCAGTTTTACTTCAAGATCGAAAGCAATTTCAGCACAGATATGGCTATGAGCTGCTTGGCTATGAACTATAACAAGAACATTTTCAAACACCGCCTGCTGTACCAGGCAGACAAGGCTCAGTTTTTTGAGCGTTTCAAGGACAGCAAAAACTTTGATCTTATCAAGCAGACTCTTGAAAATACAGAGACCAATCCTCGCTGGCACGCTCATGAGGACGGCAAGGAGCCGCCCTCGGATCCGCTTATCAGATCATTCATTGTATCGGAGGAAGATGATGCTGAGATTTTCGGCTTGAATGACGAGTGATCAGATAAAATCAAACAACCTCAGCAGTACATCTATCAGCACAGCAACAGGTGCAGCGTAATACAGCAGGTCACCTATAGTCTTAACTGTACAGAACCGTTTCACTGACTTGCTAATCTGAATTGATGCTTTTTCGGCGGCTTCAGTCGCCGATTTTACTTTGCCTGCACAGGCGGTAATATCCTTCTCCATTTGATCGCTGTTGGCTTCAACGTACTGCATAAGGTCGTTGATAGCTTCCTTTTCCTGCTTTTTAAGGTTGTAATAGATGTTACCTACCGCCAGGTTCGTTACGTTTTCTACGGTTTTTGCGTACATCTCTTGCAGGTTCAGGTTGTGGCTTGCGCTTTCGTTCAGGCGTTCCATTTCGCTGTTCATACTCTCGGAATAGATCTTCAAAAGATCGCACATCTCCAGAACTGCCGATGCCATCAGAAGGACCCTCTCGTCCACTTTGGCATTCTGAGTGTTCGCTCCCGAGCGATCTAACAGTTGATGTACTCTCGCCTTGATGTTGTCTATCCCCTGCGGAAGTGTCGGTGCCAGTACTATCTCCGGCTTGTATTCCATTGGTAGTTGCTCCTGTGTCTCCTGTACTGCGTATCTGCTTTCCGTCCTGTGTTCTGCCAGTTCCTGAAGTCGTTGATGGTTTTCCCGACTGAACGGACGAATCGTTTCTTGTGATATTGTCTTGCCTGTTTTCTCCGATATCACCACGTCCTCCTGCGGAGTTAATGATAACTGCGGTTCTTGTGTTGGCTGCTGTGAAGGCTTCGGCTCTGTCGGCTTCACGTCCTCGTTGATTCTTTCCAAGCTCATAATTTATCCCCTTTACTGTATATTTATCACCCAGCTTACTGCCCCTGACCGAGACAAGTTTACCGCTTTTGTCGGTATAGTTCGGGTGACGGTAGGATATGGTGTTGCCCTTGACACGGCACTCCACATGATAATGCTTCATGAGGGCATTCACCACATCTTCTAAAGTCTTGTTGTTCGGATCTGCACATTCAATTCTGATGACTTCCCGAAGTTCATCTTTGAATGTTTCCTTGCCTTTGGCTTTCATCTGCTTTTCGGCAAGCGTTTCCTTGTCGGGGCTGTCATCAAGATCGTGATTATAATATTCCTCTCGCATAGAGTGAGTAAGCCCACGTTTCTGACATTGCTCTCCCAGGTACTCACACATATTATAAAGGTCTCTCTCATTGCGGCGGAACGCTTTGCCTGTCTCGGTATGACAGTTGCCTATGAGAAAATGTGCGTGAGGGTGAGGCTTGTCGATATGAACAGCGAACAGCACCTCGTAGCCCTGAAAAAACTTCTCGGCAAAGTCTTTTGCTATCCTGAACACT
>Ga0116149_1005746_pt1 | contig 11454 bp, 8 predicted proteins | sample AD_UKC057_MetaG_FD_89787 | JGI IMG/M metagenome (GOLD analysis project Ga0116149, IMG submission 89787) | Active sludge microbial communities of municipal wastewater-treating anaerobic digesters from USA - AD_UKC057_MetaG | ecosystem: Engineered > Bioreactor > Anaerobic > Digestate | place: USA...
GCGAAGAGCATCTCAAGCATTCCCGCCGAACAGACTGTCGATGTCGCTCCGGGGAATCGGGAAGAAAACCTTGCAAGCCCCCACAGCGTCGCGACCGCGGCGGCGCGAACCGCCGGAGGCGGCAACCCCGCAATCAACGCAACCAGCCACGCGCAGCCCACGGTCGAGACGGAAGCTGTCTTCGCGGCGTTAAGCCTTACAGGCAATCGTGATGCGGGCAGACCGATCAGAATGAAGACCAGAAGTCCGACCGCTCCGGAAACGGTAACCACATGAAGCCCGGAAACGGATATCAGATGTGCGGTGCCAAGTACCGACAGAGCGTTCCGGGAACGCTGGGGAACCCCGCCGCCCTCCCCCAGCACCAGGGCCGGCACCAGCCACGATGCCGCGCCGGGAAGCCTGTCCATGCAAAGGAACGACTTGATTGAACGCCACGAATCGATTGCCCCGCGCAGTCCGGAACCGGATCCCGGAACCGCCACCGGAACCGCGTCGCCGGCCAGCCTGATAAACGACCCGACGCGATCGGTGTATCCGGCCTGGCCGCGAACCGCGATGGTCAGTCCGGCCCTTATCGCACGGCAGCCTGGCCGCGCTGCGCTGGAACCGTCATGCGAGCACAGGATGGATACCGGACGACGCAACGCCCCGTTGACCGGCCCCTGTGCTCCCGACAGCGCCTCAATCAAGCCCCGCGCCCGCACCCCATTCGCATCCCTCCCGCCAACTTCCGTGACAGTGACCAGCGCCCTGACTTCACTGCCGGACAGCGACGCCAGGATCTGATCGCGCGGCACAGCCCCGGCTCCAAGAACCACGCCGCCGGCCAGCATGACCAACAGGAGAACCGATGCCGGCAGCCACCCGCCAGGAAGGAACGCCACGCGGATGGTGCAGGCATGACACAGGCGCCGACCGCCACTCGTCAGGCGAAAGATCAGCCAGGCGGTAACCCAGACCAACGCCAGATGCAATCCGACCATCGGCCCCAGCCCCCGAGTCCCGATGATGATGCCGGAAAAGATTGCGGCGAAGCCGCCAAGTGGCACCAGTTGCAGTACATCTTCCCGATTCATGCACGTTATGTCGGCATTCGGGGCGAATCGTTTCCGTCAACACAGCAAGCCGCAACTGCTTGGATTTTAAGTGAAACCAAAAAGGATCCAGATGAAGCCAAATGGGATCCAGACGATTGGTTCGCGCGGATCAGGCCGATCAGTTCTGGGCAAGAACGCCGGCGGGATCGGTTCGGGCGGCATCACGGGACGGGCCATGCGCCCCGACGATTGAAAACAGGATTGAACACGAAAGGCACAGTGCGAACATCCACAAGTCGAACTGGAAGAAGCTAGACGGACTCCCCGGAACCCCGGATACAAGCCTTGACGCCAGTGCATCCGCAATCAGGCTGAATACCCACCCGGCAAGGCATCCGACGGCGCCGCCGGCCAGCCCGAGAAGTGCCGCCTCGAGCCAGACGATTACTCGTATCTGCATGGCCGACGCTCCAACAGCCCGATAAATGGCAATCTCCCTACGGCGCTCGGTGACAAGCATCAGGAACGTGTGGCTGATGTTGATGGCGGAAATCAGCAGGATGATACCGCTGACGCCCGCAAATATAAGGGTAAGTATCGTGAGGACGTTCGCGGCCTTTCGACCGGCTTCGCTTTTTGGCGCAAGAACGAGCCCGAGAACCTTCATATCTTCAACCAGGGCTGGAACGTCCTCGTTTGCAGCGGCCTGGACGATGACGCTGGAATACTCGACGGGGCCCGATTCCGGCCGCAGCATCGCATTTGCATCGACAACGTCCTGAAGCGGCATGGTCACCCCGAAGTCCATCGCCCTGGGCGAGAACCCGACGACGCGGCACCGCCGCACCACCCGCCTTCCAACCGGCTCGTCAGGCATGAAGTAGGATTCCCCGTACATGATCGCGAACTCGACCCCCAGGGCCACTTCCAGCCCCGAAAGCCTGCGCATTCCAAGGGCGCCGGCGGCCACGTCGTTATATACGTCCAGCAGGAACGGGGACAGGATTACCGGTATCGGCCGGGCACACACGCCATCGGCCGAATCCAGGGCGCGGGCGGCGCAGTACTGACCCTGGGGACATGCTTCCGGCAGTCCTTCCCGCCGCAACCCGGACAATGACCCGGTGACGCGCCCACGAAGGGCTTCGCGATCGTCTGACACCTGAACCCCGGGTGAACCCAGCCGGCAGGAATACTCCGGCGTGCCCGACTCGACGAACTGATCCCACCACGTCTTCCTGGCGCAGCGGCCTTCACGGCAGACGGCACCAACCCCGCAACCGGAATGCCCGGCGCAGGCTGCATCGCTGTCTTCACGTCCAAGAACCGCCGCTTCCGCCTGCCGCAGTTCGGCAGCGACAAGCCCTGGCTGAATTCCGTCGAAGAAGGCCTCTACCCTGACAGGGGTGCCAAGTATGTCTGCGCCACCCCATAGTCTCGCCTGGAACCTGGATCGCTGCTTGGGGAATACGGCCGTGACGTCCCCTCTTGCCCGGATGGCCTTAAGAACCGCATCGTCAAGCCTTGACGGGACTTCCATTCCCATGCCGAAAAGGCGCACCTTCTCGGGCTGGAACTCGACCTGGTTGACGGGATAAAGACGGTTGAGCACCTTCTGCCTGACACCCTGGGAAAGCCCCAGGAAAAATGTCAGCGTCGCTACCCCGACCACCAGTCCGAGCGCCGCATGGACGAGATGGATCCTGGCCCTGGCCATGTGACGCATCGTAAGACGGGACAGACCGCTCATGCGACCCTCCCGGAATCGAGGAATATCGTCCGCCCCGAGGCATCCGCCATCTTCTGCTCGTGTGTCGCGACAATGATGGTCACGGATCGGTTGCGGTTGATTTCCCGGAAGATATCGATGATCGACTGACCGGTCACTGCGTCCAGGTTACCGGTCGGCTCGTCGCATAGAAGCAGTTCCGGACGGTTGACGATTGCCCGCGCAATCGCCACGCGCTGCCGCTCGCCCGCCGAAAGCTGCCAGGGAAAGGATTCGACGCGCGTACCAAGCCCCACCATTTCCAGTGAAGCGATGGCGGCTTCCCTGGATTCGTCGGGGCTGCCGTTGCCGAAATGGGACGGCAGCATGACGTTTTCAAGCAGGTTAAGATGGCCCAGCAGGTTGAAAGCCTGGAATACGAAACCGATCGAGTTCCTTCGGAAGCGCGACATTTCGGCGTCCCGAAGGCAGGCCATGGGTCGTCCAAGTACCTCCACCTGCCCGGTCCAGTCCAGATCCAGCCCGCCAATGATGTTCAGAAGCGTGGTCTTGCCCGACCCGGAACGCCCCATCAGCGAAACCCACTCGCCGCGCCCGATCTCCAGCGACACCCCGGCAAGCGCCGATCGATGGCCGAGCGCGCGGTCGGGATACACCTTCCCGAGATTGATCGTCCTGACCGCCGGAAGCGGCATGCCGCCAGGCTCCCTATCTGATACTGATTCGTCCATCGACCAGGATCCGCCCGTTGTCGAAGAAGACCTCGGCTGCCACGCCCTTGACCGGATTGACGAGCCGCTCGAGATACTGGATGAAACCGAACCCGCTCAAGTCGAGCAGGGCCTCCGGATTGACCCTCGCCGACAAGATCCTTCCGTCGGTCGGCCATTCCGGCAGATCTCCGGGAACGCCGGCTACGGTTATCCTGGAAACAGATTCAAGCGCGCTCGGACCGATTGCTACCGCCAGGCGATCGCGGCCGGCCCCGACCGCCACATCATGACCGTCGAAGGTGAAAGCCACAGGTTTGTCGGCTGCGCCGGCGTCCTCTTCGGGAAGCTGCTGCCCCAGCCGGCGCCTTGCAAAATCCAGAATGGTCCGGCCAGGTCGGCGCGTCCCCGCGACCCCGGTCACCGTGACCTTTCCCGTCATCGCCGCCAGCGCCCGAAGCACCCCGCTTCCACTTCCGCGGCTTGCCGAACCGTCCGAAGCCGGAACCTTGACTTCGAGCCTTCCGTCCCAGGAGCCCACCATCATATCGATCCCGGCCCTGGAACAGCGGGCGCCACACATCGGGACAAGTGCGTCAATCAGTGGCCTCAGCGACGGCCCAATCGTGACGTCGATGCGCGCCGCATCGCCCGGTTCAACGCCTCGGCCCCCGGCCGGAACCGGCCTGAACGGCGTCCCGACAGCCCCGGCAGCAATCCTTGCCACCAATTCCCTGTCGATTGTCACAGCCCCGCGCAAGTCGCCCATCACGCCAGAAGCCAGGTATGTCACCGGCGCCTTTTCCGGGAACCCTGCCATGCGAAGCAATCTCTTTGAATACAGGGAGTTTGCGACGAAGAAGATCAGGTCGGCGCCTTCCATTTCCATTTCGGAAGTCACCCTGTCGAACGCAAGCCTGACCTGCGATTCCCTTGAATCATCCGCCTGGTCGGCAATCCCGGCGAGCAGGGGACATGAATCGGCCGGACCGAAATAGACAGCTGCGATGCCGGCCTTTGCCACGATGCATCCGTGGCCGTGTTCGGACGACTCGAAGTGGATCAGCCCGCCCTGTTCAGCGGACTGGACAAAACCGAACCTGGCCATGCGCAGGGCCGCACGCCTTACCGCAAGCTTCTGATCCACCACGGGCAGGATGACGAGCAGGCCGCCCCTGAACCAGGCGAACACCGTTCCCCGCGCCGGGTCAAGACCGCTTTCCCTGTCCGGTCGCGCGTAATCGATTCCGATGACTGAACGCGCGAAATCAAGCGCCCCGCCATATTCAGGATACTGATCGACAATCGGCCCGATTCTTTCGGCAACCTCGCGGGCCGGCCGCACGGCAAGCCAGGCCTCGGCATCCACGGGAATCAGCATTCGCGGATCCGGTCCAGATGATCCGCAGCCGACAAAGGAAAACGCCATGACGGCAAGCAAGAGCCTTTTCACGATCCCCCCGCCAGAATGCAACAGGACACGCACCGAACCTGCTGCCGATGTTACCATACACCCCGCCCCCGTTACGCATTGACGGGAACAAACTGATATTTACATTTGTTTTCAGGTCGCCGGCCGGAAGCGGCCGACTGACCCGATATGACTGATTGGGATGGCCATGATAAGGGGTTATGTAATGAAGAATGCATTTTCATCGCTTGCCGCAATTGTGGTGCTTACGGCAATCATTGGCCGGCCAGACGCCGGCCTTGCGTCATCCGAAAAACCCGATCTCTGGACCGAAAGGCCCCAGCCGGTCTTTGATTCGTCGTTCAATCCCGGATCAGGCTTTGCTCCCCTGGTGAAGGCGGTCGAACCTACCGTAGTCAACATCAACACGACAATGAAGATGGAACGCGGCATGCCCGGCGGGGGATCGAACGACTTCTGGCTGCGGTTCTTCGGCGGCATGCAGATGCCCCCCGCGGAAAGGCAGTCGCTGGGATCCGGGCTTATCATCAATTCGGAAGGCTATATCCTCACAAACAATCACGTGGTCGAAAACGCCACTGAAATCAAGGTCAAGACCACAAAGCCCCAGTTCGAACTGCCCGCAAGGATAATCGGCCGGGACGAAAGGATGGATCTGGCCCTTATCAAGGTGGACGCCCCGGAACCACTTCCGGTGGCGGTTTTCGGCGACTCCGACGGCCTCGAGGTCGGGGAATGGGTGGTTGCGATAGGCAGTCCGTACGGGCTGGCGCGCACCGTCACGGCCGGAATAGTGTCGGCCAAGGATCGCGTAATCGGGGCAGGTCCGTACGACGATTTCATCCAGACAGACGCGTCGATCAACCCTGGAAACTCCGGGGGACCGCTTTTCAACGCGCGCGGACTGGTGGTCGGCATCAATACGGCGATTCACGCGGCCGGCCAGGGTATCGGGTTCGCGGTTCCGATATCGATGGCAAAGAAGTTCGTTCACGACGTAATGACGAAAGGCCACGTAAGCCGAGGCTGGCTTGGCGTTGGAATCCAGGAACTCACACCGGAAATCGCAAAAGGAATGGGCATTTCCCTTTCCAGGGGCGTAATCATTTCGCAGGTTCATGAGAACAGCCCGGCCGCGAAGGCTGGCTTCAAGGTGGGCGACATTGTGACGGCCTTCGGTCGGGTCGAGGTCGGCCAGCCTTCGGACCTGGTTCGCGCGGCCGGCCTGACCAATCCGGGGACCACCGTTCCTGTCACGGTTTTCCGGGAAAACCGCAGCGTCACGCTGCAAGTCACCATCGCGGAACGCGAGGACGATGAAGTCGCCATCGTGGAAGGGGAATCCCCCCTTCTTCAGGGACAGACCACAATGCTCGGGATGACGGTCAGGGAGTTGAAGCCGGCCGAGGCGCGCCGGCTTGGCATCCGGGAAGGCTACGGCGTCAGGGTCGTTTCGGTCGATTCGGCCGGACCTGCCGCGGCCGCGGGACTCGTGCAGGGCGACATCGTTGTCGAAGTCAACCGGACTCCGGTGCGAAACGGCGAAAGTTTTACAAAAACTCTGAAAAAGATACGATCCGGTGAAACCGTCCTCCTGCTGACGGTTCGAGGGTCCAACTACCTTTACAGGGTGATCAGGAAGCCCTGACCGGACGGATGGAAGAAACGTGACCGACAACGAAATCGACAGCAGCCCGGAAGAACCCGAAATTCCGGACACATCGGATCAGCCGGAAGTCATCGACATCAGGCCTGGGGAAGTGACCTCGCTGGCCTTGCGTCCGACGGGGGACGATACATCCCATCAGGTTGATCTTCTTTACAGGTACATCAGGGACATTCAACGATATCCTTTACTTACCCCTGAAGAGGAACTGGATCTTACAACGAAATTCGTCGAGACCGGCGACCCGGAAATCGCCTACAGGCTTGTTTCGGCAAACCTGCGTCTGGTGATCAAGATCGCCATGGAATACCGGACGTTCACGTCCCAGGTACTCGACCTGATCCAGGAAGGAAACATCGGGCTGGTCAAGGCCGTCCAGCACTTCGATCCCGTCCGCGGCGTTCGGCTGTCCCATTATGCCCAGTACTGGATTCGCTCGTACATCATCTACTACCTGCTGAACAACCACCGGATGGTCAAGCTTGGAACGACACAGGCCCAGCGAAAGGTCTTCTTCAATCTTCGAAAGGAACGCCAGCGGCTTCTGAACATGGGATACGACCCCACGGCGAGGATGATCGCGACGAACCTGGCCGTCCCCGAAAGTACCGTGAACGAGATGATGCAGCGCATGGATGCGCCGGATCTGTACCTTGACGCGCCCCACGGGACCGACGGAAAGACGACGTACATGTCCTCGATGGCCGGCGACACCGATATCGAGGCGGAAGCGTCCGCTCGCGAGATTTCCGACCGCGTGCGGGAAGTCATTGTCGCGTTCGGACGCCTTCTGGAAAGCGATCGCGACGTTTACATCTGGGAAAACAGGCTGCTCTCGGATGATCCCGTGACGCTTCAGTCCGTCGGAGACAAGTTCGGCGTCAGCCGCGAGCGAGCCAGGCAGATCGAGGAACGTATCAAGCGCAAATTCAAGGAATTCCTGCAGAAGGAACTTGGGGAGGATTTCGTTCAGGCCCAGATCCTTTCGGACTGACCCTGGCGGCCGGGCGTCACGCACCTGATTGCAGTCTTTCAAGAACCCCGCGGAAATAATCGGCGGTCATCGTCAGGCCGTCCTTCAACTCCACCCTGGGCTCCCAGCCGAGGATGGCTCGCGCCCTGGAGATATCCGGACGCCTTACCTTGGGATCGTCCTGCGGCAGCGGCATGTTGCGCACGTCCAGTTTCACGCCGAACATCGACGCCACCGTCTGCGCAAGCTCCATCACCGTGAACTCGTTTGGGTTCCCAAGATTGACGGGCATGTGTTCATGGGAATCAAGCAGCCTGACAATCCCTTCGACAAGATCGGACACATAGCAGAACGACCTTGTCTGGGAACCGTCCCCGAACACCGGAAGGGGCTCATTCCTGAGCGCCCCGCCAAGAAAAGCCGGAATGACGCGGCCATCGCCCATGCGCATCCTGGGGCCATAGGTGTTGAAAATCCGGACTATCCTGGTATCCACGCCATGATGCCGATGGTAGGCCATCGTGATGGCCTCCGCGAACCTCTTGGCCTCGTCATACACGCTGCGCGGCCCGATGCTGCTGACGTTGCCCCAATAACTTTCCGGCTGTGGATGAACCAGCGGATCCCCATAGACCTCGCTTGTCGAGGCGAGCAGGAACCTGCATTTCTTTTCGCGGGCCAGGCCCAGCAACTTGTGGGTTCCAAGCGATCCGACCTTCAGCGTCTCGATTGGATACTTCAGATAGTCGAACGGGCTCGCGGGCGAGGCGAAATGCAGAACGGCGTCGAGCTGGCCGGGAATATGCAGGAACTCGGTGCAATCCAGTTTGATGAACACGAAACCGTCGCGACCGAAAAGCGGCTCGATGTTCGCTGTGCTCCCCGTAAGAAGGTTATCGACGCAGACAACCTGATGGCCGTCATCGAGAAAACGCTCGCACAGATGGGAACCTATGAAACCGGCACCGCCTGTAATCAGTACCCTCATCATTCCTCCGGAAAACGGTCGGCATCCGGGGCCCGCGTGCCGACCAGGGCATCAAAACGACGCGAAGGATGCGCCAAAGCGCTGTTGAAGTCAATCATTCTGGCAACTTCCGCAGGCCTTCGACCATCCGATCCACGACACCCCGAAGGCCGTCCATCGCGCCCGCCGCAATGCGCGCAACCGAATCAAGGTATAAACCGTGCAGGGGATCGATTCCGCCGGCTTCACAACTTCCCGCAGCATCCTCGCCACACAGCGCCTCGACCGCGGAAACCGTTCCCAGGGCGGCAAACCACGATGCGGCGACAGCCGGCAGCGCCCGGCCCGACGCCAGCAGTTCGACCGAGGCCGCCTCGAAGAACGAGGCCGCCAGAAGCGGCCATCCCTTCCACGCAAGCGCGAACCCGCGAATCAGCATGGCAGCCGCGCTTGCCGCGACCGGACTGGCCGGAACCCCTGCGGACGCAACCCTGCAGGTATCCTCGGCGTCGAGAAGGGCCCGCCTTATCTGAACGGAAAGGTCGGTCGGGAGATCCGACATGGTGCAGCGATCCCCGGACAACATTTCCGCCGACTCCGGATCCATCCGATCGAGCAGTCCCGGCTCCGCGACCGGCCCTTCGTCGTCGCGGATGCTGCCCTGTATCGCGAGAAAATCGAGCCACCCACCTCCAGTATCCCCGATGACCTGGAATTCCCAGACCGGAACCGGCGGTGTCAGAACCAGGCGCTCGATCGCCAGGATCCCTGCCGGAACGCTTCCCGGAACGGCCGTCCGTCCCGAGTCGCCCGAAAGAAATACGAAGCGGCCAAGCTCCGTTCTGTCATCCGAGGAAAGGTGGATTGGAACCCCCTCGAACGTACTGCCGATAACGCCCGACAGCTTCTCCCCCGAAGAGATGAACTTCGTGGCCGCCATTGCCGGGAAAGACCAGACGTCCCGCACCGCTATCGACACGCCGCGTGGAAGCACCTGGCCGTATGAATAGACCACGTCCGCAGCCCCGTCACCCGACACGTCCCTCACGGACATTCCAATGGAATACCCGGAACGGCTCAGGTACCAGCCGAACGCGCAGGGGCGGCCGGCCGAAAGTCCCCCCGAAGGCGTGACGAGAACGCCATGCAGTGTTCCGATGGCGAAACCTACGGAATCCGACTCCATGTCAACCATCACGACCAGGTTCCTTGCCAGATGACCGGATACAGGGGCCTGACGCGCCTTGCGGTAAATCGTGATGCGTGACGGGATCCACTCGAAAGACTCGCAGGAAAGGTTCCGAAGCCCGCTCAGCGGACATCGCCTTGAATCGGAAAAACCGGACACGCTGAACCTGAATGCGGACGAGTCCTGTTCAACCCCCGATATGTCAAGCCCGAACACCGAACCGGCAATCCGCCTTGCGAGATCCAGATCGACTTCAACCGGCGCTCCGACCTGGGCCTGCTCCGAATCGGCCGACGCGGGAAAGACCGGCGCCGGAAGTACCATGAATGCCAGTGCCAGCGCGACCGGCATCAACGAGCGGACTCCATGCCCGTGCATATTCAATCAGATCCCCCGTCATTCCGGGTGAAGATGGCCGCCGTTCCGCGGGAACCAGCGATGAAAAGCCTGCCACCCGCCGAATCGGCCCCATCCGCCGCGAGAAACACCTTGAAGGTACCTGACTCGACGCGCCTGGCCGAATCCCCGTCAAACCGCACGACCCGGCCAGCCCAGCCCACCGCATAGACTTCAGGACCGTCACCGCGATTAATCGCGCCCAGACCGTAAAGAAACGATGCCGGCTCCTGATAGACCGTATCGCACCGGATCGTGTCGCAAACCAGCATCATGCCGTTGTCGCCGGCCGCCAGAACGCGACCGCCCGGCAGGGGCAGCAGATCCCTGATGAAAGACCTCGTGAACGTGACGACGTCCTCGAAAACCTGTCCTTCGTCGTTTCCGGAAGGCAGCAGCGAAAGGGTACCGTTCGCTCCGGCCACCCAGATTCCCGCTTCGTTACGGCACACCGAAGCAAGCCTGACCGCAACCTGGCCGGCGAACGTCACCGACATTGCTGAATCCATCCTGAACACCGAGCCGTCGGCACCGGCAATGACCCAGCCGTCGCCGGACGCATGCACGTCAACCAAATCTTCAACGGTGAAACCGGGGATTCGGGAAACGTATCGGGTACCGTCGGAATCGGTCGCCCCGATTGCAAGCACCAGACCGCCGTCGCCGACCGCGATGCCGCCGTCAACGGATCGGATGGCCTGATCAAGTCCGCTTTCCAGCAGGCTGAACCGGCCACGGTCGTATTCAAGCATCAGCCCGTCGTCCCCGACAAAAATCGCCACGTCATCATCAGCGCCCGACGACTTTTCAACCCAGACGCCGCGAAGATCCGAAACAGGTCCGGCCGCGACGTCCACAAAGCCTTCGAGTTCAGCGTCGAGACCGGCGATTGAGGATCGCAGCCCGGCGGCCACGACGGTGCCGCCGGGACCGACAGCGACCGACCTGAAGTCGGCCAGGGTCGTAGCCGGCCCGATAACGGTGGCAGTCTTCCAGTAAACCCCGTCGTAATGAATGATCACGCCCGAATCGCCGACAACCCAGACATCATCGCTGTCGAACCCGCCGACCGAAAACAGATCGCGCTGGGGGTCATGCCCATCGTTTGAAAGCTGCTGCTGCCAGTAAAGATCCCCTGGCCGCTTCATGACTATTGTTCCCAGGGTCCCGACCGCAAACATGGTTCCGTCACCCGACCTCCAGATCGACTTCATGGAGGATCTGGTGCCGGCGATCTGGCTGGACAGCCAGTCGGTTCCGGAAAGCTCGAAAAGGGATCCGAAGGCGCCGACAACCCACGTACCCCCGTTCACGGACGAGTGCACGTCGAAAAGATCCCATGCGACGCCTGA
>Ga0116149_1005755_pt1 | contig 11444 bp, 9 predicted proteins | sample AD_UKC057_MetaG_FD_89787 | JGI IMG/M metagenome (GOLD analysis project Ga0116149, IMG submission 89787) | Active sludge microbial communities of municipal wastewater-treating anaerobic digesters from USA - AD_UKC057_MetaG | ecosystem: Engineered > Bioreactor > Anaerobic > Digestate | place: USA...
CGTCTCCAGCCTCTTGATCTCCAGCATCTTGTCCTCTGCTTCTTTCTTGCGCTGCGCTTTGACCTCCGCCGTGATGGTCGGGTCGTCCACCCGTGCCAGCGTCGCATTGTATTCCTCGGTCAGCTTCTTGTACTCGTCCTGATATTTTTTACCCTCGACATCGAATTCCGATGCCCGCTTCTTGATTTCGGTATCGGCCTGTTTCGTCTTGAAGTAGCCGTCAAATACGACACGCATATTGACAGTAGCTATTCTCTGAGTCTGGGCTTCCGCGCAAAATGTCAGCGCCAAACACGCCGCAATCGTTAGAATGATCTTCTTCATATTCGTCTTCGCCTGTTGTACCCCGCCATTTTTCCTGCGGGCTTTACTCCGGCAGCCCCTCCGATAATTGATACTCTCGGTCTCCGGAGCCGCTTCTCATCTCTCGGCAGAGAATTCCGCATCATAAGCCCCGGCACCCTCCCAAGTCAATCTTGCACCCTCCTCCTCCCCAAATTCTCATTGCCTCAAAATAGACATTCCCAAGAGAAGAACCACGGATGAACTCAGATAAACACGGATGCTTTGGGTTGGGTGGTTCAATGGGCAGTGCAGAATAAGACCGCAAAAATCGGTGCAAAGCAGCAAACACTTCAGCGAATAACCTCCATCGTTACAGAAAGTACCTCACAAATCTGCGTCATCTGCGGTTAAAAACGTTTCCCGCAAAAGATTCGTGCCCATCTGTCTCCGTCCCCAGCGGCCACACGCCTCTCTTTTTTAGCCAATACGCTCACCCGCACCAGACGTGATCGGCCATCATCTCGCGGTCCGCCTCCAGCGCATACCCCAATAACCTCAGATAATCCTCCTCACCGGGCTCCACCCTGTTGCCGGTGAAGTCGGCCACCCCGCGGCAAGCCAATAGGAAATTGCCCTTATGCCTCCGCTCCAACAGCCGGAGCTTTCCAAACACCTCCTCCAGCCTCGCCTTCTCGCACCCCTCCCGGCTCATGAGCGATATCTTCCCTTCCGGGAAACGGAGCATCCCGGCCCCCAGCTCAAACGCCTCACGCATCTCCTCCTCACTCCCCGCATTCATCCGCGCCAGTATCGAAAGAACCACCCTGCACTCTTCCGGGAAATCCTCCGGTTTGCGGTTTCTCAATTGCTTCACCTCTGCACCGAAATATCGACTCAGAATCATCCGGATTCGCTTCGAGAAACAATACTCGAATAGGTCTACTGCCCCGTCGGCCCGGATTATCTGCTCGAGAACCTCGTCGAATTCCAGAAACTGCTCCCGCGACATCTGCCTCAATGAGGGCAACGACAGCGACCCGATCGCGTATCTCTGGCTGAGGTTCAATTCCATGAATTCATAGGAAAGCAATTCGCTCTGCTCCAGCACCTCCTCAGGGAAAGCCTTCCGAATGATCTCCTTTTGCTTCTCGCGTGCCTCCTCACGTGTATCCAGCTCCAAAGCCAGAATCAAAGCCACCGTCATGAGCGGCTCCCGCAGCTTCGAAAGCACCGTAATGGGCAAATCCCCCAGGAGATGTCGAACCTCCGATGGCTCCATCCCGCTTTGTGCCCAGGATTGCTGCTCCCACAACGGGCTCTGTTCGATCGTAATCCGGCGAATATCCCGATCGGTTATCTTCCGGATCGTTTCCTGTGGTTCCTCGGCTCGCTTGACCTTGATGTTGAAAAAATTCCCGTCAAAACTCGGGTCCAGCGTTCTTATCCGCTCCAGGAGAGGCGGATGGCTCGAAAGAATCCTCTCGATGAAAAGCATCCCGGTATCCGCGAAAAATAGCGGGGCATACTCACGGGCTCCGAACCCCATTACAAAATTGTAGCGCCTTTGAACCACATAGGCACCGATCTTCTTCAATGCCGAGGCCAATCCTTGCGGGTATCGCGTATATTCAACCGCTGTGCCGTCGGCCAGCCGTTCCATCTGCCGCGAGACCGATAGCTGCAGCAGCAACCCGAAAAAGTAACTGATACCCCCCACCACTATCAGGCACAGACTGAGCAAGAGTATCATAAAAATCACGATGCCCATGGCATTGATTCGGAGGTAGGGTCTGGGATACTCCCCTTCTCCGGGATACAAGACGGCTCCTAAAGCCCTTATCGGGATTCCGAATATCTTTATAAGGAACATGAATCCGAAGCTCAAACCGGCCAGATAGGTCCGAATCCTCACATCTTCATTCAGAATATGGCTGAACTCATGCGCGATGACCCCCTGTAGCTCGTCTCGGCTCAGGTAAACCAGGGCACCCCGGGTCACCCCGATCACCGAATCCTCCTGCGTATAGCCCGCTGCAAAAGCATTGATGCTGAAATTGCCCTCCATGATATAAATCTCAGGCACCGCCACACCTGCAGCCAGTGCCATCTCTTCCACCACGTTCAGCAGCTTGCGCTCGTTCAAATCCTGTGTAAAAGGCATAAGCGGTCTGGCTCCCAGGTCGATCGCGACGACTGCCCCACCCTCCTTCAACTGTTGGATTCTGGACCAGGAAACGAAGAGGATGACGAAGGCAATAAAGAGAAAAACGCTCAGAAATCCCTTGAGGTTCCAGAGATCCACTTCAAGAGATAAACTTCTATACCCGCCATGCTTCTCTACATATCTCATCCCATCCTGGAAAAAGAAGGCGATCAGAACGTAAAGGACCGATGACGCCCCCAACATGTTCAAGGCGAAGTAATAGAATAACCGCCGCTTCTTGGAGCGTATCTTCTCCTGAAAACTGGGAAAATCGAAGGTTTCCCTCCCTTCAACCGTCTTCGCCTGCTCTGGGGTTGTGCCCGACATTTCTAAAACCTATTTTTTATCCTTTATCTCCTGCCTTCTTTCAAGGCCTCTTGAATACTCCGCCTCAAGAGATTACTCCGAAAATTCCCTTTTGAAAATAAAAAAGAAACAGACCCCTTTTTCCCCTTTTTCAACTCTTACTCCTTTGAAGTAAAATAGTTATCTCAACTAACAGAAAAAATCCGCCCTCGATTCTTTTTTCGTCATCCCCTCCTAAATACTTGAATTTTACCGAAAAACCTTCAAACTACCTCCCTGTGTTTCGGGGAGGAGTTCCTCGCATTGTGACCTGTCTCTGCCGTGAACATCACCGGTATGGAACCAATTAAATTTGTCGATATCAGCCGCTTTCGTCTTCCTTTGCGAAAACGGCTCCATGAGGCGGCCGCGCGTGTTATTGATAGCGGAGCCTACATCAAAGGTCCCGAGGTCAAAATTTTCGAGTCCAACATGGCCAAATGGATGGGTGTCGAATCAGTTTGCGGCACAGCCTGCGGCACCTCTGCCCTCTGGGCCGCCATGAAGGGCCTCGGGGTCAAACCCGGCGGAGAGGTCATCACCACCGTCCACACGGCCATCGCCACGGCCGAAGCGGCTACTCTTTGCGGCGCCACACCGGTTTTCTGCGACCTGGAGCCCGGATATTTCTTCCTCAGCGCTCGGGAAGCCGAAAAGAATATCACCCCAAAAACTCAAGCCCTGGTGCCCGTCCACCTCTATGGACAACCGGCCGCCCTGGATGAATTTCTGGAGCTGGGCCGCAAATACGGGATCCCCGTCATTGAAGATTGCGCTCAGGCTCAAGGCGCCCGCTACAAGGGCAAATATGTCGGCACCCAATCCGATGCAGCCACTTTCAGCTTCTTCCCCTCCAAGAATTTAGGCGGCTTCGGCGATGGCGGCGCTTTTACCGCCAAAGACCCGGCCAAAATGAAGTGGATGAAAATGTTCTCCAATCACGGCCGCTCTCAGAAATATGAACACGAGTTTGAGGGAATCAATTCCCGTCTGGATACCCTCCAGGCCGCCCTCCTCGATGTCTGCCTGCCTCATTTGGACGAATGGAATCAGAGCCGCCGACGCGTCGCCCTCTGGTACGATGAAGCCTTTGCCGATGTCCCTCAGGTAACTATCCCCGGAGTCCTGCCGGAGACCGAACCGGTCTACCACGTCTATGTCATCCTCGTCCCGGATAGAGACGGGCTCCAGGAGTTCCTCAGCAACCGCCAAATTGAGACCGGCATTCACTACCCCATGTCCCTCAACCTCCAGCCCGCCTACCGCTACCTCAATCAGGGGCCCGGCTCATTCCCGCGAGCCGAGTATGCCTGCGAACACATGCTCTCCCTGCCGATGCACCCGGCCCTCACTCAGGAGGAAGTCCACCGGGTCGTCGCTGCCGTAAAAGAATTTCTCGCCCGTTAATTTTCTCGCCATGAATGAGTTACTGGATATTTCAGTCGTCATCCCCGTCTACAACGAAGAGGATAACCTGGGCCCTCTGATGGAGGAACTCGAAACCGCCCTGACCCAGACGGGCAAAACCTTCGAAGTCATCTGCGTCAACGATTCCAGCACCGATGCCAGCCTGACGACTCTCAAAACGCTCCGCGGCAGCCGTGCCTGGCTTAGGATTATTGACCACAGTGTCAATTCCGGCGAAAGTGCCGGCGAGGCCACCGGTTTCCAATTCGCCCGCGGCCGGATCGTCATCACCATGGATGCCGACCTCCAGATGGACCCCGCCGATATCCCCGCCTTCCTGGAAGCTCTCAAGCCCGGTGTCGATGCCGTCTGCGGCATCCGTGCCAAACGCCAGGATGATTTCGTGCGACGCATGTCCACCAAGATCGCCAATGCCTACCGCAATTGGATTACCGGCGACAGTATCTCCGATGCCGGCTGTACCTATCGCGCCATCAGGCGTGAAGCCCTCAGGGAAATCCCGGTCTTCAACGGAATGCACCGCTTCCTCCCTACCATGCTCCGCTATCAGGGCTACCGGGTCGAAGAAATTTTCATTAACCACCGCCCGCGCACCCACGGCGTCTCCAAGTACGGTGTCGGCAATCGCCTCTGGAGAGGCATCAAGGATTGTCTCGGAATGCGTTGGTATCGCAGCCGCGCCGTCATGGGCAGCCGCAGCCGCGAGATACTTTAACGCTGAATAAGAGTGACCGCCGAGCCCGACCATTTTTCGCCAAAGAGGAAGCGATTTCCCGTAAAAAGGGCGGCGGCTCTCTTGATTTTCATCCTCCTGCTCGTGTTCGCCCTCTTCAAATCCCCCGTGAGGGATTATCTGGCCTCGGCTCAGGATGCGGCTCAAAAGCTCACTCAATTCGGGTGGGAAGGCCACCTTCTCTTCTTTTTCGGCACCACCGTTCTGGTCCTCCTGGGAATGCCGCGCTTGCTTTTTTGCGGCATTGGTGGTATGGCCTTTGGCTGGTGGCTGGGCCTCATCTATGCGGTTTTGGCGACCCTCCTGGCTTATTACCTTCAATTCATTTTCGTGCGCTGGGGCGGCAGGCCCTTCGTGGAAAAATACTTGAAGAAATATCCCAACGCAGGTAAGTATGTCCGCGATGAGGGGTTGAGCGCGGTGATCCTGGCTCGTCAGGTCCCCTTGCCCGGGATTGCTCTCAATTTTGCCTTTGGCCTTTCGACCGTCCGCAAAAGAGATTATCTTCTGGGGACTCTGGTCGGGCAGATACCTGAGGCGTTGCCTTGCACCCTGATCGGCGCCGGGTTATTGGAAACCACCGGCAAAGGCCTCACCTTGACCCTTGCAGCGGCCGCCGCGGCCTTCGCTCTGCTCTGGCTCGGCTTCCACCTGTTGACACGACATTTGAAAAACAAAACGAAGAATGCAGAACAAAAAGTATAAGTTCGGATTGGTCGGCTGCGGCCGCGTCTCTGAAAACCACCTCAGCTCCCTCACCTCGGGCAATATCCCCGCTGAGCTCGTCGCTATCTGTGATATCGACTCGGAGAAGGTGAAGGCCAAATCCGAAAAATACAACCTCCCCGGCTACACCGATTATCACCGGATGATGCAGGAGCACCCGGAAATCCAGATCGTCAACGTCGCCATCCCCACCGGCTACCATGCCTCCGCCGTCATCGACCTGGCACGCTACGGCAAACACATCGTCACCGAAAAGCCGATGGCGCTCTCCGTGAGCGATTGCGACGAAATGATCGCCGCCTGCAAGAAGAACAACTGCAGGCTCTTCGTCATCAAACAAAACCGCTTCAACCCCGCCGTCGTTGCCGCACGCAAAGCCCTGGAAGAGGGAAGATTCGGCAAAATGGTCCTGGGCAGCGTCCGCGTCCGCTGGCGCCGCTACCAGAATTATTACCAGCAGGATAACTGGCACGGCACCTGGGCCCTGGATGGCGGCGTCATGTCCCAACAGGCCAGCCACCACCTGGATTTGCTCCAGTGGTTCATGGGCCCCATCCTCCGGATGACCTGCAAGACGGCCACGCGTCTCCTTGATATCGAGGTCGAAGACACCGCTCTGGCCACTTTTGAATTCACCTCCGGCGCATTGGGCGCTTTTGAAGCCACCGTCGCCACCCGGCCCGAAGACCTTGAAGGCTCTCTGAGCCTCCTGGGCGAAAAGGGCTCCGTCATCATCGGCGGCCATGCCGTAAATAAAATCCTTTATTGGAAATTTGAAGCCCCCCGTCCCGAAGATGATCAGATACAGGCCGCTTTCTCTCAGGATGTTCCCAACGTCTACGGCAAGGGTCACACCCCCTTCCTGGCCGACGTCATTGACGCCATTGATAAGAAAAGACCCGCCCTCATGGAGGCCGAAGAAGGTCGCAAAGATATCGAGATTCTGACCGCTCTTTATGAATCCGCTGCCTGTGATGGCAAATGGGTCAAACCCGGCTGCCCGATCGTCCATTCACGCCTGGGCCGAGCCTGATTTCTCCCCGTTTAACTGAGGAAGCGAAAACCGGCAGAGCCCCCCCAATGTCCTCCGGTTTTTTTGCTTTGTACGGCTCCTCTTTTTCGTGTTTGCCGCCTTTTCGCTTTTTCTCTTAAAAATGCCTTTTCTCTTCCCGATTTCCCTTGATTTTTCACGGCTCCGGATATACATTGTGGATGCTCGCTCAAGGAAGATCGCGCGGCTTCCCAGCTTTGCGCTTCGGAGTAGAAGTCGCGACTCTGGCGGGCACGAGAAAGTTAATATCTGATAAGATAACGGTGAAAATATGAAAGTGATTATAACATCGCATAACCTCAAAGCCACTGAAGCCATTGAGGCACACGTTAACAAACAGCTCGGAAAGCTCGATCGCCTTATTCCGAACGTGTTAGCCGCCAGAGTCAACCTGGAAAACGACACCAGTAAGCTGCATATCCCGTGCAAGTGCCTGGTCCGTCTGGAAATCCCGGGTAATGACCTTATTGCGGAAGACTCTCACACTGATATGTATACGGCCATTGACAATGTCGCCAAGAAATTGGCCCAGCAGGCGCGCAAAAGACAGGGTAAGAGCATAACGGTTGTCAAACGAAGCTCCAATACCTCGGAAGTAGAGCGAATGCTTGCCAAAGATGCGAAAGCAGCAAGCAAATAACCTCGCCGTAGAAACGGATTTAAAATGATGAATCGCCTCCTGAACAGGGGGCGATTCTTTTTTCTTTCAAAATCGAATTTTAGAGAAAATATCCACGCTGCTTCTCTGAAATCTCCATCCCAAGAAATTCCATCACCTGCAGCATATCCTCCCAGACCTGACGCTTAACCTTCGCATTCGCATACCGCAAGAGGTACGACGGATGAAAAGTCGGCATCACCTGCATCCCGTGGAACGGCTGGAATTTCCCCCGCATCCGGCTGATCGGCAGCGTCTGAGCCAGCAGCGCATTGACCGCCGTCGCTCCCAGCGCCACGATTACCCGCGGCTGGATAATTTCAATCTGCTTCACCAGCCAGGGATAGCATGTCTGCATCTCCTGAGGCGTCGGTGGCCGATTGCCGGAAGTCTGCCCCGGAGTATCCGGTCTGCATTTTAAGATATTGGCGATGAATACCTTCTCACGGCTCAACCCCATCGCCGCGATAATCTTCATGAGCAACTGCCCTGCACGCCCCACAAAAGGCTCTCCCTCAATATCTTCGTCCGCTCCGGGCGCTTCTCCGATGAAGAGAAGCGGCGAATCCACATCCCCGGTCCCGAAGACCACATTCCGCCGCGAAGAGGCCAAATGCGGACACAGGACACACTTCGGCAGCTCCTCTCGGAGTGCCGCCATTTTCGCGAGCTTCTCCTCTCGGGATAGAGGCGCTCCCAGCTTGATCTCGATATCCATTCCGCTGTAAGGGTTGAGGTTTTCCGGCTTCCGAATCCGCTCCGGGGGCAAAGGTGCCGCTGCGCTGAAGGAGCTTGCCTTAAACGAAGGGGCACTCTCGGCACTCTTTCGTGCCGTCGGCCTCGAAGAAGATCGGGCCGCTTCGGATTTCTGCCGCTCCGTTTCAGGCTCGGCCAGTAACGATTTGAGCGTCTCGGGCGATACCCGCACGTACTTCACCCCGCGCTCCTTTTGAGCCTCAAGGTAATTCAGTACCTCATCAATCGCCTCGTTGAACATGGCCGCCCCTTAGAAAGTCTTAACCAGCTCTACTTCAAATTCTTTTTTCAGCTCTTTGGAGAATTCCGGCAGCTTTTCTTTGCGTTTCTCCGCCTTGAGCTGCTCCTCAACCTTCTTCTCCACATCCTTCAGGGGAATGAGGCCTGCGTCATTATGCCTCACCACCTTCACCAGATAGATTCCCGAAGTCGTCTCGATGAGATTGCTCATCTGGCCGTCCCGAAGCGCGAAAGCCGCCAAGTCGAACGCCGGTTCCAACTGCCCTCTGAGAAACACGGTCGTCAGACCTCGGCTCCTCGTGCGCGCATCGTCGGAGTATTTCTTCATCAGCTCTTCAAAATCCTCTCCGCTTTGAGCTCTTTTCAAGACATCGGCAGCCTGCTCCTTCTTGGAAGCCCATTCCCCTTCATTGAGGTCTCTGCCGCTCAGGGTATCGCTCCGGGAGAAGAAAATAAAACCGCCCATGAACATCTCTTCCGCGTCAAAGAGCTTCTTATTCGAGTCGTAAAACTCCTGAACCTCCTCCGGCTTCACTTCCACCTTGATATGACGCTCCATGTAAACCGAGCAGATGCAGACATCCTCCATATTCTTGAGGTAATCTTCATAAGAAGGCCATCCCTCCAAGAGCACCTGCCTCCGAAGCCGGCCCTCCTCGCCGGCCCGTTTCAGAAGACGCTCCTTCTCCTCTTTGGCCCTCTCTTTGCCCAGCTTTATATCCTCGGCATCGGCCTTCAGGAGAAATATCTTCCTCAAAATGAGCTGCTCGAGCATCTCTTCCTCCACCTTCCTGACTTCGCTGGCGGGGACGCTCCGGCCCGATGCCGCCAGTCCCATGCTGTAGCGGATGTAAACCTCATCAAGCTCCTTCTGCGTCACCTTGAAACCTTTGCCCTTGGCCACAACAAGCGGCTCGGTCTCCTGCGAAGACGACCCGGCCGCCAGAGGAGAGCCCTGAGCCCACACCTCCGAACCGAATCCTCCGCAGAGATAAGCTGCCGTCAGGAAGCTTAATCCTGCTTTAAATATGAATCTCATTATCTTCTAAAGTACGATTACCCGCGAATCAAATATATCGGGTTCTTTCTTCAATTCTTCCACCACTTCGGCGGGCGGAACATCGTCCAGGTTCAGAACCATCATCGCCCTGCCGCCCACCTTGCTGCGGTCTAGCGTCATGTTGGCAATGTTCACCGAATAACGGCTCAGGAGTGCGCTCACCTTGGCGACCACGCCCGGCTTATCCGCATTCTGATTCATCAGAATCACGCCCTGAGGAATCACTTCCACGCGGTACTCATTCACCTGAACGATACGCGGGGCCATGCTCGCTCCGTAGAACGTGCCGCCCACGACCAGCTTGCTCTCCGAGGAATCCACCTCGACACTGAGCCACTCGTTGAAATCAAGCGAATCCGAAGAAGCGTGCGAATCCAGTTGTAATCCGCGCTTCTGGGCCTTCGCATATACATTGATGTAATTGGTCCCGTTGGAGGTCGCCCTCAAAAAACCGTATAGCACCGCACGCACCACCGGGTCGCTCTGAACCGCTGCCGCCTTGCCGCCAAAGCAAACCGTCAGCTTCTCGTTGCTCTTGGGTGCCAATTGCGACGCCAGGGCTCCCAACTTCTCACCCAGATGCAGGTACGGCTTCAAAGCCGTATAATCGCGGCCGTCCAGGTTCCAATCCGGCAAATTGACCGCGTTGCGTATCTCGCCCAGCTTCAGGTAAGTCATGATGCATTCGGCGATCTCCGCTCCCACGCGTACCTGTGCCTCTTTGGAGCTGGCTCCCAGGTGCGGCGTCATCACCAGATTCGGTGCCTGGCGCAGCGGACTATCGGCCGGCAGCGGCTCTTGACTGTAAACATCCAGCGCGGCGCCCCCCACCTGCCCGCTCTTGAGCGCTTCGATTAAATCCTCTTCGACGATGATGCCGCCGCGGGCGCAATTGACCAGCCTGACTCCCCGCTTCATCTTCTTCATCGCCTCGGCATTGATCAGGCCGCGCGTCTCATCCGTCAGCGGCACGTGGAACGTGATATAATCCGAGCGCTTGTAAATCTCTTCCATCGTCACCATCTCCACTCCCAGGTCCTTGGCCATCGCTGCCGAAAGCACCGGTGAAAACGTGATGACGCTCATCCCGAAAGACTGCATACGCCGGGTGACCTCCGTGCCGATGCGGCCCATTCCGACCACTCCCAGCGTCTTGCCGAAAAGCTCTGTTCCTTTGAATGTCTTGCGGTCCCATTGGCCCGCCTTCATCGAGGCCGAGGCATCGGGCACCTGCCGTGCCAGTGAAAGCATCATCGCGCAAGTCAGCTCTGCCGTCGCGATCGTATTGCCCGAGGGCGTATTCATCACGACCACGCCCGCCTCTGTCGCTGCGGCCACATCCACGTTATCCACGCCCACTCCGGCGCGCCCCACGGCTTTCAGTTTGCCCGCTGCGGAGATCACGCTGCGCGTTATCTTCGTCTCGGATCGAACCACGATCGCGTTCACATCAGAGACCATGGAAATCAGTTCAGACTCGGTCGGTCTCTTTTCAAGGACAATAACGTTTAACCCCTCGCACTGCTGCAATACAGCCACACCTTCCGAGGAGATCGGATCGCAAACTAAAACATTCATCGTATATAAGTAGGCCTTTTGTAATCTAAGGCCCCATCAGTCTTGCAATTTTCACCTCTCCTGTCCAGAAGCGAATTAAGACTCCTCCACATTTCCGCACCCCTCCGCATTGTCCCAAAAAACACTCTCTAAAATAGAAAAAGAACCGAAAATAGTGTTACGTCTTCGGCTCTTTTTAACCACAAATAGACACGAAATAACACGAATCAGACAAGCCCAGAAAAACATCCCTCCAAAAAATCTGCGCCCATCTGCGCCATCTGCGGTTAAAACAATTTCCCCGCACACCCATCTCATCGCCCCAGACTTTCCCCATCCGTCTCCGTGCCCACCTGCCCCCCGCCCGGAGCTTTTTCCATCTCTCCCCGTGCCCGGAGGGCA
>Ga0116149_1005757_pt1 | contig 11443 bp, 9 predicted proteins | sample AD_UKC057_MetaG_FD_89787 | JGI IMG/M metagenome (GOLD analysis project Ga0116149, IMG submission 89787) | Active sludge microbial communities of municipal wastewater-treating anaerobic digesters from USA - AD_UKC057_MetaG | ecosystem: Engineered > Bioreactor > Anaerobic > Digestate | place: USA...
AGGTGCTGATCCCGGGTGAGGGATGCCCCGGCCACTTCGACTTGGCGCCCGGCGACCTGCAAACGCTGCGGCGCGCCGCCCTGGTTTTGCGCCATGACTATCAGGGCACGATGCAGCAGCGGCTGGAAGCCGCGGGCACGACGGTGCCCTTCGTGGCCCTTCCCACCCGTGGGACGCAGACACTGCCGGAGAACTTCCTCGCGCTCTGCGCGGACCTGGCCGGCGAGCTGGCCAAATCCTTTCCGGATCGAGCGGCGGCGATCGAACACGCTCTGGACTCCACCCGCACTCGAGTCGGGCGCCTGGCCGAGCGGGAGCTGGCGAGGTCGCGTCCGAGGTTGCATGGAGTGCCATTGCTGGTAGCATCCTTTCAGAGCGACTTCGTGAGCTGGGCGGGAGCGGAGGTCGTCTCGGAGTTCGAGCCCGCCGAAGAGGCTTCGCTCGCGGATCTCAAGGCAACCGTCGAGCGAGCGCGCGCGAACGGGGCAAGGGGTGTGGTCGGGAACCTGCAATGGGGGGACCGTGAGGTGCGCTCGCTCGGCGAGTCTCTCGGCCGGCCGGTGGTGCTGTTGAGCAACTTCCCCGCGGACACGCGGCCCGGCGCCTATGCACGCCTTCTGCGCTCGAACCTGGAGCAGCTCTACCTTTTGCTGGGCGACTCATGATCGCTTCCTTCTCCGGCGTCTCGCTCCGCCGGGGGCGGCGTTGCGTCCTGCGGGACCTGAACCTCGAGATCGGCCCCGGTGAATTCGTGGGTGTTATCGGTCCCAACGGAGCCGGCAAGACCACCTTGCTCGAGTCCCTCGTCGGCGAGATCGCCTACGAAGGTTCCCTGCGGGTCTTCGGCCGGGAGATCCGGGAGATCCAGGGGCACGACCGGGCCCGCCTGCGCACGCGCATCGGTCTGGTGCCGCAGGTGGCCGAGCACACGGCGGCCGTGCCTCTGACGGTGGGTGAGGTGGTAGCGATCGGCCGCGCCGGCCGCGCGGGCATGCTGCGCCGGCTCTCGGCCGCGGACCGCTCGATCTGCGCTTCCTGGGCGGATCGACTAGGCCTCGGGACGCTTCAACGGCGTCCCTATTCCGATCTCTCCGGCGGAGAACGGCGCAAGGTCCACCTGGCCCGCGCGCTGGCTCAGGAGCCCGAGCTGCTTTTGCTGGACGAGCCGGCCGGCCACCTCGATCTGCGTTGGCAGGAGGAACTCACCTTCCTGGTCGAGCGGCTCTGGCGCGACACCCGCGTCTCGGTCGTGATGGTGACCCACGAGTTCCGTCACGTTCCGGCGGGGGCGACGCGCCTGGTGCTCCTGGGCCAGGGACGGGTCCTGGCCTCCGGCAGCGACGAGGATGTGCTGCGTCCGGATGTGCTGGCGAGCGCCTTTGGCGTCGAGGTCGAGGCGGTCCGCCGCGGCGGAAGGCTCCACCTGCTCCCCCGCGAGCGTCGCTCGGGGGAGGCGTCCGAAAAGCGTGTCCCGGCGCCGCGGCCATGATCGAGCGGATCATCGCCGGCGCCGTGCTGGGAGGCGCGGGTTGCGCCCTGGCGGGACACCTGCTGGTCAACCTCCGCCTGCCGTTCCTGGCTGTCTGCCTGTCGCATGCGGCGATGGCGGGCGCCATCATGGGACATCTGCTGGGCATTCCCATCCTTCTGCCGGCTTTCGTGGCCTCGATGATCGCGGCCATCCTGCTGGGACCACTCTCCGACCTGACGGGGGCGGACGTCAACGTGGTGGCGGCCATCCTCTTCGCGCTCTCCCTCGGGTTGGCCTTCCTCGGCATCGGTCTTGTCCCCGGGCCGAAGTCGGAGGTCCTCAACCTTCTCTGGGGAAGCGTCCTGCTGGTGCGTGCGCGCGACCTCGCCTGGATGGCGGCGGCGCTTCTGACGACCATTCTCTTCCTGCTCCTCTTCTACAAGGAGATCAAGGCGATCCAGTTCGACCGCCGTCTCGCCATCCTCTCCGGGATCCATGGGCACATGCTCTACTACGTGCTGCTGATGGTGGCCGGCGGCGTGATCACGGTGAACCTCCATGCCATCGGCGGGCTGATGCTCTTCAGCCTCCTCGTCAATCCGGCGGCAGCCACGATGCAGTTCCGCCTGCGATTCGGCCCTTCGCTCGCGCTATCGACGGCCCTGGGTGTCGTCTCGGCCCTGGCCGGGCTGGCGGCCTCCTTCTGGCTCGACTGGCCCGCGGGGGCCAGCATCGTGGTGGCCTCGAGCCTGATCTTCATCGCCTCCGTGACCGTGGCGGGCGCGCGCGCGCGGCTGCGGCCGGCGGAGTAGCATGGCGGGGTAGTATGATCGTCATGAACGAACGGAGATCGCGAACACCCCTGTGTTCGCTCTTTCACGAGAGCGATGGGTGCGCGGAGGGTTGACGGCGTGCGCCGTGGGGGGAGGATGAGCACGGCTACGACCCGGGAGGAGCAACGGCGTCGTTTCTTCGAGGCGAAGGCGCAGGCGTGGAGCAACCTCGACTTCGAAGGCGCCGAACTACCGCGGCTCGAACGATTGCGCGCACGCCTGGGCGACCTCCGGGGTACCCGGATCTATGAGCCGGGGTGCGGTTGCGGGCGTTTGCTGCGCCGCCTCGTCGAATGGGTAGGCCCGCAAGGGCGCGTGGTCGCGGTGGACAGCAGTCCGCGCATGGCGGAAGCGGCCGCCGCCGCCCTGGCGGCGACCGGCGCCGGATGCGGCGAGGTGCACTGCGCGGACTTCCTCTCCTACATGCCCTCTGAAACGGAACTGGACCTGGTCCTGTTCTTCTGCGTCCTTCCCCACCTGGAGGATCCCGCCCGCGCCATCAGCCGCGGCGCCGCCCTGCTGCGTCCCGGCGGGAGGCTCGTCATCGCCCACCTGATGGGCCGAGCCGGCCTCGATGCCATGCACGGGCGCACCGATCCGGCCGTCCGGCATGACCGTATGCCCGACCTGGAAGTCCTGAGGCAAGCGATCCAGGATGCCGGGCTTTCCGTCCGTGAGGTGGTGGACACGGACGAGGAGTTCTACCTCGAGGCGGTGAAAGGATGACCCTGTCCCGGCCGGCCCATCCCGGACCCCAGGGGCCGGGAGGGCGCATCCACGAGGTACGGAGCCGACCTGTTCCCGGGACCAGGACATGAGGCAGGGGATGGCGGCCGCGCTCGCCTGCTCCGCCATCGCGCTCCTTCTGCGCGCCGTCTATCTGATCGAGGCTCGAGACAATCCGTTCTGGATCCACCTCGGGCTGGACATGGAGGGCTACGATCGCTGGGCTCGCTCCATCCTGGCCGGTAACGGGCTGGGCGAGGCGCCCTTCACCCAGGCCCCTCTCTTCCCGCTGCTCCTGTCGCTCGTCTATGCCCTGACCGGCTCGCAGCCTGTGGCCGCGCTCTGGGTCCACCTGCTGCCGGCGACCGCCACCGTGTTCCTCATCGCGCTGGCCGCGGGACTCTGGAGAGGTTCGCGTGCGGCGTGGACCGCCGGCCTGCTGGCCGCGCTGTACAAGCCGGCGATCTTCTACACCGGCGTCCTGCTGCCGCCCACCTGGGTGACGCTGGCGGCCGCCCTCTGCTTGTACATCATCATGAAAGCCGGGTGCGCCGGCCGGCCGGCTCGCCCGCGGCTCATCCTGGGGGCGGGACTCCTGCTGGGTCTGCTGGCCGTGGGCCAGCCGGTGCTGCTGGCGTTGGCCCTTCCGGCGGGCTGGTACCTGGCCGGGGGCAATCGCGCGCGCTGGGCGTGGCTCGCTGCCGGCGTGGCCGTGCCCCTGTTCGCCACGATGATCCACAACGGAACTCACGGCGCATGGTCCCCGGTGGCGGTCAACGGCGGCGTCAACCTCTACATCGGAAACGGGCCCGAGGCCAACGGCGCCTATGTGCGCCCGGCGGGAATGCGGGAGGATCGGGATCTGCTCGGCGTGGCGGCCTCGGGCGCGGGGGATCCAGCCTCCGCCAATGCGTTCTGGTTCCGGGAAGCGCTGCGCACGATGGCCGCGGATGTTCCCCGGGTCCTGGGACTGCTCCTGCGCAAGATCCAGCTCTTCTTCTCCCAGTACGAAGTGCCGCAGGTGGAGTCTCTGCCTTTTGAAAGCCGTTATGCGCTGCTGCTGCGCCTGCCGTTGCCGGGGATGGCGCTCTTGACCGCGCTCGGCGCCTTCGGCCTGCTGCGCCGGCGGGACGACCGCACGGCGCGCTGGTTGGGCGCGAGCGTGGCCGCCGGCGCCCTCGGGGTCGCTCTCTTCTTCGTCACGGCGCGTTTCCGATTGTTCGCCATGCCCCTGCTCGCGGTGCTCGCCGGCGGCGGCGTGGCCTCGTTGCGTCGCGGAGAGGGACGCCGCTCGTGGCTTCTTCCGGGCGCGGTCGCGGGGACGCTGTGGCTTCTGCTATCCCTGGGTCCGGGGGGCCTCGACCGCCAGGCGAGCCTCGGCCAGTATCAGTTCCGGCTCGGCGCGATCGCGGAAACGGAGAAGCGGATGGAGGCGGCGGTCGCACACTACCAGGAAGCGTTGCGGCTCGATCCGTCGCTGGGCAAGGCGGAAGTCAACCTCGGGACGCTCAAAGCCCGGCAGGGTTTGCTGGACGAGGCGCGAGACCACCTGGAGAGAGGCACACGCCTGGATCCTCAGAGCGCGGTCGGATTCACGAATCTGGGGCAGATCCACCAGCTGCAGGGCCGGGCCCAGGAGGCGCTGGCTGCCTATCAAAGAGCGATCGTGCTCGACGGCCGCTTGCTCTCGGCCCGGGAGAGCGCCGCGTTGCTTCTCTATGAGCTGGGCGAGGACCTCCTGGCGCGCGCTACCCTGGACACCTTGCGCGGCCTTGCACCCCCGGGAAGCCCGCCTCGAGCGCGTGCGGAGAGGGTCCTCCGTCTGTTGGAGCAACGGACAGGGGAACGCCTGCACGCCTGGCGCGCGTCGGCGGCGCTGCGGCGCGCCGACCTCATGCTCGCGCAGGGAGACGTCGCCAGGGCGCGGGCACTCTACGGGGAAGCCATGCGCCAAGGCGGGGATGCCGTCGTGGCTCTCGAGGCCGAGCGCATGCTGCGCGAGATCTCAGTGCCGGGGCGATAAGAGCCCCAGATGGCAAGCGACGACCCGAGCCGCAGGCGGTTGCGCTGCGGATGATGAACGCGTCCAATCGAGGGTCAGCGGCGTTTGAGCCTTTCAAGCAGCTCGCTCAGTTCCTCGAAGCGGACCGGTTTGGTCAAGTGGTGGTCGAAGCCGGCTTCGGCGGAGTTGCGGCGGTCTTCCTCTTCTCCCCAACCGGTCAGCGCGATCAGCGTGACGGGTGCGGGCAGGCGCTGATCACGAATCCGGCGGGCGAGTTCGTAGCCATCGAAGTCGGGAAGCCCGATGTCGAGGATGGCAGCGCGGGGTGTGAATTCCGGGAGGAGCGCGAGCGCCGAACTGCCGTCAAAGGCCACGCGTACCTCGCACCCGATCAGTTTGAGGAGCAGCTCGAGGCTTCGGGCGGCATCACGATTGTCTTCCACCACGAGGACCGGGAGAGGAGTGGCTACGTGCTGGCGTTCCACCCGGGCCTGGTCTTCTTGGGTCTCGCCCCCCCGACGGTGCGGAAGGCCGGTCGCCTGGCCGTCTCGATCCGTGCTGTCAGCGTCGCTCTCGTTCCGCAAGACCATGGCCTCCCCTTCGGTTGGTTGCGCACCGGAGCCCACCTGCACGCATCGTACCCGATCGAGATCGTTTCAGGTCCACCCACTCAGTCGTCCGCCCACTCCGGTTCCTTGCCGGGATCGGGGTTGCGCGGGTGCACGAGAATCGTCTTCTCTCTTGTGCACATGGCGAGACCGGGCTTCGCTCCTCGCGGTTTGCGCACGTACTTGCGCAAGGTATAGATCACCGGGACCTTTCCGGAGTGCCGCGCCTTGCTGAAGTACGCGGCAATCGACGCGGCTTCAGCCAGGGTCTTGCCGCTGGGGTTCTCCTTGCGGCCTTCGCGCCGGAGGATGACATGGCTCCCCGCCGCTCCGTGCACATGCAGCCAGTAGTCTTCCGGATGAGACATGCGATGCGTGAGATGGTCGTTCTCCTGATTGGAGCGCCCGACGAGGACGAGCCAACCATCCGTCGTCCGGAACTCGCGGGGCCGGAAGGAGCCGCCCCCTTCGGAGGAACCGCGACCCCGTATTTCTGAGGAGCCGCGGTTCCGCGCTCCCTTGAAGTCGCTCGCGCCTCTTCCAGCGCCGCCGGCGCGACCGGGAGTGCCGGACCCCGGACGCTCCGGTCTGCCAGCGCCTGGACGAAGGGACGGAGCGGTCCCGGCATCAGGCGAGCGGTCCCGCGCCTTCCCATCGATGCCGTGATCGCGACCGGCCGGCCGGCGACCTGACCGGCAGGCCGCCACGATCCGATCGGCCTGCGCGTCGAACTCCTCCGGGGAAGCCTCGGCGGCGAGTCGCGGAATGTCCTGCGCCAGCGAGCGGAGACGTTCGGCCGCCGATTCGATCGAATGGAGGCGCTTCTCCCGGTGAGGCGCCCCGCGTTCCCAGCGGCGGGCGCGGCGAAAGTACGCCTGCGCGTTGTCGGCCGGTGTCTTCGCCGGGTCGAGAGGAATCCGCAGGGCGCCGGCGGAAGGGCTTCTCCAATCCTCGCAGAAGAGTTCACGATCCCCGCGTTGCAGCGCGTGGATATGGTTCAGGATCGCCTCGCCCGCAACCCGCAGGAACGGACCTCCGCCGTCGGCATCCTCCGCCTGCAGGTTGTCCCGCAATCGGTCGAGACGCCGGAGATGCGCGGCGATCGTGCGGTGCGCCCCGGACATGAACCGCTCTTCGGTCTCGCGCCGCAGCCAGGCGCGGTGCACGAGATCCATCTTCTGCAGCGCTGGACCGGATCCCTGGCGATCGCCTGCGTCCATCCACTGCTCGTACTCGGGCAGACGGTGGAACGTGACGACGGCGGGGGGATGCGCCGGCCCAAGGGGCGGAAGCATGTAGAACAACGGGTCCGTCCGGGCGCCGGCCTCCCTCTCGGACGCCTGCAACAGACGAAGGACCTCCGCCGCCAGTTCCGGCCCGGCCGCCGGATCGAAAGCCTGCGCAGGCACGGGCTCGAGAGGATCGGCATGGGCCATGCGGGCTCTTTGCACAATCGATGCCGCGACCGCCGGGCTCAGGCCGGCCGCTTTGCGGCTCAACGCTTCTGCGAACATCCCGGCCGGCGCTTCCCGGAGCCAGAGAAGGAGCGTGTCCAGGTCGAGCGCCTCGGGACCGGGACGGGGATCGGGAGGCGGAGGACGAAAGATCTCTCCGGCCTGCGGTCCGCCTCGCCTCAGGAGGTCGATGATGCGATCCCCTTCATCCAGCAAGCGGATGTTGCCGGCGGAACCCGTCCAGGAGAAGACGAGTTGCCAGCGGACATCCGTGAGGGGGCCGCGGGGCGCCGCGAGGATGAGCCGGTAGATGCGAGGATCGGAGTCCGGCCGCAGCTCCGCCAGCCGGGCGCCGGCCAGGCGGTCCCAGAAGAGGGCCCCGCCGTCGGGCTCGCGTTCGGCCGCGGCCAGGTGCAGGGTCCCGTGACGCGGATGCACATCGACCACCAGGCAGGAGCGCGATCCGTCCGGGTCCTGGATCCTGATGGACAATCGCTCCGCGGCCGGCCGGTCGATCCGCAGGATCCATGGGGGTGTTTGCAGTCGGGAGGCCACCCGGGAGGCGGCCCAGTGCAGCACACGGGTCTCCAAGTCCTTGCTCCTTCCGGAAGTGTCGAGGCGCCATGGTACCACGAGGTTTCCGCTCTCTGCGGACTCCACCCGGCAGGAACTTCGTCGACCTTGGTCGCCTTGAGCAGGACCCGCCATCTGGTCTACGAAGTCGTGGACCATCGTCACGGACGGCTCAGCCCTCGACCCCAACCGCGCGCTTGCGCTCGCTCGGCTGGCCCGCCTAGCCTCCGAGCATGGATCGATCGTCTTTTCCCCGGCCGGCGGCCGGCGTGGTACCCGCTGCGCGCCGGGCTGTACCTCGCCGACGCGGTCTCTCTGCTCCAGGCGGCTGGCATCCCTTTCTCGGCGCCCACATGTCGGTCGCCGGCGGGTTGCACCATGCGCTGGAAGACGCGGCGCGCCATCGTTGCGGCGCGGTGCAGCTTTTCACGAAGAACGCCAGCCAGTGGGCCGCGCGGCCCCTGGATCCCGAGGCGGTCCGAACATTTCGGGAGACGATGGCGAGGCTCGGGCCCTTCCGCAGCGCCGCTCACGACTCCTACCTGATCAACCTCGCGTCCCCTGATCGCGCGCTGCGGGAGCGCTCGCGGCGGGCGTTCATCGAGGAGATCGAGCGCTGCGAGCTGCTGGGGCTGGAGTACCTCGTGTTCCACCCGGGAGCGCACATGGGAGCGGGAGAGAAAGCCGGCATCGCGACGGCCGCCGCCGGCGTGCGGCAGGCGCTGCGCTCCAGCTCCGGTTACAGGACCGTTCTGCTCTTCGAGAACACCGCCGGCCAGGGAACGTGCCTGGGAGGGCCGCTCGAGCATCTGACAATGCTGCTGGACGGGGCGGGAGGAGAGCCGCGAGCCGGGGTTTGTCTCGACACGTGCCACCTCTGGGCAGCCGGGCACGATTACTCGACCCCGGAGCGTTACGCCGCTCTGCGCGCCCGCATCGTGACGGAGATCGGTGCCGAGCGGGTGCGCTGGATCCACTGCAACGACGCGAAGTCCGCCCTGGGAAGCCGCCTCGACCGTCATGAGCACATCGGCCGGGGCCGGATCGGCAGCCGCGCCCTGGCCTGCTTTCTGCGCGACCCGCTCTGGCGCAGCACGCCCATGGTCCTGGAGACGCCCAAGGAGAACGAAGCCGATCGGAGGAACCTCGCCATGCTCAGACGCCTCTCGAGGATGCGATGACCGGGTCATGGGTCAGCGTTCCCGGTCCCCGCGCGGGGGATCCAGGGGACATCGAGCTCATCGCCTTTGACGTGGACGGCACCCTGGTCGAGCACCCGCAAGGAAAGGTGATCTGGGAGCTGCTCAACCGTCGTTTCGCCGGCGATGAGTCCATCAACGTCTCCCGGTATCTGGATTTCAAGGCCGGCCGGATCACCTATGACCGGTGGGTCCAGCTCGACGTCGAAGGCTGGATCGCCGGAGGCGCCTGCCGGGGAGAGATCCTCGACGTGGTGCGCGGCCTCAATCTGATCGACGGCGCCGCCGAGGTGCTGCACCGGCTGCGAGACCGGGGCTACCGGCTGGCGGTCATTTCGGGAACGCTCGACATCGTGCTCGATGAGCTGTTTCCGGAGCATCCCTTTGAGCAGGTCTACACCAACGCCCTCGAGTTCGACGGCTCCGACATCCTCTGCGGCTGGAAGGCGACCCGCTACGACATGGACGGCAAGGCGCGCGCGCTCGAGCACCTGGCCGCCACTTACGGTCTGCCGCTTGCCCGTTGCGCCTTCGTGGGCGACAACATCAACGACCTGCACGTGGCCGAGATCGCCGGGTTCGCGGTTGCTTTCAACGCGAAAATCCCCGAGTTGGAAGACCGGGCCCACTGGATCGTGCGGTCTCCTTCGCTGCTGCCCGTCGCCGACCTCTTTCCAGGGCCGCGGGGATCCCAGGGTAACGCCGCTGGCCCGGCGATCGGATCCGAGGGCAATGTCGCCGGCTCGCCCATGGGATTCGAGGGCAATGCCGCCGGCTCGCGGACCGACGAGATTCCTCGAACCCGTCGCAATCAGCGGTCTCTCTGAGGCCGCGTGTTCGGGAAGCAGTGGGAGAACCTGCGGGGGAAGTCCAGCGGCGGGAAGGCCAGACCGTCCGGCGGTACCCGCGTTGTGATGTGTGGGAGGGAGCGCCAGAGGGTTTCTCTGGTACTTTGATGCAGAGCCATACGGTAGCGAGATGGTTCACGGCCGGGCGCTCGACCGCCGGCTGGATCCCGCGGGGGTGTTGCGTCACCGTCCGCCGGGAGGAACCGAAAGGGGCCGACGTATGAGATGGGACTGGGTGCTCCTGATTGCGGGAATGGTCCTCATCGTCTTGTGGGGCGTCCTGCGAATCCAGCGTGAACGCTACGCCGAGGCGGAGCAGCGCCGGAAACGGGCCCAGGTAGCCCGTGGAAGGTCCAGCGGGCTCAGGAGACCGCGGCGGCGCCAGTGGGCGGATCGCGATCGACTTTGATCTGCACCAGGTCGACTCGGCTGGACTGAAAGCGGCTCGACTGGACCCGGCTCGAACGAGACGTTCTACGCCCTGCCGTGGCGGCAGGAATCAACGGAGGTTCCCGTGATCGTCCAGCCCAAGATCAGGAGCAACATCTGTCTCACCGCGCACCCGACGGGATGCGCGCGCCAGGTGGAGGCGCAGATCGACTACGTCCTGTCGCGAGGCCCGGCGCCTTCTTCCGTGAGGCCTTCGCGCAACGCGTTGATCATCGGTTCCTCCAACGGCTATGGCCTGGCGGCCCGCATCGTGGCGGCCTACGCCTTCGGCGCTTCGACGGTAGGAGTGGCATTCGAACGGCCCGGTGGCCTGGAGGAGGGCGGACGCGAACGGCTCGGGACCGCGGGCTGGTACAACGATCGGGGATTCCTGGCCAGGGCCGAGCGCGACGGCAAGGCGGCCTGGAGCGTCAACGGTGACGCCTTCTCCCCGGAGATCAAGGCGGAGACGATCGGCCTCATTCGCGGCCATCTCGGCCCGATCGATCTTCTGGTCTACAGCGTGGCCGCGCCCCGCCGGCAGGACCCGGTGACCGGCACGCTGCATTCCTCCGTCATCAAGCCCATCGGGCAGCCCTTCATCTCCAAGACCCTGGACTTCCAGAGCGGAGTCGTCTCCGAGATCTGCGCCGAGCCGGCCGCATCCCAGCAGGAGATCGACGACACGGTCAAGGTGATGGGAGGAGAGGACTGGCGTCTCTGGGTGGAGGCTCTGGCGGACGAAGGCCTGCTCGCCGAAGGGGCGACGACCATGGCGTTCTCCTACATCGGTCCCCGCTTTACCGCGCCGATCTACCGGGACGGCACGATGGGGCGCGCCAAGGAACACCTGGAGACCACGGCGCGGGCCTTGCAGGGCTCGATGGCCGATCGCGGTGGCCGCGCAGTGGTGTCGGTGAACAAGGCCCTCGTCACCCGGGCTAGCGCCGTGATCCCCGCGGTGCCGCTCTATATCGCCCTGCTCTACCGGGTCATGAAGGAGAGAGGGCTGCACGAGGCGTGCATCCACCAGATGGATCGGCTCTTCCGCGAGCATCTCCCCGCCGAGGGCCCTATCGCGACGGACGCCGAGGGACGGTTGCGTCTGGACGACTGGGAAATGCGGGAGGATGTCCAAGCCGAGGTTTTCCGGCGCTGGGAGCTGGCCGAAACGGACACGATCATGACGCTCGCGGACGTCACCGGGTTCCGGGAGGAGTTCCTGCGCTTCCACGGCTTCGGCGTGGAAGGGGTCGACTACTCCGCGGAAGTCGACCCGTAAGGTCCTCGGTCAGGAACC
>Ga0116149_1005758_pt1 | contig 11442 bp, 8 predicted proteins | sample AD_UKC057_MetaG_FD_89787 | JGI IMG/M metagenome (GOLD analysis project Ga0116149, IMG submission 89787) | Active sludge microbial communities of municipal wastewater-treating anaerobic digesters from USA - AD_UKC057_MetaG | ecosystem: Engineered > Bioreactor > Anaerobic > Digestate | place: USA...
CCGAAGAGGTACTCTTCCACGAACTTCGGCAGGTTACTCACATAATCAGGGTGCCGCCAGTCCAACAGGGAATAATAAAAACCGATCTTGAGGTCCATGGCGCGGGCGGCATCCACCAGTTCCCGGACATAATCCCGTTTCGGCGCCATATCCATGGAATCGAAGTCCGTCAGGGCGCTGTCGAACATGCAGTAACCATCGTGATGCTTCGAGGTGAAAACGACATACTTCATGCCGCCCGCCCGGGCAAGGGTCATCCACGCCTCTGCGCTGAAAGACGCGGGATGGAACTGTTCCGCGTATTTCCGGAAAAGTACGCGGGCTTCAACGTCTTCTTTCATCTCGAAATAATCGAAGGGCGTGTCCGGGTCGGCGCCCTGCACGGCAAAGGGTCCCCAGTGCACGAACATGCCGAACCTCGCATCGTTGAACCATGCGAGGCGGTCGGCGGTGTCATCCGCATTAACCATGGCCGCGACAAATAACAGAACAAGTGTCCATGCGTTCTTCATAAAAGATTCCTTAACGTTCAGCGTTCAGGATACGTATAGGCGCCTTGTTTGGCGTCAAATGCTATTTTCGGCACGTTTTCAGGAAAATAGAGTTCCAAAAACTGCTTCATGGGGCCCGCGTACATGGCCACCCGTATGGTTCCCCAGGTCTGCTGGTCGCCCGTCGCGTAGAACATATAGGTGTTCCCCTCCCATTCGAACAAATCGGCGTCCGTGTTGTTGATGCCTTCGCCCGCGACCGGGTCCAGCATGGGGTATCTCGTGGGCGACAGTTCCCAGGAGGCCAGGTCCTTCGACCTGGCGACAAAGGTTACATACTTCGTTTCCGGGAGTGTATAGTCATACCACACGCCGGGGCCCGCCCAGCGCCATCCGCCGTAAATCACATAGTAATACGGCGCGAAATAGCGGAGCGCCGGGTTGGCGCACGCCGTGTTTTCGGTGATGTCCGAGAAATTGACTCCCTCAATCTCTTCCCACGTTTCCATATCTTTGGAACGCGCGAAACGGAACGACCACTGCACGGGCTGATTGGACTCGAAGGCCATGACATAACCGGAATCGTCTTTGCACACACTCGCGTTGAACAGGTGCTCTCCCGGTTTACGCGGAATGGCCGGCGCCTTGTCCCACTGTTTCAAATCGGTCGTTTTGAAGCGGTAAATATCGTGGGTCCAATCTTCGTCGGTGTTTTCTGTCGCAAAAACATTCAGCTCGTTACCGTTCACAAAGGCGCTGACAAAGGAAAATCCCTCACCGAATCTCCCGACTTCATCGCCGGTCCGCATGTCCTGAAGGAACAGATAGAAGTCACGCGCCTTTACATTTGAAGGCCGGACATTTTGAACCAGCAGCGGCCGTCCCTCATATACAACGGGCGTGTTCTCCATCCGGGGCCCCGTAAACGCGAAAGGAATTTTTATCAGCGGGGGATTCGGCACGGCGTGGGGATTGGCCGGTGCCGGGATGTCCGCGCCCAGTGCGACGGCAGCGGGGGAGACTGTCGCAAAAATGCAAGCAATCACAGGCAAGAGGTAGTTGAAGACCTTCATAAAATATTCTCCGTTAATTGACGTAAGCCGCCAAGGTAATTCACGCCACATAGGTATGTTTGCAAGGCTTTCGTTCAGGTGTCCGCACTTCCAGACTATCATCCGGGACTCAAAAGAAAACGCATAGCATCTTCTCATGATGTTTTGTCCTTTGTAGCCTTGAAGGTCGGTCCCTCGTCCCAAAGCACATGTTTTTCCTCATTGGCAAAATCAAGGCCGCGTCGGGGTTCGGGGGTGGGTTCATAAAACCACTGCAGGGGTATGGAAAGAAATTTCAAGACATGGGGGCGCTGATAGGCCGTGGGAATCGGCTGAACGTGGGTGGTCAGCAACACGCGCATGCCCGTATCGGGTTCATCGAGAAACGTGAGGCTCGTGTATCCGTATTGGACCCTCGGGTCTTCTTCAATCGTTCGCACCCGGGCCCAGGTGTTCGCTCCGTCCGTCGACACGGCCGCGTCGAGGGGCGTTCTCGCCGTATAAAAATAGTGCCGGGGATACGCGGAAAAATCGTGGTTGGGGAACGTGAACAGGATGTCCCCGTTCCAGCCTTTCGCTTTCGTGTAGGGGGTATCCGGGATGCGTTCGCCGGTCAACGGCGAACAGGGGCCTTTAAGGCACATTGGCTCCGGCGTGGACCACGAGAGGCCGCGGTCCGAAGACCAGGCCTGAGCATGAAACCCCATGGTGGTCCGGCCGTACATCCACAACCGCCCGTCAGCGGCGCCAACCTTGTCGCCGTACAGTTCAACAATGCCGACTTCGTTGAAGTTCTGGGAACCCCATTCAGGCACGACAGGCACGTTTTTGCCTGCCTGCCACGTCAACCCGTCATCATCGGAATACACCATGACGCCCGCCCGTTCCGGGTAGTCCCGGCACGCCAACACAACACGCCCGTGGTCCCCATACTTTCCGTCGGGATCGCGCAGTTCCAGCAGGCGGTCGTTATTGGCCATCCGTGCGGGATGTCCCTCGCTGACTGGGATGGGCTCGCCGAAGGTATTGCCCCCGTCCGTGGAACGCCGTACGTACAGGAGGGTACCGTCTGGGCCCTTCTTACACAGGAAGGAAAACAGGACCGTTCCTGTGGAGGCGCGCAAAAGGCTGACGGACATTACGTTCTTACCCGGATTTTTCTGAAGAACTTCAACAGGGCCCCAGGTCCGGCCGCCGTCCCGTGAGCGCCGTGCGGAGATGCGCGCGGGAGAATCATCCTGCCAGGCTTCCGTGTAAAAATCGCACCAGGCAACAAGCAGCGTGCCGTCTTCCAGCACGACCAGGTCGCCTTCCGTGTCGCGTTTATCCGGGTGGGTCTGTTCCGAAAGGACCGACCAAAAAACGCCGTTGTTTCGCAGAAAGTGGGTAACACCCGAGTGCTCGCCTTTACCATAGGGGAACTCGGGCAGCGAGGGCCGTGTTACCTCCTGCGCAAGGGCGGCGGCATGGTCCGGCGATTCCGGCCAGGCAGGGCGGGACAGAAGCGGACCGGCGGCGAGAAAACAGAGGGAGCAAAGTATCAGGGCTCGGGATGCCTTCTGATACACATGAAAAAAGAAATGTTTCCTAAAGGCCATCATGGGTCTATTGGAACAGAATTGACTGTGCCCCTTCAAACCCAAAGGATTTGGTGCCGTGTTTTCTTGGGGAAGAATGCAAGGAAGGAGGATGATGCCGGTGGCGATTTCGGAGTCCCGTTGAATCGGCTTTGGGCGGGGCAACTTTCTGGAATGGAGGACACCCGAAAATCGCTCGTTTTTTTTCTTTGATTGCGGTGTTTTTTGAATGGAGCTGGAACGGGGAATCGAACCCCGGACCTCGTCATTACGAGTGACGCGCTCTACCTACTGAGCTATTCCAGCTGACATCGCTTCGCCCGGCCGGAAAATTGTTCCGCGCCGCGCCCGCCTATTGTACTGGAAGTTTTCAAAGAATATCAACTTCAGCGGGGAAACAACCTTTATGGTATACTGGCCGCATCAGTTACCGATAGTCTGTAGGTGCCGCTGTATCAAACGCGGGAAAACAGGAAAGGGAAGTTTTATGGGACTTAGAATTGTGATGCTGGGCGCGCCTGGCGCGGGAAAAGGGACACAGGCGGTGCGCATGGCGCAGGAAATGGGGATTCCCCATATTTCCACGGGTGATATCTTTCGTAAAAATTTGCGGGAAGGCACCCCGCTGGGTTCCCAGGTGCAGGGATACCTGAACAGCGGCGCGCTGGTGCCGGACCAGTTGACCTGCGACATCGTGGCCGATCGCCTGCAGCAGGCCGACTGTGCCAACGGGTATATCCTGGACGGGTTTCCCCGTTCCCTGCCGCAGGCGGAAATGCTGACGCGTTTCCTGGCCGGGCGCGGCGAGAAAATCGAGGCGGCCGTCAATATCGATGTGCCTGACGAGGAGATCGTGGGGCGCCTGAGCGCGCGGCGCAGCGACCCGGATACGGGTGCGGTCTATAACCTCAAGTTCAATCCGCCGCCGCCTGAAATCGCGGATAAACTCATCCAGCGCGAGGACGACAAGCCGGAAACGGTACAGGCGCGGTTGAAAACCTATCATGAAACCACCGAGCCCATTATCGCGTATTACGGGGAGCAGGGCGTTTTGTTGAACGTGCCCGGTTCCAATGCCGGCCCGGACGAAATTTATAGGCGCATTCTGGACGTGCTTCCTGCATAAAGGAAAATGAAGATAGCCGAACCTGTGAGGTTTTCCCGGCCTCACAGGTTTCGGCGTACCTATAGGCCCGAAAAAAAATAAATGATGAGGAATGTTTTTATGAAAAAGGCCGTGTATTCCCGGATCCGGCGACTCCGGTCCGCAATGTTTATCGCGGTGGTTTGCAGTCTGGTCTTTATTATGTCCGGCGGTTTCGCGGACGAAACGGATACCACGAAGGAATCCGGCTGGATTGCCTTGTTCAACGGAAAAGACCTGAACGATTGGACCATCAAGTTCAAGGACCATCCCTTGGGCGAGAACTATAAGAACACCTTTCGCGTGGAAGCGGGCATTCTCAAAGTGTCCTATGACCAGTGGGAGAGTTTTAACGATATCTTTGGCCACGTATTTTACAAGGACAAATTTTCCAGGTATAAACTGCGCGTGGAATACCGTTTTGTCGGCGACCAGGTGAAGGGCGGCGCAGGCTGGGCCCTGCGGAACAACGGCGTCATGTTGCATTGCCAGGATCCGAAAAGCATGGCGATGGACCAAAGTTTCCCCGTTTCTATTGAGGTGCAATTGCTGGGTGGTGACGGCAGCCATTCCCGGACCACAGCCAACCTGTGCACGCCGGGGACCCATGTCGTCATGGAGGAGAAACTTGTCAAGCAGCATTGTATAGACTCCCGTTCCGAAACCTGCCATGGCGACCAGTGGGTAACCGTGGAAATCGAGGTCAACGGGAACGATCGCATCCGCCACCTGATTGACGGTAAAGTAGTATTGGAATATGAAAAGCCCCAGCTGGACGAAAACGACAAGGATGCCCAGGTCTTGATCAAAGCGGGTGCCCCGCTGCTGGTGGGAGAGGGTTATATTGCGCTCCAGGCGGAAAGCCATCCCACGGAATTCCGGCGGATAGACCTGTTGCCGATGGACTAGAGGATGAAGGGTATTCGGACTTTGTCGAACCCATGCTGACCTTGTCGGACTGGGTCCGGCGAAACGGGGGCGTTTTCGGAGAACTGTCCCATGTCTTCCCGGGTGAACGGTATCGTGAAATATCTTTCGTGGCTTTTACGGCTGCCCGACACGCTGCTGGGTGCGCTGGATGAATTTCTGGACCGGCTGCACCGGCGCGGGCTGGGCGATGCGCCTGCCGCCATCCTGCTGCTGCTGCCTTCGGTGTTCCTTCTCTCGGTGTTTATCCTCCTTCCCATGGGCGCGACCTTTTACATGAGCCTGTTCGGCGGGCGTCACGGTATGGGTTCATTTGTTGGTGCCGCCAATTACCTCGATGCTTTTCGCAGCCATGATTTCCGGCAGAGCCTTCTCGTGACGGTGTACTATGTGGTGGGCGTTGTCCCGGTGTCCCTGGTCTTGAGTTTTCTTATCGCTTACGGCCTCTACCGGATTGACGCGTTTCGTGGATTCCTGCGCACCTTCTATTTCCTGCCCTACGTGACCTCCGCCGTGGCTGCGGCCCTGGTGTGGCGCAGCCTGTTTAACCCGCAAAGCGGCATCCTCAATCTTCTGTTGGGCTATGCGGGCGCTTCGCCCCAACAATGGCTGCTGGAGCCGCGCGGCGTATTCCACCTCATTTCCGGCGGAGCGGTGCCCGCTTCCTGGGGGCCGAGCCTGGCGCTGGCCTGTATTATGGTGTTTGATATCTGGCACGGGTGCGGCTTCATGATCGTGGTTTTCCTTGCCGGACTGAGCGGGATACCGCGCGAGCTGGAAGAGGCGGCGCGTATCGACGGCGCTGTCGGCGTGCGCCTGCTGCGGCACGTTATGCTGCCTTTGTTGTCGCCCACGCTCTTTTTCCTGCTGATTGTCGGCGTTATCAAGGCGTTCCAGGCCTTTAACAGTTTCTATGCTCTTACCCACGGCGGCACCATGGTGGAAACACAAAACCTGATTCTGTATATCTATGCCCAGTTCTACCAGTACGGGTATTGGGGCTATGCTGCGGCTGTGGCGACGCTGTTGATGCTGGCCATCGTGATCCTTACCATTATTCAGTGGCGCATACTCGGGCGCCGGGTGCACTACCTATGAAAGCGCGGCGCTATCTTCTGTACCTGCTTCTCGCCTCGGGAGCGGTGCTTACCGTGTATCCTTTTCTGTGGATGGTGGGTACGGCCTTTAAAACGCTGCCCGAGGCCAACACCGCAAGCCTGCACCTGCTGCCGGAAACCTGGCAGTGGAAGAACGTGGCGGATACCTTCCGTGCCGCACCCTTCGGCCGGTACTTCATCAATTCCCTGGTGGTCTCCTTTGCGGTCTGTTTCGCGGTGTGCCTGACTTCGCTGATGGCGGGCTATGCCTTCGCGCGCCTGCAGTTTCGCGGCCGGGGCCTGCTATTCGCCCTTGTGCTGGGCTCCATGATGGTGCCCTTCGAGGCGGTGTTCGTGCCGAATTTCGTCACCATCACCCGGCTGGGCTGGTACAACACCTATGCCGCGCTCATTATCCCGTGGTGCGCGAACGCCTTCTCCATCTTTCTCATGCGCCAGGCGTTTCTGGGCATACCCGAGGATTATTATGACGCCGCGCGGGTGGACGGCTGCGGTCACCTCCGCTTCCTGTTTCGCATCGGTATTCCCCTGGTAAAGCCCATGCTCGTGACGGTGGCCCTGTTCGCGTTTCTCGGCAGTTATAACGCCCTGCTGTGGCCCCTTATCGTGACCGCCGACGAAGATATGCGGGTGGTCCAGGTCGGCCTGACCGCCTTTTACAGTGATGCCGGTACCCGCCTGAACCTGCTGATGTGCGCGTCCGCGGTTGTCATTCTGCCCACGGTCGTTTTATACTTGGTGGCGCAACGCCATTATGTGGAGAGCGCCCTCGGTTCGGGCATCAAAGGATGAACCGGCAACCGGAAATAAAGTTTTGGTTTGGCCACAAAAGGCACAGAAGTCACAAAAATAAATGAAACAGGTCCAGATGGCCATCTTGCGCAGGAACAGGAAAGCAATTGGCTCCCAAATAGGAATCTGGGAGCCAGCCCCAATTTGGGAGCCAGCCGCAATGAGCAAAAAAAGGACGGACTGCGAAATAGCCTTGAATAGCCCCCCAAACCTGGTTCCCGAATTCCTATTTGGGAACCTCCTGTGCATGGACCATAGGTAACGCAAAAGAGAAACATGACAATCGACACCAAGATGAGAAATAGAATTTCAAGAGAGAGGGGGTTCCCAAATAGGAATTTGGGAACCAGTTGCCATCCGGGAGCCAGCCCAAATTTGGGAACCAGTTGCCAACGATCCGCGTGTTCCTGTCGTTTCGCGTATTGCTGTGCGACCTGGATGACCGGTATGGCGGTCCTGCTGGCTGTTATGATTGCCGGCTGCGGACGTACCCCTTCCAAAACCGGCGATGAGGCATTTCAGCCGCTTAACCCGGATGCTGCCGTGTTCTGGGACCGGCAGACCACTGAGAGCGCCGAACTGCTGCGCAGCCTGGTCGAAACGTTCAACCGCGGATGGCGGGGCATGCCTGTCAAGGTGGAACGCGCGGGCAGCTATGCCGACATCTTCCGCAAGGTGACCGGCGGTATCAACGCGGGCGTGTTGCCCGCCATGGCGGTGTCGTATGAAAGCATGACCTGTGAATACATCCCCCTCGGCGCGGTGCGCATCCTCGACGACCTCATCGCGAACCCGGAGGCCGGATTGTCCGAAACGGAACTGAACGATTTTTTCCCCAATGTGCTGGAAACCAACCGTTTCCCCGAGCATGGCAACCGGTTCTATTCCTTTCCCTTCGCGAAAAGTATCCTCATGCTGTATTTCAACAAAAAAGTACTTGCCGATGCGGGTATCGACGCGCCACCGGAGACCTGGGAGCAATTTCTGGACCAGTGCCGGCGCGTAAAGCAAGAGACCGGCAGGTACGCCCATGCCGTCCATGCCGACTGTTCCACGGTCAACGGCATGATGTACAGCATGGGCGGCGCCGTTGTGCAGGGACGTGAGACCCTCTATGACAGCGAAGCGGCCCGGGCCGTATTCAAACTCTACGAAACGCTCGCGCGGGAGGAACTCGCCTATCTCATCTCGCCGGGATCCTATGAAGACAATGTCGCCCTCGCCAAAAATGAAGTCGCCTTTGTGCTGCGAAGCAGTTCCGGCATGAGCGATATGATGCTCCTCATGGAGGGCGACCGTGAGCGCTGGGGCGTCACGCGCATTCCCCAGCGGGACCCGGCCCGTCCCGCCACGGTGCTCTACGGCCCGAACGTGTGCCTGTTCAACATCGGGGAGGATGCGGTCAACGCCGCCTGGGCCTTTGTCAAACACTTTACCGGTGCGGACGTTTCCGTGCGCTGGGCGCTGGAAACCGGCTATCTGCCCGTGCGCAAGAGTGCGCTGAAGCACCCGGATATGCTTGCCTTCTGGGAGCAATGGCCCCATAACCGCGCGCCCTATGACTGCCTGCCCATCGCAAAACCCGAACCTAACATCACCGGCTGGCAGCAGGTGCGCGACCTCGCCGCCCGGGCCGTTACCGAAATCATGACCGGCATCCACGATGCTTCCACCGCGGCCCGGATATTGAAAGAAAGCGCCGACCAGGCCCTTGCCCGTGCCGCAAGGCCGTAATGTAACGTCTGATGGCGATCCAGAGGCCGTAACCGTTTGCGATTCGATTCCGTCTAAAAATACTTGTGGCGGATTCGTCGCATTTCTTTGACTAATGCCTCTTTTTCCGGGTCTTCAAACCAGTCACAGTGCGCCCGGGCGGAATCGAGGCCACAGTACCAGCAGGGTACCTGCTGAATCGCGGCTACGATGGCTCTGGCTTTCTCGGAACTGGGCGCGGGACGGTTCAGAATCGGGTCGGTGAACGGCGCGATGTGGGCGCACATCCGGTCCGCTTCCCCCCCGGTTCCCGAGACCGGAATGAGCCTGTAACCATCCATGGCCGCTTCCATGGCCGAGATCAGCACTTCCGACCTTGTTCCCTTGCCGCCGCCGACTACAATCGCGCCAACCGTGGCACTGACAAGTACCACGCGCCGAGCAACCTTGTCGGCACGTATCTGTATAACACCGCCGATATCATAATCCGATGATTTACCTTCCGGTACCAAGGCAATGATGTGGCGTGCGGTGTCCAACCCATATTTCTGACATGCATCGGCCGCGCCTTCAGATGCCGCCTGGCCCGCGCCCTTGCGTCCCCCTGTGACCAGGCAACAGCGCGCATCAACAATGGCATGGCCGATATGCTTTGCCATTGTAGTCGCTTCGGCGCCCAGTTTCGTGCCGCCAAGGACGGCGATTCTCGTCAATTCAGGCAGTTGGTTGCGTATCTTGGTCATCGGTTCGTCTCCGGAATACGAGGTGTCGGATGGGGCCGCATAAGATACGGGAATCTTCTCTTCCACAATGGTAAGGCACCTTGAGATGCGGTGGATACGTTTTGTAAATCCAACAGGGTGACAGCGGAGTGGCTTTCCGGGGATAGCGGCGGCTGTAGTAATGAGCATCCCGTCCGACCTGTGAAACCAGGTCTGTTCCATACATACTTTTTGAGGCGGAAATGCATGGCAGGGCAGGATTGGACGGATTGGTCAGCTGCACGGGCAATTTCGCATTCCAACCGCTTTTCTGTGGTACCTCTTTTACCACGGTATCAAGTGATGCTGCCTGTTGCACGTGGTCGCCTTTGTTTGACTAAATCAAGGTTAATCCATCGGCGCTGCCGGTGAGAATTCGTAAGGTGCTGCCGTTCCGCCGTTTTCCTTCGCTTATCAACCTGCCGACTCTTTTCGCTATTTAACGTATCCTTCATCGTACCGTCATGCTTTTTTTTCGCGCCTATACGATACTTCCCTTGAATCGGGTCCACGTGCGCGAAAAAACGGGAAGGACGTGGGCTTGATTGTGATAAGACGAATCACAGGGTTTCAAAAGGAATTCGACAATTCTTTTCATCAGGCTCCTATCAGGAGCCCTCCTCCTACCATCGGCTTTGCCGGTGGTGGTTGATTCTTTCAGGACATCAACCGATACTTCTTTCATACCTTATCTCTTTTGGAAATTTTAACAATAGAGCGAATTATAGATCATTTCTGTCTCATTGTCAATATAATACTCTACGCTCATCTGGACAAAGCAAAGAATTTTGTCAATGGGGCGGCAGGATAACGCTTTGAAATCCACAGGAATGACGATGAAATACAAGAAAAGTATAAGATATTGTAGATTTATGCAAAAGGTAATCACATTTTGCTATAGAATCTTTGGTTTATATTGCTTATAAATGAGAATATTATCTATTTTAATTTTAAAATATGCCAGATTATTGTGAACAATATCTTAAATCAACGTTAATTCACCGTCTCTGTCAATGAGAATTCGTTAGGTGCTGTTGTTCTGTCGTTTTCCTTCGCGTATCAACCTGCCGACTCTTTTCGCTATTTAAGGTATCCTTCCTCGTACCGTCATGCTTTTTTTCGCGCCCTTACGACACTTTCTTTGAAGCGGGTCCACTCGCGCGGAAAAAACCGGAGGGACGTGGGCGTGGTTGTGATAAGACGAGCCACAAGGTTTTAAGAGGGATTCGATGGTTGTTTTTATGAGGCTTCTCTTAGGCGCCCTCCTCATACCGCCGGCTTTGCCGAGGGGGGGGGGATTGATTGAACATGGAGGTCAATGTTTCCGATTGGCAGGTTTCCTGTGATATAACAGGACAGTCCATTGTGTTTTTTGCGGGTTCGGATTTCCCAAAGCAGAACAGGCAGGGGGAACCCTGTCCTGCGGGCCGGATTGTACCCAGTCTAGAAGGAGATAGTTTATGCGACTTTTTATCTCGGCAGTGATTGCGACCGGTTTGCTTATGGCGTGCGCTTCTTCCGCAGAGACGGTTCCAGTCAAGGTGGGAACTTTTCTTCAGGAACAGGCGCATACCTATGGCGCTGCGGACGGCCTCCCCTCGGAAGATGTTCAGGCAATTATCACCGGGCCAGAGGGGCCTGTTGCGGTAACCGCGTCGGGTGCGGTCCGATTCACGGGGGCAGCCTGGGAACCCTCGGGAAGCGCCGTGGTTCCGAGATACGGACTTGCCGCCGACGGGGATACCTTTTCCCTGGTAACACTGGACAGTGCCGCCGAAAAGGATTTGATTCCGGTACGTCAGGTCTCGGAGGGTTCAGAAGCTCCCGAGGCGGCGGCTACGGAGGCGGGCCTGTTCTTGCGCCGTGA
>Ga0116149_1005759_pt1 | contig 11441 bp, 10 predicted proteins | sample AD_UKC057_MetaG_FD_89787 | JGI IMG/M metagenome (GOLD analysis project Ga0116149, IMG submission 89787) | Active sludge microbial communities of municipal wastewater-treating anaerobic digesters from USA - AD_UKC057_MetaG | ecosystem: Engineered > Bioreactor > Anaerobic > Digestate | place: USA...
AATAGTATAGACAAGAGCTCAATGGTATAGTAAAATACTATGAGCGCCGGGGTGTAGCGCAGTTGGTAGCGCGCATGGTTTGGGACCATGATGCCGCAGGTTCAAATCCTGTCACTCCGACCAAAAAGACATCGATAAATATCGGTGTCTTTTCATATTTAGGGTTAAATTATGAACTGAATAAAAATATTATTTCCCATGTTTTTCCTGGGTGAGCATAAAATAATAAACTATAAGATATTATTGAACGATATTAAACAGTACAATAAGCCTTGTTTTAAGCAGTTCCCATATGCTGCAATATTAGTTTTAATAATAGTCTAGTTTACTCTTTTACAGCCTTATTTCGTCTTTTTTTAATAACTACAATAAGAGTGATAACAAATGCTATACAGATAACCGCTAGCAGAGAGAACAATAATATACGCATATTATCTCTAGTTTTCTGAGTAATGATTTTGTTGTTCCTCATAAGATTCAGTGTAACTGGATCGGTCGTTAAGGTTTCGGCATCACCTTCTAAAGCATGATGGACGATTTGGCAACGGTATTGATATCCGCTCATGGAAGCGTCAACCTTGCCAATGGCATAACTTGGTGAGTTCGCGTCGTCTATCGGCATAAAACCGTGACCATCACGATTCACTTGCCATTCGTAGGTATATAGTTCGCCTTTGTCCTCTACAGTAAGATTGATATCCTTACTGTAGGGGGCTTTGTAGTTATCTGCCATTCCGGAAATTTTCATTTCATCACCAGAAGGAAGTCCTGCTTTAAGTACATTAATCACAACAAGACCGATCATCATATGTGGATTCCAGTCTCTCATTCCATCCAGAGCGCCTCCACTTGTAATAACAGTTCCCACCCAACTATCATTTAATTTTCCTGATTTGTCGAAGAGTCTCATAACATAATAATCTCCAATAAAAGGAAAAGGTGCCTTCCACCATTCATTTGTGACAAATGGAGGAATGGGATCACTATTTAAATCCTGAATCGACGAGTTATCAAAACCTCCTTCATTTTCACTGAAGAATATTTCATACATGTCTTTAGTTCCGCCATAATCTTTATAAACAGATATGAACCAGGCTGGTGATGGGTAAGGAGCTGATATGCCATCTGAGGGTACTGGTAGATATCCGCTTGGATTGTATTTGCTCTTAAATCCATTTGGTATATCACCATAGCATAAAATTCCGCCAAAAAGGTCATAGCACATAACCCAGCCGCCCGGCATATTCGGATATGTCGGGTTTCCAGTACGCGGAATAGCTTTAGTTTTCAAAAGCAGCTCATGCCCTGGAACCTGATAGTATCGCTGGTCTGATGGACGAATATTGATAGGATGGGTTTCCACTAACTCATTGATTTTGATAATTTGTGCCTTTAAATTTTCCCGTTGGGTTTCCATATTTTCTTTTTTATCCATCAGTATCCGTTTGTCTTGTCCTTCAGACATGCTTGCTAATCTTGTCTCTGCATCGTCTATGTTAACCGTGAGCCCTGCAAGAGCGATGCTTGACAAGCTGGTGTACAGCGCCATGACATGAGATTGAAAAGCTATACGGTATCGGTAGCCATGATGTTCCCAGTTGAATGAGTAAAGAACCTGTTTGTCAAAGGCTGTGAACAGATCTAGACCGTTCGATGGATCCACCATTGTGATGGTTGCGCCCAGTGAGAGCACTGCCTGAAAAAACTCATCCCCACCAACAGTAGTATTTTTTACAGTGTTCAAATAAAAAGCCTTTGTAGCTTCCAACCGTTCATTCGTTTCTGCAGCTGTTTCAATATCCTTCTTTTTAAGCTTATCTAGTCTGCTAAGGAACACATTGTTGCATTCTGAAAAACTGGGTACGACACTCGTGTATTTGTCGACACGTGTCTTCAGTGTATTTTTTAGCTCAGCAATATCAATTTTACGGGCAAGATATTCCGTCAGATCCCTCATCTGCGCCTGGATCTCATCTAACTTCTGACTGATTTTTGCCAATGCTGCCTGGATTCGGTCAGTGTCGGTGCCGAAAAACGCACCGAACGCGCCGTCGATAACGGCTCCCACACCAGGGTATCCCTGCAATGCTGCTAAAGCTTTTAGTCCCGCTTTAACATTGTTTAGATTTTTGTATTCCTCATCATTGGTGTCAACAATCGCACCTAAAAGAGGGGCATTGTCTTCTTCTTCTTCTTCTTCTTCGGTAGCTAATGACTGTAATGGTATTAATCCTAAAAGCATAATTAATACCATTAATAATGAAAGTAAACGATTTGCAAAATTCTGTTTCATTGGAAACCACCTTTCTACAATATTTATAACTCGATGAATTTGTTTTGATACTATGTCAATGATTGTGTATAATAACTTGTACTATGTTATTGATATACTATCTTAAATTATATTTTATAGGCTGCGAAAGTCAATAGGCTGCCCAATAAAAAGAATAACTCATTCTAAGAACGAAAAATTAACAAAATGCAAGTTACAAGCAATCAAAATAAGACAAAAAATATAGAGCGCTGCAAAATCACTTATTGGTAAAAATGGTTACGAGGCTGTAAACATTGACGATATCGTTCGAGAAGCAGGTGTTGCAAGAGGTTCTTTTTATGTCTATTTTCTATCCAAGAAAGATTTATTGGTACACATTATTTCTGAAGGTGCTGAAATAATGGACTCACAAATCTCTGAAGTATGGAGTAAATTAGATAAGAATCTGCTTGCTGTAGATTTCATTGTAGCAATTTCTAGCTATATATGCGAACTGTATATAAAGTCTTTATTGAACGAAGCCAAGTACCAGGAAATACATCAAAAACTAGCTTCCATATGCCTGACCAGTTTGCCAATCTATATAATTTGTGTGTTTCGCTCGGTGAGCTTAAGCCTATGGATATCTCTATAGTAGCTGAGAATATTAAACATTATGTTGGGTTTAATTTTTGAATGGTGTATATATCATCTGGGTTACAACTTCTTCGGCCACACCAAAACACTCGTTTTAGAATATATGGATAGATATAAAATGTGAAACTTCACTGTATAAGAGCAAAAAGGGCCTGTTAATAGAAATCAACTCTATTTCTGCTCGAGTGACATTATACGTTTTTATTTTCTCTAATGTAAGATAAAAATAGCTGTACTATATGCTTGTCTGGAATATGAACCAGCCGTCATTTACTGAAAACTGATATACTCCGCCGTATTTTTCTACTACATGAGCAATGCTCCTTGTGCCAAAACCATGCTCTTTCTCATTTGCCATTGGTATACCCTGATAAAATTTGGGTTCTGTATTAAAACTGTTTCGTATGTCAATACACAGCTTGTCGTTTTTTGTATACATTACTATTCTTATTATCCGCTTATTTGTATCATTTATCTTTTCAGATGCATGTATTGCATTTTCAATGGTATTTGATAATAAGCTGCATAAATCAGGTGCAGATAAATTACTGAAGTCTGTAGTTGTTATACTTACATCGCAGTTTATCTCTTTTTCTTTTGCTTTAGTAATATATGAAGAAAGTATAAGGTTAACAGTATCATTTTCTGAATATCTTATGGTTTGTGATTTATCAAGATCCTCATAAACCTTTTCTATGTATTCAAGAGCATTTTTGGTGTTATTCTCTTTTATACAAGTATTCAGGAAAATCATATGATGCCTTAAATCATGACGATAGATGCGGGCTTGTCTGTCAGATTTCTTTAGTGCTTCTATTTCCAATTGGGATTGCTCAGAAACAACCTTCAATAAAGCCTGTTCTATCTCAACTTCTTTTTTCTCATAAAGCGTTTTAAGATAAATTACCGAGAAGATAAAATATACGACGACTACAGCAGCATCCATATACTCGATAATAACTGCTCCGCCTCGGTATAGGATATCTGTATAAACGGTCAGTATATATTCAAAGATGTAGTATAAAAGAGGGACCACTATGAAGAATTTCAAAATACGATTGCTCTCATATTTCAACCTTGCGACATATGGGGATATAAACTTAACTATAAGAATAAGCAGCGGTATAGTGATTATTATTTGGACTATATATGAAACATTAATATCATAATCCCAGAAAAATGATACAAAAGTGCCTATCCACTTTCTCGGAGTGCAGAAAAGATATGCTGACAGAACGGCAATTGCAGACATATATGTTCCTTTTTTAAAGTAAAACTTCAGAGTTAGAAATAGTGGAAGATGTGTTAATATAGGATATGATTTGAAAAGAAAATCATATCCGAGGAAGTAGTATACGATAATCTGGATAACTCCCAAGAAACTGAATATAAGTAAATACTGTTTATAATTTTCTTTCAGTTCAATTCCGGAGAAAGAAAGGGACAATATTACTCCGAACAACAGGACAAAACCGAAATTTATGATATTCAGATAATCCATATTACTCTCCATCCATCTGATATGCTAGATATTTATCTTTTATTTCTTTCGTCTTTCCCTGAGCTATCGGAACTGACATTAAAGTCTGCATAATTACCTGTTTGTTACCTATGGTATCGATATATTGCATATTAACGATATATGAACGATGAGTTTTTATAAATCTAGGAAATTTTAAAAGTTTATCACAAACGGAAAAGAAAGATTCTGTACATTCAATAGCTTTTCCAGAAACCATATGATAAATGACATTTCTACCAATAACTTCAGCAAAAACCAGATTATTTACAAGTATCTTCAATATACCCTCATGGCTTTTTACTATAATTAAATCCTTATTCTTAGTGGTGTTTATCTGCTCAAGAAGATCATCAAATGTATAAAAGAGTTTATCTTTAGATACAGGCTTTAATACATAATTTACTGCTTTTACTGAATAACTTTCCAAAGCAAACTCGGGTGAATATGTGAAGAAAAGTATAGGCACTGTTTTGTCGAATCCTCGTATGGCTTTTGCAGTCTCCATACCCGTAAAACCTGGCATTATAATATCTAAACAGTATATGTCAAACCGCATACCTTTTTCTAGAACAGCTACAATATCTAATCCGTTATTAAAAGCAGCATACTCCAAGTCTAGGTTTCTAAATATCCTGTACTGGTCAATAAGTTGCACTATATTGGATAATTCCTCAATATTGTCATCACAAACTGCAATCTGCAGCATTTAATATTCCTCCATGAGTATTTTATGCTTTGTTAATTTTACCATAAAAATGGCTATTCCACATTTGATTTTAAATTTTTAAGATAAATAAGTTTACTGTTTTATTTATTTTGGATTGTTATGGGTCTGGTGATTTTTCATGCAGAAAAAATTATGTTTCGTGCAGAGTCCGGTTATAAAGATAAATATCTGTTAAATTGAGAGTATAGGCAAATCTTTGAAAGATTGAGAAAATGGAGGATTTAATATGAAAAAAATATTGGTAATTATGCTAGTACTTGCAATGATTTTCAGTCTGGCAGCTTGCGGTCCAAAAGAGACAACCGATCCTGAACAGAACAATGCTGGTGAACTTAATATCCAAGGAGTAGATTTTGTTGACAAGCAATTCGGATATATAACTATAAGCGTTCCGGATTCTTTTGGTGAAGTTGAAGAAAAAGAAGGTCTTTATGTATGCGCAGGACCTGCTTCTTCAATAGTGGTCACTCCTACTATGGGTATAGATATATTTTACTCTGAATGGGACAGAAGCCTTGTTGAAGAATATATCCCGATGCTGTATGGTTCAACTTATACTGATCTTGAATTATCTGCTTATGAAGGGGATGTAGATATGAATGGCAATCAAGCTATTTATTATGCCTGCTATGGAAAGAATACAGAAGGCATAGAGCGTCTTATACAGGTTGTCAGAATTTACAATGCAGACCTGACTGCACAATATATGATTACTTTTGTACATACTTCAGGGGACGAATTCTTCACTCAGGAAGTAAGCGGAGCGATTATAAACAGCATCAAGCTTGCTGATGCTGCTCAGCACTTAGAAGCTGAAGGCGAATATTAATAGTTAATATTAAGCTTTAACCTAGGCAGACGGGCATATCAGATGTCTGTCTGCCTATTAAACAAATAAAGGAGGATTTTACTATGCCAACTGTAATTGCAATCCTTTCTATTATTCTGATAATAGCGATATGGGTAATCTCTATTCAACGTAAACTTGTGGTGCTTGATGAGAATGCTGGTAATGCGATGAATCAGATAGGGTTCCAGCTGTCAAATCAAATGGATGCTCTGAGTGTTCTTATAGATTATATGAAGAACAATGTAAAGTATGAAAATATATCGAATTCTGAAACAATATTATCTTCAAGAAAAGCTATTATTGCAAGCTCTTCGCCTGATGATGTATTGCTACAGGAAAATAGTATAAGTGACCTATTGAAGTTTATTGCTAGGATTGCTGAGCAATACCCGGAACTGAAGTCGGACCAGATATATATTACTTCCATGGATACCGCACAGGCATTTGATAACATGGTATGTACCAGCTGCCTGATATATAACGATAGTGTTGCTAAGTTGAATCGTGAAGTACGAGTGTTTCCGACTTTAATATTTACAAAACTGTTAGGTTTTCAATCTAGAGAATATATTGTGAAGCAAACAAACCTTATCAAAACTGAATGAAATAAAAAGATTAGTCGCATATCTAAACAATATATCTTTCCAATTATAAAGGTTTGAAATCTATTTGATTCAATAGTATAATGTATCAATATTAAATATGATTACATGAGGACAAAAAATGATGACTGAAAAAGAAAAATCGCATGCGGGTATACTTTATCAACCTGGTGATCCCGAACTAGTAGCAGATCGTGATGTTACTGTACAAAAATTGTACGAATTCAATAAAATACACCCTCTGGACAGACAAGCAAAAAAAGAAGCTATACAAAGAATATTAGGTAAAACTGGAAAAAACTGTGTTGTAGAACAACCTCTTTTTTGCACATATGGGTATAACACGACAGTTGGTGACAACTTTTTTCTGAATGTTAATTGTAAGCTTATGGACAGCGGCAAAATTACGATAGGTAATAATGTTTTTATTGCACCGAATGTTTGTATTATAACTGAAGAGCATTCAATGGATGTAGAAGAGCGTGTACAGGGACTGGAATATACATATCCGGTTACTATAGGGGACAATGTGTGGATAAGTACCGGAGCTCTTATATTGCCAGGTGTGACTATAGGATCAAACAGCGTAATAGGTGCAGGAAGCGTAGTAACAAAGGATATACCTGCAAACAGCCTGGCTGTTGGTAATCCATGTAAAGTAATTCGTACATTAAATAAGTAGTTCTAAAATATAAAAAATTCAACCTCCTTGCATTTTTAAAGGAGGTTTTTTAATCTGTCAGATTATATTACTGTAATATTTAAGAAATAATATCAAGCATATAAAATAGCTTTTAACCATGATATTATATAGATGGAAGGTCATAATGATATGAAAAATTTCAACAGAAAAAATACTAAATTCTCTCTTTGTGGACTTAATTGCGCTTTATGCGTAATGTATATAGGCGAGTATTGCCCAGGTTGCGGTGGAGGTGAAGGAAACCAAGCTTGCAGAATAGCTAGATGCAGCTTGGATAAAAGTGTTGAATTCTGTTATTTATGCAATATGTATCCATGCGAAAAATATGATGGAATTGAGCGGTATGATTCATTTATAACACATCGAAATCAGATGAAAGATATGGAAAAAGCAAGAATAATGGGAATAGCTAATTATTCATTAATGCTGGAGCAGAAAGAAAAAATGTTAAGATATCTTTCACAGAATTACGATGAAGGTAGAAGCAAGAGTTTTTACTGTCTTGCAGTGAATCTGATGGATATTGAGGACATGAAGCAGGTTATAGAAAATTTCGAGAATTCTCAGGATTTTGATATTTTATCTGTAAAGCAAAAAGCATACATGTTAAAAGAAATGTTTAAAAAAGCAGCATATGATAAGGGTATTATTCTAAAATTGAATAAAAAAGATTAAAGAAAGAGTAAGTCAGATATTTGTTTGTAAGATTTTATGTTTATAACAGTCATATATACAGAGGTGAGAAGTGACCGAGTTTGAAATGATTTATATAACATATTTTACCGATGTATATCTGTATGTCCTGAATATATCCAGAAACGAGGACTTGGCTGAAGAAATAACAAGCGAAACATTCTTTAAAGCACTTCAGTCAATAGATAATTTCAGAGGGGAATGCGACATCCGTGTATGGTTATGCCAAATAGCAAAGAATTGTTATTACTCATATTACCGCAAGCAGAAGAACTATGAAGATTTGGATTCTGTAAATGAGATGGATTTAGCTGTTTGTAATGACTCCTGTATAGATGAAATTGCAGATCGGGATGATGCTCTAAAGATATACAGTATATTGCAGGATATTCCAGATCCATATAAGGAAGTATTTTCTTTAAGAATACTGGGTGAAATGAGTTTCAAGCAGATAGGCAGCGTTTTCAAAAAAACTGAAAACTGGGCTTGTGTCACTTATCATAGGGCAAGAAATATGATAAGAAAGAAAATGGAGGAGCTGTAATGAAAAAAGAATGTCCTATAGTCAAAGACCTGTTAGTTTTATATGCTGAAAATATGGTCAGTAATGAAACAAAAGAATATGTTAAAGAGCATATCAGTCATTGTGAAGAATGTAATAAAGAACTGCAAGAGATAACAAAGACAGTAAAATTAAAAGTTGACAGCACTATGCCTTTAAAGAGCATAAGAAAAAAGCTTTTGAGTGAGAAAATGCAGATAGTGTTCTTTACTGTAGCATTAGTTCTTGTAATAGCAGTATCAGGTTTTGCTTTGATTACTGCACCGAAGTTTTTCCCTTATTTGGATGACATAATGTATATCACAGAAAATACTAATCAAACTTTAACATTAATCTTCAGAGATGATGTTACGGATTTTACATGTACAGAAAAGGTTGACTTGGATACTGGTATTCACATATACCAAATTGAAGCATGGACCAGTTATTTTAACGAACATATCATTAAAAGGGAAAAACAGTACTGTTTAATAACATATGAAAAAGACGAACCGATTTCCATATATTATCTTCAGAACAATGACGAAGCCGATGTGTTAATTTATGGAACAGATCTCGCTCCTTCAGGTGGTGTGATTACACTGCCAAAACTGTCTTTGAACTTTTATTTCCTGGTTGCATTTATATGTGCATGTGTATTTGTCGTATTGATGTTTATATTTAGAAAAAACATAAACGTGATGAGATGGCTTACAAAGCTTTCAGTATTGCCCTCATCATACATTCTCAGCCATATATGTATAAAGGGATTTGGAGGTACAACATATGCATTTCAACGGGACTTTTTCTTGATACTCCTTCTATCAGCAATCATCAGTATCGCCGCTATCGCCGGTATTATGATATATGGTAAAAAAAAGGCTAAGAGTATATAATGTTTGAAACAGGAGAAGTTATGGGATTAAATATATTTATAAGGCAGGAAATGTCTTCGGACTACAGGATTGTTGAGAATATCACAAGAGAAGCTTTTTGGAATCAGCATGTGCCAGGATGCGATGAGCATTATCTCATGCATATAATGAGACAGGATCCGGATTTCATTCATGAATTGGATATTGTCGCTGTATATCAGGATAAGATTATAGGCAATATCGCATATATGAAAACCTTTGTCGAACAAGATAATTCAGAAAAATATGAAGTGATTGTTTTCGGCCCTATATCAGTACTGCCCGAGTTTCAGAAAATGGGCGTAGGAAGCAAGCTTATCGAATATACCATATCAAAGGCAAAGGATATGGGATATAAGGCGATAATTATTTATGGTGATCCTGATTATTATTGCAGATTCGGATTTGTTCCGGCAAAAAAGTATGATATTAGGACTTCAGATGATATGTATTTACCTTCATTACAGGTTCTGGAGCTGTCTGCTGGCTATATGAAATCAGGCAGATTTATAGAGAGCAGTGTTTATGAAATGGATGAGGAAAAAGCAAATGAGTTTGATAAAGACTTTCCAGTAAAAGAAAAAAAGAATGATTTACCGTCTCAAAACAGATTCCGTTATCTTGTGGGATTGAGAGAAAAAAGAGAACCTACAGACGCTATATATATCGGCAAGCGCCGTGAGGTATTCTGGGATGATTTTTTGATAGATACGAGTAAGACAACTGCATCAAAAGAACTTCACGAATGTATAAGACGTGATGCGGTGATGATTCATGATGAACCATGGGAAGGTGATGGGTGCGATTACCATAATTTCTTTTTGGATGAAAACGGTATATATCGTATATACTATCTAGGATGGAATTTCAGAAGACCAGGAGTTTGTGTCTGTTATGCGGAAAGCTTTGATGGTATCAACTGGACAAAGCCATCGCTCGGTATATGTGAGTATAACGGGTCAAGGGATAACAATATAATATTAGATCAAAATACAGCAGTTTTTGATAACTTTATGGTAATGCGTGATCCAAATCAGAAAGAAGGATCTAAAGAGCTTTATAAAGGTATCTGCTGGTTAAAATTAAATTGCACTCCACGTAAGAACGAACTATGGTGTTATACAAGCTCTGATGCAATCCACTTTGAAAAAGCATGGAAGATGACTGATGCAGGGGCATTTGATTCATTAAATACCGTACTTTGGGATAAATATACAGCTAAATATTATGCATATATACGTGGTATACATGAAAAAGAAAATTGTAAGCCTGTCAGGGATATCCGGGTTACGACATCAGAGGATTTTCATACATGGACAGAACCGCAGTTGCTGGATTTTATGGGCGGTGATGATTACCCTCTATATACTAATGCTGTGCAGAAGTATTATCGGGCTGACCATGTTTTTGTTGGTTTTCCTAGCAGATATGTTGAAAGACCTGAATGGACTAGTAATTATGAGAGGTTATGCGGTAAGGAAAAAAGACTGGACCGTATGAATACTGAACCAAGATTTGGTCTTGCGGTAACAGACTGCGTATTCATGTGCTCACGTGATGGTATGAAATGGAACCGTACAGATGAAGCTTTCATGCGTCCAGGTCCGGAAGAAACATTCAACTGGGTATATGGTGACTGTTATCCAACTTTGGGAATGATTGAAACACCCGGCAGTTATCCAGGAACTGACAATGAGCTGTCCATTTTTTCCTTTGTTAATCACTGGAGTAACACCCCTACAAAACTTTTAAGGCATACAATACGTCTTGACGGATTTATATCTTTGAACGCAGGCTATAAAGAGCAGATTGTCGTTACTAAGCCGTTCGTATTTGAAGGCAACAGCTTGCATATTAATTTTTCCACATCAGCAATCGGATTTTTATACTTCACACTAAAAACAGAAGATGGAGAATCCATTAAAAGCTGTGAGATTTTTGGGGACAGTACTGATCGGATAGTGGATTTTGAAGAAGA
>Ga0116149_1005762_pt1 | contig 11435 bp, 10 predicted proteins | sample AD_UKC057_MetaG_FD_89787 | JGI IMG/M metagenome (GOLD analysis project Ga0116149, IMG submission 89787) | Active sludge microbial communities of municipal wastewater-treating anaerobic digesters from USA - AD_UKC057_MetaG | ecosystem: Engineered > Bioreactor > Anaerobic > Digestate | place: USA...
GCCTCGGCTCGAGTGGACGCTGTCCGGACCCGATGGCCCTCGTCAGTCAGCACCCCTTCGAGCGTTTGGCGTATCCCCAGATCGTCGTCGACTACCAGTATTCGCGTAGACGTCATGCCGGATCACCTCATGAATGAAGACCAGCTACTCCAGGCCTGTGTTTTCGGAACGCTATAGACCCGATGCCCTTATGACCTGCACTCCGACGCGTATCTCAGGTTCCACAGGTTTGCCTGCGAAGTATGATGCAATGGTGCGCACCACCAGCTCGCCGATGGTCCTTGGATACTGAACGACATCGCCGTAGATCTTCCCGGCCTTGATCGCCCTCCTGGCCTCCTCAGTTCCATCGTATCCCACGACTACAATGCGCCGCGGATGCCGGGCCGCGTCGATGGCAGTCACTACTCCCATGGCTGAGTCGTCGTTTATGGCAAACACCCCGTCCACTTCGGGATACATCAGCAGGAGATCCTCCATGATCGACATGGCCCGGTCGCGTTGGCCCCAGCCGGGTATGTCGCTGACGATTTCCAGACCCGGGTACTGCGCAACACAGTCCTTGAACCCCCGCACTCGCTCCATTACCGATGCAACCCCGGGATGGTTGATGATCACTACCTTGCCTCGACCGCCCAGAGCCTCGGCCATCAGCGCGCCGGCTTTCAGCCCACCATCGTAGTTGTCGGAGGCCACGTGCGATACCACCTGCCCACGGCCTGACTTGTTGGCGATGTCCACTGTAAAGACGGGGATACGTGCCCGATTGGCAAGCTCGATGCCGACGCCAGCCTCATTTGAGTTACACGGCGCGATGAGCAAGGCGTCGACACGCTTATCGATGAATGACTGGATCTGTTCGGCCTGTCGGACATGGTCAAACTCGCCATAGCTGATCACTAAGTCGAAATCGCGGTTCTTCGCCTCGCTCCGGATGGCGTCTTCCAGATCGCGGTAGAACTGATGCGATTGGCTGAGCAAAGATACGCCGATGCGCTTGCGGGGAGCTGGAGCGGCATCTGCCGGCGTTGCGAGTATAGCGAACCCGGCGAACCCCACAAACCCCGAGAGCGCTGTGAACACTGCGGCGATGCCCAGCGCCGCGGCAGACTGCAGGAGAGGCCTACACTTCATCACCTTACCCCCCATGCTACGCCGTAATCTAGACGCTACGATCGTGCACACGGCACACATCGCGCAGGCGACGTCGGTAGCGTCATGCGGAATACCGTTCCGCCCCCAGGACGACACGTGAAATTGATGGCCCCATTGTGCTCTGACACCACCTGTGCGACCACTGCCAGCCCCAGTCCGGTGCCTGTACTTCTTGTGGTGAAGAACGGCGTGAACACTCTGTCGGCAGACTCCTCAGGTATGCCTTCCCCGGTGTCGGCCACCGTGATTTCGATGGATGTCGAGTCCGGCGAGAGCTGCGTGACGATCGTGAGCGTGCCGCCGCTGGGCATGGCGTCTATGGAGTTGAACATCAGGTTGAGCATGGCTTGCTGCAAGCGACCGGCATCTGCAAACACCATGGGTACGCTGGGATCGTACGATACCTCCGCAGTGATCCCTACGAGCCTGGCCTTGAGCAGTGCCAGGCCAAGCGCTTCGTCGATGATCTGAGTCAGATCGACGTACTGGAAGTCCACCGGCGCCGGCCGGGTGAAATTCAGGAGTTGGCGGATGAGCCTATCGACTCTGTCGGCCTCGCGGCTCACAATGCTTGCATACTTGGCAATCGCCTGGTCTTTAGGGGTGATCTCCTCAATACGAGACGCGCATGTTCTGATGGATCCGAGCGGGTTCCTGATCTCGTGGGCTACCCCTGCAGACATCTCGCCCAGTGCCACGAGTTTCTCGGATTCGAACATTCTTTTCTGCATGTGCTGCGCCTCTGCGAGTTCTCTAGTCATCAAGTTGAACGATTCGGCGAGCAGGCCGATCTCGTCTCTGGACGTCACGCTGATTACGCGCGAAAGGTCGCCCGACGCCACGAGCTGAGTGGCTTCAACCAATTGCTTGACCGGCCTGGTGATGGTACGTGCGAACAGATATGCCACGAGGCTTCCCAGAGCGAACGCAATGGCGGTTATCATGGCAGCATGCCGCCACGCGCCTGCTATGGCTTGCGATATGCCAGCAAGATCCAGCCCCACCTCAAGCGCCCCTGCTACGGAACTCAGGATGATGATGGGGAGAGCTACCTTTAGAATGCCGCTGCGCCTAGTGCGTTCTATCGAAATGACGGGCTTGTCGCCGCGGTCCACTACTGTGATCGATGCCCCGAGCGCTTCTTCGATTAGCGGACCGGAATCGATGTTGTCGATGAGATCTACGTCAGTGTGGGCGATTATGCGCCGGTTGGTATCGCAGATCTTCAGGTAGCGGATTCCCTGGGACCTTCTGGCTTCGCCGGTCACGCGGCCGAGGCCTGCGTTGACCATCATCGCATTTCCAGCCGAAAGGGCATAGGAGCGGGCGAGCGCCACCCCGTCCGTCTGCACCTGTGCCAGGATATCCTGGGTCTCGCGGCGCGCCCCGAGGTAGGACGCCGACAGTGCAAGCGCGGCCGCAAGGACCATTATGCTGGTCATCAGCTTGGCCTGAAGGCTTCTGCCGGAAGGCGTCGCCATGATACGTTACCCCATCGAGCCATTCTACGCGTTCGATTCGCCGCAGGGGCGATTGTTCCTTCACCCGGCTCCGCGGCAATAAGCGATGAAACGGGGTATTGACCCAGCGGCTCAGTCACGCTTCCTGAACTGGTCGAGTATGACTGCGCCCAGAATTACCAGGCCCAGTATGACGTTTTGCGTGTAGGATTCCACGCCCGCCAGGTTCAGCCCGTTGTTCAGAGTGCCTATGAGAAGGGCGCCGACAAAAGTGCCGAGTATTGTGCCTTTTCCCCCGGAGAGGCTGGTACCGCCGACTACGCATGCAGCGATGGCGTACAGCTCGTACATCTCGCCGGAGTTCGGTTGCCCCGACGCCAGGCGGGACGTGAGCACCAGGCTGGCCAGGGCTGCGGAGACTCCTGAGGCGATGTAGGCGATCATCCTGGCTTTACGCACGTTGATGCCCGATAGACGGGCCGCCTCCATATTGCCGCCTGTGGCGTACGCGTATCTGCCTGTGCGAGTCCTGGCCAGTATCACGTGGGCGACGATCATGAACACCGCCATGATGATCACTGGAATCGGGATCCATGGGCCGAACAATCCCTCTAGAACATAGCCGCGCCCGATTGTGTCGAACTGTATGGGAAGATTCCAGATGGGCCTGCCGTCACAGAGAATGAACGCCACGCCGCGCGCGGCGGCCCACATGGAGAGGGTGGATATGAAGGGGGGGACCTTAAAGCGCGTCACGAAGAAGCCGTTCCACGCGCCGACGGCGCCTCCGACTACAAGGGTCAGGACGCATGACGCGACAATCGCAGGCCATATCGGCATACGGAGCACCAGAGCTTTCAGGATCTTGGCGGAGCTAACTGCCACTAGCGCCACCACTGATCCCACCGACAGATCGATGTTCCCCGTAGTGATGATAACGAAGGTCATGCCTGTGGCGATTATCGCGTTGATCGAGATCTGCCTGAGTACATTCATGATGTTGTCCGGTCGCAGGAAAAGCCCTCCGGTCCATAGAGCGAAGAGCACGCATACACCGAGGAAGATCAGCACTATGCTGTATTCCTGCAGGAGCGCGCGGGAAATGCCGGGCGCCGATAAGGTCTGGGCTGTGCCGGCAGTCTTGGTATTGGTATTCATGAGGCCTCACTCCCTCCAGTCGCATAGCGCATGATCGTCTCCCCGTCAGCCTGGTCGGCAGGGATTTCTGCGGCGATCTTGCCCTCGTGCATCACGAGTATCCGGTCGCTCATTCCTATTACCTCCGGAAGCTCCGACGATATCATGACGATCCCTATCCCGTCGGCAGCCAGACGCCGCATGAGCTGGTATATCTCTTGTTTGGCGCCGACATCGATTCCGCGAGTGGGCTCATCGAATATCACAACTTTGGAGTTGGCGAATAGCCATTTGGCCAGGACAACCTTTTGCTGGTTCCCGCCGCTCAGGTTCCTGGCTCTCTGTTCAATGCCGGGAGTCTTGATCGCGAGTTTTCTTACGAAGCCCAGGGCGGCGTCGGATTCACGAGCCCTATCCACAAATGCGCCTTTCGACACTGCCTGGAGGTTGGCGAGGGTAGTGTTTTCGCGCACGCTCATCCCAAGCACGAGCCCCTGTTCCTTGCGATCTTCTGTGGCAAGCGAGATTCCTTGGGCGATGGCGTCTTTCGGAGATGACAGACTGAGCTTCCTGCCGTCCAGCATGACTGCGCCCGAGTCAATGCGGTCGGCGCCGAATATGGCTCTGGCCAGCTCTGTGCGGCCCGCGCCGACCAGGCCGGTAATGCCCAGAATCTCTCCCTTGCGCAGCGTGAAGCTGATACCGTGGAGGACGCCTCTCCGCGCAACGTTCTCCACGGCAAGAACGGTTTCGCCCAGAGAAGCTACGCGCTTCGGGTAATCGCCCACCATCTCCCGCCCGACCATGTTGCGAATGAGGTCTTCTCTGTTGGTCTGGCAGATGGGTTTGACTACCGCGATTTTCCCGTCTCGCAGTACAGTGACTCTGTCGGCTATCGTGAATACCTCTTCCAGGCGGTGCGATATGTATACCACGCTGACGCCCTGCCGGACCAGCGTGCGGATGAGGTCGAAAAGACGATCCAGTTCATGCAGGGTCAAGGTGGCAGACGGTTCATCCATCACTATGATCCGGGCCTGGGTAGAGACGGCTTTGGCTATTTCGACCATCTGTCTCTGGGCCACACTCAGGCGCGAGATCGGCGTCTTCGGACTCAGATTCAGCCCGAGTTCTGTCATCACCCGAACGGCCGAGCGCTGCAGCGCCGGTTGATCGATGAACCCGCCGAACCCGCGGGCCCCGGGGCGTATCGGTTCTCGCCCCAGCATGATGTTCTCGCTGATGCTAAGGTGCGGCACGAGTCCGAAGTCCTGGTATATTACGCTGATGCCCAGATCCTTGGCCTGCCTGGGCTGTGTGATCTCGACCACACGACCGTCCAGCTTCACCTCCCCGGAGTCTTTGGATTCAGCGCCGGCAAGGATCTTGATCAATGTGGATTTGCCTGCGCCGTTCTCGCCAACGAGCGCATGCACCTCGCCGCTGCGCAGGTAGAAATCCACTTCATCCAGCGCGGTAACGCCCGGGTACCTCTTGGTGATTCTGCGCATCTCCAGGATGTTCTCCGGCAATGTATACTCCCCCCATAGAACCACAGGAAGGAGGCGGGAAGCCGACACGGTGTATTCGATGCGGAGCGGTCGCTCCCGCCTCCGTCTGTCGTCTCGTCGTCAGAATGCCGCTAGTTGTCGCGTGTCCAGGCGCCGACCTCCACGGGTATGAGGGCAGGGACTGCCTTGCCGGAGAAGTAGTCATTGATGGCCTGTGCTGCAAGGATGCCTATCCGCGCTGGGTACTGAATCGCGTCTCCATAGATCTTGCCTGCCTTTATCGCCTCCTTGGCCTCGGGGGTCGCGTCGTAGCCGACTATGACCACTTTGCCGGCCTTGCCTGCGCTCTCTATGGCGGCCAGGGCGCCGAGAGCGGAGTCATCGTTGATGCCGAACACGCCCGCGATATCGGGCACTCTTAGCAGCATGTCCTCCATCACCGACATCGCTCGGTCGCGCTGGCCCCACGCGGGTACGTCGGCTATGATGCTTATGCCGGGATACTTGGCTATCACTTCCCTGAACCCGGCAACTCGGTCGAGCACCGAGGTGACTCCCGGGTGATTGATGATCACGACTTTGCCTCGCCCGTTCAGAGCTTTCGCCATGAGCATCCCTGCCTGCCTGCCGCCTTCAGTGTTGTCGGATGCAACGTGCGCAACCACTTTGCCCTGGGTCGACAGGTTGGCGATATCCACTGTGAACACTGGTATCCCGGCCTTGTTGGCGGCAGCGATAGAGCTGCCTACTGCCAGGGAATCGCATGGGGCCACAACCAGAGCATCGACCTTCCTGGAGATGAAGTCGTCGATCTGGGCCGCCTGCCTACCGGCATCAAATTCGCCGGCAGTTACGGTGACCTTGTAGCCGAACTTCTGGGCTTCGCTGACAAGGGCGGCTTCGAGGTCACGGTAGAACTGGTGCTCGCGGGTGAGGAGCGTGACGCCGATGGTCTTGGGGGCGGCCAATGCGGGGAAGGCCGCCAGGGCGCTGAGGAGCAACATGCCGACGATGGCGCATACACAGGTCCTCTTCATCACAGTAACCTCCTATGCAATTCAGTGGGTTAAGGTGCGCTATTCTATATCTGCAAAAGACGTGCCGGCGCGGCAAAACCGCCTTTAGCATGGGGAACCGTACGAGAGACGCTCGCGATTGCCCAAGCCTGAGCCGCTATGACAGTGCACTGTGCATGGCCGATGTGCACGATGCACACGGGCGCCGTCAGCCGCGCCGGAGCCGCAATCGGTTGCGTATGTGGATTGGGGAAGGAAATTCGATGATGCTTGAAGAAAGATGGTGGGAAATCACAAACTCAGAGGACATCGCATTGTTCACTCCTGACACTGGCGGCGGAGCGCCGTGCCGCGGACACGTGCTGATTGTTGACGACGAGGTCAACATGCAGCTAGTGCTGGCGGAGGCCTTCGAAGACGAAGGGCATCGCGTCACTACTGCCTCGAATGGGGCAGAGGCCGTTCGGGCCATTGGCGCCTGCGATTTCGATCTGCTGATACTCGATCTCAGGCTTCCCGATATGACAGGAATCGAACTATTCAGAATGGCCCGGGAGATGCGACCGGGCATTGTGGCGATAATGATCACAGCGTATTCGTCCATTGATACCGCCATTGAAGCCATGAAGATGGGCGCGTACGACTACATAACCAAACCGTTCAACGTGGAGAAACTGCTGATGGTGGCGGGTAACGCCATCGAGGGGAGAATTCTGTCGGGGTCGGGACTGTCGCACTTCGCCGAGCTCACCGTGGAGGATGAGGAGTTCGGCGGGGTAGTGGGCTCATCGCTCAAGATGAGGCAGCTTCTCGACATTTGCCGCAGTATTGCGCCGACTAACGCGACAGTTCTGATATATGGCGAAAGCGGCACAGGCAAGGAGCTTGTGGCGAGTTACATACACAAGAAGAGCCTTCGGTCGAGCAAACCTTTCGTCAAGGTGAACTGCGCGGCTATACCGGAAACTCTGCTTGAATCGGAGTTGTTCGGGCACGAGAAAGGAGCATTCACGCACGCCATAGCGCGCCGCCTGGGCCGGTTCGAGCTAGCGCACACCGGTACAGTGTTCCTGGATGAGGTGGGGGAGATGTCCCCCGCCATGCAGGCCAAGCTGCTCCGCGTACTGCAGGAGAAGGAGTTCGAGCGCGTAGGCGGAGTCGAGACTATCAAGGTGGATGCGCGCGTGGTGGCGGCCACAAACCAAAATATCAAACAGGCGGTGACTCAGGGAGCTTTCCGAGAAGACCTTTACTACAGGCTGTCGGTGGTGCCGCTGTTCGTGCCGCCGCTGCGCGAACGAAAACAGGACATTCCCGCTTTGGCGTCCCGGTTCATCCACAAGTACAACATGGAGTTCGACAGGAATGTCTCGGGCATCACGCACGAAGCTATGGAGCATTTGGTCTCGTACGATTGGCCCGGCAACATTAGGGAGTTGGAGAATGCCCTGGAGCGGGCCGTTTTGTTGGCGCGCGGCGACGGGCTGACTGCCGACGATTTCCATTTTGGGGCCGATCCTGTACAGATCATCTCGTTCGGGCTGGGTTCGCATCGCGCTGCCGATTCTGTAGTGCGCGAACAGGGAGAACCCGGGTATGCGGGGGACGTGGGCAATGGGGGCGACAGTAGCGACATTGACGTCTCGGGAGACGCCTATGAGTTCGAAGGCGATGATCAGGACAGCGCCATTGATATTCCGGGCGATGTGTGGGCGCCCGAGGACGGTGTGATGTCGCTGGAGGAACTGGAACGCCGCTACATAGCGCAAGTCCTGGAGCAGTGTGGCGACAACCGGACCCATGCGGCAAGAATCCTGAGAATCACACGGCGAACGTTGCTCAACAAGATAAAGAAGTACGGCCTCTGACAAGGCGTATTCGGATGTGGTGTCCTATGAGAGATATGGAGGCGCGGCTCTGGGCGCCTTCCGCTGCGATCGTGACGGTCGCCGCGGTTCGACTGGTCTGTTCGTGGATGTCGGCGGCTTCGCACACCTGGTGGACGATGGCAGGCGACACGTTGCTGCTTGTTGCTGTTGGCCTGCTATCGGCCTACTACGTTGCCATCATACTTCGCCGAACGCGGGAGGCGGGAATCGCTGCCGATAGAGCAAGCAGGCTCGAAATGGTCACCAGGGAGCTTGTGGATCATGAAGCCATGATCCGTGACGACCTAGTACGGGGGCAGCGGGAGCTGAACGAGCGGATCGTCAGGTTGTCCGGCATACTTGATGCTTCCCGCGATCTTGTGGCGACGAGGGACTTCCGCGAAGTGCTGGAGCGCATAACCGACATGGCCAGGAGTGTTGTGGGCGCCGACTGGGCGTCTCTCACAGTGGACACATCTTTGGCGGGCGCGGTCGCAGGTGAGGACGAAACGGTCGTCATTACGGCGGGCGCCGCGGACGGAGCGCCTTCGCTATTCCAGCTGTCCACGCCCATCGTGTGCTTAGGACAGGCCAAAGGTCAACTCACAGCGCATTTCGGCGCTGTCCGTCCGGGCGCCTCCGAAGTCACCCACCTCCTTGCCATCATCTCTTCTTTCGCAGGCGTGGCCATGGAGAACGCCCGTCTCTACCATGATCTGAGCAGCGCCAACTTGAGTTTGGAGGCGGCGCGGCGGTATGCTGAGAGGCTCGTCGAGGAGGTTCCGGTGGGGATAGTCGTCCTCGACCGCGGCCACCACGTGATGACCTGGAATCGGGTGATTACGGAGACCTTCGGAATGCCCGAGGAGGAGGCACTAGGGAAGCATCTAGCGGACGTAGTGGGGGTGGATGAAGACGGGATAGCCCGGATACTGGCTGAAGCGGGCGAGAATGCGCGCTCTATGTCTCCTCGCAATGTTGTGCTGGCTGACGCCCGGGGCCGCCGGCACATTGTGCGCCTTGTCGTCTCGGCAGTCGACTCCCTGGTAGGAGGGGACGAAGGCCTCATAATCATGGCCGAAGATGTCACTGAGCGCGTGCGTCTGGGCGAGCAGCTCAAGCAAGCTGAGCGCCTCCGTACGCTCGGCGAGTTCGCCGCGGGCATGGTGCATGAGATCAACAACCCCATAGGGATTATCTCCGCCTGTGCTGAGGTCCTGGGACGGAAACTCGCGCGACATGGCGATGAGTTCCACGAGTATGTCAGATCGGCCAAAATCATCGAAGACGAAGCGATCCGGTGTTCGTCTATTGTAAGGAACCTTCTCAGCTTTGCGCGGGAAGCGGAGATGAACCCGGTTGAGGTGAACGTTTCGGCGCTTCTCAGGCGAACCTCCGAGTTCGTCAAGGGCAAGGCGTCCGAGCTCGGCATTGATCTGGTCCTGGATATACCAGACGACATCCCGGCCATCATCGCCGACCGGGATCAGCTGGAGCAGGTCTTCCTGAACCTGGCCCTGAACGGGATCGAGGCCATGAAGGGCGGCGGCAGGCTGCATGTGTCTGCTGCGCGGAAGGCTAACGAGGTGAAGATCTCATTTACCGACACAGGCCCGGGGATTCCCGCTCAGGACATACCGCACGTGTTCAACCCGTTCTATACCACGAAGCCCTCAGGCACCGGGCTAGGCCTCGCACTCAGCTGGAGCATCATCGAGAGGCACGGAGGCATCATCAGAGTAGACAATGTGACGGACGACGAAGGCGCCAGGTTTGAGGTGATTCTGCCGCTGCAGTGGAGATTCGAGCGAGAACAGACTACCCGGTAGACGCTGCCCAAGCGGTGCGCAAAAACTACTCACCGTTATTCGCTTGCGACGCGGGGTATACGCAATACGGCCTTTAACAGCCATTCTTCCGTAATTCGAAGATGGCTGTTCTCTTTCTGCGCCGGCTCGGCGAGTGGCACCGATATTGCATCACAATTTAGCGGGGTTTCTATTGTCTTTCCGAAGGGAGAATGTGCGAGTTGAAAATCCTCGACAATCGCACGATGAGAGCCCTTGAAATCGCGCTGGATGTAGCGTCGGCGCGTCACCAAGTGATAGCCGATAACGTGGCTAACGTCAATACCCCGGGGTTTAAGGCGGCTGATGTGGACTTCGTGAGCAGCTTGGAGCAGGCCATGGCGGGCCGAGCGGAGTCAGCCGGCCGCAGGCTCGCGGGCCGGACGACAAGGGCCGGGCACTTCGCCATTTCGGGCCCTGCGCTCGCCGGGCGATCGCCGATTGTGCAGACGGTGGACGAGGGCGCCTCGATGAGAGTAGACGGGAACAGTGTCGATATCGACCTCGAAGAGGCTAAGATGGCTGAGAACTGGACGATGTACAGCGCCTTCGCGCAGTTAGTGTCGAGTAAATTCAGCCTTCTGAAATACGTGATTAGCGAGGGGAGGCGGTAGTCTATGTCTGTGATATCTGCATTCGGCATCAGTGCGTCGGGGATGGCGGCGGAGAGACTGCGTCTTGACACGGTATCGAGCAACCTGGCTAACATCGACACAACGCGCACCCCTGAAGGCGGGCCCTACCGGAGACTGATGACGGTGATGGAGTCCGCGCCCGACGGGCGAGGCGTGCGTGTCGCGCGCATAGTTCAGGATGAGTCGTCGCCGCTCTTGGTACATAACCCGGGTCACCCCGACGCCGACGTCGACGGCAATGTGGCGATGCCCAACGTCAACCCGGTGCTGGAGATGGTGGATATGATCAGCGCGACCAGGGCGTACGAGGCCAATGTAGCGGCGTTCAACGCGGCCAAGGCCATGGCGGCGAAGGCGCTGGAGATAGGCAAAGCGTAGCTACGGTATTCACGCATGACATGGGAGGTGCCGCCTCGTGGCTGGAGTTGAGGGAGTAGGACTCGGAGGCAGGTTGACCGCGGGCACAAGAACCAGCGCGGTCGGACAGACCGACCTGGTTAGCGCCTTCGGAGGCGTGCTCGAACAGGCCCTGGATACTGTGAACGACATGCAGACTCGTGCCGACAGGCTCACTGAGAAACTCGCCGCCGGCGAGGTTCGCGACATACATCAGGTCATGATCGCGGTGGAACAGGTAAACATCGCGCTTCAGCTCACCATGCAGGTGAGAAACAAGGTGATCGAATCATACCAGGAAATCATGAGAATGCAGGTATGAGTGAATGACACTGCCTTTACCTCAAGTAGGCGAACAGGCGGGCGCTGCCGGACAGACCCGCACTGGGCGGGCCGGACGGGGAGATCGC
>Ga0116149_1005764_pt1 | contig 11433 bp, 9 predicted proteins | sample AD_UKC057_MetaG_FD_89787 | JGI IMG/M metagenome (GOLD analysis project Ga0116149, IMG submission 89787) | Active sludge microbial communities of municipal wastewater-treating anaerobic digesters from USA - AD_UKC057_MetaG | ecosystem: Engineered > Bioreactor > Anaerobic > Digestate | place: USA...
AAAACAGCCGGTAAAAAACCGGCTGTTAAATTGTTTTTATCAATATTAAAAGTGATTAGACCCCGAGAAGTGCGGCATAGGACTTAAGAGCCCCATCCATGTCTCCCGACAGTACTTTTTTAGTCAGCTTTTTGCCAAGCTGCACACCTTCCTGATCAAAACTGTTAACGTTCCAGACAAAGCCCTGGAACATAATTTTGTTTTCAAAGTGTGCTAAGAGTGTTCCGAGCGCCTGGGGAGTCAGCTGTTTTCCGTAGATTAAACTTGAAGGCCGTCCTCCGGGGAAGTTTTTATTCGGATTTGCATCGCTTGTTCCCTGAGCAAAGGCGACAATCTGTGCGGCTAAATTTGCACAGAGCTTTGTCTGGCTTGTGGAGCCTTCAACGTCGACATCCTTACCGCTTTGATTGTTTGTAAAACCAATGAACTGTAAAGGTATAATATCGGTTCCCTGATGTAATAACTGATAAAACGAGTGCTGGCCGTTGGTGCCGGGTTCTCCAAAAATGACAGGGCCTGTTGCATAGTCTACAGATTTTCCAAAACGGTTAACCTGCTTGCCGTTCGATTCCATATCAGCCTGCTGGAGGTGAGCCGGAAAGCGGCTTAGAGCCTGACTATAGGGCAACACCGCAGTTGAAGGATAGCCCTGTACATTGCGCTCGTACACGCCTATGAGAGCGTCTAAGAGTGCTGGATTTTTGACAATATCAGCATTTTTTGCAGTTTTGTCTGCTTCGTGAGCTCCTTCGAGAAAGGAGGCGAATACCTTTGGACCGAATGCTAAGGAAAGCACTGCCCCTCCCACTGCAGAGGTGGACGAAAATCTTCCTCCGATGAAGTCGTCAATGTAAAAAGAGGCAAGATAGTCGGGATTATTTGCAAGAGGACTGGTTTCCGAGGTAACAGCAACCATGTGTTTGGAAGGGTTTAAGCCTGCTTTTTTAAGAAAGTCTTTTACAAACAGCTCGTTTGCGAGTGTTTCCTGCGTGGTGCCGGATTTTGAAACAAGAACAAAGAGGCTTTTTGCAGGATCCACAGAAGCCATCACGGCGCTTGCGTCATCGGGATCAACATTGGAAATAAACTTTGCCTTCATCTTCATACTGTTGTTTTTTACTGCCCATTCTTCTAACGCCAGGTACATAGCGCGCGGACCAAGATCCGAGCCGCCGATGCCTATTTGTACAACAGTGGTAAACTTTTCGCCTTTTGCATTTGCAACGGAGCCTGAGTGTACCTTGTCTGCAAAGGAGGCAATTGCATCCTCCTGGTCCTTGTAAAAAGCAAAGCCGTTTTTACCTTCGTACGTTACATCTTTACCAAGCTGGCCTCTAACAAGATGATGAAGAACCTTGCGGCTTTCTCCGGTATTAATCACCTCCCCTTCATATAAAGATTGAAACTTTTCTGTAAGCTGGGCTTCATCCGAAAGTTCCTGGAGTACTTTTAAAATCTGTGCATTAACCTGTTTTGATGCATAATTATACACAAGACCGGAAGCCATCGGCACAGAATAGGACGCAACGCGCTGTGAATTAAGGTCTTTCTGAAGATTAACCTGACCCTTGAGCGACAATAATTTTTTGTACGCATCAAGGCTGTCAAAATTTTCCCATGCAATATTCATTTTTTTCCCCTGATAAAATATATTTTTTCTGATACTAAGCTTATTCGTCGAGTTCCGGCATTTTCAATTTTAAAGTATCCATAAACTGATCGCCCGAGACGCCTTCACGCAGACAGGCAAACACACAGTTGTCGCCGCCTGCAATGGTTCCTATTATTTCGTCAAAGGCCATTGCATCGAGAGAAGCAGCAACCACATCGGCATGCCCCGAGTAGGTTTTAATTACAACAGTGTTCCCTGAATATTCTATTGAAATGTATCCCCGTAAAAAATCCTGCACTAAGGTCTGTTCTGACTCCTGCCGTTCATCTTCACCCGGAAGTGTATACACATAGCCGTTATGACCGTCAGAAACCTTCCCGACCTTAAGGAGTTTTAAGTCCCGTGATAGAGTTGCCTGAGTTACCTCGTAGCCTTCTTTTTGCAAATACCCTAAAAGAGCTTCCTGCGATTCGATGCGGTAGGTTTTGATTAATTTTTTAATACTTTTTAACCGCGTAAGACGTTCTTTCACTGTATGCCCCTCGTATAATTATGCAACAATAATGTATAAAGATTTCATAAATGTCAAGGCTAAGCCTTAGAGGTTTACATAGGTTTTACCCGTTCCCCCGTCCTCAGGCAGCGCAAAGTGAAATTCCTTGATGCCCCCGTAGTTTTTTAAGTACTGATGCACACCCTGCTGGAGAATACCGTTCCCTTTTCCATGTATGACAGAAAAGCTGTTAAGGTGATGTATGGCGCATAAATCAAGCTGCCTCTCCAAGGCTTTCATAGCCTCTTCATAACGCATACCCAGGAGACGCAGTTCAAAGGCCGGCTTTGCGCTCATGACAGAACTTTCGGGGCTTGAAAAACTGACTCTGGAATCGGAGGAGACATCTTCTTTTTCCATTTCTATAGAAATAGAAGGCTTATGAACTTTACCTTCGCATGGAATAAGATCCTTTTCACTTACAGTCATTTTGAGACTTCCTACCTGAACAAGCCAGGAATCTTTTTTTGCCTTCCCTATAATTTCTCCCTTCATCTTTGAAGACCGGATTATAACGGGGCAGCCGGGGCTAAGTTCCTGTGAACACGAAAGGATTTTATCTTCGTCCTCTTTTACAGCACTTAAATAGCTTTCTTTTTCTATAGAAAGGCTTTCATTTTCTTCATCGACGCTTTGAGACAGGAGGGCTATGGTCTCTTTAACCTTAAGCGTCTTCTCACGGGTAATGGTTCCCTCACCCTCTTTTAATTCTCTTACAAGATTTTCAAGCATTCTGCGGCTTTCGTCCAAAAAGGATTTTGATTTTTTATACCCTTCTTCACGAAGCTCAAGTTCCTTCTGCTTGAGAGATAGAGACTTTAAATCCACCTTGCGCCATTTTTCATTAATATACTGCTCTTTTTTGCGCAGTTCTTTTTCCAGAAGGGCAGCTTCCCCGTGCTTTGCCGTTAAACCTTTAATGAGTTCAGAGACATCGGCCTCGTTATTTTCCATATACCTTTGCGCTTTATCGGCAACTGTAACCGGGAGTCCGCTTCTGCGTGCAATGTCTAAGGCATGGCTTTCGCCGGGAACACCCATGAGAATGCGGTAGGTTGGAGAAAGGGTTTGGCTGTCAAATTCAACAGAAGCATTAGTACACGAAGAATGAGTATAGCCGTAGTTTTTTAAGATGCCGTGATGAGTCGTAACCAAAACCATAGCATTTCTTTCTATGAGGGTGTCGAGAACGGCCATAGCAATGGCGCCGCCCTCCTGAGGATCGGTACCGCTTCCAAGCTCATCGAGAAGGACAAGAGAGCTTTTATCAGCCTGAGAGAGCATTAGGCCTATGTTTTTCATGTGGCCCGAAAAAGTTGATAATGACTGGTCTAAAGACTGCTCGTCGCCGATGTCGGCAAAGACCGATGAAAATACAGGAAGAGAACTGCCCTCGTTCGCAGGAATGGGAAAACCGCTTTGATTTAAAAGTGCAAAGAGGGCTATGGTTTTTAAAGTAACTGTCTTACCGCCCGTATTAGGACCGGTAATGATGAGAACGCGGCAGTTTTGGGTAAACTCGACATCGATGGGAACACAGCTGGAACCAAGAAGCGGATGCCGGGCTTTTTTGAGCGTTAAGCCCCTCTCCCCGCTTGTTTCGAAGGCAAAGGTTCCCTGTACTTCCTTACCCCAGCGGGCTGCGGCAAAAGACGCATCAAGCTCAAGCATAATTGCGTGGGATTGAACAAAGGAGTCATAAAATTCTTTCAAAGAAGACGTAAGCTCTTTTAGGATGCGCCGTATTTCCTGTGAAAGGCGGTGTTCTTCCTGAACGAGGTCGTTATTTTTCTGCACAATGTCATCGGGCTCAATGTAGACGGTCTGCCCTGTCTGAGAAACCTCGTGGACAATTCCGCGTACCTTTCCCCGGAAGTTTGCCTTAACGGCAAGCACCTGACGATCGCTTCTGAGAGCCGGGACATCGGATTGGAGAGCATCGCGGAGACTCACATCGCTCGTATAGGATCTCATCGTGTTTTCTATGTCCCGCCTGATAGAACTTATGCTCCGCCTGATGTCGCGAAGCTCGCTAAGATCGCGCAGCTGACCCGAGGCATCGATGATGCGGAAAATTGCATCGTTAGCTCCCTCGAGAGACGGCAATGATGATGACTTATTCATGAGGTGCGGAATGTTGAGTTCTACACTTGAAAGAGAAGATTTGAGATGCGATGCTGATATACAGAATTGTCCCAGAGCATAGACCTGATCCAGTTCCAGCACAGCCCCTTCTACGGGAAGTTTTGAAAAAAGATGGGCGCATGGTTCCCAGGGTTTTAGTGCTCCGGTCTTCCCGGCATCCAAATAGAGCTTCCACTCAGAAGCAGGAATTTTCCAGGAGTCAATATCAGACTGAGAAGTAAAAGGAAGACGTTCAAGAAGAAGAGCCTTTCCTTCGCTGCTCATACAATAACCCGCAATAGTTGAGCGGATACGCACGTAATCGAGTTGTTCTAAAGTTTTTATGTCCATGAATCTTTTTTAGTCTGCCCAGCTGCCGGTTTTAATTTCGTCTTTAATGCGCTGCCAGCTGTCAAAGCGTTCTTCGCTAATAACACCTGCATATACTGCTTCTAGTATTTTACAGCCGGATTCTGTGTCGTGAGAGCATGACATGCCGAACGAGCACGTTCCAACCAGCGTTTTCATTTCGCGGAAATACAGGGCAAGGTCATCGGCTTCAATATCGTGAAGCACAAACCGGCGAACACCGGGTGTGTCGATAATTGAGGCAATGGCGCCTGATCTGCCGCCGACAAGGGCTTCATTTAGTTCCAGATGAAACAGCATACCCTTTGTGGTAGTATGTGTTCCTCTGCCGTATTTTTCAGATAAACTGCCCGTTTTAAGCACTACAGAAGAATCGAGCACATTAATAAGGCTCGATTTGCCTACACCGGACTGTCCCATAAATGCGCTTAATTTTCCTTCGAGCACAGACGCAAAGTGAGGCAATCCTTCACCCGTCTTTGCCGATACCTTAAGCACAGTATAGCCTATTCTTTCCCATTCTGCAATTCTTGCATGAAAATCAAGATTGTCAGGATCGGCTAAATCATATTTATTGCAGACAATAACAGGTTCAATTCCTTCATATTCTGCCTGCGCAAGAGCACGATCAATAAAACGGGGGCGGAAGGGAGGTTCATCGGGTGTAGTAACGATTATTATATAATCAAGATTTGCTGCCAAAAGCTGGGGGGAACGGCCTTTAACATTCCAGCGGACAAATTCGTTTTTTCTCGGAACCAAGGAAAGTATCTGCCCCTCGCCTTCTGAAAGCTCATCAGCCTCAACTTCCACACAGTCGCCGGGAGCTAAGGGATTATAGTAGCCCTTTGATTCCTTGAGTTTTTTTCCTTTTATACTACATTGCCGGATAACACCATCATCGCATTCAACTTCGAAAAAATTGTTGCTTCCGCCTAAAACCGTTCCTTGCATGAAAATAAGTTTTACCGATAATGAACAAGATGTCAATGCCTTTTTTATGCAGTTTTTGCAGCACTTGGAAAATGAAAGAAAAACACACAGTCTCTTGACTTTTTAAGTGCGAGTTGGTATATTTCATTCGTTATGTTATTCCCCGATAGTGTAACGGTAGCACTACAGTTTCTGGTACTGTTTGTGGGGGTTCAAATCCTCCTTGGGGAAATTGAGGCTGATTCCTTGTAATCAGCCTTTTTTGTTAGTGTAAAAAGCTCGATTTATTGAGCATAATTAATCAAGTTTTCTATGAAAACTTGAAAAGCTGGCAATATTGAAAATCCCTTTTCAATATTGCCAGCTTAGGTCCCTTCGTCTATCGGTTAGGACAAAAGATTCTCAATCTTTAAAGACGGGTTCGATTCCCGTAGGGACCGTAAACAGTTGCAACTTCCTGTTGCAACTGCTTGCCGAGTTTGCTAAAGCAAACTCGAGTCTACTAGCCGAATTAGGCGCCATCCCTGGCGCATCATTGAAGGCGAGGACAAGCCGCCAGGGATGGCGGCGGCAGCGAACGGAGGCGGGGCGGAAGGAGCAGACACGATGTCTGCGACTATAGCCCTTCGACTTCCCGTAGGGACCGTAAACAGTTGCAACTTCCTGTTGCAACTGCTTGCCGAGTTTGCCTGCAAACTCGAGTCCAGTAACCACCTCAGGGCGACATCCTTGTCGCATCATTACGTAAAACATCAAGGCAGCTCGCTAGAGCTGCTTTTTTTTGGTGCTGTGGGAAATAACAAGGGACTTTGTCTTCCGCGCCGTCCTAGAGTCTTTCTAAACCATATTTTTCTGCGTATTCCGTGGTTCCAAGTTCTCCCTTTTCATACTTCTATCCTGCCAGTCTTGTTCAGCCTGTTCTGCAGACAGGTGGTTTATTATCCGTCTTGATCATGACTCTCTACCTTTTTTTGTAATCTGTTTTTCTACTGCCAAAATCGTATCCAAGTAATCTTTTTCAACTGGAGAAAGGTTTTTATTCTGGTACTTTCTATACTCATCATCTGCTTTTTTTATGGCTTTATCGTGACTCACAGATCCTGCATTTTCAAGCGTTCCCTTGCCGTAAAGTATCGTGAAGCGGTCTAATTCCAGAACCCAGTCTTTCATATACATTTTTTTCTGCTCTTGTGCTTTAATTTCTGCTAAATCAAAAAAGGCCGATACCAAACGATTAAGGCGAAATAATTCATCACTATCCAGATAATTTTTTGCAATTTTAGTATCAGACTTTGAAGGGACTTTCCCTGAAAAACTTGTTAAACCCATAAATTCCTTTTCGGCATCTGCTCTTGAGTAAATTGTTTCAGCAGCAGTCTGCTTATTAACGGCGTAGTGCAATTTATTCTGTACGGTTTTAAAAAACATGATTGACTCTGAAGATTTGGGATCATAATCAATACTAGTTGAGTAAAGGTCAAGAACTTGCCGGTAGAGTACTTTTTCACTGGAACGGATATCCCGAATGCGGTCTAAAAGTTCTTTCCAGTAATTGCCTCCGCCTGTACCCTTTAGACGCTCATCATGTATCGCAAATCCTTTTTTTAGATACTCTTTTAGAATACTTGTCGCCCAAATCCGAAACTGTACACCCCTCAAGGACTTTACACGGTATCCAACTGATATTATCACGTCAAGATTATAGTAATCAACCTGATACGTTTTATCATCCGCGGCAGTTGTTGCAAAATTCGCAACAACTGAATCCTTTTGTAATTCACCATCTTCAAAAATATTTTTAATGTGTCGGGAAATCGTAGATTTATCTCTATTGAATAAGTCAGCCATCTGGTCAAGAGACAACCATACCGTATCTTCATCAAAATATGCATTTACAGATACCTTGCCGTCATCAGTCTTAAAAATGACAATTTGATTTACCGGATTGTCTGTTTGACAGACAGGTGGTTCATTTTTCTTCATATTCAGACTTCCCCCTCAATCTCCGCAACAATAGCATTAATATCTGCCCGGAGACCGTCTACAGAACCATGGACATCATTCGCTATTTTCCAGATTTGAGCTTGCAGTTCTGCACGCTGAAAGATGCTCGTCATAAATAAACTCCTAATAGTATGTATTTTAAATGGTTATTGGCCTTATAGCAAGCAATCATTATAGTACAAAACGCGGGTGTGGGTTATTAGAAGGAAAACTTGTGAAAAGAATTAGTTTGAAGCCTATAAATTCTTTTATTTCATTGGTAGTATTTCTTTCATCCTTTAGGTTATAGCTATTACTAATACCCTATCGTGTATATTTAATTCTACCCCAATCCTGTTCATCGTCAAGTATTTTTCTCCGGGAACTGCCCCCCATTTATTTTACCCTGTCCCTTTATTATAACCCCTACATTCTATGACCGGCGCATCATTACGTAAGCTCAACTTCCTGTTTCGCTTACGTTCCGAGTTTGCAGGCAAACTCGAGTCTACAAGCCTCTCCGGGCGACATCCTTGTCGCATCATTACGTAAGCTCAACTTCCTGTTTCGCTTACGTTCCGAGTTTGCAGGCAAACTCGAGTCCAGTAACCACCTCAGGGCGCCATCCCTGGCGCATGATTACGTAAAACATCAAGGCAGCTCGCTAGAGCTGCTTTTTTTATTGATCAAATTCCTACGGGAATTAACAGCGAAGCTTCAAGTTATCGAACCCCGCAGAGAATCGTTTTTATACCAAAAAATTGTTAGTAATCATTTCTTTGTGGTATACTTATACAGTTATTTACTTTTAAGATATATAGATACCACGGAGAGTTATAATGAAGTTAGTAAAAAAAGCATTTATAGTATTCCTTGCTTTAGTTGTTTTTGTATCATGTACGACTGTGTATGATTTTACGAATGAAAAATCTGCTTCAGACAATATTGTGGAAGATTTAAAAACAAAAAAAATAGTATTTATAGGCGAAAACCACGCTGATGTCTATCCCATTTTATTTATGACTCAAAACTTAGAACAGTTTTATGAAGCCGGCTTGCGGTACATTTTTTTAGAGGGCGGTTTTGGAAGACTTCATGAAGGGTATTCAAATGATTTTTTCTTATTGGAACCATGGATGAATGCAGGGTGGAAATATGAAAGTTATCTTTTTGAAGATAATATTTTAAACATAAATTCACTTCATAAAAATGATCCTATAAAAGTGATTTTCCCTGAAGATGGTCGTGAGGATGCATTTGGAACAACACTCAAAGATCAATCTGATGATTTAAATTCCAGAGATTCCTATGCTCAAAAAAATATAATAAGTATTCTGGAAAAATCAAAACCGGAAGATAAAGCAATTATGTTTTACGGAACAAATCATGGGTATAAAATAATGCAAAAACGTTTTGGATACGATTGGAAAGCAAGCGGAGTATATTTAATAGAATACTACAAGGATGATTTTACAAATTATACTCTAATGCCCTTTTATGATCAAAAGGGAACTGACATATCTTTCGAAAATGATTTCGATAGTAAAGTTGTACCAAATAAGTTTAGAAGAAAGCTGTTTCATAAAGAATGGTCTTCGGCTTTTGATAATATTTGTATTACCAAAAAAGAGGTTTATGGTGTTCCATATGCATATATTCCAACAGAAACCAATATTAAAGTGTTACTTGATTATGTAAAAACAGGAATAGCATATACTGATAAAATTTTGAATGCTGAAGATTATTCTGCAACAAGTTATTATTGCCAATTTCTAAGCTCTGTATATTATCTGAAGTATCATTTTGGAGATTTATTTCAATTTGATAGTTCAATGAGCCTGGAGGAACTTAAGAACCAAATAGTAAATTTAGAAAACACCATATTTTCTCAGAACTTTAATTTCAATGATTTTTTAATACAGTCTTACACTCTCGAAGAATTAGAAGAGTATATAAAATATTTGTGTTCATATAAACTGATTGATGACTATTTAACAGGACCAGCAGTCCCACGGGAAAAGTTGATTCCTGACATACTTTCCAGTTTATCACATGCAAAAACCCTGAATCCCCGCGATATCTGGCCGCAATACTGGACAAGTTATTTTGAAACAGAAAAAGCAATGTATTCAAAACAAGATAAGGACTTTAAAAAAGCGCTTTCATGCTGGGAAGAGCTTTTACTAAATGATTTACTGTACGCCTCCCCGGTTTTAAAACTTGCTTACAGAAAAACGGCTTTCTGCGAAGAACAATTGGGAAATAAAGATAAGAGTCTTATGTATAAAGAAAAGGAAAACAGTATTCAAAGTTTTTGGGACATAGATTACAGCAAGTTTACTTTTTATGGAAATTAGGATATTTTTTTAGTTCTACTTTTCTCATATTATTCGTAAATTTTAAATAGGATACAATTTTCTTCACAAAATCTATATTACTCATTTTGCTTAATGTATCTCTGTTTTCTTTTCTTCGAAGAAAGTTAAAGGCAAGAATTATTACAATTACTTCAGTACAACTGATATATACATCTTTTAAATCAAAGGTAAAAAACCCCCTTATTCTTATATAATCAAGACTTGTTGAAAAAAACACTTGATCGATAAGAGAGCAAAAGCAGCCGGCAAGCCAGAAAATTAATGCAAAAAAGACAAGTCTGCTTATGGTATGTTTTTTCATTATATTTCTAGTCACATTAAGCGATAAAATAAAAATAACAATTCGTAAAAAAAGATGTGGTATAGCTCCAATAGTAATACGCGAAATAGAGGCAAACCAGGATATGCTTTTATTTAACACAGGCGAAAATGTAACTACTTCTCCTATCAAATTTACATTGCAGTCATAGAAATACATATTGATGAGCAACTTAATAATCATATCAAGAAGAACGCAGAGTGAAGTTCCGATAATAATTTTCATTAAAACCCGCCAATTCATTTTTTTCCCCTACCCGAAGACTTCCTGGAAACAATTACGTATCTTTTTCACCCATTGCTAATATCAGCCTTTAGTAATTTATAAGTTGGATATCTTTCTACCCAAACACCTTTATATTTCATTTTTCCTGCAACTATTTTTTCCTCATAATAAGCTTCATAAAGTGTATCAGCTTGAACCATTACTTTTTTTTTATCAGTGGTAATAATAATATTTTCCAATTCTAAAGTTTTAAAATTGAGCGGGTTTGATACAGTTTTGTGAATAAACCCTTTTTTATTTACAACTGAACCGTCATACATGAGACCAGAAAAATCATCATCTAAAAGCTGTTCAAGATTTTTTATATCTTTATTTTTTTCTGCAGCCGTCAACTCTCGCTCCAATGCAAGAATTTCACTGCGGATTTTTGCTTCCATACGTTATCCTTTTTTTCCCCAATCAAAGACCCAAAAATATTTAAACGGTATAAACGGCTTTTTGCCCTCTACGCCCCGCAATACTCGCTTTTCAAGATTGAATACCACACTTCATCAACGATGCCTTGATTAGAGTACGCGGCGCTACGAAGCGTTCCATCATACGTCATTCCTATCTTCTGCATAACCCGGCCCGATGTAGGATTACCTTTGTCATGACACGCAGCAATTCTATTAAACCCTGCTTCAGTAAATAAATACTTGATTACAGCAAGGCCTGCTTCCTTCATTATTTCTTTGCCCCACCACCTGGAACCCATACAGTACCCGAGGATTGCAGACTCTGCGTTTTCATTAACATACACCACAGAAAAATTTCCTACAATGGTCTTTTCAGATTTCAGCTCAATGGCCCAATTATAGAAATCACTTTTTTCATAGTTTCCTACCCACTCAGTTAAGACCGACTTTGTAACTTCGGGATTTGCATGGGTAGGCCA
>Ga0116149_1005765_pt1 | contig 11433 bp, 6 predicted proteins | sample AD_UKC057_MetaG_FD_89787 | JGI IMG/M metagenome (GOLD analysis project Ga0116149, IMG submission 89787) | Active sludge microbial communities of municipal wastewater-treating anaerobic digesters from USA - AD_UKC057_MetaG | ecosystem: Engineered > Bioreactor > Anaerobic > Digestate | place: USA...
ATGCTGCCCACGATGGGACCGAAAATCCAGCCGATGCCGTTGCAGGACTGCGCCAGGTTGATGCGCGTCGCCGCATAGCGCGGGTCTCCCAGCACCGTGGTGTAGGGATTGGCGACGGTCTCGAGGAACGTCAGGCCGGACGCGATCACGCACACCCCGGTCAGGAACGCCCAGAACTGGGCGATGTGCGTCGCCGGGATGAACCAGAATCCACCCACCGCAACCAGGAGCAGACCCGCGATGATGCCGCCTTTGTATCCGAGTTTGATCGCCAGCCATCCGGCGGGCAGCGACATCAGGAAGTACCCCAGGTAGTGGGCGAACTGGACCCAAGCCGACTGGGAGAGGCTCAGATGGAGTTCCTCCTGGAAATGCTTGTCCATCACGTCGATCATCCCGTTGCAGAATCCCCAGAGGAGAAACAGGGAACTGACGAGAACGAATGTGAACAGGACATTCTTCCCGTCGGATGTGACGAACATGCTCTTCTTGTCAGTGTCAGTGCTCATAGAATAGCCGCAGTGGTGCGGAGTTGCGCAGGGCTCGAGGCCGCCACGGACCGCCAAGGCGCGCCCCGAACCGGCTCAGATCCTCGTTTTCCTGCATAGTGGTCGGACGGCCCGCTCGCTTGCGGCTGTCCGCGTGCAATCGTCGAAACGCTCGAAGTTGACGGAGTCAGACGCGACTCGATCCCGGCACGTTTCTTCCCGGCAAGGATTACCGGGCCTTGAGTCCGTTCTTGATGTCGGCGATGGAGACGCCCAATGCGGCCCGGGCCACGGTATCGAGCGCCGATTCGTCGCCGCTCAGATGGATGGTGCGGTGGACGTGAGTGAGGCTCTTGCCCGGACGCAGCGCGGCGGCCGGCGACGAGGATTCGAGTTCGTAGAACGGGCCCATGGGTTTGGCGCCGGGCGCGGGCGGGCCGTCGTTGTAGCTGTTGGCCGCATCGCCGCCGTAGGGGTTGTCCTGCAGTTTCCAGAGCGAGTTGACGTAGTCGGTGACTCCCTCGGGCTGGCTGAATTGCACCACGGTGAGAACGCGGTTGTCGGCGTCATAGCTGCCCAGCACAGCCTTGCTGCGCATCGGGCTGATCCCGATCTTGCTGCGGTAATTGCCGTCGCCGCTCAGGTAGATGACATCCTCCTTCACCACCAGCCGGTCCGGCGGAATGGCGCCGAAGTAATCCGAGGTCACCTTGACCCCGAGTTCGGATTCCGGTCCGGGCATGATCGGAACCACGATGGTGGTCGAGGGTGAGGGGGTGAACATGCCGAGAATCCAAATCGAGAGCAGGCCGCTCTCCTTTTTCCAGGCGTTCGCGCCGGCGTTCTTCAGCGTGTTCTTGGATTCGAACGCCACCAGGCTCACCCCATCGACCGCCTTGGTTCCGAGATTCTTCCACGCCGCCGCCGGGCGAAGCAAGCGGACCTGGCGGTCCACCGCGACGTCAAATCGGGTGCCCGAGTAGTTCGTCAGCGCGAACTCGGCGGCGAACCGCGCCCGATCCTGCGATGTTCGGACCACCTGAAAGGGCAGGGTATCGATCGCCGCCGGCGTGAACCAGTCCGCCAGCTCGAACTTCGCCCCTTTGGCGAAGAAGATCGAGAATTGCCCCCCCTCCGGTCCCAGCCAGAAACGGTCTTCCCCGCCGAACGCATTCATGTGCGGCAGGTACTTGCCCGACGCAATCAATTCCCGATTGATCCAGCCGAAGCTCAGGCCGGCGTCGCTTCCCGCCGTGCTCGTCATCACGCGGCCCTGGTAAGCCGCCGACACCGCGGCCTTGGCCGCTCCTTTCTTGTCGCTGAGTTCGATGACATCGACGTGTTTCTTGAGGAAGGCGACATCGTCGCCGAACGAGGCGGCGGCGGCGCGGGGAGAAAAGGCGAATGTTATGGTCATGAAACAGAGAATGGCTGCCGGGAAGTTGCGTTTCATGGCCTGAAACCTACGGGTGAGGCGCGGGAAAGGTCAAGTCTGCAACAGGGTCAGCCCTTAAGTTCCAAGTTAACGTCGGACGATCTTCGTTCGTGCGGCTTCGCGGGACACGACCGCCAATTACTCCTCGCTGACTTTTGACTTAAGGGCTGACCCTGTCAGCCAATCGAAGCGGATCGTCACCTCGTCACCGGTCTTGATGAAGTCCCCGCCCGGGAATTTCGGTGAGGGGGGCGGGATCTTGAAGTCGGTCATCTTGAGCGTCTTGACGCCGCTGAACCGGAGGCGATTGGTCTCGAGACGGCGCATCTGCACCTCGATGTCGATGGCGTTTGTGACCCCCGCCACGGTCAGTTCGCCGACGGTGTCGAATTTCACGACTGTATCCTGCCCCGACGTCGCGTCCTTGGCCTTCATCGAGCGAAGCCGATAGAGAACGTCCGGATTCTCCTTCATGCGCATCGCCTCCTGCATGATCTCGTCCATTTTGGAGGCCCCGACGAGCGTCTGGCTCCGGAGCGATCGAACGGGGATTCTGACCTGGACCTGGGCGACGGCCTGGTTGGTCCAGGCGGAGGGCACCGGTTGCGCCGTGAGAAACGCCGGCTCGACCTCGAAGAAGCCGCCGATGATGCTGCCCTTGACCGTCCAGTCGTGGATGCTCGATGTGCCTTCGATGATCACCTGGCTGCCTGGCAGGGCCGCCCAGCGAACCCAGTCGACAGCCTCGGATCGGGTGTCGCCCGGACTGGGAACGGGACCGCCGGGCTGGTCGGATCGGTCCGTCGCCATGGTCTGCAAGCGGGCCAGCTCATTGCGGAGTTCGAGGACCTGGCGGCGAAGATCGGCCACCTCTGAATCTTCGGTGACGGCGTTGAGGGCGCGCCCCTGCTCGGCGAGACGCAATTCGTCCATTGCCCGGCGGAGCTGCGCGGTCTGGCGGTACTGCAGGACCAGAGCCACCAGGAGCACCACGAAACAAAGCGGGCCGAACCAGCGCAAGCGCTTCTTCGGCGACACGGTCAGGAGCGGTGTGGGGGGGTTCATAAATCACGCTGTGTTGGCTGGGGAGCGATGGCCTGAACACCCAGGGTTTGGCGTTGGGAGGCCGACACGATGGCGTGGGAGGTCCGGACGGGCGTTCGCCAACCTTCGGGGCGGCCTTTGGACTCGAGTGTCTGAACCGGCGCGGGCATGGGTGCAACTCAAACCCTGTCGTCGGCATGCGTCAATGCCGAACCCCGAGTTTTCAAGAGTGTTTCAGGAGTTGCCTTGGCGGGGAGTTCAAGGGCAGAGTTCCCGCGTTGCCCGATGACGCCCCGGTTGTTGTCGCGCAGGAGTTCGTTTCGATGCGTCTCCTGCGGCCGGGTGAAACGGGGCTCGGTGGTTCGAGCGTGGCGGCCCGTGTCGGTTCCGCGGGGAATCGGCGGTTGTGGTGTGGTGGATCGATCGAACAGAGAGAACAGAGAGGATACGGCATGACGGAATCGTGGAACTCGGCCCTCCGAATGGGTGGGGCATTCATTGGAAAGGCCGGCGTGTCCCGGCTTGCCGGCTGGCTCGTTCTGGCCTGTCTGCTCGTGCCGGCACGCGCAGGGGAGGGCGCGCGTTTCGAGGGGCGGTATTTTGCCGGGCATGGGGATCGCGATTATCTGCACCTGCTCGACACCGCGCGGGACATGTTCGAGGCCAGTGCGCGCCAGCCGAACCTGGCGCTGCTCTACGTGACGAACTGGAACGGGTTGGTCGAGGGGCCAACCTGGGATGCCTGGTGGATTCAGAACAGCTACGGCACCACCTACGCCGCGCTGCCGTTCCTGCAAGAGCCGTTCGTCACGTTCCTGCAGAATGCGCAGGATCTCTGGTTCGATCAGATGGGTGACGGCAAACGCGTCGGAGCGGCGCCGCCATTCGACTGGGTGGCGCCCGACGGCGCTTTGTGCGACGCGGCGCGTCCGGGATGGATCGTGTACAAGCAGGGCGACGGGCGGACGGCCATTCACGATTGGGGGATGGAGTTCACGGCGGCGGGCATGGTGTTGCAGAGCGAACTGCTGCTGATCGGGCGCGACATCGAGGCCATTGCGAAGTATCTGCCCAAGCTCGAACGCTGTGCCCGCTTCATCGAGTCGCGTCGGGATCCGGCCAACGATCTGTTCCTTGCGGGGCCCGCGGGCAATCTCCTGGCTCCCAGCTATGCGGGCTGGAAGAAGCCGGACGGCACCTTCGGCCACGCCTACCTCACCGGTCTTTCCGTCACGTACATCGCGGCCTTGGACCGATTGATCGAGTTGGAGACGCTGGCCAAGCGCCCGGGCGAGGCGGCTTCCTGGACCGAGAGGCGGGACCGGGCCAAGCGGGGTCTGCAGCGGCTTGCCACGCCCGAGGGATACTTCATCCGGTCGCTGGATCCCGACGGGACGAGGCACGGGGTGTACGGCGCGGAACGGCACGGTTACTTCGAGGCCTCGCCCAACCACGACGCCATTGCGTTTCGTGTCGTGGACGACGCGCAGGCCGAACGCATCTACCAGACGATGTCATCGATTTCGGGGTTGCGTCCGCACCAGTTCGTGCTGCCCAACTACCCGTCTTACGACGACATGTACGAGCGTCCCGAGGGCCTTTGGGCCTACGGCACGTGGGTGAACGGCGGGCACTGGTCGACCTGCGAGGCTCGGATGATTCTGGCGTACTATCGCCTCGGAAAACACGAGGATGCCCGCCGCTCGATGAGCCAGTTGATGCATTTCGCGGACGGTTTCCGGATGGACAATCCGCTCACCAAGTGCGGCAGCGACGTGTACCAGCCCGCGCTCCCGATCAATCTCACCTACGATGCCTTTGGCCCGCCCGCGGCCTTTGTGCGGGGCCTCTTCGAGTATCGCTACAGCGCCGAGGGCCTCACGCTGGTTCCGCGCCTCCCGGACGGCCTCTCCCGCGTCGATCAGTTTTTCCCGATCCGGTTCGGACGCAAACAGGTCTTTGTCTCAGCGGCCGGCCAGGGCGAAATCGCCTCGGTCGAGGTCAATGGCCGGCGCTGGGAGCGTCACGATGCGGCCACGGTGTTCTTGCCTTACGAGTCGACGCCTGAAGTGGCGAAGGTTCAGATTGCGTTGGGCGGAGCGAAGATCGAATCGCGGGCCGCCGAGTCGTCCTTTCCGCCGCCACTGGTCGCCCTGCCGACCGGACACGACTGCGCCGTGTGCCGGGAGATCGGGCGCTCGGGCGCGCGGTTGGCTCAGTTTTACCGAAAGGCATGCGAGGCTGGCCTGGGCGACCGGTACGAGGCGGCGCACGCGCGATTGGCGCTAGCCTGCGCCTGGGCGGCGCACGAGCGCGTCGAGTTGGTCAAGAAAGGCCAGGTGCCGCGGTTGCCGGAGGTGTCTGAGGCTGCCGCCCGGAAGGCCTACGCCACGAGCGCGCGCCTTTTGCAGGACGGCCTGGTGCGCGTGCTCGAAGCGCCCGCGGACGGGAAGAGTGAAATCGAGCAACGACTCGCCGCCTTGTGGCGCGAGACGGCGGCGGCCGCCAGATGAACTCGTTGTTCGGGCGGTCTGCGGCTCGACCGATGCGCGAAACCATGCTGTCCCGGTTTTCTGCTTCGCTGGCGTGCGCCTGTCTGTGCGCGTGGGCCGCCCTGTGTCTGGGGGCTGAAACCGCGCCTGCGACGCCGATCTCGCCTGGCGTGGAACCGACGCCAGACACCCGTCTGCGTCTGCTGATCGAGACGGATGCCGGCGGCGATCCGGACGACGAACAATCGCTCGTCCGATTTCTGCTCTGCGCCAACGAGTGGGATGTCGAAGGCATCATTGCCAACCGCCCGGAGGCGCGCGCCGGCGAGAACCGGAGCGAAGAACGGACCGGCCTGGGCATCGTCCGCCGCCTGCTCGACGCCTACCGCCAGTGCCACACGAATCTCGCGCGGCATGATCCGCGCTACCCGACTCCGGAGGCCCTTTGGGCGAGGACCGTGCCGGGATATGACGACACGGAGGAGGGGGTTCGTTTGATCCTTGCCGCGGTCGATTCCGCCGATCCGCGTCCGCTGTGGTACTCGGACTGGGGCAGCGACCGGGGCAGCGCCACGAACAATCTGCGGCGCGCATTGGATCGAGTCCTGCGGGAACGCGGGCCGGACGGGTACGCCGCGTTCAAGTCTCGTTTGCGGCTCTCGTCCTACGATACATTTGGCGGGCATACCGCCCGGCTCGAACCGCCTTTTCCGCTCTGGGTCAACACGTTTGCGCCCGAGATCTCGGGTCGCCGTTGGTACCATCGCTTCTCCGCGCTGACGGCAACGGCGGGCGGGTTCGACCTTGCGCGGGACGCCCTGACGGGCCACGGACCGCTGGGGGCGCTCTACCCGACAAACAGTGGGCCCGGCCAAAAGGAAGGTGACACGATGACCTTCCTCTACCTTTTTCCCACGGGGATGAACGATCCGGAGCGCCCGCACTGGGGCAGTTGGGCGGGCCGCTACGGTCCGAACGAGGAGTTCGCCGGAAAGCCCTATTCCTGGGCGAATCAACAGGACGCCTGGCGGGGTGCAACCAACCGCGACAACACGCTCGCCCGTTGGGCTGAGGCTTTGCAGAACGACTTCCGCGCGCGACTGGACTGGTGTGTTCGACCACGTGCAGAGGCGAATCATCCGCCTTGTGTGCGCGTCGAGAGTCCCTTGCACCGGATCGTCCGCGGTGGGGAGAGCATCCGACTGAGCGCCGCGGCGTCGAGCGATCCGGACGGCGATGTGCTGACGTTCGACTGGGTGGCTTATCGGGAGGTCGGCACGTATCGTGGAGTCGTCCAGGCGCGGGCGGAGGGGCCTTTGCTGTCATTCGAGGCGCCTCCGGTGACCTCGCCGGAAACGGTCCACTGGATCGTCTCCGTCACGGACAGAGGGTCTCCACCGTTGACGCGTTACCGGCGCATCGTCTGCACTGTGTTGCCGGGCGCCGCCGAACCGGGTGACGGACCGGTGTGGCGGAAGATTCAGTCCGCGTTCACCTCGCCTGATCGCCCTGGGGGTGAAGAGGCGAGTTTGCGGTCACTGTTCCGCTTCGACAACGGACGTGAAGTGCAGACCGCTGCCGACTGGGCCGAGCGGCGTGCCGAACTGATCGAATCCTGGCACGCGATCATGGGGCCGTGGCCGCCGTTGCTCGAACGCCCGCGGCTGGATGTGCTCGGCAGCGAGACGCGGGAGAATCTGGAACAGCGCCGTGTGCGGATCGAGATCGCGGCTGGCCAGACCGGCGCAGGCTGGCTGCTGCTGCCGGCTGGACGCGGGCCATTTCCGGCCGTGCTTGTGGTGTACTACGAGCCTGAGACAAGCGTCGGGTTGAATCCCAAACAATCGCTGCGGGACTTCGGACTCGAGCTTGCGCGGCGCGGATTCGTGACTCTGAGCCTGGGGACGCCGGGGGGCAATGCCTGGAAGCCGGAACTGGGCGGGGCGCAATGCCAGCCGCTCTCCTATCACGCATACGTGGCGGCCAATGCCTGGCGCGCGCTCGCGAGTCTTGCCGAGGTCGACCCCGGGCGGATCGGGGTTGTGGGCCACAGTTACGGGGGCAAATGGGCGTTGTTTGCAGGCGCATTGTGGGATCGGTTCGCCGCCGTGGCGGTGAGCGATCCGGGCATCGTCTGGGACGAGAGCCGGCCCAATGTGAACTATTGGGAGCCATGGTACCTGGGCCGCGATGCGAGCCGGACGCGCCAGCCTGGCGTCCCGACCGAGGCGAATCCGCGGACAGGCGCCTACGCGCGACTGGTGGCTGAGGGCCGGGATCTGCACGAGGTGCATGCATTGATCGCGCCCCGGCCTTTCCTGGTTTCGGGCGGATCCGAGGACCTGCCCGAGCGCTGGCGCGCGCTCAATCACACCGTTGCCGTCCATCGCCTGCTTGGCGTGACCAACCGGGTTGGGATGACGAACCGCGCGACGCACGCGCCCACGCAGGAATCGAACGAGCAGATCTATGCGTTCTTCGAGGTCTTTCTGCGGGCCCAACCCAGCGGCGGCGTCGATCGAAGAGGCGCCCCGGCCTCGGCGTCCCCCGTTTCGCCCAATCGATGACCAGCGCGCATCGGGCGGCAAGGCCCGCATCTGAAGTGAGATCGCTGGTCGTGCGTCCGTTGCGCTTCAGCAGTCCAACGACCACTGTTCCGGTTCCATCACTGCGCGGTAAAACCCCGTCGCGCCGCCCGGCTCCGATGGCAGGTCGAACCACAGCGGCCAATCGGCGCTGCCGTAGGTACCCACGCAGGTCCAGTTCGCCAGGTCCGACGAGAACTCGAGCCGCATCGTGCGTTCGGACGGTCCTGTGATCTCGAGTCGCAGCCGCCGGCTCGCCTGATCAACTCCGATCGCAAGGACGGGTGCGGCCGGCCCGATGGTATTCGAGACGAACATCGCCCCTCTCTTGCCCACTGTTATGAATCGGTTCTGGCCATAGGCGATGCTCCGCAGCTCGTCGTCAAACCAGAAGAGACGATGCTCCGCGTCCGTCCCGAGGTCGGACCACGAGGTCACAGAGATGGCAGGCTGAATCCAATCGTTCCAGGGGGGCAGGCTCCAACCGGGCACCCAGACCGTGACGGTCATGTGGGATTGGGCGACGAAATCCGCAAGCCCGATCTCGTTCCCATAGGTGTCGCCCGGTTCCCATCCCCAGTCGATCCCATCGACCGACCGCAAGACAAGATGGCACAGCGCAGCGGGCTCCCGGAAGACCGCGCAGAACGTCCCACCCTCGAATCGCAAGGGAGCCAGGAAGATTCCCGAGTTAGGGTCCTGCAGTGTGACTGACCAGGAGAGCCCATCGTTCGAGCGCAGGATTGGGCCGCTGAGCGCCTGAGCCAGGACCAGCCAGCGGTCGTTGCCCCAGGCAACGGCCGAAAGGTTCTCCGTGGTCACGGGGGCCAGCGAGTCCCAGACTGCGCCGTCCGTCGAACGCAGCAGGGTGCCGGCCGCGCCCACAACCACCACCTGCGAACCGTCGGTCGCCAGGTCCACGAGATCCGACGTCGTTGCGTTCTCCCGCCGGGTCCAGATCGAGCCGTCGGGCGAGGTGGCGAGCGCGCCCGCCGAGCCGACGGCGATGAACTGAGATCCGACGGAACGGACTCGTGTGAACCTCCCGGCGGGTGCCATCGCGGCGGAGGACCATTCCAGTCCGTCCGTCGAAATCACCACTCCATGCGGCCCGCGGGCCATGAACACGCCATTGCCGAACACCACGTCTTCGAGGTTGTCTTCGGTGACACTCGTCCGGAGTGTCCAGTCGGTGCCGTCGCTCGAGTTCAGCACCGTCCCGGCGTCCCCCACCGCGACATACGTCCCCGCCCCAGAGGCAGCGGCCCGGAGCGTTTGGAAAGTCGGCGTCGGCTGAGATGACCAGGCCAGTCCGTCCGTGGACCGGAGCAAGGCTCCGCCTGCTCCCAGGGCGAGGATGTTCGAACCCGCGGCCACCACCGCCACCAGGTTGGCCCCGGTGCTGGTGTTTCGCATTTCCCACCCGAGGCCATCGTCTGAGGTCAGGATGGCGCCACCGTCGCCAGCCACGATAAACCGGTCCATGGCGAACAGTCCGGACCGGAGATCGTTGGTGGTGGGTGTCGCCGCGCGCTGCCAGCTCCCGGCGGGTGCGTGGTGGAGAATGACGCCGCCGTCGCACAAGGCCACGACCGCTTGCCCGTCATGCATGAGCGTTCGGGCTTGGGCTGTGGCTGGGAAGGGCTGCAGCCGGGTCCACTCGACCACCGGTCCTGCGGCCATCCATCCCGCGCAGGTGAAGCCGGCCAAGGTCAGGCCCAATCGCACGATGGCGCCCAGGCCGTTGGGGGCCGGGCCAAAGCCACTGGCGCCTGAGGCGTGCATGATTCACACTGTAAGTGGCATAGGTTGGAAAGCAAGTTGTGAATGCCTCGCGGGGCCGACAGCGCCAATTCATGAAGACGAAAAGGCCGGAGGGAGGCCGTCCCCACTCCTACGCCTGGGTGTGCACGAGCAGAGCAGAGGAGGGGCGACGTCCTCGTCGCCCGCAAACACAGTCTGCAATCCCTTTGGTCGGGGTCTCGTCCCCCGCCATCGCGAGTGAAGGCGTTGGTTCCGGGCGATGGTCCGTCGCGGCTCCGCTTCATGAATTGGCCCTGCGGGCCCGAAGGGTGTCGGACCCGAAGGGTTGCAAAGTCGCCGGTTTTTGGTAAAGGGAAGTGCCCGGCGCATTCGCCGGTCGGTTCTATGCCAACATATCATTACATGTGTGAGAAGTGCGGTCACGAGTTCGACCATTTTCAAGCGATGTCCGATTCGCCCCTCAAGACGTGTCTGAAAGAGAATTGCGGTCGAAAGACATGGGGCAAGGGGCGGGTCAAGCGCGTACTGAGCGGCGGCGCCGGGCTGATTTTCAAGGGCAGCGGTTTCTACATCACTGATTATCGGAGTGAGGGATACAAACAGGCCGCAAAGAAGGAGTCCGAGGTTGCGGCTCCCAAGAAAGATGCGTCTTCCACTGCAAAGAAGGAGGCGAAGTCTGAGAAACCGGCGAGTTCAACCTGAGTCGCCGGCCTGCGATCGGATCGTCGAGGCATGGCAAGTTGTCTGTGAAGGCGGACGAAGGGTGCGCTCTGGTCCCGTCCGCTCGCTCCGTGTTATCGGCGCAAGCCGGGCGCGGATGTGCCGGTGGGTTGGGCTGGCGGTGTTGATGGCGGTGTTGGGGCAGGTGCGGGCCGCGACGGTCTACAGCCGCTCCGGCCAGTTTGTGGTTCACAGTCCGTACGCCACCATGCCCACCCTGAATCAACTGACCACCTCGGTCAGTTCGAACCGGGTGACCCTGGCGCCCGATCCCCTGGCGGTCTCCTGCGAGCGCATCAAGACCGGCGTGCTGCGGGAGATCGATCTGCCGGATCGCTGGCGCGGCAAGGTGCATGTCCGGATCAAGCCGCGGCTTCGCACCGGCACGCCCCCTGCGTTTGTGTCGACGCGGTATTCGGACGGCTGGCAGTACACGCTCGAGTTGCCGGAGGAGATCGAGCCGGACGCCCTGGTTCGCTCGGTCGTGCTTGCGGTGTTGACGGAGATGGCCAATCGCCAGGTGGGGGTGCGGCCCGCGGAGATTCCGATCTGGCTGGTCGAGGGCCTGTCCGCCGGTGCAACCCATGCGATCGGTCCGGACCCGGTGGTGGCATCGACTCCACTGCGCGCGCGGCTGGGGGCCTCGGTGGGGCAGCTCGACACGGCGCCGCGGACTCGGCTGGGCGCCGAGAACCTGGGGGAAATGCGGGCCTGGCTCTTCGATCGGGTTCCTCTCACATTCGCCCAACTGAGTCAGCCGACGCCGGAACTTCTGTCGGGCGAGCTCGGGACGACGTATCGCCACTGCGCGCAGTTGCTGGTGCGGCAGCTCCAGGCCCTGCCCCAAGGGCGCCGCTGTCTCCAGGCGTTCGTCTTTTCCCTGACGCGGTCGCTGATTTGGCAGA
>Ga0116149_1005766_pt1 | contig 11431 bp, 9 predicted proteins | sample AD_UKC057_MetaG_FD_89787 | JGI IMG/M metagenome (GOLD analysis project Ga0116149, IMG submission 89787) | Active sludge microbial communities of municipal wastewater-treating anaerobic digesters from USA - AD_UKC057_MetaG | ecosystem: Engineered > Bioreactor > Anaerobic > Digestate | place: USA...
AGTGATATTTTTCAAAAAATTAAAAATCTGGACCCTGATTATCAGGGGAATGAATAAATCCTTATATAGTTTGTGAGAAAAGGGCAATGATGAAAATATTGTTCTGTGTATAAAGCGTTGTAATATTTGCGACTATCGTTAGACAACAGCAACGCTAATAAAAAGTGAAAGAGAAGTATGAGTAAGATTCTAATCGCAAGAAACTCAGGGTTTTGTTTCGGCGTAAAGCGTGCCATTCGAATGGCGGAGGAGGCTGCAAGTCTTCATGAAAAAGTGAATACATGGGGACCAATTATTCATAATCCTCAAATGGTAGAAGCACTTAGTAATCAGGGAGTATTTGAAATTAATGAGTTATCAGAAGTATCTGATGCTCCAGTGGTTATTCGGTCACATGGTATTCCATTGGAAGAAATGAATGCTCTTAAGGAAAAAGGTTTACTTGTGATTGATGCGACTTGCCCTTATGTTGCTAAAGCGCATGATTATGCTAAATTAGCGGATGCTGAAGCTTATACAATCTTTATTCTTGGAAATCAGGATCATCCTGAAATAGTAGCCCTGAAGTCTTATATTAGAAATGAGTTTTTTATTGTCAATCAGGATTATTCAATCATCCCACAGAAGAGATTTGGCAAATGTGCGATTATTTGTCAAACCACCCAGAATGCAGCAAATCTGGAAAAATTAGTATTTTATCTGATTGGAAAATGTAATGAATTAAGAGTCTTTAATACAATATGCAATGCAACTAATGTTCGTCAGGATGCATCCGTAGAATTGGCAAAGAACGCAAATCTTATGATCGTCATTGGTGGAAAAAACAGCTCAAATACCAAAATGTTAGCGACTCTGTGTGCTGAATATACAAAGACTTTTCATATAGAAACTGCTAATGAATTAAATGAAAGCTGGTTTATTGGTACGGAAATCATCGGATTAACTGCCGGTGCTTCAACTCCGGACTGGATCATTTTAGAAGTATATAACAGAATAAATAAAATTGTTGGGAAATCAGAACAAACCGTAGATAGTGTTGATGATATTCCCGGTTATAAGGAGGAAATTAATGAGTATTAACGATCAAAACGAACAAAAGGACTTAGTGACAAGTACAGGTAATGCAAACGAACCAAACTCAATGGAGGAATTACTCGCTCAATCATTTAGTAGTATTGAGCCGAATCAAATCGTTGAGGCCAAAGTTGTCAGTGTTACAGAAAGAGAAGTGCTTGTTGACATTGGATATAAGTCCGAAGCACCTATTGCGATAAGTGAGTTTAATCACAAACTGCCTGAAAAAGGAGATATGGTTAAAGTCTATATTATCGCTTCAGAAGATAAATCTGGAAAACCTAGATTATCTAAAAAGCGTGCAGATTTTATCCTTAACCGGGAAAAACTGAAAGAAGTTTACGAAAATAACGAAACTATCCAGGGTGTTTTACGTCGTCGCGTTAAAGGTGGTATGATTGCTGATGTTTTAGGTATTGAAGCATTTTTACCAGGCTCACAGATTGCACTGAAAAATGTGCCAAATCTTGATCAATTTATCAATAAAGAAGTTCAGTTGAAAATTATCAAGATTGATGAAGACAAGAAAAATATCATTGTCTCTCGTAAAAAAGTCTTAGAAGAAGAAATGACTCAGAAAAAAGAATTCTTGAAAGACAAAATTCAACTGAATGCTGAGTTAGACGGTGAAGTCAAAAACATCACCGATTACGGCGCTTTTATCGACTTAGGTGGTATTGATGGTTTGCTTCACCTGACCGATATGTCATGGGGAAGAATCAATCATCCTTCTGAAATGCTGAATATCGGCAACAAAGTGAAAGTAAAAGTGATTGCTTTTGATGAAGAAAATCAAAAGATTTCTTTAGGTCTCAAACAACTTGTTCCTCATCCATGGGAAAATATTGAAACCAAGTACCCTGAAGGAACAAAAGTAAAAGGTAAAGTCGTTAATATTGAAAACTACGGCGCCTTCATTGAAATTGAACCAGGAGTAGAAGGTCTTGTTCATGTTTCTGAAATGTCATGGACTAAGAAAGTCAATAATCCAAAACAGTTCCTTAAAGAAGGTGAAGTGATTGAAGCTATCGTCTTAAAAGTTTCAAAAGATGATCACCGTATCTCTCTGGGTATGAAACAGATGCAGGCTAACCCATGGTTAACCATTGAAGAAAGATATCCTAGCGGAACACTCATCAAACGCAAAGTGAAAAACCTGACTGATTTTGGTGCTTTCGTAGAAATTGAAGAAGATATTGATGGTCTGATTCATATCTCTGATATCTCCTGGACAAAACGCATCTATCATCCAAAAGAAGTACTTAAAAAAGGACAGGAAGTAGAAGCAGTTGTGTTATCAATTGATAAATTGTTACACCGTGTGGCTTTAGGTATCAAACAGTTACATGCTGATCCATGGGATACAATTGATGAAACCCTGCCAGTTAATACAGAAGTAAAAGGTAGAATCTCTAAATGCATTCCTAAAGGTGTTTTAGTGGATATCCCTTATCAGGATACTTTCATTGAAGGATTTATCCCTATTTCTCATCTGGCGATTCCAAAAATCAACAAACCTGAAGATGCCTTTGATGTGAATGAAGAACTTGATATGAAAATTATCGAAATTGATAAAGATAATCGCCGTTTGATCCTCAGCGTAAAAGCGTGGTTCTTTAGCAGAGACAAAAATCTGATGAAAGAATACCAGAAAATTCATCGCGATCGTATCATTGAAAGATGCGGTTCAGCACCTGAAATGGAAGAACACGATGAAGAAATTGCTCAGGCTGTAAAAGATGAAAACTATGGATATGACAATGCTAAATATGACAATGTTTATCCTGATGAACCAGAAGATGAAGTAGTTGATGTACAGGCTGATGAACTGAGTGAATAATCACACACAGATAGATAAGGGGGCTTTTAGCCCCCTTTCCTTATTTATAAAGAACACTACTGGATACTTGTCTTACAAAAGAAAATGATGATAAAAAGATTTCTATTGATTGGATTTATGGGAGCAGGGAAAACCTATTTTGGAAAGAGGCTTAGTTATCTGCTTAATCTCCCACTTGTGGATACAGACCATGAGATTGAACTGCATGAAAACATGAAGATACCTGAGATTTTCATGCTTCAGGGTGAAGATTATTTCAGGCAACAAGAATATGGAACGCTTTTGCATTTTATTTCCAGAAACAACCTGGTGATCTCCTGTGGCGGAGGTTTAACTGAAAATCCAATCAATAGAACGCTGATAAAAAATTCTCTTTCTACGGTTATCTTTCTTGATCCTGAATGGGAGGTTATCTGGCAAAGAATCCGGTTTTCTGAGCGTCCTTTAATCAAAGAAAAAAGCGAAGAGGACGTTCGTGAATTATGGCATAATAGACATTCGGCATACAGTGAGTGTGCTACAATCGTACTGAAAAGTCAACAGGTAATTGATTATACCATTCTTCAACTCATAAATAGCAGGGATGTCAGTGTTCTTTTAAACCTGCTTTCACATAAACCATGTTAATGACAAAACAGTTTCAAATTATCCATAAAGGCATTTGGCACAGATATCATATTGTGTTGAATGTAATTCCAGAAATCAGAGTATTTCCTGACTGGATAAAACAAATGATTGAAGATAACTGGCAAAAAGTCAAACAAGAGAATCCGCTGATTTATAATGGAATTGGCTATTCATTAATTCAATCTGATGTAAAATATGATAAGCTGGTTTGTAAGGTACAGTCTTGTTCCTATAAGGATTTTTTGGGTACAAATGTAAAAAATATCCATCAAATCAATGATCATTCGCTTTTGGCAAACTCTCTGGCTGCCTGTGTGGTAATCAAAACAGCTGATAACTGTATTGTTGTAGGCAAAAGAAGCAGATATCTTGCAGAAGGAGTAAACGAATGGCATGTGATTGGCGGTACACTTGAAAGCATGGATGGCAATCCTGAAGACCCTTTTGATTTGATATACAAGGAAATTGAAGAAGAATTGGGAATAAAGGACAATTTTATACAAAATCTTCATTGCACAGGTCTTGGACTGGCACTTCATAATTACAAACCGGAATTTCTGATGTACTGTAACACGATACTGAACAATAGAGAAGTTACAGATTTATATCATTCAGCCAGTCATCAGTTTGAACATGATTGTCTTGACTTTATTCCAATCGAAAAGATGATGGATTTTATAAGAAATAATAAATTTTCACCAATCGGATTAGCTGCTATATCAAGTGCAGGGCTGATTAGTGAAATGGAGTAATAAATGGCAGAAGATCAGCAATATATTCCTTTATCAGAAAAATACAGACCTAAGTTAATTGAAAACGTCATAGGTCAGGATCACCTGTTACAGCAGGATTCTATTTTAAAATCCATGATTTCTACTGGTATCTTTCACTCATTGATTCTATGGGGACCTCCCGGTTCTGGTAAGACAACACTTGCCAGACTAATAGAAAGTTTTACCCATTTTCCTTTTATTGCTTTTTCAGCCGTATTATCCGGTATAAAGGAAGTCAAAGAAGTAATGAAAACGGCTGAAGCCAATATGCAGATCAGTCATCAGCCGACCATTCTTTTTATTGATGAAATTCATCGTTTTAATCGTTCTCAGCAGGATGCTTTTTTACCTTTTGTTGAGTCAGGCTCTATCATTTTGATTGGCGCGACTACCGAAAACCCATCTTTTTTTATTATATCGGCTTTACTTTCTCGTTGTCATGTACTGGTTTTGAATGGTTTAGCTGAAGCAGAGATCAGGGTTATCATCAGCAATATCATTAAAGCCGAAGAAAAGGAAGCAGATTTTACGGAAGGTGCACTTGATTTAATTGTTGCTCTATCAGGAGGAGATGCCCGTAAGGCAATCAATATTATTGATATTCTTTTAAAACAAAGTAATCTGGCAAAACCTTATCAAAGAGAATTTCTTGAAAAGTATCTGGCAAAAAAAGCCATGTTGTATGATAAATCAGGAGAAGAACACTATAATTTAATATCAGCTTTACATAAATCGCTCAGAGGTTCAGACCCTCAGGCAGGCTTATACTGGCTGGCACGAATGCTTGAATCAGGGGAAGATCCTATGTATATTGTCAGAAGGCTGACACGTTTTGCTGCGGAAGATATTGGTTTGGCAGATCCACAGGCATTGCTTCAGGCAATCGCTGTGAAGGAGGCGGTTCATTTTATCGGAATGCCGGAATGTAATGTCCATTTATCTCAACTGGTTGTTTATTTGGCAACCGCTCCAAAGAGTAATGCAATGGAAACTGCCTACATTAAAGCAAGAGAAGATGCACACAAAACTGGTCATTTACCTGTCCCTTTGCATATTAGAAATGCCCCTACAAAGCTCATGAAAGACCTCAATTATGGCAAAGAATATCAATATGATCATGATCATAAATATCACTACTATTATCAAAAGTATTTTCCTGATCAAATGCCTGAAAAACAATACTATACGCCTTCAGAATTTGGTTTTGAAAGAGATATTCAAAAGCGGATTGACTGGTGGAAAAAACTTCGCCAGGATCAGGAAAAGAAAAAATAAACAAATTTTTCTTGACTTATTTATTCAATACCAGTATAATTGGCACAAAATAAAAAACTGGAGGTTTCTATGAAACGCTTTAAGAAACTGATTGTAATGCTGTTAGTCGTAAGTATTCTGGCTGTCAGCTTATCTGGTTGCTATGGTAAATTTGCCTTAACCAGAAAAGTGTACAAAATGAATGGTGAAGTTAGCAACAAGTATGTCCGTTCACTGGTTATGTGGGTTTTAATGTGGATTCCTGTTTATTCTGCATGCGGTTTTATTGATTTTGCTATCCTCAACCTGGTTGAATTTTGGACAGGTTCAAACCCACTGGCAATGAATGATACTGATCAGGAAATCAAATACTATGTTGAAAATGGTCAGAATATTAAAGTCGTTACCACTCAAAATCGCTATGATATTTATGACTTAAACGATGCTTCTAAAAACGTATCCTTTGTATTTGATGCTCAGAATCAAAACTGGATGCTTGAAAAAGACGGAAAACTGATTACCATCGTTGATGAAAACAATCAGTTTACTAAATTCTTTGACATCAACGGAAAATTAGCTAAAGTAGAAAAAATGTAATTCTATCACAAAAAAGATTTAGGCAGGGCTTGTCCCTGCCTTTTTTTGAGCTATTTTTTTTGTGTTTTTATCTTTAGTAAAACTGATAGCGACTTATCAATCTGATGACTCGCATCAATAGAATTCAAAAATATCATTCCTTCTGTGATCAACAAGACAAAGGCGGATAAATCTTCAGTATCGATTGATTCATCAGGGATGATCTTTGTTTTTATCCATGATAAAAATTCAGCCATGAACTTCTGGCTTACTGTTTTATAAGGTTGATCTCCATTTGCTGATAAAGCAGCTAACTCCAACCAGGTCTTTGTATATGAATGAATCAAAGGATTTCTGATTGTCTGATAGAAATCTTGTAATAGTTCAATATAGGGCTTTTTCTGAAAATCAATTTCAGATAGTACTTGCATAAAATTCTCAGTAATCTTGTTTAATACTTCTGTTATAAGATCGTTTTTATCTTTAAAGTAATGTAACAACATACGATCACTTGTGCCTACAGCTTTTGCCATTGACCTCAGGCTTGTATCAAACATTCCTTTGTTTAAAATATGATTAGCCAGATTTTCAATCAATATCTGTTTTTTCTCATGGTTCTTATTCATCTTTTACCTCAACCATATTTGAAATACTTCAAATAATCTGTCAATCAATACTTTTCAAAATTTGTAATGATATGAAAAATAGAAAGATATAATATGATTGGAATTCTCTTGACAAAATGTAGCGTTTGCTACATTTATAGCTTATTACAATATATAGGAGTGTCTTATGAAGGTATTAAGAGTTTATCTGATGGTAGCCTTTATTGTTGTCTTAGCGTACACAATAAAAACGACTCAGGTTTATGGGTGGAATCTTTTTCCTGTGTTCTTTGGAAATATAGCTCAGATGGATTGGTCAGGTCAGTTCAATCTTGATTTCTTAGGCTTTTTGTCTTTAACAGGTCTATGGGTGAGCTGGAGAAATCACTTTAGTTTCAGCGGTATTATATTAGGTATAACTGCATTTGTTTTAGGGATGTCTTTTTTAGCGCCTTATCTTTTATATTTATCTTTCAAATCAAAGGCTAACATTAAAACAGTTTTGATTGGAGAATAACATTCAAATCAAAAAAAACAGGTGGCATAATCATGCCACCTGTATGCTAAAAGATAATTTATTTTATCAACATCATTTTCTGAGTGCTGATATTCTGATTATTGATACTCATTTTGTAGAAATAAATCCCTGAACCCACAGCGTTGTTATTGGCATCTTTGCCGTTCCAGATGACTTGATAGCCACCTTTTGAATACATTCTGTCAGTTAGCGTGGATACTTTTTGTCCTTTAATATTGAACACTTCAATCTTCACACGACTGTCCTTTGCCACATTAAAGCGAATATTGGTTTCTGGATTAAAAGGATTTGGATAGTTTTTGAAGAGATGATTGTCGGTAATGAGTTGAGGATTTTCTTCAGTGCTGTTGGGATTTACAATCATACTGACAGGTACGATGATTTCTGGGGTTACCGGATCATTTGACATGATATGCATATCAGCCATGTAAGTCCCTGCCGTAAGGTATTGACCTGAAGCGTTAACCGTTACCTGAACACTTTCATTACTGCCCAGATGTCCCTGATTTGGAATCATTCCTAACCATGAAGGGGATCCTGGTAAACCAATGGTACCATGTCCCATATTTGGTGCATAATCAATCGCATTGCTTGTTTGAGAAATCAGAGAAACCGCTGTTACATCACAGTTGTTGTCAGTATCTTGAAGTAAACTATAATCGAAGGTGAGTTGGATTGAATTAGCAGATGGGGTCATGTCGGCAAGACCTATTAATGAATTTCCGTCATATGAGATGATAAATGCACCTGCTCCATTACCTATTTGATTACCTGCATCCACAACCAATTCGTAATCTGATCCGATATTTTGTTCTTCTAAGCCGACACCAAAAGAAGGAGGATAGTTGCCTGTGTTGATGTTTTGATCCGTATCAAAAGAAATCACCAGCAAAGTATTTTGCCAGTTTACATTATCAGCCATATTTACTGTGATATTCATTTCATTGTTTACTAATTCTGCATAGATGGATTCGATATCTCTGAAATCAACGCTTAACTCATCAGTAGTATCTTGAATAATCAGCTGAGGGTCTCTTGTAGTTTCTTTTACTTTTTGATCAGATGAAATAAACTCAGCTGATTTTATGTTTTGAATACGTTTCAATGCCTCAGTTGGATTTACACTGGAGCGTGTTGGAATGATAGGTGTCGCAATAATGTTAAAGTCTAAAGGCAAAATACCATTGTTACTGATTTCAAATGTATCCTGAACATTTCCGCTTCCCTGTACAACGAAATCAAAGACTGATGCAGTTGTTGCGATAATTGGGGGATTGCTTGAAACCATAAATGAAAAGATAGGGCTATTTACTGTGTTATTACTTTGATCAGTTGCTGAAACCTTGTAATAGACAGTGGTACCAAGTTCCATCATAGGAATGGAGGCGCTATAAAAATTCTTTTCTGTATCTGTCATATTGACATCATAAAAGATGCTGTTATCGGTACTGTATTTGAGAACCGCAGAAGAAATTCCTTGCGCATCGCTGATGATGGCTTTGATTTCATAAGGTCCGAGAAAATCTGTATTATCAGAAATGTTTCTGACATAGGCGATAACAGGTGGCATTGGATTATCTGTATAGGCTACAACCATCACATCATCAACATAAACTCCATCGGCTGTAACACCTTCATCTGATTCAAGTGAGTATCTGAATTTGAAATTATTGTTGAGCACATTATTGAGCTGAATGGTTTCATCTGACCACTTAATATCTTTAAACCCATTATATACAGGCTCTCCTGTTTCTTGAACGCCTGCACCGGTTCCATAAGTGGTGTATTCTCCATCTGCATTTATCCATGAATTACTGTTGTTTAACAACTGAATTTGAACCTTGTCGAAATGTCTTTCCAGATTCCATCTGATTTGATATTTCAGGAAAGCATTGTTTGCAAAGCTTAGATCAATTGGGTTTGCCAGAGTGATTTTGTTATCGGTATTGTTTAGATATTCTGCATGCGGACTGTCGGTAAAACTGAATTCTCCATGAGCCGCTTTTTCATTGCTGGTATTCCATGTTTGATTTGTGACCCAATTAGCCATGCCATTTTCAGCGCCATCAAAGAAGAGTACGATTGGAGAACCAAAAGTGTGATTGAAATGCTCTGTTATGATGTAATTATTAGATCCGTTAAAATGAATATCAAATGCAACTGTAGTCCCTGAAGCCAATTGAGTAGAAAGACTGATGTTAAATGTAAATTCTGCTTCGCTTAATGGGTTGATACTTGTGATGTTTGAGCTTGCATTATTGATGGTTACCATTGGATTGCTACTGCTCAAAGTAGCTGTTACATTACTAAGCGCATCCATGTATCCTTTATTTCTGACTTTTACGATAAAATTAAATGTTTCGCCAGCTTCTCCTGACATATCACCGTCACCACCGGTGCTGTCATTCACACGGCTTTTTTGAATTGCTAAGTAAGGACCTGCTACCATTGAAATATATTGCTGTGGAAAGAGATTTTCCTGAGCAAGCGGCATAATTCTGGAAGTAGGTGCCCAGAAGTAGTCAAGTTGATCACCGATTTCCGGTGTAAAGGTTATGATTTTTGGTTTTTGAGTTTGGTCTCCGTACATCCAGTTATCTGATCCGCCATTGGTAGAATAGTTGACCGTTTCTACATCATTGCCATAGGTGTATCCGTTGTCTTTCGTTGAATCATCACCATATTCTCTGAATAGCTCAATATCAGGGAAATTATCCCCATTGGCATGACCTGAATAAATAAAAAGGTCTCCAAAGGTATGGAAGTTCAAAGCGGTTCTGAAGTTATTGTCAATACAAAAATCTCTGATCGCTTGAGATTCCAATTCTGAGAATGCAGAAGGTCCTCTGTAAGTTTCTGCACTTGGCTCAGGGCTTGAACCTTCATTATCATATCCCCATTCAAAACCATAATTACGATTGATATCGACACCATCAAAATTACTGTTAAAGACACCATTGTTATTGTTGTCTCGTTTGTTTTTTCTCCACATATCGCCGCCCTGAGGGGCTATCTGTTGATTGTAGAGATATCCGTCAATATTAAGTATAGGTACAATCCAGATTTCTCTTTCATTAACCAGATATGTGGCAAGTTCATTTGTATTATAATTTTCCAATAGCCATTGGGTATAGTACAAGGGTGCTACAATGGACATCGGCTCTCTGGCATGGTGCATACCAGTGATCAGGACTTCAGGCTCACTTTCATTGCTGTTTGGATTATCAGAAATTTTATAAGCTTGTATGCTGTGCCCTTCAGCCGTTTGACCGATTGTTACAGGTGCTGACATGATATTGGGATAGGCAGTGTGTAAAGAATCTACAAAATCAACTATCTCAGTATAAGTAAAATAACCACTCATACTCCCCTGACCGATTTGATTATTGCGCACACTTGGCTGAGTAAAACGAGTTTTTAGAAAAGCAGTGATATCTTCGTGTTCCACATCATACGTATAACCTAACTGATTCAGTTTTTGTCTGTCATACTGATTGGCAATCACTTTTACCTGATTATTTTTAACTCCTTCTTTTACCATCACATCAAAACCTTGTGTGAGTAACTTTTTGAGTTGAATATCATTAGGGCAATTCACCCGTAATGAACTGTACTTCACCTCTGCAACTAATGCCAGTATGCTGAATATCATCAGGCATACGACTAGTAATCTCTTAACCATTTGTCCTCCCTCTTTACTGCTATATTTTTTTAATATAGTCACGATTTTAATCTTATATCATTCAGATATAGAACTTTGTCCTCACTATCCTGGAATTACCTGCTGGTGCTGATTGTAATGTTTCTGTCTGTATGAGGTAGTATTCCCATTAAATGAATCAAATGCATTTATTATGCCAGATAAACTTGTATCCTAAGCTACCAGCTTGCGGATAGCTGTTCTGCAAACATCCTTGTTTGCATTCTTTTCCTCGCTAAGTACGCAAAGTTCGCAAAGAGAAAAGTTTGTAGGGATTTACTAAATGGAGCGAAGCATTCCCCTACTTTGGACTTACCCTACCCCAAAACTTTATTCTACGCATGCGGTTTTTTAGACAATAATACATTTTTAACGGATATATACATATTTTTCATTATATTAAGATGTTTTAACCCTTTCCATATTACCTTTGTTCCAGGAGGC
>Ga0116149_1005773_pt1 | contig 11424 bp, 4 predicted proteins | sample AD_UKC057_MetaG_FD_89787 | JGI IMG/M metagenome (GOLD analysis project Ga0116149, IMG submission 89787) | Active sludge microbial communities of municipal wastewater-treating anaerobic digesters from USA - AD_UKC057_MetaG | ecosystem: Engineered > Bioreactor > Anaerobic > Digestate | place: USA...
CATATCAAGCGTTTGTTGAAGGCATCAGACCGTTAGAAAATGAACCAATGGAGATGGATAGCGTAGCCTGAAAATCAAGTCTTCCAGAGGAATGTGTCAGGCGAATACTATCACTAAACAAATCTTACTTCTACAATAATCGAAGCTGAATATAGACTTGAGAATGAAGAGGTAGGCATCGAAGGAAATGCTCGACGAAAAATCATTATCAATCTCATTCGGCAGGGCTGGATAAGATGTCGGTATTATCCCCGAAAAGGAGAATGGTCAGTAAATGCTTATGCCATCACTGATGATGTAAAAAATCGTCTACGAAAATGGGCAGAAGAAATCACCAAATGCGGAACTGCCCAACGTGATACTGTTAAGCTTGATTTGCACAATGCTGTTTTTAGATATGATCTTCTGGATATTATTGGTTTAAATTATTAGCTTACTTCATTCACAAGAATCCCTCGGAAAAAGTTCATATAACTACATGAATTACATAATCCCTGGCATTCATCTGATATTAAGCTCCCAATTTTAAATGTCAGAGGAAAACTGAACAAAAATGATGAATTTTAATATTCAAATTGCTTATTTTTATTGAATTATTTTTACTATATCTTGTAAAATGAATCTTCAAGGTGGGGGAATTTCTGTTTATCATACGATTATTATACAGATATACGGCCAATGAAAATTGATCTCAATGATCTCGACCCGGAAAAGCTACAACCGGTAAAACAAACAGAAGGACCTGTTCTAATTATCGCTGGCCCCGGATCAGGCAAGACCAAGACTCTGGTTGCCAGAATTCTCTATCTTATTGCCGAAAAAAAGGTCCAGCCTGAAAATATAATGGTCTCAACGTTCACTGAGAAAGCAGCCAGAGAGCTTGTCACAAGAATCTCCGATCAACTTATACATTCAAAAATTAAAATCAATCTGAATGATATGTACATTGGGACCCTTCATTCCATTTTTTTGCGAATACTGGAGGAGAACAGGGACCAAACTCGATTGAAAAGAAGCTATCGGATGATGGATCAGTTCGATCAGCAATATTTCATTTATAAAAATCTTGATGAGTATTCAAATGTTGATGGAATTGATTCCATACTTACCAACCCAAGAGAGAGTAAATGGGATAAAGCGGAAACTCTGGCATATTGGATTAACAAGGTCAGTGAGGAACTGCTGGATATTGATAAACTCCACAAATCAAAAGATGTAAGAATAAAAACTCTGGCGTTGATTTGTAAGCAATATTATGAAGACCTCTCGGAAGAAAATGCTCTCGATTTTTCAACCATCCAGACCGAAACATTCAGGTTGTTGGATGAACACCCTGAAGTGCTCAAAGAACTACATGAAAAGATCACCTATATCATGGTTGATGAGTACCAGGATACCAATACGGTGCAGGAACTCATTCTTCTAAAACTCGCTGGTAAGAAGAATAATATATGCGTGGTGGGGGATGATGACCAGGGCCTCTATCGATTTAGAGGGGCCACAATCAGGAATATTCTTGAGTTTCCAAATAATTTCAAGAAAGACGAGTGCAAGAAATTCATACTGCAAACGAATTACCGCTCTCATCCGGGCATAATTGATTTTTACACCGAATGGATGGACGAAATAACCGAGGGATGGGAACAGGATGGAACGTCCTTCCGATTCGTCAAAGAGATACATCCTCCTGAAGAAAAAAAATTTAGAAAATATAAATCAGTGATTAAAGTTGCCGGTAACTCGGATAAAGAGAACTGGAACGAGGAAGTATATAAATTTCTAAAAGAGCTGAAAAAGAAAAAGATATTAGAAGACTACAATCAAGCAGCATTTCTCTTCAAGTCAGTAAGAAATGATAAAGTCAAGGAGCTTGCCACATATCTTGAAGAAAAGGGTATTCCGGTATTTTCACCTCGTTCAGATATGTTTTTTGATCGAAAAGAGGTTCGGCTCCTTGTCGGCGCATTCATTTTCATGTTCCCGCAATATCCGCAAATTCGGAAATGGAATGATCATGCTTATCTTGACATTTGGCAATACTATGATCAATGCTTTGAGGAATTCGCCCAAGAGATCAGAAAGAGCGAAAATAAGGAATTAAAAAGATGGGCAGCCCTGAAAGCGAAATCCCACAACCCACTCCTTGAAAATACCGACTACGCCTTTGCCGGATTGTTCTATCAATTATTGCAATTTCCGCTTTTCAGGCAATATGTCGAAATCGATCTGTCTGAAGGGGCTTATGATACGAGGCCCATCTACAACCTGTCTCTTTTCTCTCAATTACTGGCAAAATTCGAATACCTTCATCAGATACCAAATGTATTAACGCCTGATGCAATCAACAAAAACCTGATTTCGCTTTTCAATCAATATTTCCATTTCCTTCGTGATGGCGGGATCAATGAGTATGAGGGATTTGAAGAATATGCTCCTTCCGGGTGCGTCTCGTTTTTGACAATCCATCAATCAAAAGGTCTGGAATTTCCAATAGTATTAGTCGGCTCCTTGAACCTTGTACCAAGAAAGCAATACACTGAACTTGATGAGCTTTTACAGCAGGATTATTACCGGAAGCCTCCATTTGAACCTATAGAGAATACCAAATACTATGATTTCTGGCGATTGTATTATACAGCCTTCTCCAGGGCCCAGAATCTTCTGGTTCTTACCTGTGAGGAAAATAACACGGGAAAGGGCCTGGCGCGGACACCATCGGGGTATTTCCAACCGGTATATAACAAGCTCCTTTCATGGCGTGATCCGAAAGTCAAACTTGATCTTCTCGTTTTGGATAAGATAAAGGACGTAAATATCAAGAAAGAATATTCATTCACTTCTCACATCCTCGTTTTTGAAAACTGTGAACAGCAATATAAGTATTACAAAGAACTTGATTTCGCCCCGGTACGCCAGAGCGCCATTATATTTGGCATGCTGGTGCATCAGACCATCGAGGACATACACAATCATGCGATTCGTGGAGAATTTGACAAGATTCAAGAGGAAAATATCCAGAAATGGTTTGATATGAATTATAACAGCCTGGTCAAGAAGGAGCGGGTATATCTTGCCATACCGGCAAAGATTGCGGCCTGCGACCAGGTGCTGGAATATTACCGAAGGCATAATGACCGGTGGGACATTATTCAGGAGGCTGAGGTTGATATTTCTCTTGTGAAAGAAGATTATATTCTGAGTGGTAAAGTTGACCTAATTCGTGGCGAGGACAACACTGTGGAGATCATTGATTTCAAAGCTGAAAGCAAGCCGAACATCAATGATGAAGTTGAAAAATTACAGCGATATCGTCGTCAGCTTGAGGTATATGCCCATATCATTGAAGAACGTTATGGACAAAAAGTCAGCCGGATGCACTTATATTATACTGGCGAGGACAAGGGTAACCCATATCTTACATTTGATAAAGAAAAATGGTCTATTGAGAATACGATAGAAAAATTCGACGAAGTTGTTTCAAGAATAGAAAGAAAAGATTTTATTATCACAGAAAAGCCATCAGCAAGAACGTGCAGAAACTGTGATATGAGATATTATTGCAATACCACGTAACATGAAGATTGTTCCAGGATGTAACGGTCCAGTGCTTTTAGAGATAATCACTACTACACTGAGGGCTATATTACAGAAGGGCGGTTATTTGGATGGAAGTTGGGCGGGAATTGGTCTGTCACAGAGAAGAGCCTACATGATTTTTATAAGAGACCGAAGGAAGGTGGGAAAAAACCAGAGCAAAGTAGAAAGTAAGCTTAAATTAAATCCCTGAAAGATATATTTATAAAAACAACTTACAAGGAGGTTAATATTATGGAAGAATTAAAACAAGCAATAGAAGCAATTTATGCCGGAGCACAATCTTTAGAAAATGCACGAACAGGGGCCGTAAGTACAAAAGATTTTGATAGACTTAATGAGGCCTGTAAGACTTTCTTCGATAGCTTTAAAAAAGCAAAAGGCGATATTGATAAGTTGAGTGAATCGTCAACCGATGAAATAAAGGTTAAAGACTGGACTTCTTTTTATAAATGCTTAATGATAATGGAACCTTTCATAGGAAAAAACGAACCAATACCAGCCTATGAAGCAAAAGACTTATATGAAAGACTCACTGAGGATTTTACAAATTATTCAGAAGTTGAAAAATAAGAAAAAAGTTCCAGGCAATTATTGAGGAGCCTTATTATGCCTAAAGCGAAAGAAAAAGAGACCAATGATGTTCAACAATTATTATTTGAGCCAATAAAAGGTTATCCCATGCTTCACTGGCAGGGGAAAAGGCCGTTTGCTTCGACTCAATATTATCCGGCGCAATTAAAAGAACAGCATGGTGATTCTGTAGATGGTTGGCTTAATGAAATTTATTGGGGCGATAATTTACAGGTCATGAGCCATTTGTTGAAAAAATATAGAGGCAAAGTAAACCTTATATATATTGACCCCCCATTTGATTCAAAAGCAGATTATAAAAAGAAAATAGAATTAAAAGGGAGGAAGGTAGCAAATGATTATAATTCTTTTGAAGAAAAACAATATGGAGATATTTGGACTAACGATGAGTATTTGCAATTTATGTATGAAAGGATTATCATTCTCAGAGAATTATTAAGTAATGATGGTTCAATATACATACATTGCGATGATAGAAAAAATCACCACATTCGTGATATTGCTGATGAAGTATTCGGAAGTAATAATTATCGAAATCAAATCATTTGGAAAAGAACTTCTGCACATAGCGATTCAAAATATTATGGAGATGTTTATGATATTATTCTCTATTATACTAAAAATGACAACCCTCGATGGAATACTTTAAAAGTTCTCTACGATGATTGGTATATTGAAAGATATTATAGATATAAAGATGAGGATGGTCGGTTATTTAAATCCGGTGATTTATCAGCTAAAGGATTAAGTGGAGGTGGTTATACTTATTCATGGAAGGGTGTTGAAGGGTATTGGAGATGTCCTAAGTCAACTATGGAAAAATTGGATAATGATAATAAAATATATTACACAACCAACGGGATCCCCAGACTTAAGCAGTATCTTGATGAAATGGAAGGTCTTAATATTCAATCATTATGGGATGATATTCTACCAGTGGTATCATGGTCTGATCAAACAACAGCATACCCTACTCAGAAACCAGAGGCACTTATTGAACGTATTATAAAAGCTTCATCTAATCCCGGTGATATTGTATTTGATTGTTTTATGGGGTCTGGTACAACTCAGGCAGTAGCAATGAAACTTGGGCGTAGATTCATTGGTGCCGATATCAATCTTGGTGCTGTTCAGATAACCACAAAACGTCTTATCAATACTGCGGAGGAGATCGATAAGAATATTGCAGAAAATAAAGAAAAACTTATTAAAGATGAAAATAAAGATTCTATAGAGAATTATTTCACCGGCTTTTCCATATATAATGTAAATCACTATGATTTTTTCAGAAATCCTGTAGAAGCTAAAGAACTTCTCATGGAAGCCCTGGAAATTCAATCTTTACCTCGTGCAGCCGTATATGATGGTGAAAAAGATGGATTCATGGTAAAAATTATGCCAGTTAATCGCATCGCGACTCGACGTGATTTAAACGAACTTATAATGAATGTCGATTATAAAATTTATGATCGTAGGAAGTCTGAAAATCCAGGAAAACCTGTAGAGAAAATACTCCTCGTCTGCATGGGGCATGAACCTGATCTTGCCGCTTTTCTGAAACAGGAAATGGGAGATTATGATATTCATGTTGAAGTAGTAGATATTCTACGTGATCGTTCTAAGCTTGAATTTAAACGTGATTCAGAAGCAAAGATTAAGATTAAGAAGAATAAGCTTACGATTGAAAAGTTCTACCCAATGAACCTCCTTCAAAAACTCAGTATCTTGAAACAGGACGTCAAAGACTGGAGAGAGCTTGTTGAATCGGTTATGATTGATTGGAATTTTGATGACGAAGTATTTAAACCAGAAACTGTGGATGTTCCAGATAAAAATGAAATGGTTAAGGGAGAGTATGTGCTACCTGCTAAAGTCAAAAAAATAAAAGTTAAAATCACCGATCTATTATCTGAATCTTTCGAGGAAGTGGTTGATAATGCCTAAAAAGGATTCTGGAATAAATCTTGAATTTGCTTTTTACCAGTATCTCAGAAATTTCTATCTGGAGAATCAGCACGAAATACGCCGTCATTTGTATCAAGAGACTAAACGGTTTCTCGATTTTAACAATCCTGAAAATGGAAATGCCTACCTACGATTACCTCAATATGAAGCTCTTGAGATGTATATTTTCATTAAAGAAATATTAGATAATGCACCGGTATATCAGATATTTGATGACTGGTTTGCTGAAAAGAATAAATTCAAGGACCGTGGTCATTATGGTACTCTATTTGGAGAGATAGATAAAGACCAGTATAAAGCGATCTTCGAAAGAATGAAAGATTTTGCTCGCGGGTATCCCAATTACATATTCGCACTTACTATGGGAACCGGAAAAACCATTCTAATGGCAACATGCATATTCTATGAGTTTATACTTGCCAATAGACATATTGAAGACAAACGATTCTGTCATAATGCACTCGTATTTGCACCAGATAAAACGGTATTGCAATCATTAAAAGAAATTCAAGATTTTGATAAGTCAAAGGTTGTACCTAAAGAATATGTTAATAAGTTAAATGAAAATCTTCGATTTCAATTCCTTGATGATGTTGGAGCTGCTCTTAATATTATAGATAAAACCCGATATAATATCATCATATCGAATACACAAAAGATAATATTAAAACGACAACATAAAACTAAAAATGCTGTCACTAAATTATATGATTCATCAATTCGTATTTTTGATGCTAACAGCGTATATGAAAAGAATAAGGACTTATATAATGTTGACGATGAGAATGAACTTCTTGAAAACCAGCGCTTCACAAAGCTCACCCGGATTGAACAGCTTGGTATATATGTTGACGAAGCCCATCATGCTTTTGGTAACAACCTCTCAAAAGATTTAGGCCAGGAAGATAAACGTACAAGCCTTCGCCTCACCATTGATGAATTGTCAGAGCGACTGAAAGAACTCGGCACTCAGGTTGTGGCCTGTTACAACTATACCGGAACACCATATGTTGGTAACCAGGTCCTTCCAGAAGTAGTATATGCCTATAGTCTTTATGAAGCCATTCAAAAAAACTTCCTGAAAAAGGTCACTATCCACGATTATAAGAACACGAAAAACCTTGCTTTTGTTAGAAGTGTATTAACTGATTTCTGGAAGAATCACAAAGGTAAACGCTATGAAAACATGCTCCCTAAGATTGCTTTTTTCGCATCAACCATAGAAGAGCTTGAAAAGGAGCTGAAACCGAATATCGAGAAGGCGATGCAGGAGCTTAAAATTAAGGATGATCGGCTTCTTGTCAATGTCGGTGATGAACGGATCACCTCTAATGATGATATACGGGAATTCAACAGACTCGATACGTCAGGTTCCAAAAAGCAGATTATCCTTCTGGTAAATAAAGGCAAAGAAGGCTGGAATTGCCGTTCGCTTTTTGGCGTTGCTTTATTCCGTGAACCGAAGTCCAAGATATTTGTGCTTCAGGCTTCAATGCGGGCCTTGAGATCGATCACCGATATACAGGAAACGGCCAATATTTACCTGACTGAAGAAAACATGCTCATACTTAACCGCGAGCTTGAGCAGAATTTCCGGCTTGATGTCAGTCAAATTCAAAATATCAATAAAGAGAAGAAGTCATATCAGATTCATGTTATCCCGCCGCCGGTCACGTTGTCGATCAAGCGCGTAAAGAGACTTTTTAATATGAAGGAGCGAATAACAAAAGATGGTGCCGATTTCGGTTTGTCTGATCTCGACCTTGAAAAATACAAAAGCATTCATACCACCAGCATATTGACAGGCACAAAGAAGAAAATAGGGGAGGAGGACATATCCAACCTGGGAGATACAAGAGAATTCTGCGAGGTTTCATTAGTTGCGGAAATTGCCAGATATTTCAATAAACCCTGTGTAGAGTTAGATGATGTGCTTGCTGCTTCTAAAGATGGAATAGATCAAATATTGGTGAAAGTGAATGCATACAATGATATTCTTTACGATGTTATTATACCTCGATTATTTGAATATTTCTATGAAATAAGCGATTATAGGAAAGAGGAAGATGAAGAGATCAGCCTTGTACGAGAACCAGAACAAGGATACTATATACGCGAAGGGAAACCCGACCTTGTTGCTGAATGCAAATCTTCTGATTATAAACCCTACAGCGACAAGAGCTTCCATGTTGACTGTTACTGTTTTGATTCTGCACCTGAGAAAAAATACTTTGATTTGATATTGAATGATAAGCAAACAAGTAAAGTCTGGTTTACAGGTATGTTTAAGCATGGCGAATCAGATTTCTTTGTCCAGTATATTGATCCTGATTCTCACATGCTTCGTAGTTATTACCCCGACTTTCTCATTCAGAAATCTGATGAATCATATAACATTGTTGAGATTAAAGCGGATTATATGGTTGATGACCCTGTCATTGTGGCTAAAAAGGATGCGGCTACGAGACTTGCAACAGTTAATAAAATGAACTATATCGTCATAAAGAGCAGTATAGTCGGCAAGGACGACACAAAGCCTGATCAGATAAAGAGTTTATTTCTTAACTTTGTTAAAGACTATACATCCGGAATGTTCAAGAAACTTTTACCCGTATATTCTCTTGAAGCCGCCTGTGGGAAATTTGGAGAAAGTCAGGATATAGAACCGCTTGGGTGGGTTGAGGTTGATGGTTTAAAGCTGTCAAAGGATATGTTCATAATACAAGCAACAGGGAAGTCAATGGAGCCAACTATTCCTGATGGAGCATATTGTATTTTTAAAGCAAATCCTGTTGGATCGAGAAATGACAAAATTATTCTCGTCCAACATAGAGATATAACGGATACTGACATTGGTGGCACTTACACGATTAAGAAGTATAAAAGCGAAAAGGTTGATCTTGCTGGCGAGACCTGGAAACATTCAAATATAACTCTGCTTCCATTGAATAAGGCTTATCAGCCAATTGAGTTCAAGGATGTAAGTGAGGATTTTGAGAACGAGTTCAAGGTGATTGGGGAGTTTGTGAAGCTCTATAATTAAATAATTGAATTTAAGGCTCTGATTTATCAAAATATTATATAAAAAAATATAGGTAAATTTATGCCACAACAAATTGATGAATTGCGAAAAACAGCAGCACGATTTTTTAAAGTTGATCTGCATTTACATTCACCGTTGAGTTTTGATTGGAAAAATGATTCCCGAGATGGGAAAACTCCGAATCCCCTCTTAAATCGAATTAGTTCACCAAATGATATTACAGAAGAACATTTAGAAGCATATTATCAAATTCTTGAAGCCTCTTCACTAAATGTGGTAGCCATTACTGATCATATGAAATGGACATTTGGTTTTAAATTAGCTGATTATGTAAAAAGGAAAAATAAACCAATTTTAGTATTACCAGGAATAGAGTTAAATACAAAGATTTCTCAACCACTTCTTAATGATTATCGTATTCACACTATTGCTTTTTTCCCACCCGATATTGGCCAAGGAAAAATAGAAACAATATTTCCGCCATCCTTTCCTGATGAATATAAGAGAAATGCTCAAACTGACGAGATTTCATGTAATGATATTCAAGAACTAATTCAAAAAATACATGATCTCAATGGCTGTGCCATAGCGGCTCATATATATAGCAGCAATGGTATAAGATTGGCATATACAAAAAAAGCTGAGCTTATTCTTCAACCAATAGAAGCAACCGAGCCCAAAGAAAGACTCGAAATGTATAAACGTTTTGGGGATTCCATAAAAGGTGAGTTGTTGAAATTTGATTGTTTACAAGTAATGGAAACGACAGACCAAGCTCATTTTATAAATAATGACACTGGTGAATTAAGAATTCCAATAATTTATGCAAGCGATTCACATCATATTTCACAAATAGGCAATCCAAGTAAAATAACATATATCAAAATGGGATTGTTAACCATCGACAGTTTATATGAGGCATTTCATTATCCTGATACACGTATACGTTTCATAAAAAATCTTCCAACAACAAAACCACCACGAATAAAAGGAATACGAATTGTTGGTAAGGATAGTGAAGAAAAATCATTTTTTAAAAATATTGCACATGGATTTTCAGATAATTTGTCATGCATAATTGGGCCTCGCGGGTGTGGTAAATCAGCAATAATTGATAGTATCCGATATTCTATGGGCTATAATCGGACTCTTGGTGAGATTGAAAAAGTTAAGGATCAAGTTATTGATCGACAAAAAAACACACTTCAAGAATCGAGAATTGAAATATTATATGAAAAAGCTGATGGAGTCACACATAAAGTTTTAGCGACTTATGATGAGAAAGAAGATTATGTTTCAGTTGTCCAAGATTTAGAAGGGAATGTATTAAGTATTATAGATGTTGAAGGAAGTGGTGAATATCCCCTTAATCTATACGGTTGGAATGAACTTGAATTACTGGGTGAGAATCCGAAATCTCAACGAGATAACCTCGATCGATTTATAAAAGATTTGCCACAACTTAAACAGGAGCGAACCAATCAGTATTCTTTACTCCAAGATAATTATAATGCATGTTATAGCCAACTTGAAACTTTGGAGGGTTATTTTGACCCAGCTTTACAAAAAACATCATTCACACGCTTGAAAGAATTTGAAAAAGAATATGAAAAACTAAACACGCCTGAAATTGGAGCTACACTTAAGTTATTAGATTCAATAAATCAGAGACTTTCATTTATTGATAAGTTAAAGTTGCAAATCGAAACATCAAATGCTCAATTAAATAATATACCACTTGTTGAAATTGATACCTTATTAGAAAAGCACAAAAGTGAGAAGGAATGGTGTACTGATGAGCTATTAAAGAGACTTAATATAAAGGAGTATAATGACCTTGCAATTAAATATAGAACAGAACTTGCTGGAAGACTACAAGGTTATTTGCAGATATTAAATGATTCTCGCGCCAGTCTCGAAAAAGAATTAACCGCAGCAAGTAAAGACATTAAAGAAAAAGTTGGCGATAATGTTTCAATTAGTGCGGATTTGCGGAATAATGCTAAAAAACGTTTTGATTTTGCAACTGAGCAATTTGAATTATATAATAACGAATTGGGTCATCTTGATGATTTGATATTAGAGAGACAAGAGATAATAAATAAAATAAAATCATTAAATGACTTAATATATGCTACTCGAAATCGCGAAATATCAAATATAACCTCTAAGATACAACTTGTTGAAGATGCTAATTTTAGAATATCATTAAAATTGGAGCAAGAAAA
>Ga0116149_1005776_pt1 | contig 11418 bp, 8 predicted proteins | sample AD_UKC057_MetaG_FD_89787 | JGI IMG/M metagenome (GOLD analysis project Ga0116149, IMG submission 89787) | Active sludge microbial communities of municipal wastewater-treating anaerobic digesters from USA - AD_UKC057_MetaG | ecosystem: Engineered > Bioreactor > Anaerobic > Digestate | place: USA...
CCGAAGAGGCTGTGGCCGCCGGGCAGGCCCACGACGATTTTCTGCAGCTTGCCGATGCGGCCGTTGCGGATAAACTCGCACGCCATGCGGAAGTAATTGTCCGAGCGCTGCTGCGAGCCGACCTGGAAGGTGATGCCCGCTTTCGCGACCTCATTCGCCATCGCGCGCCCTTCGGCGATGCAGAGGGACATCGGTTTCTGCCCGTAGATGTGTTTGCCTTTGCGCGCGGCCCAGATCGCCTGAATCGCGTGCCAGTGGTCGGGCGTGCTGATCACCACGGCGTCCAGGCCGTCCATCTCCAGCAGTTCGCGGAAATCGGCGTGCACGGCACAACCGCTGTAATCCGGCCGGTTCAGCTTCTGGGCGTAGAATTCGTTGACGCGGCGGCGACCCGGCTCGCGTCCGCCTAGGCGTTCGGCGCGGTAACCGTACAGGCCCGACTCCTTGTTGCAATCGGCGATCGCGACGACCTGCACCTGGTCGTTGTTCAGGAAGTTGCCGATGTTGTCGTGCGCCATCGTGCCGTAGCCGATGAAACCGACGTTGAGCCGTTCGGAGGGCAGCGGACGGCGGGCGGCCAGGCCTTTAGCACTGACACATCCGGACGACAGGAGGGTTGGCATGGCCAGCGCGGAACCCGTTCCGGCGAGAAAATGACGACGCGACACGTTGATTCTGTTCATGGACTTCCCTTGATGGTGGTTCACCGTTTAGCGTGTAAAGACAGCCTCATGTTAGCACGGCGCCGCGCCTCACGTCCATAGCGCGGTCGCGCGAATATAAGGCGCGAATATAAGGCCCCTTCACCAATCGTCCGGCGCGTGGTATGATGCCGCCATGACAGGCAAAACGTGCAGACCGGCATGGACGGCAGAGCAACAAGATGGGCATCCGGAGCGTGCTTTGGATGCGGCGACGCGCGACGCGCTGAGCGCCTACCTGGCCGCGCGCGGTGTGCAGCCGGACGCGCCGGAGGCTCGCGTGTGCGAAGCGCCGCCGGACTTGGACGCTTATCTGGCCCGTGCCGGCATCCCGTTTTCGCGGCTGTTGCTGACGTTTATCCGGCAGAGCGGCCTGAGCGAGGTTGAAGTCTACAAGCGCGCCCACGTCGACCGCAAGCTCTTCTCGAAAATACGCAGCGGCCCGGATTACCAGCCCAAGAAGCAGACGGTTGTCGCCTTTGCTCTCGCCTTGAGGCTGTCTCCCGCGCAGACCGAAGAACTGCTGGCTTCCGCCGGTTACGCCCTCTCCACCAGCACGCCGTTCGACTTGATCGTACGGTTTTTTCTGGAGCGCGGACTCTACGACCCTCTGCGCATCAACGACGCGCTTTACGCCTTCAACCAGCCGCTGCTGGGGGTGTAGCCGCCTGCCGCGCCTTAAAATGTCGCCCGGCAGGCGACATCGTTCGCCTCCCGGTCTGTTAAGGTGGCGTTGTTATCACGAACGGATCGTGAAACGCAAACGCCTAACCCAACAGGCAAGGAGGTTGACATGACAAACGGAACAAACACCCTCGCGGCACCAACGCGCAACACCGACACCGATACCGCCACGCTGCGCACCTATCGTCCGCGCCTCTCGTTCTATCACGCCAATAGCAAGGGCAGCGGCAGCGCGGCGCATCTGGAGGTGGTGCCGGCTACCGGCGACCGTGACGGCGCGATCTATATGACGCTTGCGCAACAGAAGAGTGTGGCCAGCGGTTCAACAGAGCAGGGGACACGTCAGCACGCCACGTTTGACTGGCAGAACCGGATAACGGTGAAGCTCAACTTCACAGACCTGTGCCAGATGCTGCTGGTGTTCGCGGGGCAGGCCGCGACGATCTCCGACGGCAAGGGCCTCTACCACGACAACCGGAGCACCACGACCGTGATCAACCTGACGCATCAGACCGAGCCGTACGCCGGGTACGCGCTGGAGGTTTCGCGTCGCTCCAAGAGCGAGCCGGAGTCGACCGCCCGCATCCGCATGCTGTTCAATGCGGTGGAGGCTTTCGGTCTCGGCAAGGTCCTTGAGCAGTCGCTGGGTGTGGTGGCATTCGGCATTCCGCGCAATCCCGTGAACGCCGGATCGGCACCGCTCCAACGTGAGCCCCACCCCGACGAAGAATCCGCGCCCTTTTAAGGCTTAAAACGTGTTATTAGGGCTTAAAAAGGGGAAGTTGCAGTAACCAGAAGCCCGAGACACAAAACCGGCAGGGCGGTCTCGTTGAGATCGCCCTGCCGGATGAAAGATGACCTCGAAGAGTCCGACAAATCTGACTCAGCCAGGAACCAGGAACCAGAAACCTGATCCCTAGCCGCGGACTTTGCCTTCCTTCTTGCGCTTCTCGATGATCGTTTCGGACAACTCGAAGGGCACGCCCTCGTAGCGCTCGAAGGTCATCGTGAAGGTGCCGCGCCCCTGCGTGACCGTGCGGATCGCATTCGAGTAGCCGAACATCTCGCCGAGCGGGACGAAACCGCGCACCAGCTTGCTGCCGCCCTTGTCGTCCATGCCTTCGACGCGGCCGCGGCGCGAGCAGATCGAGCCGGTCGCCGTACCCATATACTCTTCGGGTACCGCCACCTCGACGCTCATGATCGGCTCGAGGAGCTGCGGGTTGCCCTTGAGGAAGAGCTGCTTGAAACACTGGCGCGCGCACTCAATGAAGGCGAATTCGTTCGAGTCGACCTCGTGATAGGAGCCGAAATAGACGGCCACTTTGACGTCCACCACCGGGAAGCCGCCGCAGGGACCGCTCTCCATGGCTTTGATGACGCCCTTTTCGACGGCCGGGATATACTCGTTGGGGATCACGCCGCCCTTGACTTCGTTGACGAAGGAGAAGCCGCGTCCCGGCTCTTGGGGCTCGAGACGCAGGCAGACGTGGGCGTACTGGCCGCGTCCGCCGGACTGCTTGACATGCTTGTATTCGCCCTCGATCTGGTGGCGGATGGTCTCGCGGTAGGCGACCTCCGGCTTGCCGACCTCACACGCGACGCCGAATTCGCGGCGCAGGCGGTCCACAATGATTTCGAGGTGCAGTTCGCCCATGCCGGCAATGATGGTTTCGCCGGTCTCCTGGTCAAAGGTCACGACGAAGGTCGGATCTTCCTGCGCCAGCGAATGCAGCGCATTGCCGAGCTTCTCGTTGTCGCCGCGCGACGCCGGGCGGATGGCGATCGCGATCACAGGCGCCGGGAACTCGATCGACTCCAGCACAATCGGATTCTTCGGATCGCAGATCGTGTCGCCCGTGCGGGTCTTAGAGAGGCCGACCACCGCCACGATGTCGCCCGCATAAGCCTCTTCCAACGCCTCCTGATGGTTGGCGTGCATGCGGAACAGGCGTCCGATGCGCCCGTCCTGATCCATCGTGCTGTTGTAGATCGAGTCACCCACGCGCAGTGTGCCGGAGTAAATGCGCACAAAGGTGATCTTGCCCATGTGCTTGTCCGAAAGAATCTTGAAGGCCAGGCCGGCAAAAGGATCCTTGTCGTCGGGTTGGCGCTTGGCCTCCGGGTTGTCGGCGGACGCGACAGCGCCGATGTCCAGCGGCGAGGGCAGGTAATCGATCACGCCGTTGAGTAGCGGCTGGACGCCTTTGTTCTTGAACGCTGTGCCACAATAAGTCGGAACGATCGTACGCGCGACGGTACCTTTGCGCAGGCCCTTCTTGATCTCGTCGATGGTCAGCTCGCCGGTTTCAAAGTACTTGTTCATCAAGGCGTCATCCTGCTCGGCCGCCTTCTCAACCATTTCGACGCGCAGGCGCTCGCACTCTTCGCGGTACTCTTCAGGAATCTCGTCCTCGATGATCTTGACGCCGCGTGAGGATTCGTCAAACGTCAACGCCTTCATCGTCAGCAAATCAATCACGCCCCGGAACGTCTCGCCCGCGCCCATCGGATAAACCATGACGACCGGGTTGCCGCAGAGCGTGTCGCGGATTTCGTTGACCACGTTGAAGAAGTTCGCGCCGATGCGGTCCATCTTGTTGACCATGCACAGCTTCGGGACCGCGTATTTCTCGCTCTGACGCCACACCTGCTCCGTCTGCGGCTGCACGCCGCCCACCGCACAGAACAGGGCGATCGCGCCGTCGAGCACGCGCAGCGAGCGCTCCACCTCGGCCGTGAAGTCCACATGCCCGGGGGTGTCGATCAGACTGATTTGATGGTCGCGCCACATCACGGCGGTCGCGGCCGAGGTGATCGTGATGCCACGCTCCTGCTCCTGCACCATGTAGTCCATGGTGGCGGCACCCTCATGCACCTCGCCGATCTTGTAATTCTTGCCGGAATAGAAGAGAATGCGCTCGCTGGTCGTCGTCTTTCCCGCATCGATGTGCGCCATGATGCCGATGTTGCGGACCTTATCCAGCGGTGTGGTTCTGGGCATAGTCTTGGACTCCTTGGGTCGTTGCTTGCGTCCGGGCCTTGGTCGCCAATCGACTCACCCGGATCTGGACCGGGGCTCCTGACCCTGGTCGTGCCACCCCTGACAGGGGGCAATTAAAAGTGCGTATCTTTTACTTTTTTTCCGGCCCCTTCAAGTGTAAAAAGCAAGAAATGCGTTTTTTTTACAAATGAACCTCTTTTAGAGTGAAAATCGTCAAAAAAAGCAATAATCCGGCTTGGTCGTTGAGACATTTATTGACGGTAGGGGAGGTGGGCGTGCTTTCAAGGCGTCGTCCTGCGGCTGAGAGTGTACGCCGGCACGGTCGAGAAATCACCACACGATCGCGCGCTGTCCGTGCGCCACCAGATAATCGTTCGCCAACGAAAAATGGCGGCATCCAAAGAAGCCTGCGTGGGCTGAGAGCGGCGAGGGGTGCGCGGCCTCAAGAATCAGGTGGCGTTCGGCGTCGATGAGCATGCGTTTCTGACGCGCGTCGCGTCCCCACAGCAGAAAAACAAGGTGTTCGCGTTCGCGGTTCAAGACTTGGACCAAGGCGTCGGTGAACCGTTCCCAACCGCGCCCGCGGTGGCTGCCGGCGCGGCCCGCCGACACCGTCAGCGTCGCGTTCAGCAGTAGGACACCCTGGTCGGCCCAGCGCTGCAGGTCGCCGTTGGCCGGAATCGGTGCGCCCGTGTCGCGCTGGACCTCGCGCAGGATGTTGCGCAGGCTGGGAGGGATCGCGGCCTCGGCGTTGACAGAAAACGCCAGACCATGCGCCTGTCCGGGACCATGGTAGGGGTCTTGTCCGAGGATCACCGCCTTGACTGCGTCAAGATCACACTCCAGCGCACGGAACACATACGGCTGAGGCGGGTACACCTCTCCGTCCGCATACGCGGTTTGCAGGAAGGCCGACAGTTCAGCGAAATAAGGCTTGGCCCGTTCGGCCTCTGCGAATCTTTGCCACGAGGCGTGCACGGTCCGCACCATAGCATATGCGCGGCGCGGTGCGCAACGTCCGTCGCGTAATCGGGGATCGGTTGGTCTGCCGCGCGGCTGTGCCGCGAAAGATCGAGGGGGTAACGTTCAACGCTCAACGTTCAACACTCAACGCTCAAGTTATGGACGAGGAAGAAGGAGAAGGGAGGCGCTTGGATCGCGCTGGCAACCATTGCCGCAACCCCACAAAGGCCAGCCCGCCGATGACGCCGCCGAGGTGACACACCGCCACGGGTGTCGCGACATCGCCAAAATGCAGGGAGGCGAAAAGCACGTGGTCCGCGCAGGCTTCGAATACGCTTTTGGCCGCCGTTCCCAAGAAGCATGCCGCGCCGACACGCGCTGTGGTTCGGTCATCGGATCCGAGCATCTCCAGCGCCGCGACCGCCAGCAAGCCGTGTCCGATCCCGGAGAGCCCGCAGAGACTGCCGCCCGGCGCGAGCGTCAGCAGCGAAGCCGCCAGACTGCCCGCCGCGCAGGCGGCGACCGCCAGCAGGCGTCCGAGGCGAAAGGGTTCATGCAAGGTGTGGTATAGCAGCAGAAACGCGCCTGCGTCGAGAGCCAGATGATAGGCGCTGACATGCACGAACGACGCGGTGAGCAACCGCCACCACTCGCCTGCGGCAACGCGCTCCGGCACGAAAAGCAGCCGTTCGCACACGTGGCCGCAGAGCAGCGGCGTGTTGGCAAGAGCCAGCAGAAGCGTGAAAAACAGGAGTTCGGTCGTTCGTTGCGTCATGGGCTCTCTCCGGGTAACCTTGCCCACACGTTCAAAGGTGTGGGCAAGGCCGCGCGTGTTTCGAGGATGGCCTCTTCGCTGACTTGATGAGTTGACTGTGATCCGCTGGCGTATCCGCTCATCCCGTCAGGATGCAGGGCCTCGTTTGCGCCGGGCGAGCCACCCGGCGAGCAGCACAAAGAGCGGGCCGACCGGTCCGGAGCCAAGGCCCGGCGAGGATCGGTGCTGGAAGGTCGAGCCGTTGTCGACGCGGCGGCTCTGCACCGGAGCGGCGGCCCGTTGCTGCTGCGCGGTGCGCTCGCTCTGGACCCGCTGGAGGTTGCGGCGCTGCAGGCCCTCGCCTTCCAATGTCTCGTCATCCAAGACCACCATCGACGTGTAGTCGGAGACCAGCGAAAACTCGGTGCCCAGCCGGACGATCTCGTCGCGCAGGGCAGCCGTTTCGCCATCGTCGCGGATCTTTGCCATGCGCTCTTCGATGGAGGCCAGCGCCCAGAGCCGTTCGATCTCCGGATGGTCGGTGTCGCGCTCGGGCAGGGTGACGGCGCACTGCCAGGCGCGCGGCTGGCCGGATATCTTGGCGGAGAGTGTCAGGGTTGCCGGCACGTGGCCGTTGTAGCGGCCGAAAACGGTGAGCTGCTGCCCGATATACAGGTTGCCGAAAGTCTCGGGAGTCAGGCCGTGGACCTTCTCGCCGTCGAAGGTGAGCCGCACATCATGCATGCAGGCGTGCAAGACCTGGCATTTGGCCTGTATGAGTCGGCCGGCCATGTCATCCGGGAAACCGCCCGGTCTTCAAAAAGTGTTTGGTCTGCTCGATGACGCGCGGGTTGCGCATCATGAAGGTGTGCGTGACCGGCAGGCAGCGGAAGTCCGCCATGCCCGCCACCCGGGTGCGCGCAACCGCGACCTTGCCGTCGTCATGCCCCGGAATCAGCAGCGAGAGCAGCAGGTTGACGCTGCGGTCGCCCGCGATCACGCCGAGTTCAAAATCCGGCGCTCCCAGACGGCGAGCCAGGCTCGCGGGACCTGTTCCGAGCTGGCATCCTGCCGGGCCGTTGATCCAGTGAAAGAGCCGCCAGCCCGCAAGCCGGTCGACCACTTCGCTGCCCTGGTTCGGCGGTGCCAGCATGACGACCCTTCGCAAATGCGGCAACGTGTGTTCGCGCAGATAAGCGCGGACCAGCAGCCCCCCCATCGAGTGTGTGACCACATGTACAGCGCGCGCATCTTGCAGCGCGGGCACGAGCCCTGCGAACACCGATTCGGCCAAGCTCTCGATGTCACCCGACCGCGATGGATATCCGTAGTTGACGACCGCGTAACCTTCTGCGCGCAACGCGTGTTCAAGGGCCCTCATCGCGCTCGGCGTCCGGTTCAACCCGTGCAAGAGCACCACCGCCTCGCGCCCGGCAACAGGATCTGCCGGTGGGGGTTCATTCCTGAGGGCGCGGCTGAGCACGGGGATAAGAACCCCAAACAGCAGGAGGGCGATCAGTCCAACGGTCTTGATCATGGCGAACCTTTCATTCGGGTGGACCGAAAAGTATTTAGGCGCAAAGCCGGAGGGTACACAGCACGGTGTCGCGCAGCGCGCGCAGGTCGGTCTTGCCGGTGCCGAGCAGAGGAATGCCAGCAACGCGGACAAAGGCGTCGCGGCTCGGGATCCAAAGATTGGGCAGGCCGCTGCGCCGCAGCGCGGCCAGCAGCGTGTCCACATTGCCGGAGCACGGTGTGTAGCAGACGGCCAGCGCTTCGCCGTCGCCCTCGTCGGGCAGACCGACCACCGCGACGCTCGGTTCGTCGAAGCCGCATGCAGTTTGCAGGGCCGCTTCGAGCGCGCCGTGCGGCACCATCTCGCCGCCGATCTTGCTGAAGCGCGACAGGCGGTCGGTCAGAAACAGAAAGCCGTCCTCATCGATGCGGGCGATGTCCCCGGTGTTGTACCAGCCGTCGCGCAGTACCTCGGCGGTTTTTTCGGACATGCCCAGGTAACCCTGCATCACGTTCGGTCCCTTGACCAGCAAGAGCCCTGACTCTCCTGCTGCCAGCGGCGCGCCGGTGTCGGGCACCACGATCTTCAGGGCGATGTTCGGCAGCGGACGCCCCACGCTTCCCGGCTTGTTGCCTAGGCAGAGCGTGTCGCCTGCCATGCGGTCGGGCAACGAAAGGGCCACGACCGGCGCGAGTTCTGTGGCGCCGTATCCCTCAAGCGGCCGCAAGCCGGTGGCCTGCTCAAAGGCGTTGGCCAACGCGGCCGGCAGTTTCTCGCCGCCGGTGAATACGAGGCGCAGCGTCTTGAACTCGCCGAACGCGCTGCGCCGCAGATAAGTTTGGAGCAGCGTCGGGAGGGTGAGTAGGACCGTGGCTCGGGAGTCGCGGATTAGACGCAGCACGTGCCCGGCCTGTAAGGGATTCGCATGGTAGGCGGTCGGGATGCCGGCCAGCAGCGGCCACCAGAGTGTGCTCAGGAAGCCGAACGAATGAAAGAACGGCAGGGCGGCGCACAGCGTGTCCCGGGGCGAGAGCGGAGCCACAGCGCGCAGTGCGTCGAGGTTGGCCAGAAGATTGGCGTGGCTCAACATGACCCCTTTCGGCGTGCCGGTCGTGCCGGATGAGAAGATGATGCAGGCGGTGTCCGAGGCGTCGGGTTCGGCGTAGGCGGTCAGCGCGCGCACCGGGGCGAACCGTGCGCGGAGGTACGCCGCAGCCTTCTCGCGCAGGGTGAGCCCGGCCAAGGCGTCTTCCATGAACACGAAGCAGGCCGACGTCGCAGGCAGTGTTACCTTTTCGACAAAACGACGCGAGGTCACGATGCGGGTCAAGCCGCTCTGCGCCACGGCCGAGCGAAACGCTTCCGGCGGCACGGTCCAGTTCAGATTGACGACGGTGCGCCCTTGCAGCGTGAGCGCCGCGTTGGCGAGCACGCCCGCGACGGACGGCGGCAGCAGCACGCCTACACGCTGCTCACCGGCGAGGTGTGGCTTCAGCCGGCGGCCGAGCGCCACCGCGCCGGCGAGCAGGCGGCCGTAGCTCAGGGCTTGGCCGGTCGTGTCGCGGACGATCAGCCGGCCCCATGCGCGGCGTGCGGCGCGGACCAGCCGGTGCGCGAGCGTGTGCCCCGGCTGCGCGGCCGCCGCCGCCGCAGTCTCGGCTCCGAGTTCGGCGACCGCCAGGCGCACCTCCTCGGCCGTGGCGGTGGACGGCAGCGGCCGCCCGATGCGCACGGTGATGCGGCGCGGCAGCCCATCACGTCCATGCTCACGCTTTCGAAGGTGTGAGAAGGCGCGCAGGCTTGCGGGCGCGCCGTGGCGGAAACTGAATGCGCTGCCCCAAAGATTGCCCAGGTAGACCGGCACGATCGGAGCGCCGGTGCCTTGCGCGATCTTCTCGAACCCCTTGCGGAAGGGCTGCAACGCGCCGGTGCGCGTCAATTGCCCCTCGGGGAAGATGCCGAGCAGGCCGCCGTCGCGCAGCACGTCACGGGCGTGGTTCAGCGCCGTCACCAGGGCGCGGGGGCCGTCGCCGGCGTGAAGCGGGATCGCGCCGGTCAGCTTGAAGATCGGCCGGCACCAACCCCAGGTTGCGAAAACCTCGCGCGACATCACGAAGCGGACGGGCCGCTGCGTCACCGACTGGAGAATCGTGGCGTCGCCGTAGGCGGTGTGGTTGGCGACCAGCAGCGCGCCGCCTTCGCGCGGCAGATTCTCCAGACCGGTCACGTCCACGCGGTAGAACAGTCGCGACAACCGGGAAAGCAGGAAGCGCGCCGTGTGCGCCGGCAGGCGCACGAAGGTCCAGACGGCGCAGAACAGCGTCGCGCCGCCGGTCACCGCCATGCAGGCGCGGGGATTCACGTGCAGGCGCTCGGACAAGACATAAAACAAAGCCGAGGAGACGACCATCGCCGCAAAGCTCCAGAACTCGATCGCGCCGAACAGCTCGCCCCGGTTGCGCGCGGGCGCTTCGGCCTGCAGGTAGGCCGTGAGCGGCACGATGCACACGCCGGCCGCGACGCCGGCCAGCACCAGCAGCGGCGCCATCACGCTGAACGCCGGAGCCAGGCCGAGCCCCAGAAGCGTGAGCGCGAGCGCGAACGCGCCGACCGGGATCAGCCCGACCTCAACCGCGTGCGGCGAGAGGCGCCCCGCCAGCCAGGCGCCGGCCGCGATGCCGCCGGCCACCAGCAGGAAGAGGTATCCGCTCGACGCCACCGGCAGGTTCACGACCTCACGCGCGTAGACCACGAGGTTCTGTTGGAACAGCGCCGCGATGCCGGAGAAGGCGATCGAGCCGAACGCCGCGCGCTTGAGCCACACGCGCGGTGTCAGCGACCGCATGGCGCGCAGCGCGTCCGGCACGATCCACGGCGAGGGCGACGACAGGCGGTTTGCCGCCGGCGTCGGCGGCAGGCGATAGGCACACAGCAACCCGATCAGCGAGAAGCCTGCGCAGGCCGCCAGCACGGCGGAGCAGCTCAGGTTCAGCGCGGTCACCGCGAAAGACGGCAGGAAGAGGCCGAGAATGATCGCGAGATACGTGGCGCCGGTCATCTGGCCGTTCGCGCGGGCCAGGTCGTCCGGCGCGACCAGCTCCGGGACGATACCGCGCTTGACGGGTCCGAAAAAGGCGCTCTGTGCGGCCAATAAAAACAGCACCGCCAAGATCGGCCAGGCTTGGTCTGCGGCCAGCGCCGGGAACCCGAGGAGTAACAAACCCAGTTCGGCCCACTTGACCGCCACGACGAGCGTGCGCTTGCTGAAGCGGTCGGTCAGCGCTCCGGCCCAGTTCGAGAAGAAGAGGAAAGGGAAGACTAGCAGCGCCGAGGTCAGGGCCAGCGTGGCGGCTAGATCACGCTTCAATACGGTGACCAGATAGATGACGGCGAGCATCTTGACGGCGTTGTCGATCAACGCCCCGATCGCCTGCGATAGATTGTACCATTTGAAAACAGATGTCATGTTCATGCTCCTTGCGTTTTACTTCGCAAAGGATGTGCCAAGCCTCGTACAATATTCATAACATGTTAAACATCAACAAGATAAAATCAATTAAAGATTCTTTTTTTTGTGCACAGACCGTCAATTAATGTAGGCCATACATTCATTTTGTGATGGATGGAGGAGGAAAAAAGGAAACAGGAGGCATTGCCGCGAGCACGGTTTGGAAAAACAGAACCCGATAAAGGAAGAGCACAGAGGCGAAAGCCCGGTTCTGAGTGCTCGCGGCCACGTGAAGGCGCGTGACCAGGTGCGAGATAAAGGAATGGAACGCATCTTCGGTCAGCACCG
>Ga0116149_1005782_pt1 | contig 11403 bp, 10 predicted proteins | sample AD_UKC057_MetaG_FD_89787 | JGI IMG/M metagenome (GOLD analysis project Ga0116149, IMG submission 89787) | Active sludge microbial communities of municipal wastewater-treating anaerobic digesters from USA - AD_UKC057_MetaG | ecosystem: Engineered > Bioreactor > Anaerobic > Digestate | place: USA...
TACTCCGCGCGTGCGGCTACGGAATACTTATCGCTCACGGTCATCGGCATTCCGTCGACGTCAATCTGGATATCCTGGTCGATTCGGCACACGCTCTCGACTGCGACGTCGCGATCTACGGCCATACCCACATTCCTCTGATCGAGGAATTCTCACATATTACCGTGCTGAATCCTGGCAGTCCCGCGCGGCCCCGTGGCCGTTCGGAACCCTCCTTTGCCGTGCTCGAACTCGATTCTTCATCGACCGTTCCGAAAACATCCTTCTACATTATATCGAAGGGCTTTATGGGGACGTATTACTTCGATCCGTCTTTTCTTGCATAAAAACTCGTTTCTTGTATTTTATTCTATAAAAAAAGCTTGACATTATTTTTGCATTACTGTACTAGATATATAGTACAGTAAAACAGGGGTGTTACTTTATAACTGGCCGGCTGTTTAAGTTATAACGATGAGTCAATTTTTGCGAAGGTACAAGCATGAAAAAAAAATCTCTATCAGTTTCCTTGTTGTTATGCGCAGGGTTATGCGCGCAGGCTTCGGCCCAGGCGCATTCGCTGCAGTCCTTGATCGAATCCGCCCTTCGGTATAATCCCGGCCGGCTTGAAGCGCGCGAAGCGCTTACTGCTGCCGAGAACGATGCCCGCAGCGAACGCGCCGCCCGGTTGTTTTCCGGTTCGGTTGGCGCGTCGGCCAAGCGGTCCGGCACCATTGCTTCGGAAAGCGGCAATTCCGGCTTTCCGAAGGATGAAAGTTCTACAAGCGCCGACAGCAGTGTCGAAGCTTCGACGTACGGGCCTGCCGGTTCGCGGATTTCCGCCGGAGCGTCCTACAGCGCATCGATCCCCGATGCAAGCGGAGCTCGTACGCTTGATACTATTTCGGCTCAGGGAAGCGTCCGTCTTCCGGTTTTCGTCAACGGAAAGCCCGTCGACGGCCGGCTCGAAAAGGCCGCAGTGCGTTCGGCTGTCGAATTGCCTTTGGAAGCCGCGCGCGAGGCTGCCGCTGCTTCGGATCGGTCTCTTGCCGACTCTGTGATCCGGCTTGCCCTCGACGCAGCCTCCGCGGAGCGGCTGCGCTCCCTCGCGGTCAGGAAGGCTGCGCTTGCAGGGCGCGAGGCCGAAATAGCTGCGGTGCGCCGGGAGAACGGATTGATCGGCTTCGACGAATTGTACCGGGCCGAGCGCGAAGCCGACGAAGCCCGCGCCGCCGCCCAGGAAGCGTTGTTCTCCCTCGATGCAAAAAAACGGACTCTGGCAAAGACTGTCGGCATACCGGCGGAAGAACTGGACTTGACGGCGCTTGCCGCGCCCGATCCTGTTTCCGGGGATGCTCTGGAACGCCTTGTCCCCTTAGCATCTTCCGCTTCCGTGCGGAATGCGGCGAAAGACCGCGAGAGGGCGGAATATGCCCGCATTCTTGCAGGAGCACAGGATGCGCCCTCGCTGTCTCTGTCCGCGCAGGTTTCGGTTCCCGGGCCTTCGGCCCGGTCCGAATCTCCGATTCCCTCGACCTCCTGGTCTGCGGGCATCGGTATGACCGTTCCTCTTACCGCCGGAGCGGCTGGCGCCCGCAGGGCAGCGTCCGACTCCCGAATTGAGGCAGCGCGGCTTGCAGAAAAAAACGCGTTGGCCGATGAAGAGGCGAAGAGACAGGCGCTCCTCGATGCGTACGAATCTGCGCTTGCCAGGGAGAAGCTGCGGAGCCAGTTTCTGGAGCGCGTCCGTTCGCGCCAGAAGGAGGTTGCGTTGGCTGCCGCCTCCGGAACCGCGACTGCCGTAGATATAGAACGCGCATCGGTCGCGGTTGAAGAAGCCCGGTTGTCCCTCGAAGACGCGCGATCCGCGCGTTTCTTCGCGGCGCTCGACGCCTGCGCGCTCGGTTTGAACGATCCCGCCGTCCTGTGCGGCGATATTGCAGTGCAAGATACAGAAAGCGAGGAATAAATACTATGAAAAAACGAACAAGAGTCATTCTGATTGCTGTGTTATCGGCTGCGGTCGCCGCAGGAGGAATTTTCTTCATGACAGGCTCTTCCCGCAAGAGCAAGGCTCCGGCGCAAGCCGACCTTGCTCCGGTCAGCAGGGGAATTCTCGAGGACCGCGTGTCTGCCGCGGGAAGCTTCCAGGCAGAAGTATGGACTACGGTCGCGAGCCGCACCGTCGGCATCGTCAAGAGCGTCAGCGTTCGTCCCGGAGACCGCGTTTCCGACAGCGATATCATCGTGGTGGTGGACGAAAAGGATGCGCGCGAAAACCTCGATTCGGCGAAAATTGCCCTCGACGAAACCGGACGTTCTCTGGCTGTGGAGCTGGCCTCCCTTCGCGCAGAAGTACGCCGGGCCGCACTGGCCTTCGAGCAGGCCGGCCGCGCCGCCGCGAGCGCCGAAAAGCTGCGTGCGGTCGACGGCATTTCCGAAGAAGAATGGAGGAAGTCCATTGAGCTTTCCGGCAGCGCCGAGCTGGCCCTCGCCGATGTGCGCGACCGCCTCCGCATGGCGCAGGGCTTGAGCGCGGGATCGGAACCCTCTCTCGATCCTTCCCTCGACCGCTCGTTCGTCGAATCGGCTCCCGCCTACCGTCGGGCGCTGCTGGCCCTTGATAGCGCCCGACGGGTGCTCGACGGCTGCGTCATCCGCGCTGAAGCCTCCGGAATCGTAACGGAGATCGGAGTGGCCGTGGGCGACCGACTGACTCTGGAAACCAAGATTGCGAAAATCGAAGATCCTGCTTCGATGACGGCCGATGTTCAGGTCGATGAAGTGGATATAGGCAAAATCGATGAAGGCATGACCGCCGAGGTAACTGCTGATTCCATGTTCGGCCGTACCCTCAAAGGCACAGTCCGGAGAATATGGCCGATCGTCCGGAACGACGGAAACGGCCGCGTATGCCGCGTGCGCATCTCGCTCGATGGCGACGCAGCGGCGAAAGAGGAAGCTCCTGCTTCCGGCGGATCGTCCTCGAAAACAGGTGCGGCCCTTCTCAGCGGCGCATCGTGCATGGCGCGCATATCTTCCGTTCTCCGCGAGGAAGCTTTGACCATTCCCGCGTCAGCGATGATTCCCGGCGCAAAACCCGCTGCCGTGTGGGTTGCCGTACGGCAGGCCGAAGCCGCCGCTCCGGCTGACGCGCCTGCAGACGCAAGCGCAGCCCCTGAGGCTGCTGCAACCGCAGCTTCCGGCGCAGCTCCGGAGGCAGCCCGAGAGGCCGCCCCTGAGGCTGGCGCATCGGCCGACGGCAAGAAAAAAGCAAAGGAAAAGCCTGTATTGTACAAGCTGGAACGCCGCGAAATAGTAACCGGGGCAAGTACGGTATCCCGAATAGAAGTCGTATCCGGTCTTTCCGAAGGCGATCTTGTAGTCGCTGACCGGCTCCAGGAAATGTCCGACGGGCTGGTCGTCTCGGCCGGGAGAACGCTATGATCCGTCTTGAGGATATCTACAAGGATTACCGCCAGGGAAAGAACGACGTCAAAGTGCTCCGCGGGATAACCCTCGACGTGCATGAAGGCGAGTATGTCGCGGTGATGGGGCCTTCTGGTTCCGGAAAGTCGACGCTGATGAACATCATCGGCGCTCTCGACCGGCCTACCTCCGGATCTTATTTTCTCGACGGCGAGGACGTTTCGTTCCTGGACGACGATGCGCTTGCGGCAGTCCGAAACCGGAAGATTGGTTTCGTGTTCCAAACCTTCAATCTGCTGCCCCGCATGAGCGCCCAGAGAAACGTCGAGCTGCCGCTTGTGTACGCCGGGCTTTCGCGGAATGAGCGGAAGGAACTGGCCATGCGGGCCCTCGATCGGGTCGGACTTACCGACCGCGCGCACCACCGTCCGAACGAAATGTCAGGAGGCCAGCGGCAGCGGGTAGCGATTGCGCGAGCTCTGGTCGTCAATCCGCGCATTCTGTTCGCCGACGAGCCGACGGGCAACCTCGACACGAAAACGGGCGAAGACATTCTCGAACTGTTCCAGGAATTGCATGCGGCGGGGTCTACCGTCGTGATGGTTACGCACGAGCAGGACGTCGCGCAGCATGCGGAACGCATCGTGCACATACGCGACGGACTGATATGGTCCGACGAGAAGGTGCGCTGACATGAAAGCTGGAATCGCCGACGCGGTGATGGAAGCCGCCGATTCGGTCAGGCACAACAAACTCCGTACGGTTTTGTCCCTGCTCGGCATGATAATAGGCACCGCATCGGTGGTCGCCGTCATGGCAGCGGGCGCAATGCTCGGCAGGGAGTTCATCGATCAGGCCGATGCGATCGGAGCCCGGCTGATCGTTGTGTACAACAACTGGGAGCTGTCCGACTATCAGGCACGCTCGGTGTTCATGTCCAACCGCGACATTGAATCGATGCAGGCTGTTGCGAAGGACGCGCTGTTCGTCAGGCTCAACCAGGAAAACCGGGACGCAGTCCGCGGATCCGTTGCAAAGAGCGTTCGCGTCCGGGGCATCGATCCCGGTTACTGGGATTTATGGCCGAGAAATTTTTCCTCCGGCAGGCGGTTGACTGCAGATGACGAACGCAACCTTGCCAAGGTATGCGTCATGACCGAGGACTACGCGCTTACGTTCTTTCCGGACGGCGGCGCGATCGGATCAGCTGTGACAATCGGTTCATTCGATTACACCGTCGTCGGCGTGGTAACCAAGCCTGAAAAGGAAGGCTTGATGGGCGACGGTTCGGACCGCGAAATGGTATTCGTTCCGTACGCATCCCTCGAGCGGACGATCGACTGGTCCTGGGCCGGATCTCCCCGCGTTTACGAACTGATGGTGCGCGCTCCTTCGGTCGCGCGCGTTCCGCAGACGGTGTCGATTATCGAAGATTATTTAATACGAACGTACGGTGCCGTAGAAGGAAAGTGCCGCTTCAAAGTCGAGGCTATCGAAGGAGCGCTCAATGCCGTACGCACAATTTTCGGCGCCGTCACCGCAATCGTCGCCTTCATCGCCGGCATATCGCTCCTGGTCAGCGGCATCGGCATCATGAACGTGATGCTCATGGCAGTCTCCGAACGGACTCGCGAAATCGGGATACGGAAAGCAATCGGCGCGCGATCGGTCGACATCATGCTTCAGTTTCTGGTCGAATCGCTTTTCCTGTGTCTTTCCGGAGGTGCGGCAGGAGTGCTGCTCGGGTTCGGCATTGCGCGCGTCGTATCGATGGTTGCCAAGTGGGCCTTCGTCATGCCGTTGTCGGCTCCGGCTCTCGCTCTCGCGGTAAGCGCGTGCGTCGGCCTGTTTTTCGGCCTCGCGCCGGCGAAAAGCGCGGCCGGCCTCGATCCGGTCGAAGCATTGAGCAGGGAGTAGCAAGATGCATATCATATCCATAATCGGAGAAGCAGCGGATTCTCTTGCATCGAACGTACGCAAAGCGCTGCTCGCGGCTCTCGGCCTTACCGTCGGGGTTGCTGCGGTCGTCTGCGTACTGGCTGCCGGGCAGGGGCTGAAGAGCGTTATCGTCAAGGAAATGGGTTCGTTTGGCCGGCCGACTCATTTGCAGATATACCCCAATTGGCGCTATCTTTCTGCAACCGGCTGGAAGACCAGAGCCGAGCTCGTAACTCCCGAAGATCGGGAGGCGATTGCTTCGATGACCGATCTCGTTGCAGGCGTCAGTCCGTTTACCGAATTCCGCTTTACCGCAAGAAGCCGGGGGGCCAAGTCGCTCGCGAGGATCGTGTGCGTGTCTGCCGAATATTTTCCGATGGAAAGGCTCGTTCTTGAGCGCGGACGCATGTTCAACGCAGAGGACGACCGGACCAAGCGGCGCGCTGCGATACTCGGCGCGAATATAGCAACAAAATTCTTCGGGTCTCCGGCTTCCGCGTCGTATCAGGATCCCGTCGGGCAGAAAATCACTATCGGCGATTTCGGGGAAGTCGAAGTGATCGGCGTCCTGAAACCTGAGCCTCCGTCCCTCATGGCGAGCTTCAATTCGTACGATTCCACCAACAACGGTACTATTTTCGTGCCGCATTCGGCAGTTACCCGTTTCGGCGGGAACGCCGATACCTGGGATCTGATGGCGGAAGCGGCTTCCGAGGAAGTCGTCGAACGCGCCGAACGCGCAATTCTTTCGGTTTTGAAGCAAAACCACGGAACCTGGGACGGCGAGAATAAATTCCTCATTGAATCGGGAAAAAGCGCGCTCGGAGAAGTGTCGACCATGACGGGCCTCGTTACGACGTTCATCGCAGTCGTTGCAGGATTGTCCCTTGTGGTCGCAGGAATCGGCGTCATGAACGTCATGCTCATCTCGGTAAAAGAACGCACCAGGGAAATCGGCACCCGCAAGGCTATAGGGGCCCGCGGCTCCTGGATTGGACGCCAGTTTTTGATCGAATCCCTGGCAGTCTGCCTTTCGGGAGGAATTGCCGGCGTGATTCTTGCTACGGCAATAGCCTTCGCGGTTTCAAAGGCGATCGGCATACCGGCTCTGGTTCCTCCGCATACGCTTACTCTTTCTCTTGCGCTGTCCTTCTCGGTCGCCCTCGTGTTCGGCTGGCTTCCGGCCCGCCGCGCATCCTCTCTCGATCCCTGCGAAGCCCTCCGCTACGAATAACCCCCTCCGCGTCTGATCAATGACTCCCGTCGAAGCGCGCCCTTCCGGCCGCTCCGGTCGGGATGATGCCGCGCTCCGTTGCAATTTCTGCGTCGAACTATTCTCTTGACAATACTCTCATAAACAGACTACTATTACAGACATAATACTATGAGTGACGATAATATTGGCAAAGACATTATCCGCGGCCACATCGATACGATTGTCCTGACGCTCCTTTCGGAGCAGGACCGCTACGGATACGAGGTGTACAAGGAAGTCATCTCGCGCTCGAACGGCAGGTACGAGCTCAAGGAGCCTTCCCTGTATTCGGCTTTCAGGCGCCTGGAGTCGCAGGGGCACATTCGGGGCTACTGGGGCGGCGAGAGCCAGGGCGGCCGGCGGAAGTACTATGCCGTGACCGATACCGGCAGATCGCTGTGCTCGAAATCACGCTCGGAATGGAACGCGGTCAAGAAGATTCTCGATACCCTGATAGGAGAAGAAGAATGAAATTGGAAACGTTACAGCCTGTGCGCTGCTACGTGCGCGGACTGTTCCGCGGCGTTGCGGAAACCCCGGGAATCGCAGAGCAGCGGGAGGAGATCGAGACGCACATAATCGACCGCATAGCGGACGGCGTCTCGAGAGGCGTTACCGAAGAGCAGGCCTTCGCCGAGGCTGTCGAGTCGCTCGGAAATCTCGACGAACTGGTTGAAACAATAATAGGTACAAAAAAAAGCGTGTACGTGCGAAAGGCGAACTGGCTGCTGATGGCGGCCGCTCTCGCGTACGGAAGCGCGTACATGGCGGCGGTCGGCCTGTGGTTCTATTTTACGGGCTTCGGGTTCAAGGCTTTCGCCATAGCGGTTCCCGGCTGGCTCGGCTACGCGATTCCTGCGGCCATAGCCTGGATGGACTACCGCAAGAATCCCGGCGCGGTCGGCCTTGTAGCCGCTGACAGAACTTCGGCAGTCCGCTCGTCGGTCGTCGGCTGGGCTGCGATTTCGGCTGCCTGCTGGATCGTCAATGCGTTCTTCTTCAATAGCGACAACTTTCTCGATCCGGTGTGGGCATGGATGCCCACCTTCGGCGTGCTGACCTGGCCGCTCATGAATACGTTCGAGTCGTGGATGGTCAAAAACCTGGATTCGATCAAGTCGCCAATAGAATTCGGGAAAGACTGATGCGGGGATTTTATCGCGGGTTCCGGGGCGCCGCGTTCTGCATCATGCTCGCGGCGGCTTCGGCGTCTCATTTGTCCGCGGAGCAACCGCCCGTCAAAGTAGCCAAAATACGAATTGTAATCGATTCAGTTACATACGAATGGGCATCCGGCGGCGCCGAAAATTCCGGCGGCGCCGAAAATTCCGGCGGCGCCCCAATCGAACCCCGGCTGTCCTGCGCGGCTGTCGCTTCGTTCCTCGGCTTTCAGCCGGGAAGCGAGGCTTCGCTCGAAGCGTTGCAGAGGATGTGCCGCGAAGCGGAGATCAGGCTTGCGAAGAGCGGCCTCGTCTATTCAGTCTCGGTTCAGCCGTTGCCTGCGAGGAAAAACCCTGCGGAACGGACGGTGCTGGTGAGCGTCGAGTCGGGATTCTTCTGGCGTTTCGGAGGCGGCAACGCCTGGGGTCTCGTCGGCAGGGACGCAATCGGCGGGGAACGCGCTCTCGCCATGGTTGTTGCAGGCTGGAATCTGAACGGGCTCCGGTACGAACGGCACGGTATCGGCGGAACCGGATTGTTCGCCGGATCGGGCGCTTTCTGGCACGGTCCGGGACCATCCGACGCGGCCAATCCTTCGACCGGAATTCCTGCGGAGAATTTGGACTTTGAAACTTCCTTCCGCTCCGGTTGGGACATTTCGCCCGATCTTGCGCTGGGCGCAGACGTTGTCTTCGCGGGTCTATTCGAAGAACCTTCGTCGGATTGGAGCATTCAGCCCTTTCTGGAGTGGAAAAAATACATGATACCGCTCAGAAGCGAAGACTACGGAACCGAAAGCGATGCCGGATTGAAAGCACGAGCTTACGCCTTTCCGGGAACAAAGGAATTCAAGGGAGAAGCGTCGGTCTTTTATCACGATCCCGTTTCCGCAAGAAGCGCTTACGCCTTGCGGTTGTCGGTCGGCTCGGCGACTGCAGGAACAGGGTTCGATCTGCTGCATACGGAAGACCGCTCGGTCAGAGCCGGGTACGAATCTCTTTTTGCAAGGCATTTTGCGCTCGCCTCTGCTGAATACCGGTTCCGCATCCTTTCGATCCGGCCTGCTGCGGGCATTACCTGCGATGTTCAGCTGTTCTCGTTCGCAGACACAGCCGTGTTTGCGCAGGCCGGCGCCGGGGAACGCACTGATGCCGCTGCAATCGCCTCTTCCGGTGCGTACGGCTCGGAAGCGCTCGGTCTTGGATTGCGGCTGTTATTCGACAATCCCGTATTCGCCTATTTTACGTTTACGTACGGCGTCAACCGCCGCGGAGAAGGCAGTTTCCGGATGTGCGGAACTGCCGGGTTTTAATCCGAACAAGCTCCGCTTGACTTTATTTAGGAGGAATTATGAACGTGTTTAAAATGAAGGCGATGTGCGCGCTTTGTTTGCTCGCTTCGCTCGCCGCCCTTGCGGCTCAGGCGCCTGCTCTGCTGTCCGCCGACGTAGCAGACCAAAAATTCGCGGAAGCAATTGCCCTGCACGACAAGGCGTCCGAAAAACCTGACGCAGCGACGATAGAAAAGGCCCGGCAGCTGCTCGAGCCGCTTGCCGCAAAGTCGGCGCTTGCCAAGGGGTATTTGGGAAGCTTGATTACTATCGACGCATCGCTCGCCGCCGGTAATAAAAACGGCATCAAGGCTTTGGCCCTTCTTGATACAGGGAGCGCGATGATCGACGAAGCGGTGGCATCCGAACCGGGAAATCCCGATCTGCGCTTCCTGCGCATGATGAACGGCTACGGCGTGAGCGTCGGATCTCCCGTCAACCGGTTCAAGGTCGTGAAGACCGATGTCGACTGGCTCGACGCGCGCAAAGCGCAATTCGACGGGAAGCAGCAAGCAACGATAGAATTATACAAGGGATTGTACCTGGCGAAAGCGCGAAAACTCGAGGAGGCGCTCGACGCTTTCGATGCCTGCATCGCTCTTTCTCCGGGCTCGGCCGAAGCAATCGAAGCAGAGCGTCAAATAGCTCAATATTCAGAGTAGGGAGGCCGACCATGCCGTTCTCCGCAGCTGAGCCTCTGGCTCTCGGATTTTCGACAGGATCTTTTTGCGTCATGTATTGCGCCCCGGTGCTGCTTCCGTTTCTTTTGGGGCGCGAAGGCAGTACCCATCGCAGAAACGCCGCTTTGACGGGTCTGTTTCTCGCAGGACGCCTCGCCGCCTACGCAGCCGTCGGCGCAGCCCTTGCCGCCGCCGGCATGCTCGCTATGGAGTTCTTCGATCCGGTATTCTCCCGTAGGCTTTCTACCGTCGCGTATACCTTCTGCGGGCTTGCGCTGCTTGCGCACGGATTCGCGCCCAGGCTGCTTGCGAAGAAATGCGGCGCCGCCATTCAAGGCGCAGGCTCTAATGGAGCCGCCGGCAAGACTTCTCCTTCGTGCGCGACGCCGTCGGACCGCATCCTCAGGTTTGCTGGAAACGACTTCGTGCTCGCCCTTTTTGCCGGACTGTGCGTCGGCCTTCATATCTGTCCGCCGCTTTGGACCGCGTGCTTTCGCGCGGCTTCGTCGGGACTGCCCGCATACGGCGTCCTGTACTTCGCGCTTTTCTACGCCGGGACGCTTCCTTTTTTTCTCCCTCTGGCCGGCATCCCTTTTCTTCCCAAGAAGTTGGTTTTCTTCCGTAAAATGGCCCGCATGACGCAGATTCTCGTCGGCGCCTATTTTTTCCTTCTTGCGGGATTGATTCCTTTCGCGTTCGGGAGGTGAGATGTGGCAGTAACGATTTTTTTCAGCGCGTTCATGTGCGTAGTCATCTATTTTTTCGGCCTTGCCGGTTCCATGAACTCTCCGTTCGCATTGATATACGCAGCTTTCATGCTGTTCCTTTTCGTCCGGATGCTGTCCACAAAAAACTGGTCGCGCTATCGTTCGGTATTTCAAACAACGCTGGCCGTATTGTTCATGATTTCATTCATCGGCATTCTGTACGACGAGCGCGGAAGCATGAGCATAACCGGGACGCAGTTCCAGAATGCGGAAACGCCGTTCTGCCACATCGTGATTCCGGCTATGCTCATTCCTCTGGCGATCACGAAAACGGTGATTTTCCCCGCTCGAATGATCGGACACTTCGCTTCCGTCGTTAGCATGCTGCTGATCTGGTTCATCGTGTCGGTGACAATCGGGCGCGGGTGGTGCTCCTGGGTTTGCTTTTACGGCGGATGGGAGGAAGGCGTATCGCGCATACCGAAAAAGGCGAAAATCAAGGTGCTGTCGCGGAATAAGGATTTGCGCGCATTCCAGTTCGCGTTTCTTTTTTTCATCGCGCTGGTTTCGCTCGGTACGCTCTCGAGCGTGTACTGCGAATGGTTCTGCCCGTTCAAGCTGACTACGGAATATGCACAGATAACCGACATTCCGACGCTTATCGCCACGGTGATATTCATCGGTCTTTTTCTCGGTCTGGTCATCGTCATGCCCTATCTTACCCGGAAGCGGTTCCAGTGCAGTACGCTCTGTCCGTTCGGTGCATTCCAATCTCTCTGCGAAAAAGCTTCGGCCATCGGCATCAGGATCGACGTTGATTCGTGCACTCAGTGCATGAAATGCGCCGAAGCCTGCAAATTCTGCGCCATAGATATCGATACCATCAAGGACAAGAAGGGAAAGCCCGAAATTACCTGCGCGAAA
>Ga0116149_1005783_pt1 | contig 11401 bp, 7 predicted proteins | sample AD_UKC057_MetaG_FD_89787 | JGI IMG/M metagenome (GOLD analysis project Ga0116149, IMG submission 89787) | Active sludge microbial communities of municipal wastewater-treating anaerobic digesters from USA - AD_UKC057_MetaG | ecosystem: Engineered > Bioreactor > Anaerobic > Digestate | place: USA...
GTTCCTATTTTCATAAATGGCACAAATCACATAGCATTAGATATATTGCATAGCAAAGATTATTTAAGACAAAAAAAAGAAATAGCGTTAGCAGTTGAATGTAACTGCAATATGATAAGATGTTGGGGTGGAAATGTATATCCAGAAACTGAGTTTTATCAACTTTGTGATGAATATGGCATAATGGTATGGCAGGATTTCACATTTGGCAATTCTAATTATCCTCAGTCAGAAGAGTTTTATGATAAGGTATATGATGAAGCAGAGAAAGTAATTAAGAAATTCAGGAATCATGCAAGCCTTGTACTATGGTGTGGGGATAATGAGATAGACACTACAGTTGACGGTTACTGGTATCCAGATGAAAAAAGCAAATACAACAGGATATCTAGAAAAGTGTTAGAAAAAGCTGTACAACAAAACGATCCATTCCGTTTTTATCTTAAGTCATCACCAGAAATACCTGATGATTATGACTCATATAATGTTCCTGAACAACATATATGGGGTCCGCGAGCATATTTCAAAGACGATTTCTATAAGCATGTGACAGCGAAATTCATAGCTGAAGCGGGATATCACGGATGTCCAAATATAGAAAGCTTAAAAAAATATATACCAGATAAGGATTTATGGCCTATTGAAGGCAATAAGACATGGGCACATCATAGCACAGAGGACTACCTTATCGAGGACATTATAGGCAGAAGGAATACCTTAATGGCTAATCAGGTTCGTATTCTTGTGGGTAAACTGCCTGACGATTTAGAGACTTTTGTAAAAGTATCACAAATTTCGCAGGCTGAGGCATTTAAATTTTTCATAGAAAGGACCAGAATAAAAAAATGGGATATGACAGGAATACTGTGGTGGAATCTTTTAGACGGATGGCCAGGTATATCGGATGCTGTTGTGGACTACTATTTTGACAAAAAACTTGCCTTTGATGTAATACGCAGGGTCCAGGAACCAGTATGTGTAATGCTCGATGAGATTAAAGGCTGGGAAAGAGCGGTTTATCTTGCCAATGACACGAATACAGATAAAACAGTCAGTTACAGGGTTTATACATATGAAGAAGGTAATACGGTTCTTGAAGGAGAAGCATTTATAGAAAAAGGAAAGAATATGAAGATAGGTGAATTCTTTGAGATACCCGGAACTAAAAAGCTATATATAATAGAATGGATAGAAGAAGGTAAAAAGCATATAAGCCACTATATGGCAGGGTATCCGAGCTTTGATACAGATACCATATTAAAATGGTATAAAGTCATAAAAGAGTTAGATTAATCTAATTTCTGCCCAGTGAATAACAATATCATTACCGAAAGAGCCTGTTTCAATAACAGAAACTACGGGTATATTATTGTCATTCAGAATTTTATATGCATAATATTCTAAATCTTTATTACATGGCATAGGAAGATTGGTTTTTGAAAAGGAAGTAAGTTTTTGTGCGTTCATATAAATTAACAGATTATCAATAGTTACATCCTTCTCTACTCCTATTACAAAAAATGCAGTCAGTGATTTTGGAATTTTGCCTGTTGGAATTCTAAGATACTTATATTCGATAGATGAATTGTTCTGACTGCCAGGAAGCCTTAAAGGTAGAGGAGCATATTCATATACACCAGGGGCATACACATCATTAAATGTAACAAGATGTCTTCTTTTAGAATGTATACAGGATTCATAATCTGACACTGTTTTCAGAAAATTCATATACAAATTAGAATTGGTACATAATTCTAGGTCATTAGTATAATATTTCCCATTTATTCCATCCATATAATTGAAAAGATAAATAGAATCTGCTCCCAGCCCATAATATCCTGCAGCAGTACCAATCGCTGTCTCAAAAGAATTATACATATATTTTCTTCCAGGCCTGTTATATGCATCTATAAGGATTTCCAGACCTGCTGCTAAAGTGACTGTAGTATTTTTTAAGATTTTCTTCCATAAATCTATTGGCATAAGGTTGTCGCTGCTTGACCATCTTGGTGTGACAGTTATGAGATCTATATATCCTTTTTCTATCCAGTCAAAGAAATCAAATCCCAAAGCTAAACATTTTTGCGGTGAAGATGGAAGGCGCACTCCAATTTTAATCGGGTGTCCGTATTTTTCTTCAGCTTTCTTGACTTTATAATATATCTGCTCCATAAAAGCGTTTATTATTTTCTGTCCTTCATATTCCCTACCGATACGTATACTGTAAATCTCACGCATCCAGTCAAGTTCTAATCCGTAAATATCAAAAGTATCAAGAGCATCCTCTATAATTTCTATACAATGGTATCGAACTTCCTCATTCATAAAATCAAAAGCATTGTCATATTGATTACTATAAGGCCTGTGATCACCCCTTCTTATATTCTCACCTTTATGAAAGAAATCCGTATGCAGTAAATGATCCGAATCATTGTAATTATGTATGTCATTCATTCTGATGGAAAGCCACGGATTGATTCCAATCTGTTTTAATCTTTCTATCCACATATGATGCATGTTTAATTTCTTTTCTTTGTAGATACTGTATAGAAGCCTTAAACATTTAACCAAAGCAGAGTTGTCATCCTGTCTGATTCTGCCTTGTTCCAAAAGCTTCTCATAATGATTAAGTACATTTTCCCCCTTTTTTGAAGGATACCATGCCAGAGAAGCAGACGTATTTATAATAAAATCAGTTATTCCGCTGTCTTTATACTGGTCTATAAAGGAAAGAATCTCTTTGCTTCCGACATCTATGTCATTTATTGCACGTGTATAAATAAAATGATTTAAATCCTCGTTGAATAATAATCTAGTCATAAATACTTCCTTTCTTTTCCCTATTATACCCTATATGAAGTTAGAGTTGATTAGTTTACTGCTCTAATGTAAGATATTCTAAGACAATAAATTTTATGAGGTGTCAGATGGAAAACAAAGAAAAAAGGATCAGAGTCGGGCTGTTGGGTATTGGAGGAAGAGCACGACATTTTGCGGATCTGGTCAGACAATATCCCAGTACAGAACTTGCTGCAGTCTGTGATATAAGTAAAGAAGCGATGGCAAGGTCAGTCGAAGAAAAAAATCTTCATGCAATAACTCAATATACAGACTATATGACAATGCTAAATGAAGCTGGACTTGATGTTGTTTTTGTTTGCACCCCTATAGAATACCATTGTGAGCATACTATTATGGCTTTGGAAAAAGGCATACATGTCATAGGAGAAGTTCCTGTAGCTGCAAATATTGAACAAGCAAAACAAATGGTTCAAGCAGTCAAAAAGTCAAAAGCAAAATACTTTTTTGGCGAGAATATGTGTTTTGCAAAGCATGTCCTTATTGTCAGACAAATGGTACTGGCAGGGATGTTAGGAGAGTTGCATTATGCAGAAGGTGAATATCTTCATGATCTTAAAAAGCTTGCGCAATTTACTCCTTGGAGATTTGACACACTTTTTGGTATCAATGGAGTGACATATGGTACTCACAGCTTAGGCCCCATATTAAGCTGGTTTGATTGGGATAGGGTAAAAAAAGTAATGTGTACAGGAGGCGGAAGCAGATTTACTTATTCTGATGGTAAGCCATTTGTAATGGATAGCACAACTGTAATGCTATGTAAAACAGAAAAAGACAGATTAATAAAAATAAAAAATGATTTATCCAGTCCAAGACCATCAATAAACCAATATGTACTGTCTGGAACAAAAGGTGCTTTTGAATCAAGAAGAGGAATTCCGGATTCCAAAGATTATATATGGATACAGGATATCGTTGGTTCTACCGAAGAAAGACCTAGAAACTTTCATGATAATGCTGATACCTGGCTTCCCTTAAGCATATTCGAATCCAGATATCTTCCTCAGATGTTTAAGGAATGGGTATGGTATGCAAAAACATATGGAGGGCATGAAGGAGCGGATGCATTCATGTTCATCAGTATAATAAATTCAATAATAAACAATATAGAACCTTATATAGACATACACAGAGGGTTGGACATGTCACTGCCTGGGATGATGAGCACGATATCCATACAGAATAACAGCGAATGGATTGATGTGCCTGATTCCAGACTTTGGTAATCATACATCCACATGTATTTTCCTTGCTAGAATTGCTTTTCTTTTAATACCTTTTTCGTCTGGTACAAAAAAATCTGAATAGACAACCATTGCAGTATTTTCATCAAGGGCTATCATATCTGAGTATGAACAGGTCCCTACCCTGGATGTCCAGTTATATATGCTTATCGGTGTATTTCTTTCCAATGTACGATCATTTGGCGTAATAAGCTCGATAGGAGCATCCCAGTAAAGGCCAGTTGGGTCAGCGGTCGCTCTTATATAAAATCCTGGGCGACCATAAGATGCCAAAAGAACATTACATGGCAGCATGCATAGACATGGCCATACTCCTTTATCATCAAATAAAACAGGTTTTGACCAGGTATAACCTTTATCTGTGGATCTTGATAAAAAGCTCGGAGTATTAGAACCAGTCCTCATTAAAGTTATGCATGAACCATCTTTTAGAAAAGAAATATCCGATTCACAAAACCCTTCAGCATTAAAAGCATTATTAAAAATTCTTGTATCTGGTACATATGGAATCCAGCTTTTTTGATAAATGTAATCACAATCTTTTGAAAAAACATAATAATGAGCATTGTAATATGGTGAAAATCCTAAATTGTCAGGATTTCTTGAGCGACCATATGAAGTCTGCCATACGGTACCCTCGTTATCTACCCGTATTCTGCCAAAAGGGAAAGGGGGCACTAAGGAACCATTTGACGCAGTAATGCATAAACCTGTTTTGTCAAAATCTAAATATTTATATTCTGGAATATTTTTTCCTTTTTCTAAAACAAGATATCGCCATCTTTTATCCAGCATACTGTCTGGAATATTTTCAACAGGATAATACTTTAAAAAGTCATGATAAAATGGTAGGGGTTCGGGAAGTTTAGATGCATCTGTTTCAATAGGAGCCCTTGTTTCCACAAGATATCTATCGCCATTTGGTAACTTTGTGCCAAAACGAGCTTTAGTATATGAAACTTCAGCTAGGGCTACCTCTTTCCATGTACAGCCTTTATCGTATGAAATATTTAGATAAGGTTCTGTTCCATATGCTTCAATTAAGTCTTTCGCACCATGAAAAGATATGCCTATATTACCATCATCATCAGTATTAATAGCTGGAAATTGATGCGTTCCCCATCCAGCTTCTTCGACAGTAGGACCTAATGATACAATATGTGGTTTATCTAATGTAATTTTTACTTTCATATTATTATCCTCTGAATAGATTAATGTATTAATTAAGTATATATAAGGAGATTTAGGATGTCAAACTGCCTTTTTGTCTGTATTAATAAATTATTAATTATCTTTATAAACAAACTTGATGTTGACTTAAGGAGGTAATTTGTATACATTAAGGATAGCAGTATTACTATAAAAAAAGGAAGGTATTTTCAAATGTTAGATGAAGCAACCCGCAAGATAGTACACGCTTGTCCAAGAGAAGCTCTTGATGAAAGCCTGTTTTCCACAAGTCCCATAATAACCAGATATCCTGATACAATTTTAAGCAGACATGATGTACCATATGCTGCAGCATTAACTTTCAATGCAGGAGTTGTTAAGGAAGGCGATAGATATATCATGATTTTCCGTAATGATTACGGTTCTTATGAAGAACAAAGACTTGACGGAACAAATTTAGGTCTTGCTTTCAGTAAAGACGGGATTAAGTGGGAAGTTGAACCAGAACCGTGTTTTGCTATGGCTAACGATGAAGTGCTAAGGGTATATGACCCAAGAATTACCGTAATGGAGGATAGATATATAATCTGTTTTGCAGTTGATACAAAGCATGGGGTTTGCGGAGGTATAGCTGAAACAAAAGATTTAAAGCATTTTGAAGTAGTATCAATATCAGTTCCAGAAAATAGGAATATGGTATTATTCCCTGAAAAAATAAATGGCAACTATGTGCGTCTGGAAAGACCTATGCCTGTATATGGAAGAGACGGAATGAAATTTGATATTTTCCTTTCAGAATCACCGGACCTTGTTTATTGGGGAAAATCTAGACTTGTTATGGGAGTTGAACACGTGCCATTTGCAAACGAAAAAATCGGACCGGGAGCTCCTCCGATTAAAACAGACAAAGGATGGATAATGTTGTTTCATGCAGTTGATTTTGATCCTTCCAGAGGCAAGAACGGATGGGAACCTGCTTGGAAAAAGAGATACACGATAGGTGTAGCTTTACTGGATTTAAATGATCCTTCTAAAGTAATAGGAATGTCAAAACGTCCATTAATGATACCTGAAGGATATTATGAGCTTGTTGAAGGATTCAGAACAAATGCAATATTCCCATGCGGAGCGCTTGTAGATGATAATAACCAGGTAAGAATATACTACGGAGCCGGAGATGCTATAATCCGAATGGCAACATGTGACCTCGATGAACTTGTAGGCTTATGCACAGAACCAAGGTAATATGATTCAAACAATTTTTATTAATTCACCTATAGTAATTACTCCTTTTAAAAATAGAGTTATTACTTATGCTTTTCATGATATTGATGGCACACACTCCCTTATACGTGATTGGCCTCCTGTAATGAGTATCGTGCTTAATGATGTAATAGAGAATGGACTAAAAGAAGGTTATGACAGTGACGAAAATGTAAAGAGGTTAGTCACTAATGCTGCAACAAAACCATTACCAGAAACAGACAGATTCTGTGTCGAATCAGCAGGACTTTCTGCTCTTACTCAGATGGAATGGGCAATAAGAAGAGCAGTAGAAGAGAAAACCATTAGCGTAGAGTGCGATATGAAGGTTAACAGCGAGAAAATCAACCTTATATGGCAGGGCAAGGAAGAACTTGATCATATACCTGAGACTGAACAGATGAAAAAAATGCTTCTAGAAAATACTCCTAGACTGTTCAAATATTACGAAAGAGTATTAAATGGATATTGCAGGGATAAAAATCTTGTACTTGCCAGAAAAGATCCAGAAAAATTCAGGATAAAAGGATCCTTCAGATTCCTCAAATACCTCAAAGATAATGGAGTGAAGAATTATTTTGTTACCGGAGCTGTGGTACAGAAGGGAATGGGCATGTTTGAGGAAGTTGAAACACTAGGGTATAAGATCGGTCCTGGTGAAATTATAGAAGATATAATAGGTTCAACTTGGACAGACAAGCTTCCAAAGAACGTTATAATGAATAATCTTCTGAAAAGGTACGATATTAAAGGAGAGAATACTCTAGTGGTAGGGGACGGCCGTTCAGAAATCCAGGCAGGAGTGGAAATGGGTTCCTTCACAATCAGCAGGCTTTCACAGAGTATGCAGTATCAGAAAGAGCTTCATATTAAGATGGGCACTAATGTAATAGTAGAGGACTTCGAGCAGGAAGATTTATACAGGATACTGTCTGAAAAGTAAAAATAAAAACAGATACACTGTCACGGACAGTCAGAAAATATACAAGTTACAGTTATAATAACAGCCGTTATACAGCAGTAATTAAGAGATAATAATAAATACGAAAAAGAGGCACATACCATTGTGTCTCTTTTTATTAATGCTTTTTTAATGTCTCCTCTTGCTGAACTGTTTGTTTCTTAAAGCTATGTTTCTGAAAAAAGCTTCCTTTTCCCTTACAGCGCTTTCATAATCATCAGTATAACGAGCTTCTTTTTGAAGCTTAAGATATCTATTCCATCTTTCCTGTGTAATATGGCCATCTCTTATTGCCTGTTTTATTGCACAACCTGGCTCTGTTATATGCCTGCAGTCGGAGAACTTGCACTGCCCTAAAAAAGGAATAATATCTGAAAAGGTTTCACTCAGACCTTCTCCTGCATACCAGATACCAAGCTCCCTCATACCTGGAGTGTCAATTATGCATACGCCGTTGTCCAACCTTATCATCTGTCTGTAGCTTGTAGTATGTCTTCCTTTTGAGTCGTCTTCACGAATCTCACTTACCTTCATAATATTTTTTTTTGCAAGCGCGTTAACCAAGGTGGATTTACCAGTACCAGAAGAGCCTAAAAATACAATAGTTACATCAGGACGCATGAATTTATCCAATTCTTCCAGTCCATAACCAGTATAGGAACTAATAGTAATGACGTCAACACCTGCTGCAATCTGCTGAACCTGTAATAACAAGTCATCTATTTCCTCACATAGATCGGCTTTTGTCAGTATCACGACAGGTGTCGCATTACTGTTCCAGGAAGCTGTCAGATACCTCTCCAGTCTTCGTATATTGAAATCCATATTTAAGGACATCAATATAAATACATAATCGAAATTTGCCGCGACAATCTGATCATAATATCCGGCAGATGACGGATCTCTCCTTGAAAAGAATGACGTTCTTTTACATGTTCCGGTTATCAGGTGATCTGAACCTTGTACTTCCTTTATTTCCACATAATCGCCGACTGTTGGAAAGTTGGCACACTTATCAGGTGAATAATATTCCGAAGTTTTCAGCTTTGCGAAACATGTTTCACCTTTGTATTCAATTTCATATCTTTGCTTGTGTACAGCTGTTATTCTTGCTGTAGCTTCATATGGCTTATTCCCATATTCATTAATCATCTTTATTTCCCTCCGAAAATTAAATTAAGTTTCATTTTGATGTATTACCGAATATGCCGCCTTGTATAACAAAAGGACACCCGTATGAGTGTCCAAATTATCTAAATTTTTTTTTATTAGTTATTTGTATTCATAAATAGGCTGTTGAGTGCCTATGCTTTTGCATAAGCCGATATTCGGTTTAGATTTCTTTAACAATATCCCTTCTTGACATATAAAACACAACCTCCTTTTTCTTTTTACACTATATCAGCAGCATAAAAAGATGTCAATCATGAAAATGTAAAAATATGTATATATGAAAATATTAACATTTAACATTGTTTATATAATAAATGAATATAAACAATTGACAATATAATGTAGTGTAATAATATGGAACTGCAAGATTATAATTATGGATGAAATAATACGTATAGGTTAGTACGATTCCTCTCTTAGACAGATGGCCCTTAGGGGTCATTTGTCATATATAGGCTTCTAATGTATACTGATTTTATTAAATGCTTTGTATTTCGAGGTGATTCATGGACTATTATGTATTTGACTATTTAAAACAAAATAAGAGCGATTCCGAATGTATTAATGAATGTATAAATCATGCTATACAAGATAATATGCACAAAAGAATAATATTTAACAGGCATGACTGGCAGATAGACGAGGCGATACTTCTGTATGATGATATGGAAGTCATTATTGACGGTTGTTCCATTAAACAGAATGACTATGTGTTTGATAATATATTCAGAGGTGCTAATCTCAAGGTTAACGAAGAAGATCCGTATGGAAAGCCTCTTTATATAACTAAGCTGAGGAACATAACTATTAAAGGATATAACAAAGGCAGAATTATAGGGTGTGATAAGAATAAAAGAGGGTATCATCCTGTAACCGAAAAGGAAGAGGACATGGTGGGGGATTTCTGGGGATGGAGGACTATTTCAATCTGCTTATCCAATTGTGAGGATATTGAGATATGTGGATTGGATATATTGCAAACTAAATGCTGGGCGATATCACTGGATGTGTGTTCATACGGAAACTTACATGATATTAATATCGTATCAGATGTGAAGAACGGTGACGGAATAGATTTAAGGGCAGGGTGTCATCATTTCCGCATATGGAATATTTATGGAAACACATCCGATGATACTGTAGCATGCACCGCGCTTTTGCATAGTAAAAAACAGTTCCCATTCAAAAAATACCTTTACCCTCTGGAACCGATGATTTCCATATTTAATGGTGATATACGGGATCTGGATATACATGATATTTCCATTACAGATATTCATACAGGAGGACTCTGCCATGGAGTAATATGTCTGGCGGCTGACGGATTAAGGACATACAATATAAACATTAAGGATATAGAAGATGTAAGCAAAGGCAATAGGACATCAACAGTAATGCTGTATACAGGCTATGGGGATAATTATACTGAAAATGACCTTCATGATATATCCATAAGCGGGATACATTCCAGATTTTCCAAGTATGCAGTATATATAAACACAAAAGTGGATAATGTAATCATATCCGATATGATTCAGGATAATCCTGAAGGAAGCCAGTTTGAGTTCGCATACCCGGAAGGTATAACTGTAAATAATTAACATTTGACATAATCTGTACCTTGTTCTATACTTTCTGTAATAAGGGCGATGATAAGAAGAGTAATGTGACAATGGATTTACAGAGAGCCTTGAAGCTGAGAAAAGGCATTGCATAACACATGAAACAGGCCTTGGAGCCGTGAAAACCGGGAGTTCCCGTTACAGGACAAAAGTATGGCAGTACTTTATGAGGCATATCCGGTGACGGAAATGCGAAAAAGGGTGGCACCGCGATAACAATCGCCCCTGATAAAACAATAGTTTTACGGGGGTTTTTTATAACCTCCAGAAGGAGTGAATGGATATGAAAGAAGACATTAAAAGACCGGTATTTCCAAAAAGGGCAGTAATTACTGCCGGCATGCCATATGGAAATAAAGAACTTCATTTCGGACATATTGGAGGGATGTTTGTTCATGCAGATACTTATGCTAGATTTTTGAGAGACAGAATTGGATCAGAAAATGTGATATTCGTATCAGGTACAGACTGTTATGGTTCCCCTATACTTGAAAGCTACAGAAAGCTTAAGGAAAGCGGGAAGTGTAAGTATGAGAGTATGACTGAATATGTGGAGTCAAATCATATAAAGCAAAAAGAAACACTAGATCAATATGAGATAAGCCTTAACCATTTCGGAGCATCAGGGTTGTACAGAGACAAGGAAATACATAGACAGGTATCTAACGAGGTATTTGATCTGCTGTATAATAGCGGTTACCTTTCAGTTATGTCTACACCACAGTTTTTTGATCCAAAGTTTAAGATTCTGTTGAATGGCCGGCAGGTAGAAGGAAGATGCCCATTCGAAGGATGCGGATCGGATAAAGCATATGCTGATGAATGTGCATTAGGACATCAGTATATGCCTGAGGAATTAATTGACCCTAAAAGCACATTATCAGGGTTGAAACCGGAAATAGTTGATGTGGAAAACTGGTATTTCAAACTTGAAAACTTCAGAGATAAAATGCAGGAATATACAAAGGACTTGAGGGAAAATTCTGTAACAAGGAAATTTGTTATTGATGCTATTGATGAATTTTTAAAACCACCTGTCATATATGTGCAGAGAAAACAGATAGAAGACCTTAAAGAACTGGAAAAAGCATTTCCTGAACATGAGA
>Ga0116149_1005784_pt1 | contig 11400 bp, 8 predicted proteins | sample AD_UKC057_MetaG_FD_89787 | JGI IMG/M metagenome (GOLD analysis project Ga0116149, IMG submission 89787) | Active sludge microbial communities of municipal wastewater-treating anaerobic digesters from USA - AD_UKC057_MetaG | ecosystem: Engineered > Bioreactor > Anaerobic > Digestate | place: USA...
ATTAACAGCATGAAAGAAGAACTGCTTAATCTGGAAGAAAATCGTAAAATTTTTACCCGAACCGACGATATGCTTAAAACGGTGCAGACAGCATTATTTGAATTGAATACAATCTTAGCTAAATCTCAGGAAGAATCAGCAAAGCTGGATGCATTTCTTGAGAAAGCAGAGTCAATAAAAGATTTACGACGGACTGTTGAACGTGAGCTAAAGGTGTTTGAAACCCGTAAAGAAAAATTAGAAACAGTTGAATCCCAGATAAAGGCTTTAATGGAATTGGCAGACATGATTTCATTAAAGGCGGATTCTTTACAGGATGGTATGCTGAAGGTGGACCAGTTCAACGCACGAATCGATGCACTGGCAAAAGTGTACAATGATCTTGAAAGCAGAATTCATGAATTGCAGGACTATGAAACAACTATCACCAAAAATCTTGAATCAGTCAATAAGGCTGACCTTATTATGAAATCCATTGAAACAAGGATTAAGACATTCCAATCTACTGTTGAAAAATCAGAAAAGAAAATAGAGCGCTTAACAGGATATTTACACAGTATTGAGGAAAACACATTGATATTAAAAACACGTGAACAAGAAATCCGCGAGGTTAAAGAGCATTTTGCCGAACTGGAAGGGCTGACGGCACATATTGAAGAGCGCATAAAACAGATTAATGCCATGTTCCAGAAACTGGAAGATATGCGTGATGAGATAAGTCAGACTGATGGACGATTGCAGCTTATGTTTTTGGAAACTGATAAGCGTATGAAGCAATTTTCTGACTTTTTGAAGGCAATTGATTCTAATTCCACCATCGGAAAAGAGATGAAAGGTATTCCCAACGTTCAAATAAATGAGCGATTAATAAAAACAGTACGGGAACTATCAAACAAAGGTTGGAGCTCAGAGGAGATTTCCAATAAATTATTGATTGACGAAAATGCTGTACGATTAATTATCAATACATCTTCTTTGTAAGATTCTGGTTTACCATAGACACATCCATCCCTGATAGCAGATGCGTGGTGAACACAAGCGCTTACATGCTGCAGCAAAGAATTAATGCATACGATCGTCCTTAATCTTTTCGGCTACATACACATCTTTCTGACTTTCGTATAACTCTCTAAAAACAGCTAACGATGCAGGACATTTACTTTGTTGTTTGCAATCATTCATCTTTTTTAACCTTTTAGTTATTCATCTACTAGTAGTAAGTTTCTTTGGCATCTCCCAACTCCCACCCCCCCACCAGTATATTCCACCCACTACACTATTTTGCATAACCTTCCGCTATCTGTTGTTACTGAGTTTTGTCTTTTATCTTTTCCCGTATCTGTAGCATTATCTCTTCATCGGAAAGTTTTTTCCTTAAAACTATCCTGTATTTAACATCAAATTTAGTAGGTTCAACGCTTTTATCCGGAAATGAAAAAGTCCAGCGCTGGAGGTCCTCTATCATTAAATTGTCAAGCTCCACCAGAAAAGTTAACTGCGTTGGCCGTATCTTCATGATGCCACCCGAATCGGGGAAAAGCCACACCGTTGCAATACCCTCCCTTGCTTCATCTATTTGATTATATTGTGCTATCTCTTCAAGAATATATTTATCACCACTTTCATCACCAATTCGCTCAATCTTGCCTTTAAAGTTAACCTGAACAACCGTGTAGCTTTCAGGGGTTATAAGGACCCTGAAGGCTTCCTGCCCCGTTGTTTGCTCAAGGAATTTTTGATTATCGAAAGCAAACGGGTCTTCTTCTTGTTTTTGTTCGATAGTTGTTGTGCAACCTGCCATCATCATTACAATGAAAACGGCACATAGTAACTTTTTCATAATATCTCCATAAATCTTTTCAGCTTACTTGACAAAATAGAGCAACTGTACTACAGTGACACCACTGTATAGAAAATTATTATATCACCTATTGTGTACGCTCATTACAAATGAAAAATATTTTTTATTAATACACCAAACTATATTTGATTATACAATAATTTCAAGTAAAATTATATGTTCAGTGAGATAATTAAACAGCTCCCTTCATACTTTGAATCGCAGAACAATCCTGTTGTGTATTTGTTGCTTTTTTTCAGTGCAGTTCTGGAAAATGTAATACCGCCTATTCCGGGTGACATTGTTACTGCATTTGGAGCATTTATGGTTGGAACAGGGAAATTACATTTTATAGGCGTTTATATAGCAACAACCCTTGGTGCTACTACGGGTTTTACGCTGCTATTTTTATTTGGAAAATTTTTAGGAAAAGAGTTTATGCTTAATAGTAAATTCACTTTTTTTAAATATGACGATATACTTAAGGCTGAACAATGGGTACAAAAATATGGCAGCTGGCTGGTGCTTTCAAACCGCTTTTTGCCTGGCATCCGTAGTGTCATTTCTTTGACTGCTGGTTTTTCTAATTTGTCCACACATACAGTTTTGCTGTTTTCTCTTTTAAGCGCTTCGGTATGGAATTTAATTATTATATATCTTGGCTATTCGTTAGGTAATAACTGGTTTATTGTGCAAAACAAAATAAGTCATATCTTATCACAATATAGCAAAGTATTGTTATTTGCCGGCGGTATAGTTTTATTGGTATATATCGCAATTAAATTTAAAAAATATGTAGCAAAAAATTAGTTATGCATATATACTATATTTCCTGTGTTATGTTTATGATTTTATGGAGACATTGAATGAATTTTGAAGAATATTTTGACAACGATACCATACAGATAGAAAATACCATAATGGCAAGCGATCTTTCCAAAATAGATACCGCTATGCCATCAACAATTCACATTATACCGGTTCGATATAAACCTATATTTCCTGGTATTATTACCCCGCTTATTATAGCAAAACCAAGGTTTATGCACTCAATTGATGATGCATTAAACATCTCAAGATCTATTGGTATCGTTGTACTAAAAGATGATGACGTTGAGGATGTTGCATTAGATGATATAGAGATGTTTGGCACTGCTGCAAAGATAATTAAAAAAATTAATCTTCCTGATGAAAGCATCAATGTGCTTATCAATAGTGTTTGCAGGTTTAAAATCAACAAAATAACTGAGGAAAAAAGTAACATCCTTGCAAAAGTTGACTATATCTATGATAAGGCAAATCCAAAAAATGTAGAGATCAAAGCTTTAACACGCGCAATATTAAGTCAGCTTAAAATATTATCCGAAAGCAATCCTCTGTTTACCGAGGAGATGAAGCTGACAATGCTCAATGTTGATGAACCGGGACGCATAGCAGATTTTGTAACATCTATCTTAAATCTGGAAAAATATGAATATCAAAATATACTGGAAACAATCAACGTAAAAAATCGTCTGGAAAAAGTGCTGGTGCTATTACAAAAAGAGCTGGAGGTTGTATCAGTTCAGCGGAAAATACAAAATCGTATCAATGAGAAGATATACAAACAGCAGAAAGATTATTTTTTACGAGAACAATTAAAAATCATAAAACAGGAATTGGGAGTAGAGGATGACAGGCATCATGAAATTGAACAGATGAAATCTTCAGCGGAAGCATTGCATCTTAACCATGAATCCAGAGAAAAGATTTTTGAGGAAATAAACAGGCTTAATTATATTGAATCCAATACTCCGGAATATACCATAGCCCGTACCTATATCGATACTGTTCTTTCTTTGCCATGGAATACCTATACTGATGATTATTTAAATATTGAGTATGCAGAAAAAATTTTAAAGAAAAGTCACCATGGATTAAATGATGTCAAAGAAAGGATTATTGAATTTTTAAGTGTAAGGATGCTAAAACCTGATTCAGGTGGTTCAATATTGTGTCTTGTTGGGCCGCCAGGTGTAGGGAAAACATCCCTGGGACAGGCTATTGCTGATTCTTTAAAACGAAATTTTTTCAGGGTTTCACTGGGCGGAATCCGCGACGAGGCAGAGATTAAAGGGCACCGTAGGACCTATATTGGAGCAATGCCCGGGAAGATAATTCAGGGCATGAAGATATGTAAATCTAAAAATCCTGTTTTTATGCTGGATGAGATTGACAAGCTGTATCAAAGCTATCAGGGGGACCCTGCTGCATCGTTATTAGAAGTTCTTGATTATGAACAAAATCATGCATTCAGGGATCATTATATTGATATGCCTTTTGACCTTTCAAAGGTTTTCTTCATTACAACTGCAAATACATCTGAAACTATCCCTGATGTGTTACTTGATCGTATGGAAGTCATTCGTATTCCGGGATACATTGCTGAAGAAAAGTATGAAATTGCAAAACATTTTTTGTTGCCAAAACAGCTTAAAAAACATGGTTTAGCCCATAATCCCATAAAATTAGATAAAAATGCTTTATATTGCGTCATTAACGGTTGGGCGCGTGAGGCAGGAGTACGAGGTTTAGACAGACAGATTGAACGTCTTTGCCGAAAAAAGGCAAAATCAATTGTTAAACAGGATGATTCATTCCCTGAACATCTTGACAGCAATGAACTTCGCAGGCTTCTGGGAGCGGAGATATATACTGATGACACCATTCCTGAAAAACTTAATCCAGGCGTAGCAATAGGATTGGCATGGACAACAACCGGTGGTTCTATTCTATTAATTGAATCGCTTTCCACGCCAGCACAGGCAACACCTGCATTAACACTGACAGGGAATATTGGCGATGTCATGAAAGAATCAGCAACTATCGCCTATAATTATATTAAACATTACTGTGCTAACAATCAGCAGGCAATAGATTATCTTGTCAAAAATAACATCCATATCCATGTACCCGCGGGAGCTATCCCCAAAGATGGACCGTCTGCCGGTATTACCATGGCAACAGCGCTCTATTCACTGGTTTTGCAACAGCCAATTACAAAACGTATTGCTATGACAGGTGAACTTACCCTTTCAGGGCGGATATTGCCGGTTGGCGGCATTAAAGAAAAAATTATTGCTGCTAAACGTGAACATTGTGTTGCAATCATACTGCCAGCAGAAAACAAACGGGAAATTCATGAAATACCTTCACATATTATAAAGGATATGTCACTATTTTTTGTTGCCCATATTGACGAAGTCTTTGATATAGTATTTCATTAACCAATCGTAACGATGACTTCATAGGCTGTTTTTATCAAATAGATTTTGCAATGCACACACAGTGCATAATACTATTTTATATATGAACTATCGGTATAAAAATATGGCAAAGGGATGTATATATAAATACAGTATAGGAATGGTTGTACTCATACTCTGTATTTCCCGTGTTGCCAGTGCACAGATCAATGGCACTGCCATGGGCGGTATAGTAACAGTAACATCCGAAGGAAGCAATGATACCACGCGGAATCCTGCCCTTTTAGGGATCGTAGCCAACTCTATTATCAATATGTATGCCACAGGCACAGCTTTCTATGATGAAGAAACCAATCCCCGGATGCATGCTTCAGATATAAATATCCAGTCAGTTCAACAATCCAATGATTACTACTATACATTTTCTATTGTTGCTGGATATGCAAAACCTTTAGGCAAAGGAACAATAGGGGTCAGTCTTTCATCAAAGGATAATCTGTATCTGCGAAGAAAAGATGTACAAAAACTCAGTGGTGATGTTTCAGGCATTTCCTTTACCCAGACACAAACCACTACAACTGATGAGTTAACCCCCACCGTCACCATAGCCTACGGATGGAAATTATTTGACAATAACTATGCAGGATTACAGATTGCCGCAACTCCATACCTGTCAAATAATGACACCAAAACCGATAATAGCTTATCCCCTTCATACAGCTTTACTCTGAAAGAATATGCACTTATCATACAACCTGCAATTGGTTACCTGATGACCGATGGAACATCACAGGTTGGATTACGTTTTATCCCTTCAACAGTTAAATTGACCAAAAAAAAAGTAGATGCTGATTTTAGTACCGGGGATAGTTCATATAATGATGACTTGAAGATTCAACAATTGGAAGGACCACAGATTAATGCAGGGGGATATGTACAGATCACTCCGACATTAGGAATAGCACTGGAAGCTGGTTTCATTATGCCCAGCGAATACAGCAATACCAGTATACAGGTAACTGACAATCCCTCTCCCGCCATTAAACATCAGTCTATAGAAGTGAAGAACAATCCAATACTACTATTAAAAGGTGGTACTCAATATACCATCAACGGATCACTGCAAATTATGAGTGGCATAGCATTTTTTCATCTTTTTAATAATGCTGCCAATAGCAACAGTATGGGAAGGGGAAAATATAATTCTTTATTAATGACATTGGGTTGCAACTACATCTATACGCCTGATATCGTAATTACAGGCTTGCTTATCGTGTCACGTAACAGCATTGATACATATTATCATTCAGAGGACAGCATTTCGCTGGAATCAGAAACAAAATCTAATGTGTGGACCATCACGGTAGGTGCAGGCATATCGTATAAATTATAATGTGCTATACCCTGTAATCATGCAAAAAAGCTCCAACCCTCCGTGCAACAACAATACCCACATCACCGCGGGTTATACCATGACTTTTTGAGTGCACCATGGTACATTCTTTTTTTTCTGAGGGTATTTTCATGAACAGTTCAAAAGCACCCCTGGGGTCAACTGTTGTATCGCCAGCACCCTGCATTATTAATACCGGGATATAAATGTCGTTAAGCCGTTTTTCAACAACATCCATCAATGTTTCCATCTGATGAATGCCAGAAACGGGGTTTTTAAGATAGTTAATATCAGGATTATCAGGATGATTGGGGATAAAATCCAGCCTGCCAATCTTTTTTATTTTTAAAAATGATAAAAATTTATTCCATGTATCCACGGCAGGAGCAAGCCCTGAAGCAATATTCTTTAATTTATACGGTGCACTGATTGCCACAGCGCCGCATAGAGCATCTTTTTTATTAGCAGCATGCAGCAGCGCAAGCCCGGCACCGGTAGAAAAACCACAGATAAATACCTTTTTAACTAAATTTTTTACAACAATATAGCCGCGGTTTACTGATTCATACCATTCGTCATAGCTCCTTGTTGCAAGATCCTCTGGTGATGTGCCATGCCCTCTAAGCCGTGCACAGTATACCGTGTATCCCTGAGTATATAAAAAATCAGCAAGCTCACGCATCTCTGCAGGTGCAGCCATATAACCATGTACTAGCACCACCCCTGCTCTTGCAAACAGCCTCTTTTTAAAAAACGGCATACCAATATACTTTGGTTTTGTTTCGCCCTGTTTAAAATAGTGCTTATAGTCATTTTCAAATATCTGCACATCGCGCTGATACAATGATTTTACTATACTTCGCCGCACGCACACCATTGGGGTCCAATACAAAATTTGTAACCTGCGCGTCAGATTCCGCAACGGTTCTATTTCATTTTTTAAAACTTCAACAATGTTGTCCTTCCGTATTGTATGGAACTCATATGCCCGGGAAAATTTTTGTTTATTTTTATAAATAATGCCATTGTTGACAGTTATAAGTCCTTCCGATTTAGCCGCATCAATAAAATCGTTATATCGCCCATGAGGATCATCGGTTAAAAGATAGCCCTGTTTCAATTTTAATGCGCTATGGCACGATGGTAATTCTAATTTTTTTAATGCCGCAATTGCACAATATGCCTTTGTTTTAAAATCACCTTCTTTTATTTTGTTTGTAGCTCTCGTCAATAAATACGAAAAGATATGATCATGGTTGATGGTTGTCATTGTATAAATGTCATGCATATATCGATACATAATATCAATGGCAATTTTCCGTAGCACTACATCGTTTTGCAAATCCTGTGGTTGCAGGTAAAGGTTTTTACTTTTGATTTTTTTCTTTGCAAGATAGCTCTTTAAATAGGGGCTTATGGCAATGGGATTGCCAAAGTTGATATCAATATCAACACCTTCCACCAGCATTGTCCCTTCAACCTCAAGCTCCTCTTCTATGCGCTCGGGCAAACCTTTAACAAATGTGCTGGCTATCTTATTGATAATATTTCGGTGTGCTCGTATCGGAAAATACGTTATATTTACCGGTACAATATAGGTTTCCTGATCAACAACATGTGATAATTCATTATCATGTATACCAAAATGAGCCATTAACGTGTTCAATTCATCACATGCATTGCGAATCTGGCAGCTTTTCAACTCTTCTCTATAAAATTGTGCTTGTAATGCAATATTGGCAGCACCGGTATGAGGTGGCCGTCGTATCCCGGAGTTGTAAACCATATATTTGCCACGTTCTATAAACCTTTTATCCTTTATCATCTGCCCTTCAGGGAATATTATACAATCCATATCCCCTTTAAGTAACGCACCAATAAACTTAACATCCCTCAGGGGATCTTTTGTTGAAACAGCACCAACCTTTTCCATGAATTTTCCAAAGCTGCCTGTAAAAAAGCTGTAATGCGCTAATGAATAGAGATACTTTCCTGTTATTTTATAAATAACATTGGGAAGAAAAAATGTTTCCATTCGGGTAAAATGGTTTATCACAAATACAACAGGAGCTTTAGGGATTCTTTCTGCATCATGTACCCGTATAGTAGCCCTGCTTAATTTCGAAAGCGTATCAATTGCCAATCCGGTTAATTTCATAAGATGAAACGAAATGTCCATTGCTACTTCCTCAATATCTATTATTTTTATAGTCCTCGATTATTTGGGCATGATCAAAAGCCATGTCGATGGGCACATTGCATATATTAAAAATTTTTACTTCTCTGGCATCATCGCTAGCTTCTGGTTTCCCTTTAGCCCTGGCTACATAAACAGTGGTAATAGTATGCTGACGCGAATCCCGTGCTGGATCAGAATAGGTATGAAATTGCCTCAGCAATATAACATCCAGCGATGTTTCTTCCTTTGCCTCCCGGATTGCTGCCTGTTCCAGCGTTTCACCATAATCCACAAAGCCACCTGGTAAAGCCCACCCATAAGGGGGATTTTTTCGTTTTATTAATACAATCTCATCAGGTTTAACATTGCCATGTTCATCTTCAAGCATGATAATGATGTCAACGGTAGGTACAGGGTTGCGGTAAGCAGTCATACGTCACCCTTTGTTAAAATACTTTATCATGGTTATCTCATTACCTTTTTCATTAAACGACACATTGAAGATATCCTGTAACATCGTTAACCCCACACCATGATAATTGTTGATTAAATTACCATCGGGCAGCGTTGTAATATAGTGCTCCCATTCAAAACCTTTACCCTCATCAGTTATGATGTATTTCACATGATCAGGGGATAAATAATACTGCACCTTAATCTTCCGATTCTCTAAATACTCTTTATTGCATCTATCAATAACATGATCCCAATAATTGCCATTCTTTTTCTTTAAAAGGCTCTTTGTCTTAAAATCTATCTCTAAATTACCATGCTCTATGGCATTGATGATAGCTTCCTGCAGCCCCAACTGTATGCGTATGATCTCTTTTTTTTCAATATAGGTTTCTAAATTTCTTGTTAATCTATATGACAGCATGTTTACGATACGTATGTTGTTATCCAGAATAAATTCTGCAAATTCGCTTTTGAGATAGTTACTGGTAAGGTAGTCGGATTGTATAATCCTTCCTATAGCAAGGATATATTGCAACTGTTCATCTTTAAAAATGGGAACTAACTTAAATGCAATAGATTTTATTTCGGCATAGTGTTGCACCTTACACGGTAGAACAATTTCAGCCTCATATCCTTTAAATACATCTTTAAATCTGCTGAGCAAAAGATCCCGTAATCTCACCGAATCTTCAAATGACTTTTCATATAAAACTGCCCTGAATGGTTGCTGTATCAATTCTTCTTTGTCAAAATTAAGTATGGTTGTTAATGCAGGATTAATGCTTAAAATTTTTCCAATATTATCAAGGAGTATGATAATTTCATTGGAATGCTCTATAATGACGTCCTTTAATGCCAATTCATTTTTACTGCTGACAATCTCATTTGTTGTTATAACCAAAAATTTTATAGTTGAATAGATCCCTGCAACTAACATCAAAACAAATAAAATAAAAAGAAATAAATAAGGAGGGTGTAACAATGAATGATTGATGGAGTAATATATAAATACATACATTACTATAAATAAGGTAATAATTAATAGAGCTAAAACTCCATACAGAAGCAAATCCCATCGCTTTTGTTTAACGCTATATGTTATACTATGTTTCATACATCATTGTGGCAAACGATATCAATTATTTACTATAGTAGCCATTATAACCAATATTAAATATAAATTTCAAGCAATTTGTCTATTTTGTCAAAAAAATAGCTTGAATATTTTACACAGTTCCCATTATATGCATTATCGTTTACGTTGTCATTCAATGCAAAAAAAATATAACACTCTATTAAAATTATTTAATAATATTTGTACTACCAGAAAAAGTGTTATATATTAATGATATGCTAACACCATGGTCAACAGTTATTGTATTCGTGAGCTATTATGGAACATAACACAGGGAATATTATTTTATATGATACTACATTACGCGATGGCGCTCAAACGTTTGGTATTTCGTTTTCCCTTCAGGATAAAATACGCATTGCTTTAGAATTAGATGCATTGAAGATTGACTATATCGAAGGCGGCTGGCCAGGATCAAATCCAAAGGATAATCTTTTCTTCAGTGAAATCCGTAACGCTTCTATAAACCATGCTAAAATTGCAGCCTTTGGTTCCACCAAACGTCCTAAAATGAAATTAGCCGAAGATGAACTTTTACAAAATCTTATCCAATCCAATGCTTACACCCTGACCATTGTAGCAAAATCATGGGATTTTCATGTTACCGACGCACTCAACATAACGCTGGAAGAAAATTTAAACATGGTGTATGATACCATTGCCTATTGTAAGGATAAGGGATTTGAGGTCTTTTTAGATGCCGAGCATTTTTATGATGGTTTTAAAGCCAACAGCGATTATGCTATGAAGGTTTTAGAAAGTGCAAAAAAAGCTGGTGTTGATATGCTGGTACTATGCGACACTAACGGCGGCACTCTGACTCATGAAATAAGCTCCATTACACAAACTGTCTGTTCATCATTTACAACACCTATTGGCGTACACCACCACAATGACGCAGGAGTAGCCGTAGCTAATGGAATTGCAGCAATAATAAATGGAGCAATCTCGGTCCAGGGTACAATAAACGGTTACGGTGAACGTTGCGGCAACTGTGATCTTACCACACTGATACCAAATATTGTACTAAAGTTAGGCTACCATTGTAATGCTGAGAGCGCTCTAGAACACCTTACCGAAACAAGCCGCTATATCAGTGAAATAGCAAATTTAGCTCATAATGAGCATGCTCCGTATGTTGGCGACAATGCC
>Ga0116149_1005785_pt1 | contig 11399 bp, 4 predicted proteins | sample AD_UKC057_MetaG_FD_89787 | JGI IMG/M metagenome (GOLD analysis project Ga0116149, IMG submission 89787) | Active sludge microbial communities of municipal wastewater-treating anaerobic digesters from USA - AD_UKC057_MetaG | ecosystem: Engineered > Bioreactor > Anaerobic > Digestate | place: USA...
GGTCCCAACCGCGGCGTGTCATCCGTTGAGGTATTCGGTCGGGAACTTCCACGGCGCCCGGTACTCGGGAACCGCCAGACGCGCCGCCTCGGCGTCGCCGACGATGCGCTCGGCATCGGGGTCGAACCGGATCGACCGGCGCAGCTTGAGGGAGAGCAGACTCAGGACAATCGGCACGTCCACCTTGACGTGGTAGAAAACGCTGCACGTCGGCTGCTGACGCGACTTGATGGAGTCGAGCCATTCGCGCTCGTGCCCGGGCGAGGGCGGGATGGTCGCCGGAGGCGGTTCTTTGCTCTTGAGACGCTTGCCCTCGGCCAGGAGCCGGTACATTCCATAGTTTGCGTAGAGCGTGGCGTCGGTGCCTTGAAAGTAGATCCCCAACCGCCGCTCGGGTTCGGCATCGCCGCGCATCGTGAAATCGTAGCTGTTGGTGAGGGAGGACATCCAGGTGAGGGTGAATTTTGGATACTGCCAGAGCACCTCGTGGTGGTCGTACGCGTCCCCATCGTCTTGAACGATGTACCGCCCCCCAGCCGCGCTGGTCACGGTCGGATAGCCCAGGTCCAAGGCCCATATCGGCAGGTCGATGATGTGGGGCGCCATGCCGGGCGTCCAGCCGCCGCTGTAGTCCATCCACGATCCGTGGTTGTAGGCGTCCTGAGCCAGAATGGGATTGAACGGGCACAAGCGCGCCGGGCCGCACCAGAAATCCCAATCCATCCCCTCGGGCGGCGTGGTCACCGAACTGGTCCCGACACCCTCGGGCCCCTGGTTCATCACGTTGAATGTGCGGGCCACGCCGACCGGGCCGAGCTGTCCGGACCGGACGAATTCGACCACCCGGCGGTAGTTTTCGCCGGCATGAATCTGGGTGCCGATCTGGCTGATCCGGTTGTGCCGCCGAACGGCGTTGCGCACGGCCAGACTCTCGCCCACATGCAGCGTCATCGGCTTCTGCAGGTAGATGTCCTTGCCCGCCTCGCACGCGGCAACGGCGTTCAACGTGTGCCAGTGCGGCGGGGTGGCGATGATCACGGCATCCAGGTCCGGCTGAGCCAGCATCTCGCGGAAGTCGCGATACGGCTTGCAGGTGTCCTTGAACTGCGCGCAGACGGAGTCGCGCCGCGCCTGCCAGACATCGCACGCCGCGGTGACAACCACGTCGGCATGCCTCGCGCATTCGTTGAGGTTCGCCCGGCCCATTCCGCCGCAACCCAAGAGACCGACATGAATCCGGTCGTTGGGGCCGATGCGCCGACCCGGACGCGGGGCATTCGCCGCCCCGATGGCCGGTGCGGCGAATCCGATGGCAGAGAGAGTAGCCGCCTTCTCGAGAAAGGAACGGCGTGTGAGGGTGTCAGATGTGTTCATAGGAGAGCGGAAGTGCACGTGGTCGATCTTGAGTCCCCGAGAACGCAATTCAATCCGAAAAGCGCCCGTTGAATGACGATGGCGCCTCTGCTAACGTTTGCGCCATGTCATCTCCGTGCCACGCACCACGGCGAGCCCGCATGGTTCATGGACTTGTGCCCACGGCGGAGTCGGAGAACTCCAAAACGCGAAGGATCTTTGACCGGTGAAACGTGTTGTGGACAGGTCAGGTTTCTCTCCTGCGTTCAGGAGATCGTGGATTCTCCGGGAACCTGTGTCCTCGTGTCGGCATGCGATTTCCGTGCTGGGCCTTGTCGCGCTGATCTCCTGGTTCTGTTGCGGGAGCGAGGCGGCGACCCTGGTCGCCCCAGACTCGATGTGGCGAATGCGCAAGGGGACAAACGAGGTTTCGACGCCTGTCGAAGCATGGCGCTCGGCGGCGTTCGACGACACCGCCTGGCCGCAGGCGCCGGCCCCGTTTCACTTCGGGGAAAGCGCCATCACCGGCGGCACCCGGCTGGGCGACATGCGAAACAACTACAACGGCATCTTCCTGCGCCGATCGTTTACAGTCACCGAGCCAGGCGAGCTGGTTGCCCTGACCCTGAGCGCCGCATGCGACGATGGCTTTGTGGCGTGGATCAACGGCACCGAGGTGGTCCGCTACAGGATCAACGCCGGAGAGGTCACCATTTCGACCCTCGCCAATTCGTCGGCGCCCGAACCGATCGAATACATCGACCACGCGATTGCGGACCCGGCGCGTTTCCTGGCCGAGGGAACGAATGTCCTGGCCATGCAGGCTTTCAATCGCCTCAAAGACAACGGCGATTTCCAGATCAACGTGGGCCTCGTCTCCCACCGACTCGACAACGAACCGCCCGCTCTGGCAGGCGTGTCCCCTCCGCCGGGCCTCGCCGGTGACCTGACGACCATCGTGGTCGACTTCACCGAGCCGGTGACCGGAGTGAACGAGGAGGATCTGCTCATGAACTCCGTCCCGGCGGAACGCGTCCGAGGCACTGGAACAGCCTACACCTTCACATTCCGCCCGCCGGCGTACGGTGTCGTGACGATGCGTTGGGCGGTTGGCCACGGCATCGTCGACCTCGCCCTGCCCCCGAACCCGTTCGTCCCAACCGGCGAAGCCGCAGAGTGGACCTACACCCACACGGACTTCAATCCACCCAAAGTGCTCAGTCGGGTCCCGCTGCCGGATGCTGCTGTCCGGCGCCTCACACAGGTCGAACTCCGGTTTGATGAGCCCGTGACCGGCCTTGATGCGTCCGATCTCCTCGTGAACGGGCAACCGGCCGGCGCGCTCAGCGGGATCGGAGCCGGCCCTTTTGTTTTCACGTTCTCCGAACCGCAAGCGGGAGCGGTCCAGTTCTCCTGGGCCGCGGCTCACGGCATCACCGACCGGGCGACTCCGCCCAATGACTTCGCCGGCCAGGGTTGGACCTGCGCCCTCGATCCTGACGCCCCGCCGCCCACGGTGGCAATCAACGAATTGTGCGCGGCCAATGTGAATGGACTCAAGGACGAGGACGGCGACGCGGAGGACTGGATCGAACTTCGCAACAGCGGGGCCGCGTCCGTGGATCTGACAGGCTGGGCACTCACAGACGACCCGGACATCCCGGACAAGTGGCGCTTGCCGCCCGTGACGCTCGGGGCGGGTCAATTCCTGGTCATCTTCGCCTCCGGAAAAGACCGCGCCGCCACGGGAGCGGGCGCACGACTGCACACGAATTTCAAGCTTGCCGACGAAGGGGAGTACCTGGGTCTCTACGACGCCGGATCGCCGCGCGCTGTGGTCAGCGAGTTCGCGCCGCGGTTCCCCGAGACTCGCAACGACTACTCGTATGGTCTCGCGGCCGAGGGTGCGGGGCGCTATTTCAGTCCGCCCACACCTGGCGCGGCCAACGGCTCGAGCCCCATCACCGGTGTGGTCAGCCAGGTCGAATTCAGCCTGCCGCACGGTTTCTACGACGCGCCGTTCGACCTGACTCTGTCGAGCGCCACAGCCGACTCGACCATCCGTTACACAGCCGACGGATCGGAGCCGACGTCCGTCAGCGGTTTTGTCTACATCGCGCCGATCCGCGTCGCTCAGTCGATGATCGTGCGCGCCGCGGCGTTCAGTCCGAACAGCCTGCCGTCGCGCGCCGAGACGCGCACGTACCTCTTTCCCGCCGCGGTCTTCGAGCAACCGTCGGCTCCTCCCGGTTTCCCGGGCGTCTGGGGATCGAGCAAGATCACGGCTGCGGATTACGCCATGGATCCCCGCGTGACGGACGATCCGGGCTATACGGATCGTTTGCGTCCGGGCCTGATGAGCCTTCCGGCGCTCTCGCTTGTCATGCCGGTGGACGACTGGTTCAGCGCCGCGCGCGGGATCTACTCGAATGGGCAGAGGGAAGGGATCGCCTGGGAACGGCGCTGTTCGGCGGAACTGCTGATGCCCGACGGGGAGGAGGGATTCCAGGTCAACTGCGGGGTGCGGATCCAGGGCGGCACGAGTCCCAACCCCTGGAATGACCAGAAGCTGTCGATGCGGCTGGTCTTTCGATCGGACTATGGGGCGGGCCGGCTCGAGCACGAGTGGTTTCCCGATTCGCCTGTCGACTCGTTCAACACGCTGATTCTGGACGCAGGCTACAATTACACATGGTCGTACGCGGGGGGAACGGAACCGACAACCCAGCGCGAGCGCGCCCAGTACGTGCGGGACCAGTTTGCCTGCGACTTGCAGACTGCGAGCGGCGCTCCGGCCTCATTCGGCCGTTACGTTCACCTCTTCCTCAACGGCTTGTACTGGGGGGTCTATGACGTGCACGAGGAACCTGAAGCCGCCTGGGCCGCCGATCATTACGGCGGCGACTCCGAGGAGTACGACGTGATCAAGCACACCGGCAGCAATGTCCTGGACGGAAATGGCGAGGCCTGGAACGTCATGATGAACCTCGCCCGGGCGGATCTGGCGAATCCTGACACCTATGACGCCCTGGCCCAAATGCTCGATCTGCCCGGCCTGATCGATTACCTCCTCGTGCACTTCTACATCGGCAACACCGACTGGCCACACCATAATTGGTACGCCTTTCGCCGGCGCAGCCCCAACGCCCTCTGGCGCTTCGTCAGCTACGACTCCGAACACTGCCTTAAGGAAGTCTCCCACGACCGGACCGGAGTCAGCGATGCCGACACGCCCGGCGAGTTGTACTCGCGCCTCCGGTCCAGTCCCGAATTCCGCCTGCTCTTTGCGGATCGGGTCCACCGCCACTTCTTCAACGGTGGCGTCTACTTCGTGGATCCAGCCAATCCGGCCTGGGACGACGCCCATCCGGAGCGCAACCGGCCCGCCGCGCTCTACCACCAGCGCATCGCGGAAATCGACCCCGCCATCGTCCTCGAGTCGGCCCGATGGGGGGACAACCAGCGACCGGCCCAACCCTTCACGCGCGACAGGGAGTGGATGGCGGAACTGAACCGTTTGCGCACCGGCTATTTTCCGCAACGCTCGGCCACCGTCCTCAACCGGTTGCGAACGCTCGGCCTCTATCCCACCGTAGCCGCCCCGACCTTCAACCGGCACGGCGGCGTCGTTCCCCGCCCATTCGATCTCGCGATGAGCGCGCCGGCGGGAGTCATTTACCACACGGTCGACGGCACGGACCCGCGCCTGCCGGGCAGCGGCGCAGTGGCCCCGAGCGCCCAGGTCTATGCGAGTGGCACGCCGCTGATGTTGACGCAGAGCACACACGTGAAAGCCCGCGCGCTTCTGGGAACCGTGTGGAGCGCGCTCACCGAAGCCACGTTCCGGGTCGGCGATCCGGGGATCCCTCTCCGCCCGACTGAGGTCATGTACAACCCGCCCGGCGGCGGCGCCTTCGAGTTCATCGAACTGCACAACGCGAGCCCCGTGCCGCTCGATGTCAGCGGCTTCACACTCCAGGGGATCCAGTTCGCCTTTCCGCCAGGCAGCGTGCTGCGACCCCACGAAGTCATCGTGCTCGCATCCGATGCAGACACCGCCGGGTTTGCCGCCCGGTACCCAGGCGTTGTCGTCTGGAGCACGTATAAAGGCGCGTTGTCCAATTCCGGCGAGGATCTGAGGCTGAGAGACGCCGGCGGACGCCTGATCTGGCTGTTCGAATACGGCGATGCCAACGGATGGCCCCGGGAAGCCGACGGCGACGGCCACTCGATTGAGATCATCGACGCGCGCGGAGCGCTCAGTGACCCGGCCAATTGGCGCGCCAGCGAGCGATCCGGCGGCTCGCCGGGGACTGTCACCCAGGCCCCGCCAATCCCGATCGTGCGCCTGAACGAGGTCATGGCGTCCAACCCCACCCGACTGTCCGGAAGCCCCGCCGCTTCGGACTGGGTCGAGTTGTGCAGCACCGGATCCGCTGCCATCGACCTTTCCGGGTGGAGCCTGAGCGATAGCGGAGATCCGCGCCGGTTTGTCTTTCCAACCGGAACGACTCTGGCTTCTGGTTCATTTCTGCTGGTCTGGTGCGACCAGGCGCCCGGCGAACACGGTCTGCACACCGGCTTTGGACTGGATCGGGAAGGCGAGACCCTCTTTCTCTACGACGCCCAGACCAACCGCATCGACGCCATCACCTTCGGCAACCAGATTCCGGAATTCAGTCTGGGTCGTGCGCAGGACGGCTCCTGGCAGCTTGCCCACCCGACTCCGGGAGCGCCAAACGCTCTGGCGCCGACGGCCTCCCTGTCGAACGCCGTTCTCAACGAATGGCTGGCCAACCCGCTGCCCGGAGACGACGATTGGCTGGAACTCTACAACCGATCGACCGACCAACCGCTCGATCTGCGCGGGCTCCACCTGGCAATCGACGATGCCTTGTTCACGGTCCGCACCGTCTCGTTCATTCCGCCTGGCGGTCACCTTCGCCTCTGGTGCGCGGCCGAGTCCGGACCCGATCACGTCGAGTTCAAGCTGCCGGCCGCAGGCGGCTCGATTCGGCTCCTGAACGTGGACGGCAGTTTGATCGACGATGTGGTCTATGCGGCGCAAGAAGAGGACCAATCGAGCGGGCGGTTGCCTGACGGCAGCTCTCAGATCATGGCCTTGGGCGCTTTGACGCCAGGATTGCCGAACGCGTCCGATCCCGCGCGCTCCGACCGCGACGGCGACGGTTTGGCGGACGCTTGGGAATTGGCCAATGGACTCGATCCGCGCAGCAGCCGCGGCATCGATGGGCCGACGGGCGATCCTGATGGAGATCAATTCGCCAATCTGGCCGAGTTCCTGGCGCTCACAGATCCCCAGGACCCGGCCAGCGCCCTGGCGATTCTCTCGACCGTTGCCGTGCCGGGGGGCGTCGAGCTCGTGTTTCACGGGGTGGCAACGCGGTCTTACAACCTCGAGTGGGCCGTGCACCTCGCCGGCCCCTGGACGATCCTCGAGAGAACCGGCCCGCTCGAGTCGAGCCGGAACCTCACGTTGACTGACCGCGAACCGGGGTCGACGGTCGCTCGGTTCTACCGGGTGGTGCTCGATTTGGATTCAAGCCCCTGAAATCCTCGAATCCAGGAACCTGGTCGTGAATTGGCTCCAACGCATGTTCGCCAGCCTCGCCGCCTGGTGGCGCACACTGAGTGTGCTGTGGCGCGTGGCGTACGCCGCGGCGGCAGTGCTGTTGGGTGCGGTCGTTGTCGCTTCCGGTGCGCCGATCGAGGTGACGGTCGGACTGTGGATTGCCGCAAACGGCGTCTTCCTTGCGCGCCTGGCGGTGTGGGGGCTCTTGCACCCGGCGGCCATCGTCCGCGCACGCGACGCCATTCTCGGCTGGGCGCTGGCAGTGGCGGTCAGCCTGACGTTGCTGCTGCACTCCGGTTTCGCGCAACTCCTCGCGCAGATCTCGGAAGTCTGGGTTCCGAACGGGCTGCTCTTTTTCGCCGCGGTGGTCCTGCTGTTGCCGCTGCTCTTCGTGCTCGGGCTGCTGACAGGGATGCTGGGCGCGGCGTTGGGCGATTTCCTGGCCCGCCGCACGCCGCACGTCGAAGCCCTGGCGCGGGTGGGCGTGAGCGGATTCTGGCTCACACTCCTCCTGGTCTTCATCGCGACGAACGCGCTGGTGCGGTTCGAGGCGCCCATGCCCGCGCGCCTGGCCATGGCGGGAGGTGTTCCGCTGCTCTCGCTGTGGCTCGCCCCGCTCGCGCGTCACCTGCAAACCGAACAATTGTCCGCCCTGCTCCACGCCTGGATGATGCGCTGGCTCATGGTCCGCCTCCCCTCGCCCCGCGGGGGCAAACTCATGGACCTCCGAATCGTCACGTTTTCGCTGGCCGGCTTTCTTGCGGCCGCGCTGTTGTCGTGGAGCGGCTTGCTGGGGTTCCTCGAGCCGTCGGTGCTGCTCTGGATGATCCGCCAGCAGAACGGCGCGGTTCACCTCCCCTGGCTGCGGGCTGCCGCTCCATCCATGCCCGAGACCCTCGTCCTGTTGACGTGGGACAACCCCGCCGCCTTTCGGGCCTGGGAGCAGAGCTCCGAACCGGCGGTTCAGGCGGAATTGCTGCGGCGTCTTTCGGACTGGGGCGCCACGCAGATCGTGGTGCCCGTGGCGAACCTGATCACCAACCTCGATCCCGTGCCAGATCCCGACCACACACCCTGGGCCCACGGCTTGGAATCGCACGAGCAAGACCAGGCCGTCGCACCGATGCTGCCTCATTCGCCCGCACCGCCCAACAGCGAGGCGCGCCGGCGCTGGGAGCGATCCGTGCTCGATCTGCCCGCTCTGTTCGAGGCGGCTCGCGCCTCGGGACGCGCCATCATCGCCCTCCCGGCGCGCGAGTTCGCCCATGTCCTGAACCATACGGCCTGGCCGCCCGATTCTCCGGAATGGCGCACCGTCGCCGCCGGCCTGCCCGTGGGAACGGACCGGCTCCCGCCATTCCGCGTGTCGCTGCTCCCGGCGGTGCCGCTGGTCTGGGCGGAAGACGCGCCGCCGCCGGTGCCATGGCTTGTCCTGCGGGCTGTGAGCGACGCGCCGGATGCACCCCTCGAACTGCGCCCCTCCGCACGCGAGCTGCCCATCGGCGACAGGCGCCTGCCGCTCCTGGCGCCCGGTGTGTTGCTCGTGGACTTCCGACCCGCATGGCCCGGCGAGGACTTTCCGCGCCTCCCCATCTCCGCCGTGCTGAGCGACCACAAGGTGCCCATCCGCGACCCCCAGGGAGTGCAAACCTGGGTTCCCGCGCACGAGTTCTTCAAAGGCCGAATCGTCTTCGTCGAATCCGCCCACCCGCGCCGCCGAGCCACGCCGGTGGGTGAATTGACGCGCATGGAAACGCTTGTCTATGCGACGGCGACCGTGCTTGGCGAAGGCGGATTGCGCCGCGCCAACCCGCTGGTGCTCGGCTGTTGGGCGCTGTTTTGGTCCATTGTGGTGGGGTGGACGAGCGCGCGGCGCGGACTGCTGGGCGGCATTTGGCGGCTCGCCGGCGCCGCCCTGGTGATCCTGCTGCTGACAGCGTCGGAGTTTCTTCAAGGAACATGGCTGGACCCGGTCTTTCCGCTCTTCGCGGCGGGCGGTTCACTGCTGCTGGTGACCCAACTGACCTTCGCGCTGGAACGTCGCGCCAGGGACCAAACGCGAGCGCTGCTGCAACGCTTTGTGGCACCGGAGGTGGTGGAGGAATTGCTCGAGGACCCTGACCAGAAACTCGGCCTGGGCGGGCGTCGCGAACGGGTGGTGGTCCTTTTCGCCGATGTGCGGGGCTTCACTCGGTTCGCCGAGCAGAATTCGCCCGAGGAGGTTGTCAAGGCGGTCAATGCCTACCTGCACGTCATGACCGACGCCCTTCACCACTACGGCGGCCTGCTCGACAAATACACCGGCGACGGCCTCATGGCCCTGTTCCGCTTCGCGCAGGATGAGACCGAACCGGTGGCGCGGGCTGTGTCCGCGGCGTTGGCGATGCGCGATGCGGTGCTGGCTCTCTCGGTGGACCGGGCTGCGGGCGGGGCCCGCTCGCTGCAAGTGGGCATCGCTCTGCACGTCGGCGAAGCGGTCGTGGGCCTGGTCGGGAACCCGGTGCGACAGATCAACTACACCGCCCTGGGCCACGCCGTGGTCATCGCCGCCCGTCTCCAGGGCCTGGCCCTGGGCGGCGAAGTCGTGGTTAGCCAGGACGTCAAGGCAGCCGTGGAAACACGGTTCGAACTCGAAGCCCGCGAGCCGGTGCAGGTCAAAGGCCTCTCCCAGCCCGTCCTTTGCTATGCCGTCAAACGCGACCTCCAGATGCACGATGAGAGATAGCAGAGGGTGCAAACGCCATCTTTGACGGACACCAACTCGAGACGCAGGCAGTTCAGTGTCGGAAACAAGATGTGGATCCCCGCATCGACCTTGACGCGCGCCGCTGAGAGCGGTCACTCTTGTCACCGACAAATGTCACCCGTCCCCCATTCTGTTGGCGATCACAAGACGCTCCCCCTGCCCGCTCTCGTCAAAACCTTATGAAGCCACTCACGCGTCACCCCCTGCAGTCCGGCGTGCCCCGCCGCCGTTTTCTCCAAACCCTCGCCCTCGCCAGCGCGACACCCCTGTTCGTCCCGGCACGCGTCTTGGGCGCCGCAGGTCAGCCGCCTCCGTCCGAAAAGATCACGCTGGGCGTGATCGGCGTCGGCGCCCAGGGCCACGTCGACATGCGGGTGTTCCTCGGCAACAAAGACGTCCGCGTGACCGCCCTGTGCGATGTCAACCAGCGCAATCTCGAGGCCGCCCGCCAGGCGATCGCCGAGACCTACGGTCGCCCCGACGTCAAGGTGTACTCCGATTTCCGCGCGTTGAGTGCGGACCGTTCGATCGACGCGGTCCTCATGGCGCTCCCGGTCCATTGGCACAGCCTCGCGGCGCTCGACGCCATCCTGCAAGGCAAACACATCTATCACGAGAAGCCGATGGGCCTGTCGTTTGCCGAGGCGCGTCGGGTGCGGGAAGCCGTCGAGCGGAAGGGCGTGGTCTTCCAGTTCGGCACCCAGCAGCGATCGGACCGCCTCTTCCGGTGGGCCTGCCAACTTGCCCGGAGCGGGCGGTTGGGCAGGTTGCGCGAAGTCCTGGTTTCGGTTCCCGGCGGCAAACACGGTCCGGTCTTCCCCGAGCAGGCGGTGCCCGACTACATCGACTGGGTCCGCTGGGTCGGCCCGGCCCCGTCCACTCCGTTCCACGAGCAGAAGCTGAGCCGCGACAACCACGAGAACATGCGCGCCTTCTCGCTGGGCATGATCTCGTGCTGGGGGATTCACCATCTCGACATCGCCCAGTGGGGGAACGGGACGGACGACACCGGCCCTGCGACAGTTGAAGGCCAGGGGGATTTCCCGAAGGAAGGGGCGTTCGACGCGATCGAGCGGTGGCGGGTGCGGTTCGAGTTTGCCGGGGCGGCGCCGGTGACTTTTGTGAATGATGGGACGCCGGGCTTTGCCCACGGTGTGCGCTTTGTGGGCGAAAGCGCCTGGGTGCATGTCCGACGCGGCGCTCTCGGTGGCGCCATGAACGACGGGGACGTCCAACCACCGCCGGCCAATCTCGCCGACGGCATCACGGGGGCGTTTCTGAAAGACCCCGCCAATCAGCCCGAAGCCCTCCCAGTGCAATTGCCGATCAGCCAGGATCACGTGCGCAACTTCCTCGATGCGATCCGGCACAAGCAACGCGCCATCTGCGACATCGGGCCCGCCGTTCGAGGCGACACCCTCTGTCAGGTCGCGCTGATTGCGGTGCAACAAGGCCGCAGGCTGGCCTGGGACCCGAAGGGGGAAACGTTCGTCAGCGACCCGGGAGCCAATGCGCTGCTCGAAGCGCGTCCGTTCCGCGATCCGTGGGGATGACCGGGCAGCAATTCTCGTTTTGACAACGCTCAGAGCGCCGGGTCGGGCAACCCGGCCGGCAACCGTTGCATTCTTCGGGGCTGTAGGCCGAGTGCCCTCACCCGGCGAAAACGCGCAAATTCGAGGGCCGAGTGCCCTCAGCCGGCGTCTTCGA
>Ga0116149_1005786_pt1 | contig 11398 bp, 9 predicted proteins | sample AD_UKC057_MetaG_FD_89787 | JGI IMG/M metagenome (GOLD analysis project Ga0116149, IMG submission 89787) | Active sludge microbial communities of municipal wastewater-treating anaerobic digesters from USA - AD_UKC057_MetaG | ecosystem: Engineered > Bioreactor > Anaerobic > Digestate | place: USA...
GCTTTGCAAAGCGGTTTTCCGGTTCCGCTCACCACGCCCCAAAAACTCAGGCGTTGGCCCAAACTTTCCAAAGTGTGCCGTCCTTGCGCGTATTCCTCAAACGCTTTCTTGATAACTCTTGCTTTCATTTGGTCGGGTTCAATCGTTCTTATTTTTGAATTATTTACATAGCCAAACGGTGCAAGTCCGGGCCATTCGCCACGCCTGAGTTTTTGGCGAATCCCGCGCTTTACATTTTCCGACAAATTGTCGGAATAGTATTTTGATTGGCCAAAGGCGACTTGAAGCATAAACAATCCTTGCGGAGTTGGCTCAAACCAAAAGGTGGGAAAGCGCAAAGAAGCAATCCTGCCGATATCTATGAGATAAATTACTTGCCCGCCGTCAACGCTGTTTCTTGCTAATCTGTCGGGGTGCCACGCTAAAATTCCGACCGGCTCTTTGCTGGCGTATATTTTTTGTATCATTTCGTTAAAAATATCTCGGCCCGGCTTCTTTGCGCTTTTGCTTTCAATAAACCGCTCGGCGATATCAATGTCTTCTCTTTTGGCGAAGTCCGCCAACTCCGCTAATTGGGCTTCAATAGACATAACTTGTCTTTCTTCATCTTCCGTTGATTTGCGGGCGTATAAAAAGTATTTGGTTTTCATAGTGTTTTACTCCTTAATGTTAATAAGTCGCCTTTGGCCATTCCGCCTTCAGCGGAAAAAGCGCGGAATTAAAAAACTGGCTTCGTTGTGTCCCGATAAAATCGGGACACGCGGAAAAAATTGGAACGAACCGCCGCCTGCTGGACAGAAAACTGATTTTTGATTTTGTTCGTCCGTTTGATTTTGTGCCGAAATATACGGAAAAATGCGAGCGAAACTGCGCCACAGGCGCGGCGAGCGAGCAAACAAACTGCCCGCAAAACCTGTCTGCCGACAGGCAAGATTCGCAATGTCTAACTTGGTCGGGCTATCCGGAATTGAACCGGAGCTACATGCACCCCATGCACGCGTACTACCATTATACTATAGCCCGAAAAATTCTTATTATTCATCATCGTCTTCTTCTCCTTCCCCTTCAGCATAGATAGCTTGGCTATCCAGGCGATCCCAATCAAAAAGTTCATCTGGCCTAAAAAAACGTGCTAATTCTTTTCTAGCATTCTCTACACTATCTGAGGCATGAACAATATTGGCCTGGACACTCATAGAATAATCACCACGAATAGTTCCAGCATCAGCATGACGACCCAAGGTTTCACCGGTAAGTAGACGTACACTATTAACAGCTTCTAATCCTTCTAGGGCCATAACAATAACGGGCCAGTTTGACATAAATTTAGCAATACGCGGAAAAAACGGCTGGTCAGCTAAATGAGCGTAATGTTCAGCTAAAATAATATCATCTAGCTGAATCATCTTAAGACCGACTATTTTTAAACCCTTTCTTTCAAAACGATGAATAATTTCACCAGCTAGACTACGATTAAGGGCATCTGGTTTAATAATAACTAACGTCCGTTCTTGTCTTTTTTTGGCCATATTGTTGTAGCTAATATTGATATATTTTATTATAAACCAGGTATAAAAAATTGCAAGCTTATTTATTAGCTCGCCATAAACTCTGTCCATCAGTATAGATAACTAATTTACCATTTATGTCGGTACGCCAAATTTGAACGCCCTGTCGTTTAAGACGATCCAGGATAATTTCATTAGGAAGGCCGAGGCTGTTATTAGCACCAACACTAATAACAGCTAAATCAGGCTGCCAATAATTAAGCCACCTAGGTGAAGTTGCAGTCCATGAACCATGATGAGCTATTTTTAAAATATTAATAGGCTCATTTACTGTATAATTAGCCATTAATTCGTCTTCAGCGTCACTTTCCAGATCTCCGGTCCATAAAAAAAATTTCTGACCATATTGCCATTTAATCACTAATGACTGATTATTAATATTATCCTGTTCAGCAATATTAGCTTCCGTTGGCCAAATAATACTGAGTTTACTGCCATCATCTAAATTCACAATAGCTGGTGCATATAAATTGGTTATCTTAATGTTTTGAGTACTAATATTATTTAAAACACTAGCAAACTCTGATGAAATCTGAAATGGTTTAGCTAGAATTACTTGTTCAATCTTATATTTCTTAACCAAGTCACTTAGTCCACCCCAGTGATCAGCATGGTCATGACTAATAATAACAATATCAATTGTCCTGTCCCACCAGGATAATTCTTGGTCCAGTGCGTTTAAAATAGCTTGGTCTGGCCCACAGTCTATTAAAATATGCTTTTTAGTAGCAGTAGTAATTAGAGTAGCATCCCCTTGTCCTATATTTAAAAAAACTATTTTTAGATAATGATTGTCCCTATAATAATATCTGACAGTAAAACAACCTAACAGAATAAAACATAATAAAGTTAAGCTTAAAATTAATTTAGACTTAGGTTTTAACATATATTATAACAATAAAATAACCTATAAGGGTTATTTTATTCCCCCCTCCTTAATAATGATAAAATTATTCCTGATATTGCCGTTCCCCCCACGTAAGCTTATCTACTAACCATACCCCGCCAGATTTAACCATATCAACTTGATAATCTTGATAAAATATTTTAGGTTGATTGACGGTTGAAGCTATAGTCTCTTTGCCTCTAATCTTTACTTCCACTGTAAGAGAGGTAGCCGTCTCACTCTTTAAATTACCATTAGCTACTATGGCTTGCCCCTCAACGCCCATATATAGTTTATTGTTAGACGATGAGGGCATATTCTCTTGAATATACTTATTGGTCCAGTTAATCATTCTGTCAGTCATCTGATTTTTTAAAATGGCCAAATTGCTAAAATTATCTTGATTAGATAAACTAACCCAACGTTCAACAAAGGCTGATGCTTCTTTTTCTAATTGCACTTCAGTTCGAGCCCGATCATCTAATGGTACCTGATTATTACTTGCCACTTTATCTGTTTCTAATATTGCTAAAGGTGTTTCAGTTGGGGTACTAAATTCCTCTACAATAGGTTGTTCGTTTAATTGTGGTGCCTGGACTTCTAATTTTTTGCTTAATAATAAATAAAGCAAAATTATTAAAATAATCACTACTATTCCCAATAGCAACCAATTGCGCATTTTAGAAGAAATTTTCATAAATTAAAAGGTAAATTATTTATTCATTATTTTTTCTTGGTTCTGCTGAGCTTCTTTTTCCATCTTCAATAATTGTTCAGGATTAGAGGTAATGAGTTGATCCTCCAGATAAGAAGCCACGATCTTAATAGCAGCATGTCTATTACCGGCAAAAAATATACCCTCCCCCACCCCGCTTTCTAATAGTAGATATTTTTCACCCTCAGTAAGCATAAAAGTTTTTTGTACTAAATCAATAGCCGCTGGTGATTGTTTTAAAAGAATTTGCATTGCTGAATTAGTTACTATAGCCTTGCCATAGGGTGATAACAAAAAGTCATTAACATCTTGAGTAATAGTCGTAACTCCAAGATAATATTTACGACAACGCTTAACTAAAGCATAAATAAATTTAGCACTATCTTCATATTGCATCAACCACCACGCTTCATCTATAACTAAAATGCGTCGTTTGAGCTCACTACGAACAATATTCCAAATATAATTAACGATCGTATATATAGCCAGTGGTCTTAATTCATCCTCTAAATCACGAACTGAAAAAGCCACCAATTGATTATTCATCTCCACATTAGTTGGACTGTTAAATAAACTAGAAAAAGTGCCCTCGGTATATTTTTTAAGTCTTAAAGCTAGACCTTCACCACCCTCCATTCCTTCTAGAATATACTGAAAGTCTTTCATTGTCGGCGGCTCAATAGTGCTTAAATCACTGTCTGGAGTAATGTCCTTTTTGGCATAAGTCTCTAAGAGAGCCATATCAATAATAGAATCTTCTTCAGTCGTTAAATTACCCAGCATAATTCTTATTAGCCCTTTAACTGTGATGACAGCACTTCGGATTATATCTTCAGTTTTAGTCTCTTGTCCAACTGGCCTAGGCAAATCGAAGGGGTTAATTTTTGCTTCGCTAGCCAAAGAAATATTAATATAAGTTCCGCCCACTGCCTCAGTTAAAGCTTTATACTCATATTCAGGATCAATAACAATGACGTCGGTACCCATCATCAGTGTTCTAAGGACTTCTAACTTTATAGCATAACTCTTACCAGCTCCAGAAGTAGCAAAAACAACATTATTGGCATTAGGTAAACTAAAACGATCAAATAAAATCAAACTATTATTATGTCGATTAATACCATACAAAATGCCATTATCGCTTGTTAATTCGCTAGAAATAAAAGGGAAAGAAGAAGCAACCGGTGAAGAATTCATGTTATAGGCAATATTCAACTCATCACTACACATAGGTAAAGTAGAATTAAAACCTTGCTCTGCTTGATAAAAAACACGCTTAGAATAAACTAACCTAGAGCCAAATAAATCTTCTAGTTGATTAGCCAATTGTTCTAATTTCTCTTCAGTTTCAGCATAAAAGGTAACATAAAGAGCAAATTGAAAAAATTTTTCTATACCTTGAGTTAAATCATCACGCAAAGCCTCAACATCACGCAGAGCCGTTTCTCTAATGGGATCACGTGGATTACCCTTTTCAATGTCAGCACTAATTTGAGCTTCCAAAACACCGACCTTATTTTTTAATTGTTTCAAAACAATTGATGACTTAATGGGATAGAAAAACATGGCGATATCAAAAGATTCGTTCAAGTTTAAAATAGGAGCAAACCAGCCCACATTAATGTAACGAGGATAAGTTACCACAAACATGGTGCTTACATATTGCCCATTTAATAATAAATATTTAGGCTTAACCTCCAAACTAGCTGGAGCAATTAAATCACGGATATTCACTACGCCATAGCGGTAAGCCTTTTCTTGAGCGATTAACTCCTCGGCTAAAGCAGCCTGCTCAGATAAAAACTGCAAATTTTGATTACCCAGTGATGGCCTATCATGGGTATCAGGTGATAATTTTTTTTTGGAATTAAGATTAAACATGGCTAAAAACTATTATTAATATTAAGTTTATCTATATTATCTAATGGCTGATTAGCTGCCGTCTTTTGATTATATGAATTATAAAATAACTCAATGAGCCCCTGCGTATCTAACCGCACAACATTTAATCCCATAGAAAGCAAACCGCTAGCAACATTATCTACCCGACTATCCAGCTGCTTTTTTAGCAACATAAATCGCTCTTCTTTAAGATGAATTACGTCAATTGGTCTAAAGGCTTCAAGTAATGACTGCCAAAAATTTTTACGTTTATCAGATATAGGGCTATAGGGAACAACTACATAAAAATGTTTGCTCATAATCTTACCTAGGCTCACTAGCTGACTGACATAGTCAATATATTGCAAAGTTTGATTTTTTAATAGTTCATTAGTCTGTTCATTAGCGCGTTTACGCATCATCTCTAAATAACCATTGATATTTAATTCGCGCGATTGAACAACAATCTGTAAAAGAAATTCTATATTATTCAAAAAAGAAATATAACCATTAATAATAGCCTCCTGCTCCTCTTCACTTTTGAGCGCGAAGTTAACACTAGACACCATTAATACGGCCCGCAAAGTTCCATCTTTCATGACTAATGTGTCCTGTTTAATATCAGCTATTTTTAAATATTGCTGAGTAGATGTTAGTGTATTAGATCGCTTACTATTCATAACTCAATTTTATTATTAGCTAATTCCTCTGGCTCCTGAGCTTCACCCCTATAAGCTCCAAAAGTATCAACAATTAATGACAACTCAGCCAATCTGGAAGAAGAAAAGCGAACTTTAGCTGCTGGCGGCTGTGTTTTGATAATATTTTTATAATCAAATTCAATTATATTTTCAACTTTGCCAAAATTTTTATTCCATACTCTAAGTTTAGGGGAAAAAAGACTTTGAATAAGGTTTAAAAGAAAAAAATGAAAAGGTCGGCCATTTATTTTCATAAAAGCCAGGGCCATAAAAGCTCCGGCCGTTATTAAAGCGGAGACTAAGAATAAAGAAAAATCAAAAATTTTATATTCCACAAACATAAAACCAGCAGCGACCAAAAGAATAATAAATTGCCTAGTAGTAACCGGACCTAAAATTTTATCTTCCTCATCAATAAATTGTGGCACTGTAAATTGCTGCATATATTTCTAAAAACGAAGCTGTTTATTTAACTCTAGTATAGCCTTAAATTCATCTAAAGTTAAGATATCTTCTCCTAACTCTGGAGCTCCTTTGGTTAATATTTCTTCAGCTGATACTCCCTTTTCAATACTTAGTTGGCCAATTTTTAAATAAAGTAAATTAAGTGGGCTATGACGCCAAGCATTAATACCCTGTAAACGCTTACTATAACCATACTCTGTTAAAAGGTCAATTTTCTCTTTAATTTTTTTAGTTCTCTCTGCGGCCGTTGGACCTAAATAACGAAATTTTTTCAAACTAATAGTGGCCAATTCATCAATTGGGGTCAGGGTCTTAGGAATAAACTTAACATCATCCATACGAATTTTACCCGTCTTGGCATCAGTTACTCTTTGGTCTAGAGGAACAACTACTGCCGCTGGTTGATTTACTGCCGCCTCTTTAACAGTTGGCTGTTTTACTATCTCCTGTTCTGCCTCCGTGGTTGAGGTTAAAAGTTTAGTTTCTGGTTTAGTTCCTGCCGTAAGTTCATATTCAGTCTTAAGGTCATAACGTGGTTGTTTGTCTATTTGACGCAAATTAGCTAATAATTCCGACTCAAAATCTTCAACAATGGACTGTTTAATAAGTTTATCTATCGGTTTAGCTGGCGGTTGAATATTTACTTGCTGTCTAGCTTCAAACTCCAAATTTTGTTTAATATTGTTTAGCTCAGCCACTAAAGAAAGAGCTTTATCAGCAGATAGCCCCAACCCCCCTTCGGCAACCGTCTTAGTAGCAATATCAACAAAAGCTTGTTGATTGCGAACCCCCAGAAGGTAGGTTTTAGCTATTTGGCGCAAACGATTTAACTCAGCTGATTTTTTAACTATTTTTTGATGGCTAACAAATTCATTTAATTTTACCTCTAGAGTTTCCGAAAAATTTATATTATGTGGCTCAGTGGAAGCTGAAGGCGAGATATCACGATTATGTTGTACTAATTGGTCAATATTAATTGGTTCATATAACGGCTTAGATAAATAATCTTGCACTAAGCTAAAGACATTGGCTTGCAAGTCAGCTACTAATTTTTGAGCTTGTTCTTTATTCATTCCTTCATTTTCAGCTAAATAAAAAGATAGGCGATCAAGAGGAATATCTCGCACCATTACTTTCATAACTATATTAAATAAAGAAACTCGATATTGTTGTTCAAGCTGATGGATATTGGCCTTAACCGAAGCATTATCTAATTTGGCTCTGATTTCGGCCGGAATTTGTTGGTATTTTTGTAGATAGTCAAACATAAATTTTAACTGCCTTTCAATTTAGCAATTTCTTCCATAATGGCCTGACCTTCTATGGTGTCGGTACCATAACGCTTAAGTAATAATTGCAATTGATTAATTTTATTTTCTCTGTCAGAATCACTGCTTAATTGAGGTGATTCTATGTCTGACTTTGATGAAGATACCTCTGGTGATCCCTCCTCCTTGGGCTTACTGGCTTGCGATGATGGTTCTACAACCGGTAAAGGTATAATGGCCCAGCCACTACCATCATCACTAGGCATGCTATCTGGAAAAAATTTAATATTACGATAAGTATTGAGCACAATACTTAATTTTTTTTTCTCTTCAACTGTCAAATGAGTAGTGTTGGGAGATAAACTAAGAAATTCAGAAATACTTAATGAATCAAAATTAGCAGCTCCTTTCTCGGCCGTAAAACAATGTAACCAATTACCAATAGTACCTGGTAGTTTATCATCATTCATTGTGATTTTTTCTTTAGTAACAATTTCTTGATTTTTCAGCATAGCATTCTCAATCCGCCTTTTAGCGCCATCTAGATCTTCGCTTAACCAAGCAAAAATTTTTTGATTAAGGGCTTTAATTAAAATTGGGTCAGCATTAATTTCATTTAATAGTTGTTTGGCAAAAATATTTTCAATAATTTCATAGTCTTCAGGTGATGGTTGAGAGCTTAAAAAAGCTATTTTGTTTATGATTGGCAGGAAAAAATTATCTCTCATTTTAGTGGCCAATTCACTAGCCTTGGCCCGGTCTAAATCTAAATTATCTACCAAATATTGATCCAACTCATCCATAGATACCCGATTAATAGCTACCAATAAAACCACTATATCTAAATTGACTTTGTATTCTGCAGCTAAATCAGTTAGTATTTTATAATTACTCGGTCGATTAAACTCTGCCACTACAATAGGAGGCATAGTTAAAAATTCCACTAAATATGCTTCCAATGTTTCTTGATCATAAATATTTTTCATAGCTCTTGTGATTTATTTTTTACTTTCAGAAGAACCTTCTGATGGTGAAACTTTTTTAAGACTATTACTGGCCTCTTTTAATAAAGGATCTAAACGACCAGCAGGATCACCACCCTGCCTTTGATAAGTCTGCACACCATTTTTTATAGAAAGCAGAAGTACTTTATCTTTCTCGTTATTCGCATCCAGCCGCTGAATAGCATTAATCAAATTTTTAATGGCTTGTTGAGAACTGCGCTGCCCATTGCTTAACAGAGCATAGAATTCGCGCTGGGCATTCTTGATAGCATTGCCAATGCCAGCAGAAAAGAGTTGGGGATCAAGGAGCTTAGCTAAATCCCCGGGATTTTGCATGCTACTTATAGCGGCAATATTATCTTTCGCTTCTTGTTTCTCTTTAACACCTTTCTGAAGAGCCTCGCTCGTAGTAGACATCGGTTTATAATCAGCAACACTTTTAGCTAAATTAGAAACGAAACTGCCACCAGAAAAATTGGCCATCAGTCTTTCCATAGAATCACCAACTGGCACATCTTTAATATCTTGAATAATTGTTTGCCGTTTTTCTTGATAATCCTTTTCTACTTGTTTACTTTCAGTTTCCTTAATTTTTTGTGACTCTTCTACCTTTTTATCATAATCAGCGTTAGCTTGTTTAATATTTAAATCAGCTTTTAATAATAACTGCTCCAACTTGGTTTTATCAATTAGGCCATCAGCAAATTGTTTCTGTGCCTCATCTTTGTTGCGTGTATTATCATCGATGATTTTATTTCTCTCATTGGCTGCGTCCTCTACTCTTTGGGCATGTGCCGTCTCTATTTCCTTGGTCTTTTCCGATTTTTCTTGTTCAATTTCTTTAAATTTTTGATCTATCTCGGGGTGGCTAATCCTTTTCTTCTCTAAAATCATGGTTTGCCTAGCTTCTTCTTTAGCTTTTTGAAAATCTTCTTCTATTTTATTCTTTTGTTTATTATACTCATCCTTAGTAATCTTCCCCTCGTCTTTGGCCCGAGCTAAATTCGTTAAATCCTCAGAACGTTTGTCGGCAGCTCCCTGGACTGCATTATGATAGTCTTTGTTAACTTTTTCATGAGCCATAATTCGACTATTCTCCGTGGCCCTCTCTAGTTTGCGGGCCGGTCCTTTGGCAAATGGAGTTTTAGCAAAACCTTTCATACCGGCTCCACCAATCATAGCAGCGGCCAAAAAAGGATTACCAGTAAGTAGCCCGAGAGTAGCACCGCCAGCTACAGTACCAATACTTTTAGCTGTTCCTACTACTCCTTGGACTAATTTATCGTCCGTTACCTCCTTGAGGGCGCCCATACTTTTTTCTCCCATACCCATTTTTTTAAGAGTCTTAAGTCTCTTATCCACTTTCTCTTTATGACGACTTTCGGTTAAATCTTCGCCCCAGGTTTTAGCAAAAGTACCAACCTTATTAAGAGTCTTACCTATACCATGAGTAGAATTTTGAGTTAAGGTAGTTGTCAGCCCGCCAGCACCTTTTAGGGCATTACGGCCTGCCCATTTAGCAGTGTTTGTCGCTGCCTTGGTCGTTTCTTTCTTAGCAAAATTAACTGCCCCCTTACCCGTCTTTTGTAGGGCCCCCATACCAGCTCCAACCACGTTACCAACCATAGAGCTAGCTTCCTTGGTTAAGGTCATGCCCGCAATAAGTATGCCTATAGATACTAAAAATTTAATAATAGCTTGAGCGGTGGTAGACTTAGTAACACCAGCATTAAGATCACCAAAATAATCACCTTCAGTGGGTGCTTCCACTTCGGCCGTTAAACCAGTTAGCTTAATCTCTTCTTTATTATTGGTACTAGTAGTTGTAGTTGGACTAGAAGCAGTAAAAAATGATAACCAAATAAAAAAAGCTAGAAGTGGCCCGGTTATTACTAATCCACTAAAGCGATTCCACCATTCTTTACCAAGGCTACCCATTTTCCCTGATTGAGGAAAAGAGGATAATAAATAAGGAAATGGTGACAAAACAATAAACAACCATAACATTACTGCTCGTTGAATTAGCATAATAGTCATAGTCACAATAACTACCAGAGCAACAATTAAATAAATTAGTGCCATAAGGTAACTAACAAAAATCCCCACACCCTTTATTTGTGTAATGTCAGTTTGGTTGGTAACTACATCAAATAAAGAAGTTAATCCTAACATTTCAGTTAAATTACCAACACCTACATCCTTAAAGCCGTTTACAAAAGTAAGCATAATAATCTGGGCAAAATCCAGAATTAAACCACAAATAGTTTTAGAAAAATTAACCAAAACAGCACCAAGGACAAAATTCTTAAGGCTATTTTTGGCTTGATAATTCGGTAATCTTAAAACTGTCCCGAAGGCAATAAGAAGTAAACCCAAGACAAAAAACATATTACAAACATCCCGCACTACCTTCCAGCCTTCTTTAACTACTGTCTCATTAATAAAATTATTATACTGCGCTACATATACTAAACAATGAAGCACTAAAGCCAAGACTTTCCCAACAAAAGCAACCAGTACACTAACAATGGCGGTTAAAATTTGCACTACGCCCTTGGTTATTGCATCAAAAACATCAGCAGAAGCTATAAAGGGAATTAAAATAATGAGCAAACATAAAACAATGATTAAGCATTTTTGAGTTTTGCTTAATCTGCACCATCTTTCCATGAAATATCCACTTATTTTAGACCACCACACAGCCATATATTATTAAAAACTTATACCCAATAAATCCCATAATGCACCAAAAATTCTAGTGGGGTGAACTAAAGCATCAACCATCACATTAATAATAGCTAGAATACCTAAAATGATGCAAAATACTAGAAAATCTAAGCCTATAATACCCATCATCTCTAGCATCCCCATAGAGCTTTTAAGTTTACCAGGTGTTTTGGTTTCTTCACC
>Ga0116149_1005787_pt1 | contig 11396 bp, 9 predicted proteins | sample AD_UKC057_MetaG_FD_89787 | JGI IMG/M metagenome (GOLD analysis project Ga0116149, IMG submission 89787) | Active sludge microbial communities of municipal wastewater-treating anaerobic digesters from USA - AD_UKC057_MetaG | ecosystem: Engineered > Bioreactor > Anaerobic > Digestate | place: USA...
AATAGCAAAAGAAGTATTTTGTTATTTAACTTTTTCAGCTTATATTTGTTTATTCTTTGTTAGGAATTATTCTTAGGTGATGAAAATGGAAAACTATAGAACCAGGCTCAGGGAGAGCGGACTGAGGGTCACACCCCAGAGACTCACTGTTTATGAGGCAGTAGACGTTCTACGTAACCATCCTACCGCCGAGGAGGTCAGCCACTATATCAGTAAAAAACACCCTGAGATAGCGCTGGGAACCATCTATAAAACCCTGGAGACACTGGCTGAAAAGAATCTGCTGAAAAGAGTAAAAACTGACAGCGGCCTTCTCAGGTATGATGCGGCTGACGAAAGTCATCACCATATCTACTGCACCAACTCTGACCGCATAGATGATTACTATGACACCGAACTGACGAAAATGCTCCATGACTATTTTGAAACCAATCGTATTCCCGATTTCAGAATCGAGGATATCAAGCTGCAGATCGTCGGAAATTACACTGATAACAGGAAGAATACCAGGAAGAAGAGATGATAAGGCTCCTATCATATCAACCCTGGCATTTATCAGGCCCGGGTATTTTTCCCGGAACAACAAAAACTCTAAGAGAGACTATGACCAGATTTCATGAAAAAGAAAAAGAAGAAACCTGCAACATCATCCTTCAGACCCCGGATGATCAGAACGAATTTCTGAAACTTCACGCAAGAAACCTGCAACATCATCCTTCAGACCCTGACGGTGAGGTTTGACCATGAAGAGAACCCCGTTGCAATGAAGGAGGAGTATGATTTGATGACTGAGAGAAGAAACCAAAAAGAAAATAATTATTAAACAACTAAATTACAATTAATTATGGAAGAAAAAGTTTATTCGATGCCACGTATTGGCGACAAGGCTCCTGAGTTCAGGGCAGTAACCACACAGGGTGAGATCAATTTCCCCAATGACTATAAGGGAAGCTGGGTAATCCTTTTCAGCCACCCGGCAGACTTCACACCGGTATGTACATCTGAGTTCATGACCTTTGCCACAATGGCAGAAAAATTCGAAAAGGCAAATACGAAGCTCGTCGGCCTTTCCGTAGACGGCCTTTACAGTCATATAGCATGGCTGCGCACCATCAAGGAAAAGATTGAGTACAAGGGGATGAAGGATGTGGAGGTCAAATTCCCCCTCATCGAGGATATAACTATGGAAGTCGCCCGGAAATATGGCATGATGATGCCCGGAGAGAGTGACACCAAAGCCGTAAGGGCAGTCTTCTTTATTGATCCCAAGGGAATTATCCGCACCATCCTTTACTACCCGTTGAGCCTCGGCCGTAATTTCGAGGAGATATACAGGGTAGTCATCGGCCTGCAGACTGCGGACAAATTCTCAGTGGCTCTTCCTGCCGACTGGCAGCCGGGTGACGATGTCATCGTTCCCACAGCCGGATCATGTGGGGTTGCCAAAGAGCGCATGGAGAACAAGGATGAGATGAAGTGCTACGACTGGTTCTTCTGCACCAAAAAACTTGACAAGCAGAAGATCCTTGACACCATATTGAAGAAATAATTATGTTATGACCAGGTAACGGCAGGTCTCAGACCTGCCGTTACATTCTGGTCAACAGAGGTTTCTGCACGGGAGGTGGTGCGGGAGTCGCAGACAAAGGAAGGGTGGGGTTCACCTGCTATTGCCTGAATAAAAATCATTCCCCTTGTCATCCGTCAGGATGAAAGCCGGCATATTTTTGACTACAATTTTGCGGACAGCCTCCATGCCAAGCTCCGCGAAGTCGACCACCTTAACAGAGACAATGTTTTCAGCAGCCAGTATGGCAGCCGGGCCTCCGACAGAACCGAGGTAAAAGCCGCCATGCTTTTTGCATGAATCAGTCACCTGCTTCGACCGGTTGCCCTTGGCAAGCATGATCATTGAACCGCCAAGACTCTGGAAGAGGTCCACGTAAGGATCCATCCGGTCGGCTGTCGTGGGTCCGAACGAGCCTGATGCCATCCCTTCCGGTGTCTTTGCCGGACCTGCATAGTATATCGGGTGATTTTTGAAGTAGCCGGGCATCGGCTTGCCCTCATCGAGCATCCGTTTGATGCGTGCATGGGCTATATCGCGGGCCACTATCAGGGTGCCGGTGAGACTCAGGCGCGTCTTTACCGGGTATTTGCTCAACTCAGCCAGTATCTCCCTCATTGGGCGCTCAAGATTGATCTCCACCGGTTTGTCAAGCTCCGGAGCCTTCTCAGGAAGGAACTTCCCGGGCTCTCTCTCGAGCTGCTCTATGAAAATGCCTTCAGCAGTGATCTTCCCTTTGATATTGCGATCAGCGCTGCAACTGACACCAATGCCAACCGGACATGAAGCGGCATGGCGGGGCAGGCGGATGACCCTGACATCACGCACAAAATACTTTCCGCCAAACTGGGCGCCCACACCATATTCCTGACAGATCTTTACAATCTTTTCCTCCCACTCCGGGTCACGAAATGCGCGGCCTGAAGAATTACCCGAGATGGGAAGGTTATCAAGATAACCGGTGGAGGCCAGCTTCACGGTCTTGAGAGTCATCTCGGCCGAGGTGCCGCCAATGACAAGGGCAAGATAATATGGCGGACAGGCCGCCGTGCCAAGATCCTCAATCTTCTCCCGGATGAACCTGCTGAGTGAAGCTTCGTTCAGAAGCGAATTCGACTCCTGGTACAATAAAGTCTTGTTGGCAGAACCGCCGCCTTTGGCGATGAAGAGGAAACGATAATCACCTCCCTGACACGAGGCGATGTCAATCTGTGCCGGCAGATTGCTGCCGCTGTTCTTCTCGGCGAACATCGAAGAGGGAACTATCTGTGAATAGCGCAGGTTTTTTTCATTGTAGGTCTCCCATATTCCACGGCTGAGATGAAGTGCATCATCTATTCCGGTATAGACATCCTCACCCTTCCAGGCCATTACAATGGCTGTGCCTGTGTCCTGGCACCACGGAAGCTTCCCTTCCGCCGAAACGACAGAATTTCTAAGCATCATCCATGCCACAAAGCGGTCATTGTCGGTGGCCTCCGGATCACGGAGAATCATCGAGAGCTTCTCAAGGTGCGACGTATGAAGATAGAAATTGATATCGATAAAAGCCTGCCGTGCCAGTATCCTGAGAGCTTCAGCCTGAACGTGAAGAATCTTCCTGCCGCAACATTCGGTCATCCTGACATGATCAGCAGATATGCGGCGGTACTTTGTCACATCCCTGCCGTGCTGAAATAGCTTCTCATAGTTGAAATCTCCCATGGTTCCGTTGTATTAAGGACTTTGCCATTTCAAAGATAGGAAGGCATAAGGCAGCAATCAAGAGGCAGTAATGGAATATGTTATTTATAATGTGTCTAAATAAGCAGACTCAGTAAAAATTATGCCTAAAGCCGAAAACGTTTGAAATAACCGAACCAACGCAAATGCCCGAAAAATCAGCGGTTAGAAGCTCGCAGAGGCTATTGCGGAACCAGATTTTCAACTAATTTTGAATGAGTTAACGGAACAGGGTAATAAAGTAACAGCAAAACTATTATGAATGTGATCTACAGACGCAAGCCGCGGTTGTCAGGCTGGCAGATTTGGAACATGAGCTTCGGATTCCTCGGCATCCAGTTTGGTTTCGCCCTTCAGAACGGCAACGTGAGTCGTATTTTTCAGACTCTGGGTGCGGAGATTGATAATATCCCGATACTCTGGATAGCAGCTCCCGTAACCGGACTGCTTGTACAGCCCATCGTGGGGCACATGAGTGACCGTACCTGGAACCGTCTCGGGCGCCGTCGTCCCTACTTCCTTACCGGTGCCATTTTTGCCTCTCTCGCACTTGCCATCATCACCAACTCACCCACCTGGATTTTCGCCACTGTGATGCTGTGGATCCTGGATGCTTCCATTAATATTTCCATGGAGCCGTTCCGGGCATTTGTGGGTGACATGCTTTCATCGGAACAGCGAACAACAGGATTTGCAATGCAGAGCTTCTTCATCGGCGTTGGAGCCGTTATAGGCAGCTTCCTTCCCTGGATACTTGCCAACTGGTTCAACGTACCTGAGGTTCCCGCCGAGGGCAAGCTGATACCCTTCAACCTGAAACTCTCATTCTATATCGGCTCTGCGGTGTTGATCCTGGCAGTACTCTGGACCATTATCCGGACAAAGGAGTACTCGCCTGCCGAGCTTGAGGAATTTGAAAAAGGAGAAAGAATAGCCAGAGGCGAACCTCCTGAAGAGAAAACCGTGTCAGAGCAGGCAGAAACGGTCAGGAATATCAATTTTTACCGTCCCGGCATCATCTGGCTGCTGGCAGGCCTGGCGCTTACCTTCATCCTCACACAGGTTAATCTCGAGAAGGAGCTTTACGTCGTTACCGGTGGTATCTCTCTCTTCGGATTGCTCCAGATAATTGCAGGATTCCTGAAGAATGGCGGCAAAGGCAACAACGGGCTGAACAGCATTCTTACCGACCTCAAGAATATGCCCACTACCATGGGACAGCTTGCCGTGGTGCAGTTCTTTACATGGTTTGCCCTCTTCTCCCTGTGGATATATACAACATCGGCTGTCACCTCAAAAATCTACGGCACCAGTGACACCATCTCCCTTGCCTATAACGAAGGCGCCAACTGGGTGGGAGTGCTTTTCGGGATTTACAACGGATTTGCGGCACTGGTTGCCTTCCTGCTACCGGTACTGGCAAAACATACATCACGCAAGATAACTCATGCCATCTGCCTCCTGGTGGGTGGAGTGAGCCTGATGTCAATCAGTCTGTTCAACTCACCCGAAATGCTGATTCTCCCGATGCTTGGCATCGGACTGGCATGGGCAAGCATCCTCTCAATGCCCTATGCCATACTGACGGGGTCACTGCCTCACAACAAGATGGGTGTCTATATGGGCATCTTCAACTTCTTCATCGTTATCCCGCAGATAATTGCAGCCAGCATCCTCGGAAGCATGGTCAAGCACCTTTTCTCAGGCAATACGATGCTGGCGCTGGTGACCGGAGGGATCTCAATGATAATTGCAGCTCTGGCGGTCAATTTCGTCAAAGACGTTGATGACAGGAGGTGATGATGGATCTGAAAGGGTGCATTTTTGATCTCGACGGAGTTATCGTTGACACCGCCAAGTATCACTATATGGCCTGGAGGCGCCTGGCAAAGGAGCTCGGTTTTGTATTCACGCTTGAAGATAATGAGGCTCTCAAGGGAGTAAGCCGGATGGCTTCACTGGAGATACTTCTCAGCAAGGGAAACATTCATGCCACCAGACAGGAAAAGGAGGAGCTGGCAGCAAGGAAGAACGGCTGGTATGTTGAGTTCATCTCCGGAATGAAACCTGATGAGATCCTTCCGGGCAGCGTGAAGCTCCTCAGGAGTCTCAGGAAGGAGGGCATCCTGACCGCTATTGGTTCTGCAAGCAAAAACGCCGGGACAATCATTGACAAAATAAACCTCCGTGACATGTTTGATGTGATCATTGACGGCAACAAGATATCAAAGGCCAAACCTGACCCGGAGATATTCCTCAGGGCTGTACAGGAAATGAAGCTGTCGCCACCGCACTGCATTGTTTTCGAAGATGCGCAGGCAGGAATAGAGGCGGCAATCGCCGGCGGAATGAAGTGTGTGGGAGTAGGCAGCCCCGAACTGCTTGGCAGGGCTGATCTCGTCATTCCCGGTCTGAATAAAATTACTTTGGAACAATTGAGAGCTTTATAATTCACAATGACTGATTCACGTTTTCAGCCCGATGAGTGGAAAATCATAGAGACACGGTTTGACGCCGTGAGAGGCCGCGATTCCGAGAGCATTTTTGCTCTGGGTAACGGAATGATGGGACAGAGGGCTAACTTTGAAGAGACTTATACCGGTGATTCACTCCGGGGCAACTACGTAGCCGGTGTATATTACCCTACAAGACCGTTGTCGGATGGTGGAAAGTCGGTTACCCGGAATACTTTGCCAAGGTGCCCAACGCGCCTTCATGGACAAACATTATAGTACGCATAGACGGTGAGGAGCTTGACCTTGCAAAATGCAAAGTGAAGAGCTTCCGCAGGGAGCTTGACATGAAGGAAGGGGTGCTGACGCGAATCTTTACCGCAGTTATGCCCTCGGGCAGGGAGGCTGAGGTAACCGCCAGGCGGTTCCTCTCGATGGATGAGCCCGAACTGGCCGCAATCAGGTACAGTGTGCGGATCAAAGGGAATGGCGCAAAGGTTGAGCTTATTCCCTGGCTGAACGCCGACGTATATAATGAGGATGCCAATTATGATGAGAAGTTCTGGGAGAACGAATCATCTTCCCATGATGGCAGACGCTCAGTAGTTGTTGCGCAGACGCGAAAAACAGCTTTCGTGGTTGCCACCGCGATGGAAAACAGCTTCACCCTGAACGGAAAGCCGCTAAAGGGCGAACCTGTCATTACAACAACTGACAAAACCGCTCACTGCGCATTCATATCTGCCTGTTCTGACGGAGACATCTTTACAGTGACCACATATGCCGCGGTACTCTCCTCTTTCAATCATCCCGTGGAGGGGATCGCTGAGAAGGCAATGGTTTCGGCCGGCAAGGCCGCCGCAAAGGGATTTGAAGCATTGCTTGATGCACATCGTAATGCATGGGCCCAAAAGTGGGAACATGGTGATATCGTCATCCGTGGTGATATAGCAGCACAGCAGGGAATACGGTTCAATATATTCCAGCTGAACCAGACATATACCGGTGAGGACCCCAGGCTGAACATCGGGCCCAAGGGATTCACCGGAGAGAAGTACGGAGGAAGTACCTATTGGGACACCGAGGCTTACGTCCTGCCCTTCTACCTGAGCACGGCAGACACACATGTAGCACGCAACCTGCTGCTTTACAGGTATAAACACCTGGGCAAGGCCATTGAGAATGCGAAGAAACTGGGATTCACGGGCGGGGCAGCACTATACCCGATGGTCACGATGAACGGCGAGGAGTGCCACAATGAATGGGAGATAACCTTTGAGGAGATACACCGTAACGGCGCCATCGCCTATGCTATCTTCAACTATGTGAGGCACACGGGAGACCAGGATTATCTTTCGGAATATGGCCTTGAGGTGCTTATAGCCATTTCGCGCTTCTGGGCGCAGAGAACCAACTGGTCACAGGAAAAAAACAGGTATGTCATACTTGGTGTTACCGGCCCGAATGAGTACGAGAACAATGTCAGCAACAACTGGTACACAAATATCCTGGCATGCTGGACATTGAAATACACCTCTGACATGCTCGACTGGCTCAGGTCATCAAGCAGGGTGAAATATAACGCCATTGTTGCCCGGACCCATCTCGATACAGAGGCAGAACCTTATCACTGGAAGGAGATAATTGAAAATATGTACCTGCCTGTGCATCATGATCTTGGGATTTTTTTGCAGCAGGACGGATTCATGGACAAGGTGCAGCAGACGGTTAAAGACCTTGACCCGGCGGAGAGGCCTCTGAATCAGCACTGGTCATGGGACCGCATTCTCCGGTCGGTCTTTATCAAACAGGCCGATGTGCTCCAGGGTATCTATTTCTTCGAGGATGATTACGACGAGGATACCATCAGGCGCAATTTCGACTTCTATGAGCCGCGTTGCGTGCATGAATCATCACTCTCGGCAAGCATCCACTCAGTGATTGCTGCCAGGCTGCATGACACGGAGAGGGCCTATTCACTGTACCTCCGCACCGCAAGGCTTGACCTTGACGATTACAACTGCGAGGTGAGGGAGGGACTCCACATAACCAGCATGGCCGGAACATGGCTCGCCATAGTGGAGGGGTTCGGCGGGATGCGGATACGCAATGAGCGTGTCTGCCTTAATCCGGTTATTCCGGCTGCATGGGAATCATACTCATTTATAATCAGATACAGAAACAATCCATTCCGGGTTGAGGTCAACAGAACAAAGGTGATAGTGGTGAACCTCTCACAGGCTGATATACCACTTGCTGTTTACGGAGAGCAGGTCACGCTGAAATCAGGTGAAGAAAGGAGATTTGAAAAATGATAAAAAAGGTATTCCAGACGCTTGTTTTATTCATGATCCCGGCACTGCTGCCGGTGAAGGGACAGGTTATTGAACGCATTGACCCGCCCTCCTGGTTCACAGGGATGAAGAATGGTGCTCTTCAGCTGATGGTCTATGGCAGGGAGATCGGATCATACGACGTGAAAACTGATTATCCGGGGGTAGAGATCATGACTACCGTACGGACTGATAACCCGAACTATCTCTTTGTCAACCTGAATATTTCAGATGAGGCTGTTCCGGGAACCGTGAACCTGATATTCACCCGCGGCAGACAGAAGCTTGCACACAGCTATCCCCTCCTGGCCAGGCCGGCCGGACCGGCAAGGGGAATCAACTCCTCAGACGTGATCTACCTGCTGATGCCTGACCGTTTCGCCAACGGAGACCCCTCCAATGACAACGTTGCGGGTATGACAGAACAGCCTGACCGCAGCAACCCCACAGGCAGGCACGGAGGAGACCTGAAGGGAATAGAGGATAACCTCGATTACCTGTATAAGCTGGGTGTTACAGGAATATGGCTGAATCCGTTCCTTGAGAATAACCAGCAGCACTCCTCATACCACGGCTATTCGACTACTGATTTCTATAAATCAGATCCGCGCTACGGATCAAACGATGATTTCAAAAGCCTGGTGACTGAGGCTCACAAGAGAGGAATAAAGGTTATCATGGATATGATATTCAATCATATAGGATCATTCCACTGGTGGATGAATGATCTCCCCTCAAAGGACTGGATCCATCAGTTTGACGAGTTTACCCGCACCAATTACAGGGCTTCCACCTATATGGACCCGTACGCCGCAGAGAGCGACAGGATGCTGATGGAAAAGGGATGGTTCGATGTGACCATGCCTGACCTCAACCAGAGCAATCCACTTGTGGAGACCTATCTTATTCAGACAAGCCTGTGGTGGATCGCCTTCAGTGATCTCGACGGCATCAGAATGGATACGTACAGTTACCCCCAGCCTGACATGATGTCAAGATGGGCAAAGCGGGTCACCGATGAGTTCCCGGGTTTCTTCATTGTAGGCGAAGTGTGGTATGATGAACCAGCCCAGATTTCTTACTGGGCATATAACAAAAAAAACAGCGACGGGTACAGGTCAAACCTGCCATCGGTGACCGATTTCCCCGTCTGCTTTGCAACTCACAGGGCATTCGAAGGCAAGACCAATCCGACCGACGGGCTCTCGAAGCTATACAATACCCTGTCACAGGACTACCTCTACCCCGAACCACTCAGGAATGTCATCTTCCTTGACAACCATGACATGACGAGGTTCTTCACCCAGACCGGCCAAAGCCCCGAAGCATTCAGGCTGGGACTGAGCTTCATCATGACCACAAGGGGAATACCCCAGATATATTACGGAACGGAGATAGTCATGGAGGGCGACAAGAGCCAGGGTGACGGGCGCCTGAGAGATGACTTCCCGGGAGGATGGCCCGGCGATGCAAGAAATGTATTCACAGGCGCCGGTATTACCTCACTGGAGAAGGAAGCCCTTGATTTTACAACACATATCCTGAACTGGAGGAAGAATAAGGAGGTGATACATACCGGCAAACTGAAACATTACATACCTTCAGACGGCGTCTATGTCTATTTCAGATATAACTGCAGCGAAAGCGTAATGGTGATAATCAATGCGAACAGCAAGGAGAGCCGTACCATCAGCGGTGAGAAATATGCTGAGTCACTGGAAGGATTCACGTTCGGCACTGATATCATCTCTGGCCGGAAGATTGACAATCTGCAATCATTTACCATAGCCCCTCAGACAGCAATGATAATTGAACTAAAATAACCTGATCACAATGAAAGAGCACATTTTTAAAATCTTAATTCTGTTCATTGGTGTAGCAACACTGATGGCTGCCTGCCGGCCGAAACCGGCTGCGGTAATTGAGCCTCTGAAAACCACTGTCGTCCATGCCGACTGGACCCGCAACATGGTTCTGTATGAGATTAACACCCGGCAGTTCTCCGAAGAGGGAACCTTTGCCGGAGTGCAGGCGAGACTCCCACAGCTGAAGGAGCTGGGAGTGAACGTTCTGTGGTTCATGCCAATCTATCCCATTGGCGAATTGAACCGGAAGGGTGAACTCGGCAGTTACTATTCAATAAGTGATTACAAAGGAATCAATCCCGAGTTCGGAACAATAGACGACTTTAAAGTGCTTGTTGACACTGCCCATGCCATGGGCTTCCACGTGATTCTCGACTGGGTTGGCAATCACTCGGCATGGGATAATCCTCTTGCCACCGAATTCCCGGAGTGGTATGAAAAAGATTCTTTGGGGAATTTTATCTCGCCGTTTGACTGGACTGATGTGATCCAGTTTGACTACACTGCAGAGCCGTTGTGGGATTACATGCTCAGTGCAATGAGGTACTGGGTTGAAGAGGTTGGCATTGACGGCTACCGCTGTGATTTCCCGGGACTGGTTCCTGAGGAGTTCTGGTTCAGGGCCACTACCGAACTCAACTCAATCAGGCCGGTGCTGATGCTTGCAGAGGATGAGGAGCATTCATACCTGCTGGAGCGTGCCTTTGACATGAACTACGGCTGGGCGCATCATCACCTGATGAATGCTGTGGCGGGAGGCCAGCGCAAACCTGCTGCCCTTGACAGCATTATTCAGTATGAACTGAAGCGTTATGCTCCCGAATCATACAGGCTGCGCTTCATGACCAACCACGACGAGAACTCGTGGAACGGTACTATCAAAGAAAAGATGGGTGAAGCACAGAAGGCATTCGCCTGCTATCTCTTCACCATTCCCGGCGTGCCTCTGCTCTACAACGGCCAGGAGGCTGATCTTGACAAGAGGCTGGAGTTCTTCAGGCGTGACCCGATTGAGTGGAAGGAGACCGAACTTACTCCCTTCTACACGAAGCTGGTTCACCTGCGTACATCACATCCGGCACTGCGTCATGGCACTGAAGGCGGATCATATGATGTGCTGAAGACAAGCAGCAGGAATGTGGTTGCATACAAGAGGGTCAGAGGTGAAAATGAGGTTCTGACTATCCTCAATATCAGCAATAAACCGGTGACTGTGGCACTGAAGGACGGAGCCACAGCAGGAACCTACAGGGACCTTTTCACTGATGGCAGCATGGAGATCACCCGGGGCGGGAAGATGCAGCTCGGGCCATGGGGTTATATGGTACTGGTTAAATAATCATACAGACTTGCCACAGACAAAAAGGGTGTCTCAAAAGGGCACCCTTTTTCAAACCCGGACTTTGGATCCGGGTTTTCTCATGTCTGAAAATATTATCTCTGAAGGCCTCAGGTC
>Ga0116149_1005793_pt1 | contig 11385 bp, 11 predicted proteins | sample AD_UKC057_MetaG_FD_89787 | JGI IMG/M metagenome (GOLD analysis project Ga0116149, IMG submission 89787) | Active sludge microbial communities of municipal wastewater-treating anaerobic digesters from USA - AD_UKC057_MetaG | ecosystem: Engineered > Bioreactor > Anaerobic > Digestate | place: USA...
CATCGAACCGCGCCAGGAAAGCGCGCCTGAACCGTCGGGCGAAAGAGAGACCGTCAGGGACGGGCTGCAGGAGGCCAGCAGGAAGCATGAAAGGCATGCGGAAAGAAGTATGCCTGGGTTGTCGAAATAAGTTTTTTTTGACGATTTGTGCAACTATATCCCCTTGTTTTATGTCATAATATAGTTGATTCAGGCTCCCTGTGAAGCCTGTCCGGGATTTCCCGGAATCATACACAAATTATACCTGAGGAAACACCGATATGAAACTTGACGAACGCAAACCGTGGGCTTTTCTTGACGACTGGCGTGGAAAGGAGTTTTCCGGCGAGTGGCCGACCATCCCCGAGATGTTCCGCATCAGCGCAAAACGCTACGGAGAACGCAACTGCTTCACTTCGTTCGAACCTGACCGGGTTACCCTTACCTACGGCGAAGCCCTCGCTCGCATAGAAACCCTTGCAGCCTGGCTTGCCTCGAAGGGCGTCAGGCGGGGCGACCGCGTCGCCGTTTCCGGCAAGAACTCGCCGGAATGGGCAGTTGCCTATATCGCGACTATGTTCGCCGGCGCAACTGTCGTGCCGATCGACTACGGCCTCCACGATCACGAAATCGAAAATCTGCTGCGAGCGTCCGAACCGAAGATTTTCTTTGTCGACGAAGAAAAATACGATCATTTCGCGTCGATCGCCCAGGGGTGGTCGCTGTACTCGCTCAGCAGAAAATACATGGAGACCTACATTTACGGGCTCAATACTGCCGAGGCGCAAAACATCGAAGGCGCTGCCGAAACCGACCTTGCGGCCATCATGTTCACCTCGGGTACGACCGGAAATCCGAAAGGCGTCATGCTGACCCACCGGAATCTCGTATCGGACTGCTATATCGCCCAGACGAACCTCTCGATCTACCATACGGACGTGTTCTACGCCCTTTTGCCGATACACCACTCATACACCATGCTCGCCGTATTCATCGAAGCGATGTCCGTCGGCGCCGAAATCGTATTCGGAAAGAGCATGGCGGTCTCGAAGATGCTCAAGGAGCTCCGAGAGGGAAAGATAACCATGCTGCTCGGCGTGCCTCTCCTGTTCAACAAGCTTCTGGCCGGCATCATGAAGGGCATCAAGGACAAGGGCCCGATCGTCTACGGCCTGATCAAGACCATGATGGGCATCTCGTACCTGATAAAGAAAACGACGGGCATGAATCCCGGCAAGAAGATGTTCAAGTCCGTGCTCGACAAGGCAAGCCTTTCGACCGTGCGCATCGCCATATCAGGCGGAGGGCCGCTCGCGTCGAGCATTTTCCGCATGTACAACGAGCTCGGCATCGACTTCATCCAGGGCTACGGCTTGACCGAAACTTCTCCGATCGTTGCGCTTAATCCGGTCGAAAACTTCAAGATCGAAAGCGTCGGCCGAACCTTTGCCCCGTATATGGAGATGAAGATTCTCGATCCGGACGAAAAGGGAGTCGGCGAGATCGCGATCAAGGGACCGATGGTCATGCTCGGCTACTACAAGATGCCCGAGGAAACCGCGAAAGTCTTTACCGACGACGGCTGGTTCAAGACCGGAGACCTCGGCTGGATCGACGAAGAAAACTATGTATACCTGTGCGGCCGCGCCAAGAACATGATCGTGACCGAAGGCGGCAAGAACGTGTATCCCGAGGAGATCGAAAACGCGTTCCAGCTGTACTACAACGAAATCGAACAGATAACGGTGCAGGGCTATATCATGGACAAGGAAACGAAGAGCGAGGGTATCGAAGCGCTGGTGTACCCCACCGACGACTTCTACAAACGGCTCAACGTCATGCGCGGGGCTCCAGAAGGCGAGGATGCCATGCGTTCGGCTCTTGATGAGATTATCGACAAGGTGAACAAGACGTTCCAGCCGTACCAGCGCATCTCGAAACTCACTATTCTGGCCGAACCGCTTGAGATGACCACAACCCGCAAGGTAAAGCGAACCTACACAAAGTAGTACTGTCACAAAGTAATTCCGTAGGGGAAACCGTCAGTGCGATCGAACTGACCGATCCTGAGGTGTTTCCCGCCGCGGCCGCCGTGCGAGCGCTTTTTGTACTGTTTCCAGATTAACCTTGCCGTGTGCGTCCACGAGCTGGTCGTTGCCGATATCCAGCTCGAAGGGACGGCGGCCGATATGTTCAAGGTAGTGCGCGTCGCTCGAGGTGATCAGCGGGTAGTCCCGGGTGTCTGCCTCGCTCGGGATGCGCACGACTTCCAGAGCCGCCCAGGGGCCGTCCGGAATAAAGCCAAGCTGGCTTGTAAGCGAAAACGCCGGCCGGTCGACGTGTGCGGGGATTACGATCCCCCCGAGCGTCACGACACGTTCGGCAAGGGCGTCCAGGCCGATGTCCGCGCTCGTGATAAGGTACTTGTCCACTTCTCCCGCAATATTCTCTTCTTCGTCAACATACACTTGGTCGCCCATTTTCTCCGGAATGTTCATAACCGGAGGCATCAGCGCATACAGCTCCGCTCCGAGCGCGAGTGCGGCCTGGAGTTCTGCAAAGAGGCAAAGGATGTGGCATTCTTCCTGCCCCTGCGCTTCAATTCCGTACAGGGCTGCAATGCCCGCTTCTTTTGCCGCCGCCGCAAAGGCCGGGCAGTTGAGCGCACTGTTGTGGTCGGTCAGGGCGGCAAGCTGAACCCCCCGCAGGGCAAGCGTCTGCGCAATCGCGCGCGGCGACATGGAAAGGTCTCCGCAGGGAGACAGGCATGAATGGGTGTGAAAGTCTGCGAGGACAGTCACCGGAACATCCTTATGTTCCGGACAGTTGTGCGTACAGCTTGCCCGACACTTCGTACTGGCTGTCTTTTGTGACGAACAGGGCGATTCCTTCGTTGCGCGCCGCTTCGATCATGTCGTCGGGCACCGGCCGGTTGTTGCACAGGACAATCGCCCGAAGATCCTTGATCGTCGCGACGGCGATCGTGTTTTTGTGCGCCTGTATGGTTATCAGGATTCCTTCATCGACTGCGTTTGCCATAGCGTCGCTCAACAAGTCCGATGTGTAGGCCCCTGCAATGTCTCGGTCTTCGTAGTCGCCCTGCAGGCAGTCTGCTCCAAGAAAGGAGCCCAGTTCGCTTGTCTTCATACTGCTGTTGATCCTTTAAGGTTGAATGTTGCCCGGACAAGGGTTCCCCGTCCTTCGGCAGAATCTATATAAAACTCGTCCGCTACCCGTTTGGTGTTCGGCAGGCCCATACCGGCCCCGAATCCGAGCGAACGCACCCGTTCGTTTGCGGTAGAAAAGCCTTCGGTCATAGCCTTTTCCAGATTCGGAATGCCCGGCCCGGTGTCTTCCGCTTCGATAACGAGTGTGTCTGCTTTCAGAATATAGCGCATGATGCCGCCTGCCGAATGAACGACCTGATTTATCTCAAGTTCGTAGCTCGCAATACCGACCCTGCGGGTGATTGCGGTATCAATGCCGCCCGATTTCAGCAATTTTTTGATTTCGGTCGAAGCCTGTCCTGCGATTTCAAAATTGAAGGGCTCCGTCTTGAACTCGATCACCTGTTCGCCCGAATTTTCTGGTTTCGCTCCTGCCGGGCCGGTTTCAGCGCTTTCCGCAGTATGCTCCAACCGTTCGACTTCCTTGTTGAGCGCCACGAGCAGAGTGGAAATGACATCCGAGGCCGTCACAATGCCAACGAGCCGCGACCGGGAATCGAGCACGGGAAACCGCCCAAACGAGTATTTGTTGAAGTAGCTGACGCAAAACGACAGAGACATGTTTTCTTCGAGGACAATTACGTTCGTGGTCATGTGCAGTCCAGCCTGATCTTCGATCCATCCGTTGTCGAGCGCGGTGACGATGTCGTCCATCGAGACTATGCCGAGCAGCCGGTTTTCGCTGTCCGCGACCGGAATGCCGGTAATATGGTTTTTTTTCATAACCTGCTGGATATGGCGCAGGGTATCGGACGGGCTGGCGGTCAGAATCGGATGCGTCATAACATCTTTGACTTTCAGCTTGAAAAGTATGCTGATGACCGCTTCGGGGGAATTATCCTGATGTATCGGAATGGCAAGCATGGAAAAAGTATACACTATCCCCGCGCGCCCTGCATCTTTACAGTACGTGTTTTTCCAGAAAATCCGCGATGCCGTCCTCGTCGTTTGAAAGGTACGTGCGGTGTTTTGCCAGTTTGAGGATTTCCGGCCGTCCGTTGCACATTGCAACGCTCTGTCCCGCCCAGGCAATCATCGACTCGTCGTTCATGCTGTCGCCGAAGGCCATTACGCGATCCTGCGCTGCGCCAAGATACTTTTCTGCAAGTTCCCGCAGCGCTTCGCCTTTTCCTGCGTTCAGGGGAAGGAGTTCAAGAAAATACGGTTTGCTGACGAATACGTTGGCCCGACCTTCAAAAATAACCTTGAATTCGGCTTCGACCGGCACGATATAGTCCGGATGTCCGGGAATTACCAGTTTGTACGCGCCTTTTCTGAGCAGGGCTTCGTAGTCTTCCGGTATTACCGGTTTCAAGCCCGATAACTGGTAGTCGCGATCCGAAAATTCCGTTTCTTTCGAAACATAGTTGATGTCGTTTTCGTAGATATGGCAGGAAAGCCCCGCGTCGATTACCAGCCGAAACGCTTCGATGGCTACGTCCACAGGCAAAAAATGTTCAAAAACAGTTTCCCTTGTATCGGAGGTTATTACCTGAGAACCGTTGTTCGTAATCAGATAGCTTTTCATGCGGTCAAGCCCGATACGGGCCGAGTAGGCGCTCATCGCTTCGGGCGCTCGACCGGAAGCGAGCAGTATTGTACTGCCGGCTTCCGAAACCCGTCGAAGCGTGTCGACGGTCCGGTCCGAAATAGTCAGGTCGTGCCTGAGGAGCGTGTCGTCAAGATCCATTGCGATGATGTCAGCAGGAATTTTCATACTCGTACTATACCGGATTCAGGCCAACTGGAGAAGATCGAACGTGTAAAAAAAGGACAAGGCCGAAACGCCCGAAGTCCGTACGTTTTGTCAGACGCCCATCGAAGATGAGTCTTTTTCGAGCAGCGAGTCCAGATACTGATGGCTGTGCTGAATGACGCCGAGGATCGCATGCGTGTCGCGCATCGAATCGTTCACTTTTTCAAGAGAATACAGCCCGTCGTTCAGCGCCTGCGCTTCTTCGCGGATTGAACCGGTAATCTGGGAGAGTGAACTGCCTGCTTGATCGATCGTTTTTGCGTTTTCCGAGAAATTCGCCAGAACATCGCCGAAAGAAGCCTTGAATTTGGAAAACAGGGCGATAAAATCGCTCATTTGGCCGTTGATTGTTTCCACGGTTTGCTGGAATTCGTCTATGTTCGACTCGATCTGCTTCGCAAAGTCTCCGGTTTGGATCGCAAGTGTGCGCACTTCGTTCGCGATAATGCGGAATCCCCGTCCGACGCTGCCCGCGCGTGCGGCTTCTATCGACGCGTTGATTGCAAGAATGCCGGTGCGATCCGATACATCCTGGATCGAACCGGTAATACTCGCAACATTCTGCGACTTCTCCTTGAGCTCCTCGAACAGGTTTGCGATCGTCTTGGCATTATTTCCCGCATTCTCGATTTCGGACACACGCGCTTCGATGCTCTGGTCCATTGCGCTGTTCTTTGCAAGAATTTCTGCCATCATCGAATCGATGCGTCCGGTGTTCTCCGAGGTGCTTGCGCTCGTCGCACGCATTTCCTCGAAGGCGCTCACGATAGTGTTCAAGCCCTTTTCAACCTGGTCCATCGCATCGTCGAGAATTTCGAGCGAATGGAGGGTTACCGAGTTTAAAATGATACTCTTGTTGTAACCGATAACGAATTTTTCAATCGCGTCGGAATAGTTGCCGCTTATTTCTTTCACATCCATGGGTCAGCCTCCTACGCGCCGAAATACTGGTCGAGAAGGTCGGTGCCGCAGCGGAGTTCGGACAGCCAGGAAAGGAATTCCTTTGCCGTTTTACCCTTGTAGATAGCCCCGTGCTGGGGAGCAATCATCTCTGGATCCAGCCTTCCGACCAGCTGGCACCATTTTCGGACAACCGCGTTGGATGCCATGTAGCGGGTATGGAATCCCTGAATAAGCGGAATATGTTCCCGGAAATCCTCTACAAACAGTGTTTCGTCGCCGTCGCCAAAAACCGCCGCGCCGATATCGCCGGTAAACAGGATTTTTGCCCGGGAGTCATACAGGGCGAACTGTCCCGGCGAGTGCATAAAGTGGGCCGGAATCATCTTGAGCTCCGCTCCCGAAGCGAGCTTGATCGATCCGCCCCTGTCCTCGATCGCGATCATGCGTGAGGTGTCTACAATGCCGAAATGCGGCAAAAATCTGGTCCACAGGGAAGAGATATACACTTTGGCGTCAGTTACTCCAAGCCACAGCGCAATTCCGGAAGAAACGTCCGGATCCTGATGTGAAAAGAAAATAGTGTCTATCTTGTCTATAGATATATAGCGGCTCACCGACGCGACAACCCGGGAAAACAAGTGCACTCCGCCCGGATCCAGCAAAATGCCGCGGCCGCGGTCGATAATCAGATACTGCATAGTCTGAATAACGCCTTTCCGGTACCGGTTTTCGGTGCCGAGCCAAATGAATTTGTGATCCGCGTCTTCATATAATATTTTGCCGGTAACGTCCTGTTCCTCGATCATCTATCCTTCTCCTGTTGTCGCACGCGTAATGCCTGCTTTGTCAGTGTACGTTTACACTCACCGTTTGTCAAATTGTTCCCCCCCCGACAACAATGTCGCCGGAGTAAAAGACAACTGCCTGTCCCGGCGTAACCGCCCGCTGATCTGCGTCGAAATCGACCCGGATTCGGCCGATCCCCTCGGGACTGATCCAGGCATCCTGTTCTTTCTGATTATAGCGTATTTTAGCCGTAACACGCATCGGTTTTGCCAGCCGCTCGAATTCTGCCAGGTCGACGGCAATAAGGTTCACATCCTGGGCAACCAGGGAGCGTGACATGAGCGCCTCGTTCGGACCGAGCGACACGGTATTGGTTTTCGCATCCTTAGCGGTTACATACGCTGCCTGTCCGAGCGCAATACCGATTCCGCGCCGCTGACCGATAGTGTAGTGCGCAACGCCCTTGTGTGTACCGACCACCGTTCCTTCCGCATTCACGTATGGCCCCGGCTCCACCTTCCCCGGAGCCGCCTTCTCTATAAACGCACCGTAATCCCCTCCGGGCACAAAACAGATATCCTGACTGTCGGCCTTTTTGGCGTTGACGAGCCCTGCCGCTTCCGCAATCGAACGGACCTGCCGCTTGTCCATGCCGCCAAGCGGAAAAAGCGTGTGCGCAAGCTGGTCCTGCGTCAGCGTATACAGCACATAGCTCTGGTCCTTGGCAGGATCGATTCCCTTTTTTAGAAGCCAGCGCATGGACGCAGGATTGTATTCGCTGCGCGCATAGTGGCCGGTCGCGATGTATTCGTAGCCCAGAAGACGCGCCCGTTCGAGCATCTTGTCGAATTTGATCCACCGGTTGCATTCGATGCACGGATTCGGGGTGTTCCCCGCAAGGTAGCTTTGAACAAAATGATTGATCACCTTCTCCGTAAAATACTCGCGGAAATTGTACACAAAGTGGTCGATCCCGAGCCTGAACGCCACCGATCGCGCGTCCTGCACGTCCGAAAGCGCACAGCAGGTTTTTCCTTCCTTCTCCGCGCACAGAATATCTTCGTTCGAAAACAGCTTGAGGGTAACTCCGGCAACGCTGTATCCATGATCGATCAGGATTTTCGCGGCAACCGAACTGTCGACTCCTCCGCTCATGCCTACAAGGACTTTTTCCATCGTTCCAGCTCCATTTCAAGGGTCGACTGCACACCGAACGCCGCTCCCAGTTTTGTGCGTAGGTGCCGCCCGCTTTCGCCCTTCGGTGTTCTGCCGTCCGGTGTGCCCGCATCGTTATCGTGTTTCCGGACTGCCCGGATCAACAGGTTTTTGGGCGTATGCGTCATATCGATAAACTCCAGAATTTGCACCCGGTATCCTGAATCCTCGAGCGCCTCGGCGCGCATCGCATCGGTTAGAAGAGCCGCAATCCGTTCCCGCACTATACCGAACCTGAACGCGCCTTCCAAAGCAGCGCGCCCGGGAACCTGGCGAGAGCTTTCACCGGCGTCGATCCTCGATTCCTCTTGTTGCTGCTCCGTTACCGGGGCGTCTCCGAGTTGGGCGTTTATTTCGTGCTGGCAGCAGGGAACCGCAAGAATAACCCGGGCGTTCCACTGCACCGAGCGTGCAAGCGCAAAATCGGTGGCAGTGTCGCAGGCATGAAGGCTGATCACCAGATCGGGCTGTTCGGCGCCAGAATAGCGTGCAATATCGCCGACTTCGAACGATAGTTGCTGGTAGCCGTAGGCATCGGCAAGCGCCGCGCACCGCCCGATCACCTCTGTCTTGAGGTCGAGCCCGGTTACCCGGGCGTTGAGTTTTTTGACGACGGTCAGATAATAATAAACGGCGAAGGTCAGGTAGGACTTGCCGCAGCCGAAGTCGATCACGGAAAGCGGCCGTTCAGTGCCCGCTTCTGCGTCGAACTCCGGCAGAATATCTTCTATAAATTCCAGAAAGCGGTTGATCTGCCGGAATTTGTCGTATCGCGCCTTGACGACCCAGCCGTCTTTGGTCATAACGCCAAGATCCACCAGAAACGGGACGGGCGTTCCTTCGGCGAGTATGTAGTGCTTTGCCTTGTCATGCGCCGGGATGCGGCATTCCTCTGCATCCTGCTCCTGATCGGATGTCGAACCCGGTTCTTCTGCTTCCCCCCGTTCGGCAGATTTTCGAAAAACGGTGAGCTCGCCCCTTCGGTTTGTCATAATTGTATAGTGCTTGTTTGCGCAAGCGAATTCCGCACGCCCCCAGGAGCCGGAAAACCATTGTTCAAGTTCTGCCTCCAGCTCTGATGCGTCGACGTTGCGGTGAAAGCTCTGGGCTCCGCGGAATTCTTCGATCTGCCAGCGTAGCCCGGATTTGAGGACGACTGCACGCACGCGGATTTTTTGTGGCGCGCCTGCGGGTTGCGGCGTACCGGCGGCGGTGGTGTCAGCGGGGCTATCTGCAGTGCTGATTGCGATGCTGTGTGCGGTTCCGGACCTTCGCGGGGCGGAGAGCGTCCCGGTCCGGATGTGTGCGGACGCGAGTTCGCGGGCCAGGGCGGCGGCGGTTGCGTTTTTTGTTTTTTCTGTCATTCAACACACTCCCATGTTTTTCGCACGTTTTTAAAGAGGGGCATCAGGGCTGCGCACACCTGATACCCGTATGGTTGCCACCGGGCGCCATGTACCACCGGGCGCATTTTACCACTGGGCGAGCAGTTCCCGCATCCGCTCTGCGACCGGAATGCCGTACGCTCGTTCGATTTCCGGGCTCCGGACGACGTCGTCGGGCAAGCCGTTTTGTGCGATGCGGCCGCTGTCCAGAAGGATCATGGTGTCGGAAAACCGGAGCGCAAGCGAAAGGTCGTGGAACACGCCGATTGCCGCTTTCCCTTTTTGTGCGTACAGTCCGCCGATGAGCGCGATAAGTTCCAGCTGGGAGCCCAGATCCAGATGATTTGTCGGCTCGTCCAGGAGCAGTACCGCCGGGTCCTGGGCAATCGTGCGCGCAAGGAAGACCCGCTGTTTCTGTCCCCCGGAAAGCCGGGTGAGCAGTTCGTCGGCACGGTCGAGCACCGAGCAGATGCGCATGGCTTCCCGGGCGTCCAAACGGTCTGCGTCCGAAAAATCGCCTCCCGGGACGCTTTTTTTGCGTGCGTAGCGGCCCAGAAGCACGGTATCGGCAACGGTGAACGGAAAATGCGCGCCGGTCAGCTGCGAAAGCACGCCGGTACACTGCGCCCGTTCCTTCGGGGCAAGTTCCGAAAGCTCCCGCGGTCCGCGTGTTGTCCGGATGCGAACCGAACCCCGGTACGGAAGTGCTCCGGATAGAACCCTGAGTAGGGTGGTTTTCCCCGAACCGTTCGGTCCGATGACAGAAAGCCGCTCTCCGTCCTGCACGGAAAAAGTGATGCCGGAAATAATGTCCCTTCCGCGCTTTCCATAGCCTGCGCTGACCGATTCAAGTTCGAGAATCGGCATTTTTTTTTCATCCGCGGCGCAACCGTCTGCCCGATCGAGCCCAGTATGTTCCGTTCCAACAGTCCCTGTTCCGGTCATCTGCGCCCCCTTCCGGAACGGTAATAGATCCAGCCCAGAACCGGAGCGCCGAGAACAGCGGTGATCGCTCCAACGGGGAGGTCCAGGGGTGGAATCAATGTCCGGGCGGCAAGGTCTGCAAGAGTCATCACAATTCCACCGGTAAAAAACGAAAGGGGAATCAGGGCGCGGTGTCCGGGTCCGACAACTCTTCGCACGGCATGGGGCACTGCCAGATCGAGAAAGCCGATCACTCCGGCCCAGGCTACGGCGCAACCGGTCAGAAGCGACGAGAGGGCAATCAGTATGCGTTTGGTTCGTTTGACGTTAACGCCGAGCGCCTGGGCGTCTTCGTCGCCAAAAGTCAAAATGTCCATTTCTCCGGCAAAAGCCGAAACGAGTGCGGTGCCTCCGATTGCGACGGGCAAAAGAACGTAAACCGGCGGCCAGCCCTTGAGGGCGAAGCTCCCCATTTGCCAGAGAAGAAGACGGTTCATTTCCTGGCCGGAGAAGGCAGAAAGGAGGGTGAGCGCTGCGCTGATGAACAGCGAGACCACCATGCCGGTCAGGATGATGGTTCCGTTGTCCAGTTCCGGGTCTACCGCGCGGGAAAGAGCCATGACGGCGAAAAAGGTAAGTGCGCTAAAGATAAAGCCGGCAGCCGGCACGGTGAGCGAAGCTGCAACCGGGATATAGGCGGAGCCGAGTATGACCAGGGCGGCGCCGAGGGTCGCACCCGAGGATATGCCGAGGGTGAACGACGAGGCAAGCGGATTTTTCAGGATTGACTGCATGACAGCGCCGCTCACCGAAAGGGCGCCCCCGGCGAGGAAGGCGAAAAGAACGCGCGGGAAGCGGAGGTTCCACACAATGCCGACTGCCGACACCTTGATTCCGTCTGCGAGCTCCGTTCCCAGGGTTTTGTGCAGCAGGATGGAAACACAGTCTGCAGGCGCTATAAAAACGGAGCCCGCTCCGGTCGCGAGTCCGATTGTCAGGAACGAAAGTATCAGTGCAGGCATCCAGAATGTGATGGCGGCAACTGGCGGTTGTACCGAATGCTGCGGACTCTGGGGCTGGGTTTGGGCTTGGGCTTGAGCTTGGGCGTCGGGGTGACTCATCTGATCGCCTGCCTAAAACAGTTCGGGGTAAGCGGCTTTGGCCATCTGCTCAAGGGCTTTTACAACGGTGTGCGCAGGCTGCGAGCTCG
>Ga0116149_1005804_pt1 | contig 11372 bp, 8 predicted proteins | sample AD_UKC057_MetaG_FD_89787 | JGI IMG/M metagenome (GOLD analysis project Ga0116149, IMG submission 89787) | Active sludge microbial communities of municipal wastewater-treating anaerobic digesters from USA - AD_UKC057_MetaG | ecosystem: Engineered > Bioreactor > Anaerobic > Digestate | place: USA...
GGCGGCCGAGCGGGCGGCGCTGCTGCGCGAGGTGGCGGAGGGGCGCGTCGGACTGCTCGTGGGCACGCACGCCCTCCTCGAGGAGCCGGTGCGGTTCGACCGGCTCTCGCTCGTGATCGTGGACGAGCAGCACCGGTTCGGGGTCGTCCAGCGCGCCCGGCTGCGGGAGAAAGGACTGCGGCCGGACATTCTCGTGATGACGGCGACCCCGATTCCGCGCACGCTGCAGCTGACGCTCCACGGTGGACTCGACGTCTCGGTGATTCGCGACCTGCCACCCGGCCGGATGCCCGTCAAGACGACCGTGCGGCCCGAGGCGCGGCGCGAGGAGATCTACCGGTTCGTGCGGGCGCAGCTCGAGGCCGGGCGGCAGGCCGCCGTGATCTATCCCCTCATCGAGGCTTCCGAGAAGATCGACCTGCGCGCGGCGACCGTGATGGCCGATCACCTGGCGCACGACGTCTTCCCGGCGCACCGGGTGGGGCTGCTGCACGGCCGCCTGCCGCAGGAGCAGCGCGACGCGGTGATGCGCGCGTTTGCCGGCGGGCAGATCGAGCTGCTGGTGTCGACCACGGTCATCGAGGTGGGCATCGACGTGCCGAACCTCGCGGTGCTGGTCGTCGAGCACGCCGAGCGGTTCGGCCTCTCGCAGTTGCACCAGCTGCGCGGGCGCGTCGGCCGCGGGCCCCACGCGTCGTACTGCGTGCTGATCTACCAGGAGCCGCTTTCCGACGAGGCGCGCGCCCGCCTCGAGGCGATCGCCGCGACGACCGACGGGTTTGCCATCGCCGAGCAGGATCTCCGGCTGCGGGGCGCGGGCGACGTGGCGGGGACGAGGCAGGCGGGCATGCCGGCGCTCCGGGTGGGCGACCTGCAGCGAGACGCCGACCTGATGGAGGAGGCAGCCCGGTCGGCGCGCGATTGGGTGGGGCACCCCTCGCCCGAGGGAGAGCGGCTGCGGACGTTCGTGCGGGAGCGGTGGGGGCGGCAGTTCGGCCTGGTGGATGTCGGGTGACCCGATGCGGATCATCGCAGGCTCGTTGAAAGGCAGGCGGTTGAAGACGCCCTCCTGGGAGGGGCTGCGGCCCACCTCCGACCGGCTGCGTGAGACGCTGTTCAATATCGTGGCGCCGCGCGTCGCCGCCTCGCGCGTGCTCGACGGCTACGCTGGCACGGGCGCCGTCGGCATCGAGGCGCTCAGCCGGGGGGCGGCACACGTGGTGTTCGTGGAGCGGGACGCGCGGGCGGCGCGGCTGATTGCCGAGAACCTGGCGCGCTGCGGCGTGGAGAACGGCTATGCTATCATTCGCGCCGATCTGGCCCGGGCGACGCCGCCCGGCGGCGAGGGCAGCTTCGACTTGATCGTACTGGATCCGCCGTATGCGGACCCGCAGGCCGGCGCGATGCTGGCCCGGGTCGGCCGGTGGCTCGCCCCGGGCGGGCTGCTGGTGCTCGAGCACGCGCGCCGGCGTCCCGTTCCCCCCGTCGCGGGGCCCCTGGCGCACACTCGCACGGTGGCGTCCGGTGACAGTGCCCTGTCGTTCTACGAGCCGACCGCCCCGCTCCCGGCAGGCGGCGAGACCACGCCGAGCACACGATGACAGACACGACATCGGGCCAAGCTGCCCGCCCCGGCCCGCGGCTGGAGCGGGTCGCCGTCTACCCGGGCACCTTCGACCCGCTGACCAACGGGCACGTGGACATCATCCTGCGCGGCGCCCGGCTGTTCGACCGTATCGTGATCGGCGTCCTGCGCAACCCGGACAAGTCGCCGCTCTTCTCGGTGGAGGAGCGGGTGGCGATGGCGCGCGAGGTGTTCGCGGCCGAGCCGACGGTCGAGGTCGCGGCGTTCGACGGCCTGCTGGTCGACTTCGCCCGTGCGCACGGGGCGCACGTGATCGTGCGGGGGTTGCGCGCGGTCTCCGATTTCGAGTACGAGTTCCAGATGGCGTTGATGAACCGCCGGCTGGTCCCGCAGCTCGAGACGGTGTTCATGATGCCGGCGGAAGCCTATACCTACATCAGCTCCCGGCTGATCCGGGAGGTGTTCGCGCTCGGCGGCCCGATCGCCGGGCTGGTCCCGGAGGCCGTCGAGGCCCGGATGCACGCGCGCCGGGCCCGGTAGGCGCAGGAGGAAGACATGGGCGTGAGCCAGTTCGCTCGGAGCATCGCGGAGTCCCCGACCCTCGCCCTCAACGACCAGGCTCGCCTGCTGCGCGAGCAGGGCGAGCCGGTTGTCCACCTCGGCGTCGGCGAGCCGCAGAACCGGGCGCCGCAGGCGGCGATCGAGAAGGGAACCGCCGCGCTCCACGGCGGCAAGATCAAGTACTCGCCCACGACCGGCCTGGCGTCGTTCAAGCAGGCGATCATCCGCTACACCGAGGAGACCTACGGCCGGACCGTCGCGCCGCGGAACGTCATCGTCACCTCGGGCGCCAAGCAGGCAATCTTCAACGCGCTGTTCGCCATCCTCGACGCGGGCGACGAGGTGATCCTCCTGGCCCCCTACTGGGTCTCGTACCCGGAGATGGTGAAGATGTGCCGCGCGGTGCCGGTCGTGGTGTCGTCCGACCCCGGCAGCCTGGAGCCCGACGTCGCCCGGGTGGAGGCGGCCGTGACCTCCCGCACCCGCGCCATCGTCGTCAACAGCCCCAACAACCCGTCGGGAATGGTGTACTCGCCCGACTTCGTGGGCAGTATCGTGCGGATGTGCGAGGAGCGCGGCATCCACGCGATCATGGACGACATCTACCACAAGCTGGTGTTCGACGGCGTCACCGCGCCCTCCTGCTACGACTACACCCGGCTCGAGACCGACGGCAGCCACCTCATCGTCGTGAACGGGATCGCCAAGACGTACGGGATGACCGGCTTCCGCATCGGCTGGGCCATCGCGAGCCGCGAGATCGTCGGGGCGATGTCGAAGATCCAGTCGCAGACCACCTCGTGCGTGTCGAGCCTGTGCCAGGTGGCGGCCGAGGGGGCGCTGCTCGGTCCGCAGGACGAGGTGGAAACCCTGCGGCGCGCGATGGAGCACAACCGCGACGTGATCGTCGACGAACTGGGGAAGCTGCCGGGCGTGCGGGTGGTGAAGCCGCAGGGCACCTTCTACTGCCTGCCCGACTTCTCGCACTACCTGAAGCCCGGCATTGCGGCCGACTCGTTCGAGCTGTCGATGTTCCTGCTCAACAAGGCGAGGGTCGTCACCGTGCCGGGCCGCGACTTCGGCCTCGAGGGGCACCTGCGCCTGAGCTACGCGGGCAGCACGGTCGACGTGGTCGAGGGGATGCGCCGCATCCGCTGGGCCCTCGATGCGGGCGAGCCGCGCGAGATCGAGATCGGCGGCCGGACGCTCGTGCGTGAGTGGGCCTAGCGCCTTTCCGGCAACTTCGGCAGGTGCCATCGCGGTCGCGTGACATGCTCCCGCCCGCCTTCGTAGAGGAGATGCGTCAGATCGTGGGGCGCGACCGGGTTCGCGACGACCCGGCCGCGCTCGACGCCTACGGCCAGGATGCCCTGGCGCGCGTCCACCCGCCCGACCTCGTTGTCATTCCCGGCACGACCCTCGAGGTGTCTGCGATCGCGGAGGCCTGCTCGACCCGGGCCATCCCGCTGACGGTGCGGGGGGGCGGCACCGGCTACACGGGCGGGTCGGTGCCCCTGCGCGGCGGCGTAGTGGTCTCGATGGAGCGGTTCAATCGCATCCTCGAGATCGATCAGGACAACCTGCTGGCCGTCGTCCAGCCCAACGTGATCACCGGCGCGCTCCAGGCGGCCGTCGAGCGGGTGGGCCTGTTCTACCCGCCCGACCCCGCGAGCCTCGAGAAATCGGTAATCGGGGGGAACATCGCCGAGTGCGCCGGCGGCCCGCGCGCGTTCAAGTACGGCACGACGCGCCGCTACGTGCTCGGCCTCGAGGCGGTTCTCCCCGGCGGCGAGGTGATCAGGACCGGCTCGAAGGCGGTGAAGAACGTGGTCGGCTACGACCTGACGCAGCTTCTCGTCGGGTCGGAGGGGACCCTGGCCATCATCACGCAGGCCGTGCTGCGCCTGGTGCCGCTGCCGCCCTCGCGCGCCACGCTGCGGGCGACGTTCCCCTCGGCGGGAGCGGCGGTCGAAGCGGTGACAGGGCTCATCCGCTCGCGCGTCGTCCCGGCGACCCTGGAGCTGGTGGACGCGGCGTCGCTCGCGGCCGTCGCTCGCTACCTTGGCGAGGAGCTGGCTCCCGCCGGCACCGGGGCCCTGCTGCTCGTCGAGGTGGACGGCCTCGCCGAGGCCGTGGCCGAGGAGGCGAGGCGGGTCGCCGCCGCGTGCGGTGCGGCTGGCGCGACCGAGGTGCTGCGGGCGTCCACATCCGAGGAGCGCGACAGGCTGTGGCGAGTGCGCCGCGAGCTGTCCCCCGCGCTCAAGACGATCGCGCCGACCAAGTTGAACCACGACGTCGTGGTCCCGCGCGGCCGGATCGCCGATCTCTTCGAGTTACTGCAGGAACTGCGCGACGGGTTCGACCTGACGATCGCCTGCTTCGGCCATGCGGGCGACGGCAACATCCACGTCAACTTCATGGTCCACGCTGACGACCCCGCCGAGATGGCTCGGGCCCGCCGGGCCGAGAGGCTGCTGTTCGAAGGGGTCGTGGCCCGCGAGGGTTCGATCAGCGGCGAGCACGGCGTCGGCTTCACCAAGGCGCCCTACCTTGGCCTGGAACTCTCGCCCGACACGATTGCGCTCATGAAGCGGGTCAAGCACGCCTTCGACCCGAAGGGGATCCTCAACCCGGGAAAGATCTGGACCGAGTGATCCGCGGGAGGGCGACCACAAGGGTCGCCCCTACTTGTTGCTGATCAGCACCACCGTCCTCAGCTCCCTCTCGGGATCCGGCCACAGCAACGCGCGGAGCTTCGCCGTCGCAGGGTCGAAGTAGGTGACGGTGCGCAGACGGCGGTAAGGGCGGGCCCGCGACTGCTCGAGCGCCAGCAGGTCGTGTTCGCGGATCACGCACAACACCCGGTCGGGGCTGTCGAGGAAGTCGTGCAGCCGCGCTTCGCTGTACAGGTCCTCCTGCTCGACGCCGGTGTAGAAGATCAGGTTCCGTACGAAGACGCGATAGGTTCCTACCGGTTCCCCCGCGCCGCGCTCGGCCGTGACCGCGCGGGCCATCCGCTCCACGGGGTAAGCGCCGCGCTCGGAGAGCACCGCCTGGTTGAGGGCGAGGACGATGGCGGCCCCGGCGACGGCCACGGCAGCGGGCGTCAGCCGCCAGCGCCGGCTGGCCGCGATGGCCATCACGGCGACGCCGGTGCCGGCCAGGGCCGCGACGCCCGCCAGGTGGCGGGCGGGGGAGACGTTCTGCAGCAGCGGCTGGGCTCTCCACAGCAGCACGGCGAGGGTGAAGACCAGCCCGCCCGACGCGAAGCCAAGCCACCGCGCCAGCGCGGGCTGCTCGCCTGCCGCCCCCTGGCGGCCGAGGGTGGCGGTGCGAATCCACCACGCAATGGCCAGGGTCAGCGGCGGAAGCATCGGCAGGATGTAGCGCGGCTGCTTGCCGACGGAGACCGAGAAGAAGAGCAGCGGGAGCACCGACCAGCAGAGCAGCCTGACCGAGCGCCGGGACAGCCGGCGGGCGCGCCACGCCGCCAGCAGCGGGCGGATGCCGAGGAAGAGGAACGGCGACCAGGGCAACAGGCCGCCAAGGAGGATCGGCACGTAGAAGAACGGCGATCGGTGCGGGTTATACGCCGTGGTTGCGAAGCGCTCCAGGTTGTCGCCCAGGAAGAAGCCGTAGAGGTACCGGGTGCCGTGCTCGGCGGTCATCGCGGCGTACCAGGGAAGGGCGGTCAGCGCGAAGGCGGCCAGCGCGAGCGCGACGTGTCGGGCGCGCAGGCGCCGCCACCCGCGCTCGAACACGAAGAGCGGGGCGATCACGAGGGCGGGCAGCAAGATGGCGACCGGGCCCTTGGTCAGGAAGCCGAGTCCCGCGACGGCGCCGCAGGCCGCCCACCACCGAGCCACGCGGGCGGGGCGTTCGAACAGTGCGACCAGGGCGGTGTAGACGGTCGCGTTGACGAAGAAGGCCAGCGGGAGGTCGGGCAGCGCCATCCTCGCCATGAACACGGCGCCGAAGCTGGTGGCGAGAACGGCCCCGGCCAGCAGTCCCGTCGCGGCGTCGAACCAGCGCCGCCCGGCCGCGAAGGCCAGGAGCACCAGGCCCAGGCCCGAGAGCGCCGCGGCCGCGCGGGCCGTCCACTCGCGGATGCCGAACAATTGGTAGAAGCCCGCCGCCGCCCAGTAGTAGAGCACCGGCTTCTGGAAGCGCTCGCGGTAGTTGAACCGGGGTGTCAGGTAGTCGCCCCGCTCGACCATCTCGCGGCTCGCCTCGGCGTAGTACGCCTCGTCGGAATCGGTGATCGCCGGGGTGCCGAGGCCCAGGCCGAAGGTGAGGCCGGAGAGCAGGACGAGGAGGATCGCGGCGGCGCGCACGGCGGGGATTGTACCATCGGCGGTCGCCGCTCTCGGGAGACGGCGCCTCCCCCAGCGGGATGTGCCGGTCGGCTATACTGATCCCATGGCCAAGGTGGTCGCGGTGATCGGCGCGTCCTCGAACCGTCGGCGCTACGGCAACAAGGCTGTCCGCGCGTTCAGCCACAAGGGGTTCACGGTCGTGCCCGTCACGCCGTCGGAGGCGGAAGTCGAGGGGTTGAAGACGTACCCGACCGTCCTCGACGTCCCCGGCGCGATCGACATGGCCACCTTCTACGTGCGCCCGGCGATCGGCCTCCAGGTGATCGACCAGGTGGCGCGGAAGGGCATCGGGGAGGTGTGGCTGAACCCGGGCGCGGGCAGCGAGGAACTCGAGCGCAAGGCCGCGTCGCTCGGGATTCGCACCGTGGCGGCCTGCAGCATCCTGGGCATCGGCGAAGACCCCAGCCGGTACTGACGGCCCGAGCGGCCCGGCGGTGGCGGAACGCAAGACGTGGGATGCCAAGGTAGAAGGTAGAATGAGAACGTAGAAGGCGGATCCCACTGGGCCGGTGGTTGACAGGCTGCCCGCAAGTTCCTATACTGTTCGTCTCTAGCCTCCTCCCGTCACGATGGCCCCGCGGGGGGCCTCCGCCCCGCTGTTCCAGAACCCACATTCACCTACCGTAAGAAGTCAGTCAGGCCACACACACTATGCCAAGCAACCACAAGCGCCAACCCATGCAGGCGCGCGGATCCAACGGCCAGACCGTGCCGGCAGAGCCCCCGGCGGCCGAACCCCAGGACCCTGCCAAGGCGCAGCCACGGCGCCAGGGCGACGGGCTCAACATCGGCGAGCTGAAGGACATGAGCATCCAGAAGCTCACCCAGATCGCCAAGGACCTGAACGTCGCCGGTGCCACCGGGATGCGGAAGCAGGAGCTGATCTTCCAGATCCTGAAGGCGCAGACCGAGCAGAGCGGCTACATCTTCTCCGAGGGCGTGCTCGAAGTCCTGCCCGACGGCTTCGGGTTCCTCCGCGCGCCGGACTACAACTACCTCCCGGGGCCCGACGACATCTACGTCTCCCCGTCCCAGATCCGGAAGTTCGACCTGCAGACCGGCGACACGGTCTCGGGCCAGATCCGCCCCCCGAAGGAAGGGGAGCGGTACTTCGCGCTGATCAAGGTGGAGGCGGTCAACTTCGAGCCGCCCGAGCAGGCGCGCGACAAGCTGTTCTTCGAGAACCTGACGCCGCTCTACCCGCAGGAGATGTGCAAGCTCGAGACGCAGCCCGACAACCTGTCCGGCCGCGTCATGGACCTCATGACCCCGATCGGGAAGGGGCAGCGCGGCCTGATCGTCGCGCCGCCGCGCACCGGCAAGACGATGCTCCTCCAGAGCATCGCCCAGTCGATCGCGGTCAACCACCCCGAGGTGTACCTGATCGTCCTGCTCATCGACGAGCGGCCCGAGGAGGTCACCGACATGCAGCGGTCGGTGGACGGCGAGGTCATCTCCTCGACCTTCGACGAGCCGGCGCAGCGCCACGTCCAGGTGGCCGAGATGGTCATCGAGAAGGCGAAGCGGCTGGTCGAGCACAAGAAGGACGTCCTCATCCTGCTCGACTCGATCACGCGCCTCGCGCGGGCCTACAACACCGTGATCCCTCCCTCGGGTAAGGTGCTCTCGGGCGGCCTCGACTCGAACGCGCTGCAGAAGCCGAAGCGGTTCTTCGGCGCCGCGCGCAACATCGAGGAGGGCGGCTCGCTGACGATCATCGCCACGGCCCTGGTGGACACCGGCTCGCGGATGGACGACGTCATCTTCGAGGAGTTCAAGGGCACCGGCAACATGGAGATCCACCTGGATCGCAAGCTGGTGGACAAGCGGGTCTTCCCGGCGATCGACATCCAGAAGAGCGGTACCCGGAAGGAGGAGCTGCTGCTCGCGCGCGAGGACCTCAACCGCGTGTGGGTGCTCCGCAAGGTCCTCAACCCCCTCTCCCCGGTCGAGGCGATGGAGTTGCTGCTCGACAAGATGTCGAAGACCAAGTCGAACGCCGAGTTCCTCTCCTCGATGCAGAAGATGGGGTAGGGGACCGGACCGACGCCCGAAATGTAGAATGGAGAAGGCCGGAGCGCGCGCGTCACGCGTTCCGGCCTTCCTTACATTCTGCCTTCCTCAGTGTTGATCTCTTCCGGGGGCGGTCCGTTCACGATCGCCCGCAGCTCCTCGCCCTCGATCACTTCCTTCTCCAGCAGCCGCCGGGCGATCTGCTCGAGCGTTTCCCGGCGCGAGGCGACCAGCGCGCGGGCGCGCTGGTGCGCCTCGGTGACGATCCGCCGCACCTCGGCGTCGATCTGCCGCGCGGTCTCCTCGCCGTAGGCGCCCCGCTCGCCGCCGACCGGCACGTCGAGGAAGCGGGGGGCGCCCCGCGTGTCGAAGCTCACCGAGCCGAGGGCGTCGCTCATCCCGAACTCGGTCACCATCGCCCGCGCGATGTCGCTGGCCCGCTGCAGGTCGTTCTGCGCCCCGGTGGAGATCTCGCCGAGCGCGATCTCCTCGGCCGACCGGCCCGCCAGCAGCACCGCGAGCTGGTTGTAGAGATCCGAGCGCGTCATCAGGTACCGGTCTTCGAGCGGCAGCTGCATCGTGTAGCCGAGGGCCCCGAACCCGCGCTGCACGATCGAGATCTTGTGCACCGGGTCGAGCCCGGGGACCAGCGTCGCCACCAGCGCGTGCCCCGACTCGTGGTAGGCGATGATCTGCCGCTCGCGGTCGCTCATCACCCGCTTCTTCTCGAGCCCCGCGACGATCCGGTCGATCGCCTCGTCGAAGTCGCGCATCTCGACGTGCGGCTTGTTCTTGCGCGCCGCCAGCAGCGCCGCCTCGTTGGTCAGGTTGGCCAGGTCGGCCCCGGCGAACCCCGCCGTCCTCGCCGCCACCACCTGCAGGTCGACCTCGGGCGCCGTCTTCACTCCCTTCGCGTGGATGCGGAGGATCGCCTCGCGCCCCCGCACGTCGGGCTTGTCCACCAGCACCTGCCGGTCGAACCGCCCGGGCCGCAGCAGGGCCGGGTCGAGCACCTCGGGCCGGTTGGTGGCCCCCATGATGATCACGCCCTTGCGCGAGTCGAAGCCGTCCATCTCGGCCAGCAGCTGGTTGAGCGTCTGCTCGCGCTCCTCGTGGCTGCCGATCGGGCTCTGCACCCGCACCTTTCCGAGCGCGTCCAGCTCGTCGATGAAGACGATGCAGGGCGCCTTCGCCTCGGCCTGCTGAAACAGGTCGCGCACCCTCGCCGCCCCGACGCCCACGAACATCTCGACGAACTCCGACCCGCTCAGGCTGAAGAAGGGAACCCGCGCCTCGCCCGCGACCGCCCGCGCCAGCAGCGTCTTGCCGGTGCCGGGCGGCCCGACCAGGAGCACGCCCTTCGGGATCCGCCCGCCGAGCTGGGTGTACTTCTTCGGCGTCTTGAGGAACTCGACGATCTCGCGCAGCTCGTCCTCGGCCTCGTCCACCCCCGCGACGTCGCCGAAGCTCACCTTCACGTCGTCCTCGGCGTAGATCTTCCCGCGGCTGCGGGCGAACGACATGACGCCCCCCTCGCCGCTGCTCATGCGCCGGAAGAAGAAGCCGGACAAGCCGATGATGAGCAGCAGCGGGATCATCCACCCCAGCAGCTCGGGCAGCCACCGTGACGTCACCTCGCCGGTGTACTGCACCTTCTGCTGCGCCAGCTCCTCGACGAGCTTCGGATCTTCGACCCGCGTCGTGGTAAAGGCCCGTTCCTTGTCGGTCTGGCCGTCCTTCAGGCGCCCGCGAATGGTGTCCTGGCTGACGGTGACCTCGGCCACCCGGCCGGCGGCGAGCAGCTGCTTGAACTCGCTGTACGGGATGGTGCGGCCGGCCGGGATGAACAGCCAGGCCTGCACGACGGCCAGCAGCAGCAGGAACCCGAGGACGTACCAGACCGACGAGACCGGGCGCGGCCCCGCGGGCCGGCGTTCGCCGGGACGCCCCCCGCGCGGTGGGGTGAGGCGGGGCTTCTGAGTGGGTGGCACGCTGGCTCCTCGGGGGTCAGACGATCGATTCACCGGCCGCACGGTTCACGATGCGACCCCGCTCGTCGGCGCGGCGGCCTTCTCGAAGGTCAGGCCGCCGTTGGCTCCGTCCACGAGCACCGTGTCGCCCTCGCGGAACGCGCCCGCGAGTACCTGCATGGCCAGGGGGTCGAGCAGCAGCCGCTGCAGGGTCCGCTTCAGCGGCCGCGCGCCATACACCGGGTCGTACCCCTCGGCGACGATGTGCTGGCGTGCCCGGTCGGTCAGCTCGACGTCGATCTTCCGGGCCTGGAGGCGCTGCAGCAGGCCGCGCAGCTGGATGTCGACGATCTGCTCCAGGTGCTGGCGCCCGAGCGGGTGGAAGACGATCACCTCGTCGATCCGGTTGAGGAACTCCGGCGGGAAGTGGGCGCGCAGCGCGTCCATCACCTGCCGCCTGGTCCCTTCGTCAAGCTCGAGCGCCTCACGCAGGCTGCGCTCGGCAATCAGGTGGCTTCCGAGGTTGGACGTCATGATCACGACCGTGTTCTTGAAGTCGACGGTCCGTCCCTTTCCGTCGGTCAGGCGCCCGTCGTCGAGGAGCTGGAGCAGGACGTTCAGCACCTCGGGGTGCGCCTTCTCGATCTCGTCGAAGAGCACCACCGCGTACGGGCGCCGGCGCACCGCCTCGGTCAGCTGGCCCGCCTCCTCGTAGCCGACGTAGCCCGGCGGGGCGCCGATCAGCCGCGACACGGTGTGCTTCTCCTGGTACTCGGACATGTCGATCCGGATGATCGCCTGCTCCGAGTCGAACAGGAACTCGGCGAGGGCGCGCGCCAGCTCGGTCTTCCCGACGCCTGTCGGCCC
>Ga0116149_1005814_pt1 | contig 11359 bp, 10 predicted proteins | sample AD_UKC057_MetaG_FD_89787 | JGI IMG/M metagenome (GOLD analysis project Ga0116149, IMG submission 89787) | Active sludge microbial communities of municipal wastewater-treating anaerobic digesters from USA - AD_UKC057_MetaG | ecosystem: Engineered > Bioreactor > Anaerobic > Digestate | place: USA...
TAAAAAAGTTAAAAGGGGCTATTAAGGAATATAGCTATACCTATACGTTAGAACAATCTGAAAATAAAACCAGTGTAACAGGAGATTGTTCTATAGCACTCCCTTTACGGTATTTTATTGTTCAGCCTTTTCTAAGTGCTATAATAAAACACAGACTTACTAAAGAACTCACAATTTTAGAAACAATAGTAAAACAAAAATTTAACGGATATGATACAGCCACTTATCGTTCAGAGTGATAATACTCTGCTGCTGGAAGTAGACAACCCGCTATATGAAGAGGTGCGGGATGCTATTCTTCCATTTGCCGAACTTGAAAAAAGTCCTGAACATATACATACATACAGGATCACACCATTATCCCTGTGGAATGCAGCATCGTCGGGATTAACCACAAAAGAAATACTTGAGCGCATTGCACAGTATTCCCGGTATGATGTGCCATCAATTGTTGTCACCACCATTAAAGAACAGATGCAGCGGTATGGACTTTTGACATTAATAAAACACAATGAAAATTGTATATTGCACAGTAATGATGCTCATATCATTCGTGAGATAGTTACCCATAAATCCATACAAAAGTTTATTGATAGCCAGTTATCCGATTATGAACTGGTAATAAAACCATACAGTCGTGGACATATAAAACAGGCTCTTATAAAAATAGGATTTCCTGTTGAGGATAAAGCCGGCTATATTGATGGCGACCCCTGTCCATTTGCATTGCGAACGGTTACGCAAAGTGGTAGTCCGTTTGTTATCCGTGATTATCAACAAAACGCAATAAACAGCTTTTATAGGCATGGCAGTGATGAAGGGGGAAGCGGTGTTGTTGTGCTTCCCTGTGGTGCGGGGAAAACCATTGTTGGGATGGGCATCATGCATATCTATCAAACAAAGACGCTTATCCTTGTAACCAACACCGTTGCATTGCGCCAGTGGATTGATGAACTGCTGGATAAGACAACACTACCACCTGACATGATTGGTGAGTATTCCGGTGATGTTAAGGATATAAAATCGGTAACTATCGCCACCTATAACATATTAACCTACCGTCGAAAAAAAGAAGATGAATTTAAACATTTTAAACTGTTTACGGAAAACAACTGGGGGCTTATTGTATACGATGAGGTACATCTACTGCCAGCTCCAGTGTTCAGGATGACTGCCGAGATTCAATCAAAACGCAGGTTAGGGCTTACCGCCACACTGGTGCGCGAGGATGGACTTGAGACAGATGTATTTAGCCTCATTGGGCCTAAAAAATTTGATATGCCATGGAAAATGCTGGAAGAATGCAACTGGATTGCAAAGGCAATCTGTTCCGAGATACGCATTGAACTGCCTGAAAGCATACGCTATCAATACACCGTGGCAGGCGACAGGCAAAAATTTAGAATAGCATCAGAAAACGAAAAAAAACTATACTACATTGAAAGGCTCCTCAACGCACATCCCAAAGACAGAATATTGATTATTGGACAATATATTGATCAGTTGCAAATAATAAAAGAGCGTTTTAACTATCCTATCATAACCGGAAGTACACCGGTAAAGGAGCGCGAAGAACTCTACAAACAATTTAAAGATGGTACTATTACGCGGCTCATTGTATCAAAGGTTGCAAATTTTTCTATTGACCTGCCGGATGCAAACGTTGCCATTCAGGTGTCAGGCACATTTGGTTCAAGGCAGGAAGAGGCACAACGGCTGGGGAGGATTTTGCGCCCAAAGCCAGGTGATAATACCGCTTACTTTTATTCAATTATTACCGCTCATACGGTTGAGGAACATTTTGCTCATAATCGCCAGCTTTTTTTAACCGAGCAGGGATACACCTATATCATCATGAACGAGAGCATGTTCCATGAAAAGTTTAGCGCTTAGCCTTATTCTTGTTTTTTCTTCAACGGTATATGCTTCATGGAATCCATTGCTGGTACAAAACAATGGCTTTTTATATTATCATGAAGAAAAATGTAAAGGATTACCAGCAAACATTGCCATCAATGATATTCAGGTTCATGGGAAAATCATATACCTTACAACATCGCAGCATGGTATTTTTAAAAATAATGGTGGCGATAGTTACTGGGAAAATATAACCCCTGCAAGCGCATATACACGCACCATACATTCACCGTGTAATCAGTATCGAAGCATATCAGCATTTTGTGTTGATGGCTATGACCCCGCCCGTATGTACTGCGCAACAAAATACACGCTGTATACATCAGGTGATGCGGGCAAACGCTGGGAGGTTATACCATTAGCAGGACTTCCTGCCAATGCATGCATTACTGCGCTCTATGCAAAGGGCGGTCAGCTTGTTGTGGGAACATCGTGGAATGGCGTATACCGTCATACGGCAGGCAGGTTTGTTGCAGTAAACGGCGGGTTGCCCAGGAAGATGTATTCGGACAGCATTGGCTTTTATGAAACAATTGCGCATGTTTCCGGTGGCTCGCCGGTACGGGCGGCAACACATTTTACACCGCAGGTATATTCATACGGTGCGTCAGGCTGGAAGATGGTGTTTGCAGGGAATGGCGGTCATTACTATGGATGTTCTCTTTACGAAGATGGCTGGGCGATAGTTGATGGTGATAGACTGGTTGTAAATAACAGCGGAACATTTGTTTATCAGGAACTATCGCCAAAAAACTTTTGTTGTGCCGTATTGACCGATGGCACCCATTATATTTTTGTAAAAGCAGCGAAAACCAGAAACGATTCCATTAGAGGATTATATGCCGCCACGCCTACCTCATGGCAGGCTATCAAAAAGTGTGTGGGGTATGCAAAACGCTCAGGATGCAACGCGCTGGTGTTTGACATTAAAGATGATTATGGCAATGTGTATGGCATAAACAATGAAACAGCAGGTGTGATAGGTGCTTTGCAATCATCACTGCCTTTACATGAGCTGTGCAATTATTGTCACGCCAATGGCATACAGGTAATAGGGCGTATGGTGGTTTTTAAGGATAAGCATTTATTTAATGGTTTTAAGCATACGTATGCAATTGTTGATGCTGCAACAAAAAAGGCATGGCAGGGAAATCCAAAGGAATACTGGGTTGATCCGTACAGCGAGTTTGTACACAGGTATACCATTGCGATTGCACAGCAGGCACAGGATGCAGGCTTTGATGAGATACAGTTTGACTATGTACGCTTCCCTACGGATGGTCCGGTCAATAGATGTGTGTTTACCTTTAAACCGGATAACGGCATATATAAGTATGAAGCCATTACCGATTTTTTGCGTACAGCAAAAGCATCGCTTGCCGTGCCTGTATCGGCAGATGTGTATGGATTTACTGTATGGTATGAATTTGGTCAATGGTTAGGGCAGGATATTGAGGCAATGACAGGCATTGTGGATGTGCTCTGCCCTATGGTGTATCCGTCGCACTATGGGAGGAAATTTTTTAATGGGAAGATAACCTCAGAGGGTTATTATACAATAGTGCGTGAAAGTATTAGCAGGGCATATATCAATTCAAAGGCAACAGTGCGCCCTTACCTGCAGGCGTTTAACATGCTTTCTCCGGGCTGGGGATATGACTATATACAGAAGCAGATACAGGCATGTACTGATACCGGCACACAGGGGTATATTTTCTGGAATGCCGGCAGGGACTATGAGATAATTATTAATAAAAACAAATAAAATAAACGATGTGCGTCAGTATTGATGATCGTCGTTTTGATGAATAGGTATGAATAATAATGATGATGGTAATTGACTAAAAATATTACTGTGCGGATTGATGATACCTCATATGAGTTGATGAAGAAGGTTGCAGATGGTGGAAGACAAACTTTATCTCATTGCATTGAATATGCAACAGTATTGTATAGTACTGAAATAACAGTTTCCAATAACGAAATGGATGAAGTTGTACATGACCCTATCCTTGTTAGGAAGTTGAAGCAAAGGTTAAAGGAAATTATGCAAGGAAACTATAGCATGGTTGATTAATGGTAACATTGATGAAACGGGAAGCTTTGTAAAATAATTGGCTTAATTTTTAATATTGTTATGCCGATAATCGCTTCATGAGGATATCTGAAGGATTATCGCTATTTTCACTACCATCGGCGGTTTCATCACAGCCAAAGTCAACAATGATGGTTTGGCCTGTATATGATGATACGCGCATTATCCCAATCAAAGGCATTGCACGGCGGTTAGAAAATAATGTACAGTATGTAAAACCAACCCCGGATGAACATGCTCGCTTACTTTCACAGATAAATGACAATAAAGAGCCGCTGTATACAAAAAATGCATTTATACAGAAAGACATGCAGTATACAGTTCCCGGTACTTTTTTTGATGCAATTGCGTAAATAATAAATACACCAATAAAATATGTAGTATTAAAATATAGTTGAATAATATGATGTTATTTTATAGTCTACCATCATGAAATAGAAAAATTATAGTATATAGGAGATTGTACCATGGATTTTGAAACCACTACTTGTATTTCGTATGAACATTTAAACACACTTTATAGTTTAGCAGATAAATTTAATATGCCTCTTCACTCATGTATTGTATACCTTCTTATCTATGCCGCAAAAAAAGAAAAAGCACCAGCAAAAGCGTTTAAAGGTATTTCGTATAGAAGCAGGAACAAGCTTAATCCATGGAAGAGAGTGCATTTATATTTAGCATTTAAGGAGTATGAGTATTTACTGGATGTTAAGAAAATATGGAAAATGAGTGTTGCCAAGGCGATTGCGTTTTGTGTTGAAAATGTGCTGGATGAGTTTGCACAATTTTTAAATAACTTAATTGAAGCAGAAAGGAAAGGGGATACCGATAACTATCTGGTTTACGAGATAAATAGAAGCTACCTATTTGAATATGATACTAAAGAAGGTGTTCATTGCTGCCGATTTTATTGGGGATTGCCACGAAAATATACCCGATGTAAGCCATAGATTATAAAAACCAATTTTTTTTAATCAACAATGACCATTCATCAAAAGCATGGCAAATAGGCTATTTACTAAAATAACATTAATACCATAAGCATAAATAAGTAAGACCAATGTACCGGTAAAAAAAGGTGCATGAATAAAAATAAGGCTTGATTTTCATATATTCTAATTGCTATAATGCGAAATCTCTATTATTGCATTTTGTTTTATGATACATAAAACAAAGATGAGTAAAGATTATATTATTTCAGGAGGTTTTCAATGGTTAAAAAATTGTCGTTGTGTATTCTGGCTTTATGCATGGCATGTATGACTACTGGATTACAGGCTCAGGAGCTAACTGATGATGTTGCTTTTTTACGTGTAGGCTATCAGTGGAATACGGTAGAATTTGATGTTTCAGGTATGGATGATTTGGAAAATAATGGTGTAGCAATAGAAGGTGAGTATAACCTGAACTTGGGTGGCTGGTTGCTGGGAGTTTCATTAGAATGGGCACGTTTGGTAAATGACGATGATAGCGACCTTGTTTTTTATTACCTTTCGCCAATGATTTCATTGAAATTTCTAGCTGCCGGCGGTTTATACATTGGGCCTGGAATTTCTGCCCGGTACATGATGAGCGCAGATACACCTTCGGGTGTTGATGAACCTGACAAAGAGGTTGATTTATGGGTAAATGCTGTTGCAGGCTGGATGGCTCCCATTGCCGAGGCTGTTTATCTGGATGTTCAGGCACGGTTTGGCTGGAACCTTACCAAAAATCAGTTTGAAGATGTTGCTGATATTGATAACAACTATGATTATGCTGTGTATGTTGGCATAGGCACACGCACCCGCTCAACGGGGATATAGTGACGTATGCATTTTTGGAGCTAATAGATTTAAATTATATTACAGGCAGGTTAAATCCTGCCTGTAATGTTTTCTTATTCCCTTTTTTCTTCCATGTCCCCTATAAAATTTTTTGTAATCATATCGTGGGGATTTTTTAATGCAACCTCTTTAAAGATGTGAAGCGCTTCAGCGTAATGTTTTTTGTTATAGAGGGACATAGCCTTCTGGAATTGCTCCATTGTAGATGTAAACAGCGCAACTGCGTCATCCGGATACATGGATAATACCTCGTAAACCTTTGTTGGCTGGGATTTTCCCTTAACTATAACCTTGCTGATGTAACGGAAGTTATATTCTGGAATGTCTTTTACCTGTTCGTATACATCACCTGAAACAAGTATGGTGGTGCGGAAATGTTTTGTCAAACTTTCAATACGGCTTGAAAGGTTCACCGTGTCGGATATAACGGTGCTTTCAATACGCATTGTCTCGCCAATTATTCCTAAGATAGCACTGCCGGTGTGAATACCTATCCCAATACTGATGGGTGAAAGCTGGTATGTTTTACGCTCGTCATTATATTCAGCGATACGTTTTACCATGGCTATCGCCGCATTCAATGCGTCTTGTGGAGATTGCGGGAAAAGCGCCATGATACCGTCCCCTATGTATTTATCAATAAAACCGTTATGGCCGCGTATAATTGGCCCGATACGGTTAAGGTACGAATTTAAAAATTTGAATGTTTCCTCAGGAGTCATTTTTTCGGATAACGTGGTAAAAGAGCGAATATCAGCAAAAAGTATGGTAATATCTTTAAGTGTCTGGTCGCCAAGCTGTACATCAAGGATGCTCTGTTTTTGTAAAAATGATAAAAATTCATGCGGAACAAAGCGTTCAAGCGATATGTTGAGATCGCTAAGATGTGCAGAAAGATGCTCAACCTGCAAAAAAGAAAATGAAAAGATACGGGCAATAGCAATAGCCTGGGTAAATATAAAAATGAACAATCCCACAGGAAGAATATACATGGTTGGCAGTATATTTTTTGCATAGAGTATATCATTGACGACTGTTAGCATAAACAGCACAAACCCTGCAAGGAAATAGTGTATATGCTGACGTTTGCGTAATGCTGCAATGATAAGACAAACAAGAATATATGAAAGCCCTGCAATAACTGCTATCTGCATATAAGGTACCAACATATTAAAAAATGAAACCGGAGTGGTTATTGCCAGCACTGTAAGCAGTATAAATATGCCGTTGAAGAATTGCAGATGTTTCTTTTTTATTTCTATGGGATAAATTTCATGGAAAAAAAGTCCAAAGAAAAGACTGCCTAAATAAAATACACTCAATTCCATTTTAATTTGCAACTCCCATGGAAAGACAGGAAATATATTGGCAATGGTTGTGCTGCCGGTAGCTAATATGCGGGCGAATACCGTTAAACAAAATAGCCCAAACCACAGCGGAGCCCTGTCGCTTGTTCGGAAAAGAAACAATGCTATGTTATATAAACCAATGATGAGGATTGCACCAAACAAAAAAAGATCGCTTATAACTTTAGTGTTGTAGTGTGCAAGTATCGCCCTATCCTTGCCAATAATGAAAGGATGCCACATGCCAGCGGTGCGATAGTCCCGGTTACTGATTTGCAGCACGCACAATGCAGTTTTATTTTTTGGAGTAAAGTATATTGCCTGGTGCCTGCATTCATTGCGCATTGCTGACAGATCCTTTGACACCTTCCCGTTATTTGCAACCTCCACACCGTTGATGTACAGTCGGTACGCTGTGACCATGTGGTCTAAATAAATCCCATAGATGGCATTATCAGGAAGGAGTATCTTCAGAGCATAGGTTGCACATCCTTTTGCAGGGAGCATGGTGCCATTGAGCTTATAGTCGGTCCAATGTTGCGGCATCATAACGATATCGGTTGGTAGTGGCGCTTTGTTGTCATCAATAGCAGCAGGGTCAATGAGCTGGTTCCACCAGAATAGCCATTGCGCTTTAATGGCATGGGTGGTTGTAGTATCAAATGTCAGGGTACGCATATCATAGGTAGCCTCAGCGCTATATGCCAGAGAAGAACAAGAAAAAATCATGGCGATAGTTACTGACAATAAAGTTGTATTTTTCATGATGAATTATCCTGTAATGCAATAATGGTGGGATGGTATAGCATTAAATAGTATATAGCAATAAAAAAATGATGTTTTATTGAAGAGACAGGTTTTAGCTTGGTCCGCGCAATAGTACAATCGTGCACGATAATGTATATACAACAGCGCAACAACAATACCATTCACTAAAACATACACTATATAACAATCTTTAATAATGTATTACATGCAATGCATCACAATTGGCATATACGGTATTCTTTCCCTCTCAATAATTGGTATCTCATCTATGGTTAAATCATAGAGTTGATACGCCAATCTATCAATCCTGAGTCTATACAGGGATGTTTCTAATTTTGAAATGTGGTTGTATTATTGTATTACTTCATGTCGGTTCACATTTTACCGTCAATACCGCCTATACATAGTCTTCCGGTTGTACAAGACCGGTAATTGGTTCTGATAGCAAAAATCGCCTGATATTTTCCGCAGCCTTTTGTGCTGCTGAAGCAAGCGCACCATGCACAAGTGCTGAGTTATGAGGTGTTCCAAGCACATTTGGCAGATCAAGGAAGGGATACTTCATCTCAAAATGACCATGTCGAAACGGTTCAGTCCACCATGCATCAATCCCGGCCATAAAGGTTGGAGTATTTTTAAGGTGATGGTAAAACGCTCCTTCGTCTATGATTTCCCCGCGGCCTACGTTGACCAATACTGCATCTGGCTTCATGAGTTTAAATTCATGCTCGCCAATAAGCCCTCGCGTTGCACGGTTTAAGGGCAATGTGATGACAATGATGTCGGCAAGTGGTAATACCTTATCCATATCAGCGGGTGTTCCTAAAAATTCAGCCGGATCAGGACTTTTGCCACTACGGTTAATGGCAAGGATATGCATGTTAAAAGGCTTGAAAAGCCTTGCCACCTCTCTACCAATCCCACCAAAACCCAGTATAGCTGCGGTAGTGCCGGACAATGACTTGTTTTCAGAAAATTGGTCAAAGATTCCTTGCTTTAACTTTTCATGATGGGTGTAGAGCCGCTTGGCCAAAGCCAGCACCATAGCAAGAACGTGTTCGGCCATTGGTTGGGCATAGGCACCTACATTGCTTGCCACTGTCAGGTTTGCCGGCAGACGGCTGAAGTCAAGATGATCAGCACCAGCAGACAAAAGTTGCATAAACTTTACTTTTTCCAGCAAGGTAATTTCAGTTGGCGAAAACTCAGTGTGTGGTGCCCATGCCAGTACAACATGGGATGTTTGCAACAATTTTGCGCGGTCATCAGCGTTGAGGTTTTTTATATAAATAATTCTTGCAATGGGAGACAGAACAGACTCTATATGATCTTTTTCTTCAGCATTTAAGTTAAAGCTTATTGTTATAAGAGGTTTTTCAGTATTGTTCATATCATTCCTCCTTATTTATGATCAAATAAATGGCTTTTACCTGATCATGTTTGGATTGTTGCGGTCCAGCCTTGTTGATTCTAACATCCACTGAGGATAGAGGCGTGGCAGAGCACTGACCATATCAAGAGCCTTAACTTCATCAGGGTTTAGCTGCCATTCCACTGTCTTGAGGTTATCCTGAAGTTGTTCGGGTTTGGTTGCTCCAATTAAAACTGCACTAACTATTGGCTTGCGCAAAAGATAATTAAGCGATACCTGCGCTGGAGTCACACCACGAGCTTGTGCTATACGTTGAACCTCGTCAAGAATTGCATAGGCTTTAACGTTTTCAAACTTGATAAAATTTTGCTCTTCCTTACTGCGGCGTGCGTCCTGTGGGCCTTTCCCATCGCGAGAGTATTTACCGGTAAGAAACCCACCGGCAAGAGGTGACCATGGAGTTAATCCCAGCCCCTGGTCATCACATAGTGGAACAAGCTCAAGCTCCACGTCGCGTGCAACAAGCGAATAATATGCCTGCAACGAAACAAACTTTTCCCAGTAATGCTTTTCGGCAATCGATAGCGCTTTCATCAGTTGCCATGCAAAATAATTGGAACATCCCATGTAACGCACCTTCCCCTGGTGAACCAGATCATTCAGGGTCGAAAGCGTTTCTTCAAGGGGTGTCATAAAGTCAAAGCTGTGCACGATGTACAAATCAATATAATCTGTATCCAGCCGTCTCAAGCTGTTTTCGCAGCTCTCTATGATATGGCGCCGGCTTAATCCTACATCATTGATCTCCTGGCTCATTCGTCCGCGCACTTTGGTTGCAAGCACTATCTTGTCACGCTTGCCTTTGATAGCCTTGCCAAGTATCTGTTCGGATTGACCATAAGAATACACATTGGCTGTATCAAAGAAGTTGATGCCACCATCCAGCGCTATGTCCACCAGTTTCTGGGCAGCATTCTGGTCAAGTCCGCCTATCTTTGTCCAGTATCCCTGACTGCCAAAGCTCATAGTGCCAAAGCACAACTCCGAAACAAGTAAACCTGATTTGCCTAACTGACGGTATTGCATGGTTGCGTCCTCCTGTTTTTCAGATATCGCAAAACTATATGTATAAGTAAAACAACCAATCCAGCACCCATAATCCACATTTCATATTGTTTGATATCCTGAAGTACTATCTCAAATGCCTGACCAAAAAAAAATCCCAGCGCACCTATGGTTATAGACCAAACCATGGCGCTTATCATATTGAGAATAAAAAACTTTTTGGAAGTAACCGATGAAAGACCAATGGTAAAGGGAGCGATAGTTCGAAGTCCATAAAGGAACCTGAATGAAAGGATTATGGCTGTGTGATAGCGATCCATAAGATTTTGAAATCTTTTTATCTTTTTCTGAGCATAAGGTTTATTAATGAAATATGCTAAACCCTTTTTCCTGCCAATAAAAAAATATATCTGATCACCAATGAAGCTTCCTAAGAAGGCAGATACCATGACCAGCGGTAGGTGAAGGTATCCCTGATGAGCAGCAAAACCTCCCAGAATCAATATGGCTTCCCCTTCAAGAAAGGTACCTATGCCTATGGCAAGATACCCAAAATGCTGGACTATCAATTCAAAATTCATAATAAATCCTTTTACTCTTTCTTTTCCTCTCTGGTGCTCAGAAGTTCCTGTATGTAATCAATTTGCACATCCTGAATTTCAAAAAGCTTATGCATCGGGTGAGAAATAAGATGATCTATCTTTTCATGAAGCTGCCGTATTTCAAGTTTAGATTGATAGTATTGTATATAGTTTCATTGTTTAGGCTCTCTTTTTTATAACCAATAATACCTTATAGAAATGCTTTATGTCAATACTTTTTACAGATGTTTGATCAATAGTACAGTTTTTTTTATTGTACAATACACTATTGGAAACAATTTATTACGTGCATCTTTTTTTAATTGTTATATATCCATTACTATATTGTTTCATAAAAGAAATACATTATTATAGATATCCACTGA
>Ga0116149_1005819_pt1 | contig 11356 bp, 16 predicted proteins | sample AD_UKC057_MetaG_FD_89787 | JGI IMG/M metagenome (GOLD analysis project Ga0116149, IMG submission 89787) | Active sludge microbial communities of municipal wastewater-treating anaerobic digesters from USA - AD_UKC057_MetaG | ecosystem: Engineered > Bioreactor > Anaerobic > Digestate | place: USA...
ATATTAGCCATGTGCCGCCTTACTTAATAGATCCGCCAGTTCTGGATTTTCAATTGACCATTTTGCCCAATCGCCAGATGCTTTTCTGGACTTATATGCGTCCGCTGTATTTTCCGCAATAATCATTTCTCTGATTTCATGCAGAAATAACGGACGCCCGAACACTGCTTCTACTCCGAACCTATTGACATTCTGCACCATTTTCAACTCAATTGGTTTCCGCCCGCCATTTTCGAGATAATCGTAAACGCGGGCGGCTATGCGTTTGGGTCCGTGTCTCCTGTAATCACCTTGCCTATTTCGGTTACCAGCCATGAGAGAAGCCTCAATATATCTGAACGATTAGGCGCAACATGTGGATTGTTGATGTCATATCCTTCAATATGCCACTCCTCAACCATCGCCCTAACGCCGCCCCACAGTTTATACTGCATTTCAGCGCTATTGGGCTGTTCAGGATCTATCGCCTCCCAGGTCTTTTCCCACTCGATATAGGCAGGGTAAGGAACTGGGTCAAATAAAACTACAGTCCCTGGAAATTTATCAACTGGAGAAGTGATCAATTTACCCATTACGAAACAGCCTCAGCTGCAGTACCCCATGCTGGCGCAGAGCTACCGGGAAACATTCGGAATTTTGCGCTGTACTTTCCGGTGTTCACGTCCACGATGTAGCTCGTGCAGATAAATCCTGAAGTTGTAGTCGCGGTAATGCCAAATTGCGGCTCGCCAGATTCCCAATCGTGCCGAATGCCAATTTGCACATCTAACGATCGTGGTGTAGCCACTCCAACAGCCGCAGATAAAACAGCATGGGCTGAGTTGGTCTCATTTGTAAATGGCCCGGTGATATCAATTTGGCAGTCAGGCGTATCGGGTAATGCGCCTCTAATCGCATCCATAAATGCGGTCAGTTCCACTTCTGGATATGTCAATCCAATTCCATTGATAGCATCAACGGGCAGCTCACGCATTTGAGTGCCATCCGAAAAGAGAAATGCAGTCCAGCGTGATACAGTTCGTCCAGTTTGTGCAGTCATAGTAAATTACTCCTTTTATTTATCCTCTAACAAAACTTAATGCAAATGTCGCTGATGTAATATCGGTCAGCGATAGTTGCCATCTTAAATAGCGCCTTACAGTAGCGGTAGTTGACAGTTTTACAATCCCAGAACAAGGCACGGCAGTATGAGCGATATCCCCTGAGGTTGCACCTGATAAATCGGCAAATGAAGCGTTAGAATTCACAGCCGCATCCTGTATAGAAATAACCAGCGTTCCTGTGCCTTCCACAGAAAATACTTGATACATCATCCAACCGCCCTTAGAAGAAGCTGCCCCTCTATCGTCTACTCCAGTGGCAGTATTTGCGCCAGTCGTTGCGCTTGAAGCGTGCAGCAGAACGCCCCACGGATTACTATAGGTCATCCCTTCAGCCGGGCTGGTTCTGCCAAATGGTACGGTCAGCGCCATATCCCCACCAGAAGGCGAAAGAACAAATCCATTGTGGTTAAAGGCTCCCATAAATACTGGATCGCCCTGCGCTGGTGCCGCCTGTATTCCTATCGGGATCATCACATCTCTTGATACACCAGGCACGCCCAATACAGCCTGCACATGTGCGCCGGTGTCGCTCGAGAAAATCGCATTGAGAGTTCCCATTGTAACTTCCGGTAGGTCGGGCAGAGCCCCCCTCACACTATCCGAGAGCCCGACCTGCTCAACCTCCGGAGAGACTATGCTTAACGGTCCAACCTCACGTGTGTATCCCGAGAAATCATATCCATCGACATAAACGCGCGTCCATCTTTTTAATGTTCGTCCTGTTGTCATTTTTCACCCCACAAATTCTGTTGCGGATATCTCCATTCTGATAGCATGATAATCCGTCCCACCCCAGTTAATTATGAGCGGATCGCCAACTGTCGCCCCCCAATCCACAGCCCCGCTTAGCGTTGAAAGCACGATTACCGCATCCACTATCGCAGTTGCCTTTGAAAGCATTCCAGAATAAGTAGCCATTATATTTGTTCTCTCCGAACCCAAAACCGCATATATCAAAATGTACTTCAGCGAATAATATATATTATAACTGCTTTTATCCAAAGAGACTGGCGCAATTGAAAATCCAACATAACTATCTGGATCCGGTATTAATATGGGGCAGTCGCGCTGCGAAATATTCTGCGGGATATCATCAATATCCTTTATGGTCAGCCCGCTAACTGATATGCCGCTAATTGAGCCTGCAATCGTCGATAATCCAATAGCCATTTAAAACATCCTTTTGTGACCTCTAATAATTGTCATAGCCGTAGAGGGCACATCCTCTGGCGTTATCATAATTCCACCGCCTGAGATGATTGTCTGACCAGATTGCCCCTGACCAAAACGCCTGTGATATGCATTGGCTACAATATCCTGGCACGCTTGTTTTATATCATCTGGCGCCGTCGATGATTTTCCCCATGAGCCATAAATTGTTATCGGATAATCGTTATCAGATGAAGACGGCATCCATGAATAGCCGCTTGCCAGTTTTATGGCGTATTTCGGCGTTTGATTGCGTGGAATTAAATTATATTGCGCCGAGGTTAGCGTTGTTCCATCGCCATTCTTAAGTGTCGTTATAGAAATCAAATCATCGTCATCTATATACAAAGTTCTTGAGCTTGGAAGCGCATAGTAGTGCGTTTCGCTTCGAGCATAGAAAGTGCGTCCCCCGGTGAGCCTATCAATCAGACGCGAGGCACCCTCAATCATATCCTCGATGACAGCATCGTCAGTTGAACTAGTCGAGGTTATAGCCAGCCAGCTTTTTACTTCTGAAAGTGTCACATATCCATTTGTAGTTGTCATCTCATCTATACTTTCCCCTTATTCGTGCAGTTTCCCAAATCGTGCGGCTTTTTTCGCGGTGCTCTCGGCCATCTTTTCGGCGCAGATACTTACCAATCGATGCTCCTCTCAGGTGGTAAAATTTCTCCCCGCCGCGCGCCAATCTGAGCCAAAATTCATAATCGCTGGCAACCTGATATTTGTAAATGTCGCCATTTCTCAATTGTTCGCTTTCCAAAAAATATCCGTATGTATCATGCAGCGATTTTCTCCACATTGGCATTGGCCCCAAAAAGCAACCATGTAGCAGTTCAGCTAAACCGCCTTCCTGCCATTCAAAGCGTTCCTTGGCTTCAGCTTCAAGATCCTCAACGATATCCTGATTTCCATAAGCGACTGCGTATTTTTGGTTTTTATCCAAAATATCAGCTAAGCGTTTTATGCCATGCTCATATAATCTATCATCAGAATTGGCGTTGGTAATGTACTCACCAGTTGCTCTTTTAATGCCCAGGTTCCAAGCCTCGTAAACTGTAGGAATATCATCTGTTGTTATTATTATAACATTAAACTTTTCAGCAATAGCTTTCTCTGCGCTTCCATTTTGACAAACGACAATCACCTCTGGCTTCTCAGATTGTTCAAGTAAGTTCTCGATTCTGCCAGCTAAAAAATCTGCAGCGTAATACGCGGAAATAATCGCGGAAACTTTCACCAATTTTTTATATCATCCTTTTCAAATATACTTAGTGCGCTATTTTCGGTTAGATTAATGATGCGCTTATTCCAATTTTTATATGCCTGTTTAGCCATGCAATAAGCCAACTCAGATCTCTCGAGATCTGGGTTGTTCCATTTTGCCCCCCTGAAATAGTCTTTGCAGAAATGATTGGGATCATCCCCATCCATAACGGTTTCCTGATTTGGTGCGCCTATAAAAGTATATCTGTGGTCAACCCCCACTAGTAAAATTGTATCAAAATCCATCCAGTGCGCAATCTGCATACAAACATAAGTAACCGTGTAACCCTCGTAAATGTATTTCTGTGGATTTAGAGAAAACATGGGCTTATAAATCGAGGTCAAGGGAAGCGCGTCAACTTCATCGGCATAAGCCCGTGCTACAAACTTTATGGATTTCAGTATCTTTATTTGTTCAATAGATTGTTCAATCACTAGCGGATTCACGCTAACATAATAAGTTGGTGTAAATCCCCGCATCAGATAAATGCGGTTTGTTCCAAAGCTCGGATATTTTTGTAAAAACTCAAGTGACACGTTTTTTAGAGACGGGCCATTACCGATAATTAATCCAGTCTGGCCGCAATGTATTCTCTCTAAATCATACCAACTCGGCATTAAAATTAAACGCTCCTTTTTCTATTGCATCTCTATAATTTTTCTCATCGATAGTAGTTGTGGTTATATGCGGGCTCGTCAGCGTTGTGTCTACATAAATGGGAATGTGATATTCTATGCACTTTCGGCAGAATCCAAGATCCTCTCCCGGGTAAGTATCCTCCCAGGCTTTAGAATAGTCGTTCCAAAACCAAGGTGGTTGTATCTCCTCAAACACCTCGCGCGCAAACATTATGCAGCCGGTGCCAATTAAATCAACTTTCATTAATCCATCGCCCCAATCGTGAGGCGCGCAAACCCTTCCTTGTTTATCCAGTAGAAATGCACAGGGATCATGCGGATATGACCTGCGGAAATTCAGCCCGCCGACTACCCATAGTGGCCCCTCTTCAACCAGCTTACCGCCGGACAGTTTATCGTATAGAAACCAACGCGATAGCCTCTGCACAATGTCATAAGGATGAATATGATCGATATCCAGCATAATCAAATGTGTGAAGTCGGTTTGTAGAAAAAACTGCGCGGCTTTATTCCTCGCAAGATCGGTGCGCGTGTAATCTAAATTTAGCGGTGTAACTCCCTGTCCGATGATATTGATGATTGACGGCAGCACCTCATCAGCATAGGAAATGGAACGCTCCCTCAATATACACAACAAAACACGCGGGTATTCCCACGACATAATCGGCAGTTGATTTAACCGCCTCATCACCTCAGCGTAAATCCCCTCGTCTAATGCCCTGCCTTCGTCAGTTTTTGTATCCATCCATCATCAGCGATTTATTTATGGGGGCATCTCTGCCCCCAATTGTTATTTGTTATGACAGCGCCACTATCTGCGCTGTGTTCGTATCTGGGTCGCCTGGTTTTAGCCTGCTGCCATTGTAGAGTATGCAAGCGCCGCCAACATAAAGCCGCGATGTTGAAGAAGTTCCCTTAAATTTTAGATATGGGTAACTTCCGTTGATTTTGTGGTCGATGATGAAAATTTTACCGGCGCCTGTGCTGGTTACATCAACTAAAGCCGCGCTGGTCACATCCGTATAGGTGCCGCTCGAGGTTGCGCTATTCTGTATTTTACCAGTCAACTTTGCTGTTGCCAGCATAGTTCCTGTCATAATCACCCACATAGCACGGTTAAACCCGCGTCCATCCACTACAGTTGCAGTCGTGGCATGATTGGTTGTCGCATAGATTGGCGCAATCGCCTTTGCTGGTTTTACATGCCTAATAAGTTGTTCCATATCCACCGCCTATGCAGTTGTCGCATACTGGAAGGCTTCCGCCTGTAACACTGCGCCACCCCATCTATATTTGAAGAAGAAGCCAACCTGACCAGTGTTAGAGTACAGATATGGATTGCGCTGTACGCTCAGCCCGGCTCGCTCGACTAAAGCATAGTAGTTCCAGTCGCCAATTACCAGACATTTTTTTTTGGTTGTGGTGCAGGATTCCATAGCGTCGGCTGGATATACGGGTTTACCCCACAGATTCCACGGGCTACCTGGTCCGGCTGGAGGTGTAAATAACTGGAATTGATTTCCGCTTAGACCCATAAGGAAGCCCATTGTAGCCTGCTCCATGCACCAGGAGGCGTTGGGCATGTACTGCTCTTTTAGCTTGTAGAACAGTTCGGGAATTTCAGCGGCAGCAATCGCATTGGTATCATCTAAAGTTAAACCTGCAGTTCCGCCAACCAAAACGCCCTGCGGCTGTGTGGTGCCATTTCCACCAATTGCATACGTGTTTTCATGCACGCCAGCCCTATCGCCCACATAAGCCGACAGCCAGCTCTCAAGATTCGCAGCGTTATCTTCCAGCAATTCCTCGGATATCTTCACCAACAGCGTGGCTTTATAAACCGTAATGCCAACCTGTGAGAATTCCAGCGTTGACGCTGTGTAGGCTGACTCCTCGTTGCTAAAGGCAAAGGATGCCTGCGTTCCCTCGACTGGCACATCAACTTTATCGCGCGAGGTTTGTATTACGCGCGCGCCTGCTCGGCGTGGCACGGAGATTTCATTCCGCTTTCCGATAATCTGTGCATAAAAGTCTTCCGGCACGAGATAACCGCCTTCGGTTTCATCCCCTTCCTGTAAATCAGTTTTTAGGGTCGAGTTCCGCTTGCCAGTTTTAACCCAATGTAAAAATCCATCAGTTTCATCGTGTGAGAAACCCAAACCAGAAACTTTTTTCACAGCCGGTGCAACCAGCGCAGCTCCAGAAACTTTAACTTCTTCCTTTACTTCCTCTTTAGGCATAGCCTCTTTAACGGCCGCCCTAACAATCTCGGCAATATCCGCGGAATCTTTTTCAATTTCCGCAGTTTGCTCTTTATTTAATTCTTTGTCGTTCATTTCTTTATTGTCCCCATTAGTATAAATTTTTGTATTTAAATTTGTGTCTATTGCGTCAGCTTCTGCCGCTTGCGGAATTACCTCACCGGCCTTTTCCTCTGCCTCTGGCTCCACTTCTGCAATAAGTGATTTTAATGCAAGTGCACTATTCTTTGGTTCAGCGGGTGTTGGCGTTAGACTTGCATCCAGCCCCAGCATCCAGCGTTTTATCCAATAGGATTTTCCCATCGGTTCGCGCTCGACCAGGTGACCAGCCGTTCCACTTGACCAGCCCATCTTTCCAGCCTCTACAAGACCATAGATCTCTTTTTCGTATTCATCTCTCAATGCCAGCTGGGATTCAATCCAAATTCCGACATCATCCTCACGCATGACTGCATCATCATCCAAAATGCGCTTGCCGATTCTTTTGTCAAGCCCGTGATGATAATACACTGGCGTGGTATTATGCGGCCCGAATTCTGTTTCTCGTGTGAAATAGTCACCATCTAAATCTGGGTTGTCTTTATCCGAAAAACGCACAAGATAGCCGCCAACTTTCCCATTGCCAAGCGCCTTAACTTCTCCACCATAAATAATCAGTTCATCATCCATAAGTCACCCCTATTATTATATCATAACCCCAATTTGTTTATTGCGTATTGTATCCACTTGTCATAAATGCTTTTAATTTTAGGCAGTTTCTCGCGCGCTACATCGATTAGTTTTCTCCAGCCAATTCTCGCCATATGAGTAGCCTGGAGTTTTTCGTCTGCCAAATACTTGGCATAGCTCGCCGAGTTTCCAATAATAACACCAAATCCATCCAACGTATTTGTAACATAAAATTTAGTGCCGTATTTTTCTGACCTCATGTCATTATAGGATTTATACTGCATACCGCGCCCACGAATATAATAAGGTTCTGGCGGGGCGTTAGCAGCGGTGGCTGGCGGATATTTCTGCAGTCCTTCAGTTTTCAGCACTTCTTTAGCGGCTTCATCCCCAGCCTGCGACAATATCTCTTTTAGAAACTCGTTGCTGGATAAATCCTTTAGTGACTTGACAATTTTTTCGATGCCTTTAACTTCTATAATTAGTGGATCGCTCATATTTTTGTTCCTGTTTGTAGAAAACATCTACATTTTACGTGCGCAGGCGGCGCGTCTACTCCACCGCTGAATGGTTTATCTATCTCAACCTCTTCGCCATCCATAGCTGAACAAATCTCGCAAACGATATCATCGCGATTAGTGAACCAAGTTTTGATAACTTTTACATCTGGGTATTCCTCTTTCATCATCAGCCCAGCCAATCGCTCACCTTCAGCATACGATCGTGTCGTTTCAGTGACTGCAATTGTCCTTGCGCGTTCAACTCCAAATATGTCGTTCAGCTGAGAACTGATATCGCCAAGCGTAAAGCCTGGCGTACTTATGAACCGTTGAATAGCGTTTCCGACAAGTTTTTTGCTGGTCTCGTTAACGCCCTTAATAAGTTCGCCAGCATAACTGCCAGCCCAATCCAATGCCCTATCATTAACCAGTGAATAATCCAGTCCAATCGAAACGCTATTTCTGAACAACTCAACCCCGCCTCTTCCAGCAACATAAAGTAGTTTGATTATATCAGCGGTAAATTTATCGTCGTCCTCAAAAATGTCATCCAGCGGGTCAGTGGGTTTAATAATGTCTTTACGTTCAGGAAAGCGCATAGTTAAATATTCAATAATTTTTCTATATTGCTCCTTGAATTTTCGCCTGATAGCTATAGTTAATTTATCTTCCATAGACTCTTTAGCCAGCCTGCCAGGCTCGCGTCGGTCTCTACGTTTCAGCATAGGAGGTAACTCGACGCCGCGGGACTTCAGCTCGTCAATAATACTATTTATAACAATGCGGAATTCTGTCTCATCCATCTAATAAGGCCACCGTGGCATCCTGTAAACTTTTTACCAAATCGTCAAGTGTGGCGTGTTTGCTGTCATCGAATACACGCTCTATCTCATCTTTACTTTTACAGCTCTGGAGTTGAGATTTTATGCGTTTGTAGTCTGCCTCGGGAATATACTGCGACTGGAATTCCACATCGGCAGTTCCTTTTTTCTCAAATTGTTTGATTGATTTGCGTTTCCATTTGCGCAGATCCTCGCTCATACTATCAACCGCTGCGGTTACTTCCCCTTGATTGCGCACAAGCCCCATAGACTCTTCCGATACCTCAAAGCCCAAAATGTCAAAGGCAGCCTCGAGTGGAACTCCTGCGCTAACTAAATTCAGCAGGGATGCGCTTCGTTGATTTTCATCCTCCTGGAATATGTCCAGCTCCTCAGGATGTACTTCGAGCGTCAGTCCAGTGTCGCTCAAGAATTGTGTATTAATGGTATCAGCTAAATTCTCTGCCGATGGCACAATCGTTTCCTCATAAAACGATCTTCGGTGCTCAACGGCGGTGGCATAGTTAGCCGCATCCGTCAGCATTGTTTCTGGAATGCCGAATGCCCAGGCTATATCCTGCAATGCCTGCTGTCTTACATTCGGCATATCCATCGTGTTTAGATCTGGAGTTATAGTGCTTGGCTTTACATCTCCACGCAGGGCGATAACGCCAAATGCCTTTTTTATTCCGGTGGTCATGCGCGCAAAGAAATTGCGCGTCCTCTCGATATCTTCCGTTCCAGCATTAACATCCAACCCTAAAACGGTTACCGGCATCGCCCCGTTTTCGAAAAATTGAGTAGAAAAACTACGCAGATAATATAGTGTCTTTCCAGCGCCAAGCGCAACATCAGTAGAACTCAATCCCTTTTCAATGTCGTTAGAAGGATTGAAAGTTAGAAAATGCACGATTTCATCGCTCGTCCATGGCCCGAATGTATCTCTTCCAACTCGCTGAATAAACTTTTTTTCCACGATTACAGAACCATCCTCAGTCTTTTTCTGGCTCGCCTTCACCTCAACTGTAAATGGGTTCAGCCATTGCGCGCCCATGCGTTTTTTACTCGTATCAAGTTTCAGCCAATAACCACTGCCGCAAAGTAACAAACTTGCCTCTGTTTTCCATAGCAGCGATTTTAGCGGGGTGACAAAAATATCATCCCAATCCTTTTCTTTATCCTTAAACATCAGCCTAAATGGAATTGACGTCAGAGCATTGCAGCGCAGATATACGGCGCGATAGATTAACGGCACAAGCGCAAATGCCTGTTGTGAAGAATTCAGCTTATTCGACGCTTGCAGATATTCAGCCCACTCGGGTATAGTTACTACGGTTTTAATTTCGTTTTTATTTTTCATCCCCTCTACCCTCATACCTCAAATAAAACAACACCGCCAGTCTGGTCTATAGTATCGTATCTCAATGCGTCCATTGCGTGGTCATTTTCCTTGACAGGCTCATCTTTAGATTCTTTCCAGATATAACTCTCAAATTCGTTGATGGTGTGCACGCATGACGGGTCTATAGTCAGGCGTGGCAGCCCATCGCCTTGAACCCTCAGCAGATCCTGCACGGCTCTAATGCCATCCAAAACTCGCCCCTTCTTCGGTCTTGCCATAAGTCCATGATTCCGCAGGTCAGCGATAAGTCCAGCTGCAGCTGCATCCACTGCGATATCTTCAATTTTTCTTCCTTGCGCCATACGCATCGCCTCTGTAATTATATCACTTTGCAGCTTGCCACGCTGATAAAACTCCTCGCATATATGCCTGCGTTTATCGTTGTCATAGCCGATCAGCAGAATGACAGCTGGATTGGTGTAGCCTTCATCAATTGCCAAATGATAGTATGCAAAGTCCTTTTCCATTCGTTTTACATGTATATCTCGGCTGAACTCTGGATAAATAAGTCCCTCAAGTTGCGCAAATTCCCCATAAACTTCCTGCGCTAAAAACTGCCCACTGTAACTATCCAGCAACGACTGCACAAATACCTGTGATATATAAGGATTGTCAATAGTAGCTGCCTTAAAAATAGTCATCATGTCCCTTTTTTCGTACAGCCAATTTCTTCCCTTTGGCGTGGTCGTAATCCAACACGGACCTGCTCCACCGCCAGCCCGCAGCCTGCCAATGACAATCTCCCAGGTACCCTTCTGTGCCAGACCAGCCTCGTCAATCCAAGCCCAGTGCGCATTAATGCCATGTAGTTTCTCAGGATCATCCGCTGAACGAAAGAATATCTCCGCTCCATTGCGCAGCATAATTTCATGGTCGCTTTTATTATAACTGGCAATCAGTTCATCGTTCAGCTCTCGAAATGTCCTGATAGTAACATCGTGTAACATTCTATAGGTCGGCGCAACTACCAGCCCAAGCGTTTTTGGCTTGGCATAAAGGATAGATTTTATGCAGCCTGCAAACGTCTTGCCTGAACCAATGCCGCCAAGCATAGCCGTAAATCGATCCTGACACGAAACAAAATCATACTGAGTGTTATAAAGTTCAATCTCCACGCGGTTTGATAATAACATTGAATGGTTGATCCTCGGCGCCAGCTATCTCTGTCCGCTCCACATAGCCGCGCTTTCTGCCTTTTGTTTTTAGCATAAATTGAAGCGCCCAGGGTTCATTATTTAGAATGGCTTTACATAAACCAAGCTCAGCTAAATCTATCATCTCGCCCTCTGCTAATTCTTTTGCAGCTGCAATGGCTGGATACTTATTTATATAGTTATAGACTGTTTGTGGCGTACATCCTAAATTTTTGGCAGCAACATAGACCATACCTTTTGTTCTGGTCAATTCATCTACCATTCTCTTTACAGAAAATCGCCTTTTAGCCATAGTTCCCACCGTCTAAAATGTCAAACAAGTTCAACTATTA
>Ga0116149_1005823_pt1 | contig 11354 bp, 9 predicted proteins | sample AD_UKC057_MetaG_FD_89787 | JGI IMG/M metagenome (GOLD analysis project Ga0116149, IMG submission 89787) | Active sludge microbial communities of municipal wastewater-treating anaerobic digesters from USA - AD_UKC057_MetaG | ecosystem: Engineered > Bioreactor > Anaerobic > Digestate | place: USA...
GAGTGGGCCGCGCCGGGATGCCGAGCGAGGCAAGCAGTTTTGTCGCGTTTTCGTTCATGCGCCGCCATTGGACGAATGAATACGAACCCCGCGCAATGTACAGATTTTCTGCAACAGTCAGATTCGGGCACAAGGTGATTTCCTGATACACCGTGCCGATGCCGTTTTTCTGCGCTTCCTGCGGCGATTTGAACTGAACCGCTTTCCCGTCGACGAGTATCCGGCCTTCGTCTTTTTCGTAGACGCCTGTCATTACTTTTACCAGTGTCGATTTCCCCGCGCCGTTTTCGCCCATCAGGGCGTGGATTTCTCCTTTGCGCAGCGTAAAGTCGACGTTATGCAGAGCCCTGACCCCCGGAAAGGTCTTGCAAATACCCTGCATCTCGAGCACTTTTTCCGACTGCATTACCAGACCTCCTTCAGGTGCCGAAAAAGGGGATTCCCGAAAAAACGACTGTCTTCCGGGATTCCCCTCTGCGTGCTGCCGCACAGCGATGTGATGTGCCTTACTTGGTTACAACGCCCTTGCCCGGGTCGTCGTTGATACCGAGCTTGGTGATGATGTCGTCGGTGATTGTCGCGGTGTCCGCATAGATTTCTTTTTGATACACGATTCCGCTCGGGATAGTGCCGCCGGTAGAGGCTGCCTTGATCCAGCTTGCGATTTCTGCTGCCTGGCGGGGATTGCACTGCACGTCGCAGTCCCAGTAGCCGGCCTGTACGTTGCGGAGTGCGAAGCGGTTAAAGTCGAATCCGAGAATCTTGACTTTTCCGCCTTTCCCGTGGGTGATGCCGGCTGCGTCGAGTGCCTGAACAGCACCCTGCGCCATACCGTCGTTTTCTGCATAGATGACGTTGAAATCCTTGCCTGCGGCAATCGCGGCTTCTACAACCTTGCGCGCTTCCTCAAGACTCCAGCTGTCTCCACCGGTTCCGTCTGCAACCAGGTTGATCCTTCCTTCGTCGCGGGCTTTCAGTACTGCCGCGCTGCGTCCGACCTCTGCGGCGGAGCCGAGCTGTCCGCGGATCAGGATGAGGTTGACAACAGGGAGCTTCTGGTTGAGTACCCAGTTGATTGCGGTGTTTCCTTCGGTTGCCATGTCGGAGACGAGCGCTGCCTGGTAGTTCGCGGCGTCGGTCTGGATCAGACGGTCGAAGAGGAATACGGTGACACCGGCGGTTTTCGCCGATTTCAGGACGTTGTCCCAGCCGGATGCGTTGGCTGCGGAAATAAGGAGGTAGTCGACGCCGTCGCGGATATAGCCCTGTGCTGCAGCGATCTGTTCGCTGTTGTCGGCTGTGTTCGTCTGTTTTGCGTCGTAGCCGTTCGCCCTGGAGAATACGTTGTTCATGTCTTCAACGTTCGCCTGGCGGTATCCGGATTCTTCCGGGGGCAGGTTTACAATACCGACCTTGATAAGCTTTTGGCCCGCAGGAGCCGCGGCTTCCTTTTTGCCGCCGGCAAATGCCGGTGTCAGCATGAATACCGCTGCGAGCGCCAAGACTGCGATCTGTGTGATCTTTTTCATCTTTCTTCCTCCACTTTCATTGAGTTCAGGGCGTATGCCCTGCTTCCAGTTATGGGGCCGTTTTGCTGCGGGCGCTACCGACATCCTTATGCAGTTGGTACGATCTTTTATGGATGCGTCTTCCAGCGTGCTGTTTCTCTACAGTATTTTATGGAAAGTCTATGTTATTTTACGAATGAATTGCGCGGGACTTGTTTTTGGTTGCGTCCTCCGGAAGGTATGGTAGAATAACAGCCGGAAGGTTGTTGTATGGATCGCCCAGTCCGTTTGATTTTTGCCGTCTCCTGTTTTCTTTGCATTGCCGCCGGTTGCCGCAATAAAAACGTGTCTGAACAGCAGGATCCGATTGTGCTTGGCTATTCGCAGCTGGGAGACGAAAGTTCATGGCGAACCCAGAATACGTTTTCTATCAAGTCTGCGGCGAAGCGCTCCGGCATCAAGATACTGTTCGAGGATGCAATGCAGAATCCGGCCAACCAGATTAAGGCGCTCCGTTCCTTTATTGCGTATAAGGTGGACGTGATCGCTTTTTCTCCGCTGGTCGAAACCGGCTGGGATACGGTATTGGGAGAAGCGAAAGCGGCGGGCATTCCGGTAATTCTTGTAGACCGCATGATTGAAACCTCGGACGACAGTCTGTATACCGCCGCGCTCTGCTCCGATTTTGCCCTTGAAGGCCGCCGGGCAGGGGAGTTCCTCGTTCGCAAATTTGCAGGCCGGACGACACCCGTCAACATTGTGGAACTGGCCGGTACTGCATTTTCGACACCGGCGATTGGCCGGTCCGAAGGTTTCAGGGAGGTGCTTTCGGCGCATCCGAAATTCGTCATCTGCTTCAGCGAGGACGGAGACTTTATGCAAAGCAAGGGTCGGGAGATAATGCAGAAAGTGCTCAAGCTGTACCGGAGCGACGAGATCGATGTGCTGTATTCGCACAACGACGATATGACGTTCGGCGTAATCGAAGTGATGAAGGAAGCGGGCCTTGCGCCCGGAAAGGATATCGTGATTATTTCGGTGGACGCGACGCAGCGGAGTATCGACTATCTGAGAGAGGGCACGATCAACTGCGTTATCGAGTGCAATCCGAACAGCGGCCAGCAGGTGATGGAGCTTGCGACCAGAATTGTTTCCGGAGAAAACGTGCCGAAGCGCACCTACATACAGGAAACGACGTTCGACGAGTTCGGCGACCTCGACTCGATTGCGAACAGAGGTTACTGAAATTGGGCTTGACTTCCGGGTTGCGCACCAACAGTATACGCAGAACATTAAAAGTTACAAACATCGTTATTGTGATTGCAACGCTGGTACCGTTCGTGTTCAATACGCTGTATTACAACATCGTACGCAACCAGTATGAACGGATAATCGAAAACGTGTATAGCGCGAACAGCTTGTCCAGCAACCTGAAAGGCGACATCTACACCACCATGTGGAACATTGTTACCGGAAAAGCCCGCTTCGAGGATAACATCCAGTACGAACTGCTGGATCGAATCAAGGGCAGTCTGGATATGCTGGAACGGAATGCGAACAGCGCTGACAACAGTTATTTGATTCTTGTTGCCCGCAACACGCTGGAAACGCTCGAAGGCTATGTGCGGAAAATCGGCAACAACATTGCATACGGTATGCCTGTTCGCGATAACGAAAAGATCCTTTCCGACATTACCTCCGTAAGTGATCTGTTGTACGACGTGCTTCAAAAATTCGTTGCGGCCGAAATGGTGATAGCGCACGAGCAAAATAAAAAATTGCAGCATTCCATGGATTTAATGACGTTCGCCCAGGTTGTTCTGTTCGTATCTATCCTGCTCTTCCTGCTGCGAAATTATCGGCAGCTGAACCGCAGCATCAACGAACCGATCTATCGGCTCAAGACTATGGCATCGAAAATTGCGCAGGGTGATCTGACGATCCGGGTTGAAAGGCCGGAGATCAGCGAACTGGATGACCTGACCGACAGTCTCAATACCATGGCAGAAAAACTCATAGCATTGATCGAGCAGAATGTCCAAAAGCAGCGCAACCTGCAGAAAGCCGAAATGAAAGCCCTGCAGGCTCAGATTGCTCCGCACTTTATGTACAATACGCTCGGCACGATTCTTTCGCTTGCAGAGGACGGGCAAAAGGAAGATGTGGTAAAAACCACGCTCGCGCTTTCCAGCTTTTTCCGCCTTTCGCTGAACAAGGGCCGCGACTGGGTAACCGTGGCAGAGGAAAAAGCCCATGTGGAGAGTTATCTTGCAATACAAAAAATGCGGTACGGGGCAATTCTTGAGTATGAAATCGACTTTAGCCAGGACATCCTCCGGGAGTCGATGCTCAAGCTCCTTTTGCAGCCCTTGGTCGAGAATTCAATTTATCACGGCATAAAAAAAACGCGGCGTCGCGGCATGATTACGCTCAAGGGCCGGCTCGAAAAGGAGTGCATGGTTTTTATCGTACAAGACAACGGAAAGGGCTTGACGCGGGAAGAACTGGACGCTCTGCGCAATAGTCTTTCCAATTACGATGTATCGATTCCCGGAACAGGATTCGGGCTGTACAACGTGTACAAGCGCATCCAGCTGTACTATGAAACAGACGACGGGCTGACAGTGGAAAGCGAATACAACAGGGGCTGCACAATTACGCTGCGCCTGCCAATGGTAAAATCGCAAATGTCTGCCGCTACCGCTGCGGTTCCGGCACAGAGCACCTGAAGGGAGGCGAGGCATGTTTTCAGTGTTTCTTGTAGAAGATGAACCGCTTATCCGGCAGAACATGCGGAACGCGCTGGAAAACGGAGACGAGCCGTATATCTGCGCGGGAGAAGCCGGCGACGGCGAGCTTGCGCTGACCATTATACAGGATGTAAAACCGGATATTCTGATTACCGATATCAAGATGCCGTTTATGGACGGCCTGACGCTCGCCCGCCATGCCAAGGCGATTATCCCCTGGCTTCGCGTCATAATTGTCAGCGGCTATGACGACTTCGATCTTGCGCGGCAGGCGATCGGCATCGGCGTGGACCAGTATATCCTGAAGCCGGTTGCCAACAAGGATCTCTTTGCCGCCCTGCGCGCTGCGGGCGAAAAAATAACCGAACACAAGCGGCAGAGCGTCACGTTTCTGAAAAATTTGTCCAACGAGGAAATGATCCGGAACGCCTTGCTCGGGACTTTTCTGGAGCAGCTGTGCAGCGGGGAAATCGGCCCGGACGAAGCGCTCCGCCGCGCGGAAGAACTGTCGGTGAACCTTCTGAGCAAATACTATACGGTTGCAGTTGCCCGGTGCGAAGAGAACGGCGGCTTGCCGAACCGGCAGGCGATTGCTTCGAAAGTCAAATACCTTCTGGTCGATTCGACCGACGTCCTCTTTTATATCAGCGGCATGGACCTCATCGTTCTGATCGTCAAGGGCTCGTTCGAAATCGATGCAACCGAACGCGCATACCACAGCGCCCAAACGCTGAAACATGAACTGGAAGGAGACCTCTCCCTGAAGCTGACTATCGGCATCAGCACCGTGGTCAACCGAATTTCGGCTATCCGCGACGCATGGCACGAAGCCTGCATATTGCTCAAGACTTTCGGACACGCCCACCGCGGGCGTATTTTTTGCGCAGGGGATCTGGGCCGGGCAGACACGCCTGTTGCGGCATCGCTTGACGAAATCTTCAACACCGATGTGGCGGAGCGGCTCAAGTTCGCAACGCCCCGGGACGTTCCCGGAATTGTCGAAGAATTCACAAAGAATCTGGACTGCAACGAAATGCAAGGCATCCTGAACCGGTACTATGTGCTCATGGATCTGACCGCGGCCGCCATGCGGATTATCCGGGACTTCAATCCGTCGATCGACAACTCCGGATTGTCCGGCCAGTTTGTCGAACGCGAACAGGTCTTCAGCTCGGCTGTTTCTGTCCGCGAATGCGCCGAGCTGGCAACAAAGATCTGCCTGAAATTCATCGAACTGCGGGACAGCGGAAACAACTGCCACCACCGGAAGCTGGTGCACAAAGCCTGCGCTTACATCAGGGAAAACTACAACAGCCCGGACATATCGCTGAATACCGTCGCTTCATACGTCTCGCTGAGCCCGACCCATTTCAGCACCATATTCGCCCAGGAAATGTCCGAAACGTTTATCGATTACCTTACCGGCGTACGCATGGAAAAAGTAAAAGAACTCCTCGTTTCTACCGACGAGAAAATTGTCAGCATTGCGTTCAGCGTCGGCTACAACGAACCGAACTACCTGAGCTATCTGTTCAAAAAACGCGAAGGCTTGTCGCCGAAAGAGTACCGTTCGCAGAAAAGCCCGGTGCGCGACAAAACCTGACCCGGTGCGCGACAAAACCTGACCCCGGTGCGCGACAAAACCTGACCCCGTGCGCCTGTTGCGCACCAAAGCCCATTGTGGCAATATACCGTACATGTACGCAGATATATTGAAATTTGTACGACACAACCAGCGCATGATCGCCCTGTATGCAGCGTTTTATCTTGGAGTGACCGGCCTGGTCATGGCTGTTACGGCTAGTGCCGGGTCAATATCCGCCCCGCTGGCCTCCGCAGAAGCCTCCGGCACCGACGCGCTGATTCTCTTCCTTGGCATAGTTCCCCTTGCCGCCAGCCTGGCAATGCTTGCCGGAACCCTGTGGTTTTTCCGCGCAATCGTCGGCTCGTACCGGAACGTTCGCACCCGCTTTGGACCGGCCGCAGCCATGACAATCCGGACGTACATCGGCCGCTTTTTCAAAGCAACACTGATTTTTTTCCCCATCGGAATTCTTGCGGGCATGCTGTACATTCTTTTATTCAACCCCGACATTCAAAACTTTGCCAGCGCTTCCTCAGATCTTGGCCCGTTCTATCTTGTGCTGATGACCGTCTACCAAGTCCTGTTCGCGATTGTAACCTTCAATGTTATATTCGTCCCGCTTGTATCCGTTTCCACAAACGCCCTCTCGTACCGGCAAACTCTCGACGCCTGCCGGAGCCTTGTCCGCCGTCGCCCGAACACACTCAAGCGCCTGTTTGTCGGCTACCAGACAGCAACAATCCTCGTCTCCCTTGCCGCAGGCATCCTTGAAAACCCGCTGCACCTTGGCATGCTTTCGGCCTTCATGGCGGTCGTTGAAATCCTCTGGGCTGTTGTTCTGGCCTGGCAGTTCATGTCGATCAATATCGAACGCGAGACTGAAGCCGGCGCCGGAAGCGGGTTCGATGTTCCCATGACAATTCCGGAACAGACAGGGGTCGACATTCGATCAGACGCGGAAGTCGAATCGGGCTACGCAGACAGTTTAGGCGAGTAAGGGATTCTGCCGGCAAAAAGATTCGGCTGCAAGATGTCCCGACGAAAAAGCAAACTGCAAGTTGTAACCGCCGGTGTTACCGTCCACGTCGAGGGCCTCGCCGATTATAAAAAGATGCCTGACAATCTTCGATTCGAGCGAGCGGGTAGAAATTTCCTCCAGCGGAACGCCGCCCGCTGTCGCCATAGCGATTTTAAATCCTCCGTCGCCCGAGATGGTAAACCGGTCTTTCTTGAGTATCTCTGCAATAGCCTTTAGCATCGAGCCCGGAAGGCTCGACGCCTGTACGTCGCCTGCGAAGCTGGCGCCGCCTGCGAAGCTGGCGCCGCCTGCGAAGCTGGCGCCGCCTGCGAAGCTGGCGCCGCCTGCGCAGCCGGCGCCGGCGCGGGACGTGACCGCTTCCAGAAACCGCTTGGGCAGTGCAGGTTCCCCATCCGTACTGCAGGCTGCACGCACCGTGGGGAGTTCTGCAATCACCGTTGCGATCTGCTTTTTGGAGCCGATCGCCGCCTGGCGCAGCTCGCGAGCGAGGTCTTCGAGCCTGACGCCGGGAAGATAGTCGATCGAAAGTTCGGCTCCGATCCGGGCGTAGCGTGAAAGGTCGAGCACTGCAGGACCCGAGAAGTTTTCATGGGTAAGAAGGAGCGGGCCGAGGCTTTCGCGCGGGCCGAGGCTTTCGCGCGGGCCGAGACTTTCGCATTTGTCGATGGTGATGCGGACGTGTTTGAACGCAACTCCTGCAAGGCTTGTGTACGGATAGTTTTCAACAAACAGCGGGACGAGGGCGGGTTTTGGCTGGACGATTGTATGCCCGAGTTTTTCCAGAAGCGGGAACATGGAACCGTCGGAGCCAGTGGTCGGGTAGGAACAGCCGCCGGTCGCGACAACGAGCATCCGCGCACGGTGCGTCTTGCCGGCAGCGGTTACGGTAAAGAGGCCGGCGGCGTCGATGCTTCCGTCCGCGGCAATATCCGTTACCGGAGAAGAGCACTGGAGGGTAAAACCGTTATCGGAAGCCGCACGAAGGAGCGCGTCCAGGACGTCGCGGCCGCATAGGGAGGCGGGAAACACCTTGCCGTCTTCGCGCTCTGCAAGAGGAATGCCGAGGCGTTCGAAAAAGTCCCGGACGGCGAGGTTGTTGAACCGGTACAGGATAGAGCGGATTTTTGGGCCCGAGTCGCCATAGCAGGAAACGAATGCTTTGATGTCGCCCGAGTGGGTCAGGTTGCACTGGCCGGAGCCTGCCATCAACAGCTTTTTACCCGGACTCGGGCTTTTTTCGAGGATAAGTCCACGAATGGGAAACCCATTCCTGGACGGACGAGCTGAGGCGGCGGCGAAAAGACCCGCGGCGCCGGCGCCGATTATGATAACATCGTAGATCACGGGTATTTCATACCCTGTTCCGGATCGAAAGTCGACCCCTGTTGAATCTTTCGCGCCTTCCGGGCGGTTTGGATGTCGAACCCTTGCAAAACGTTGTCGCTCAGTTTCCCTTGATTAAAATATCTGCTATAGTACGTTCAAAATCTGAAGATGTGTCGACGGGAGTATATATGAACGGAAACAATCAGGGCGCTGAGTCCGATTTTGCGGCTATGTTCGAAAAAAGCCTTGCGGGGATGGAAAAACTGAAACCAGGGCAGCAGGTGAAGACTGAAGTCGTGTCGATCGGCAAGGAATGCGTGTTCCTGCACTTGAGCGGAAAAAGCGAAGGTGTTATCGATATTGGCGAATTCCTGGACGCGGACGGTGCGCTCGCGGTGAAGGAAGGGGACGCGGTAACTGCGTACTTTCTGGAGTCTAAAAACGGCGAGATGCGGTTTACCACGAAGATTGCAGGCGAAAAAGCCGGATCGAGCCTGTTGGAAAACGCGTACCAGAACCGGATTCCGGTCGAGGGAACGGTCGAGAAGGAAATCAAGGGCGGTTACGAAGTGCGCATCGGCGACACGCGGGCGTTTTGTCCTTTTTCGCAAATGGGAGCGCGGCAGCCGGGAGCCAGGCCGGCCGGCAGTAACGCTGAAGCTCCGGTTTGGGTTGGCAAGAAGTTGACTTTCAGGATTATGGAATACAAGGATGGCGGGAAAAGCATTCTGGTGTCCAATCGCGCGATCGAGGAAGAAGCCCGGCAGGTACGCATCGAGGAGCTGAAATCGTCGCTGTCCGAGGGGATGACTGTGAAGGGAACGATCGCGTCGATCCAGGATTACGGCGCCTTTGTCGAGCTCGGCGGGGTGCAGGCGCTGCTGCCGATCTCCGAAATCGGCCGTACCCGGGTGCAGGACATCCGTTCGACGCTCGCCGTCGGGCAGGAGATCGAAGCCGAGATCATCAAGCTGGACTGGAAGAACGAGCGCATTTCGCTGAGCATGAAGAGTCTGCTCGCCGATCCCTGGGTCGGGGTTGCCGACCGTTATCCCCGCGACTCGAAGCACACCGGCACCGTCGCCCGCATTGCGGAATTCGGCGCCTTCGTGACCCTCGAGCCCGGCCTGGACGGGCTTGTGCACTCGTCGCTCCTGAAGGGAGATTCTGCATACGGCAATTCGCGCACTGCGGTTAAGGTTGGCCAGAAGATGTCTGTGCAGATTCTGGAGGTCGATGCGGCCGCCCGGCGTATTTCGCTCAAGCCGGCGACTTCGGCCGAAGAAGATTCGACCGTCGGCAAGTACCTGAACGGCGGTTCGGACACAGAAACCTACAATCCCTTCGCCGCTCTTCTGAAGAAGAAATAAGCGATTGACGCGCGCGACATTCTGCGGGCGGCGAGTGCGAGTTCCTCCTTCCCGGAGGATTCAATACACTGAAAATGAAAGTCGATGCCAAGACCTCGTCCATCTCCGTGAAGTTGACGAAGATCTAGTCTGATCCTCCCGCCCGGAACGCGCACGTTCCGGGCAGTCGTCTCGATTTCTCCGCAGGCGCGGGACGTGCGCCCCGCGCTGCTTCCCTGATCGTCTTCGCCCCGGCTGGTTCGTCCGCACGCGCGCCTGCGCGGATGGAGATTTCGCCCGTCGGGGATTTTCCGGCTCCCGCGGATGCGAGATTCTTTGATGCTGGCAGTCGGCGCTGCTTCGGAGTATGATTGGGTATGCGTGTTTTGATTATCGGTGCCAGCAGAAATCCCGAGCGGTATTCGCATCTTGCCATGAAGCGGCTCGAAACCGCAGGCCATGAGGTGGTTCTTTACAATCCCGGAATCGACGACATTGAAGGCCGGCCGGTTGTCCGCGATCTTGCGCAGGTTTCGGGGCCGGTGGATACGGTTACCCTGTACACAAGCCCCGCTCATCTGGAACCGCTTGTCGACCGGATTATCGCGCTTTCGCCCCGCCGCATCATCGCGAATCCCGGCACCGAAACGGATTTCATTCCGGCCAAAGCCGAAGCAGCCGGCATCGAATACCGCGAAGCCTGCACCCTGGTGCTGCTTTCGACGGGGCAGTTCTGATACAATGTGTATAATCGTGTTGTTACAGGCGATATAATTATCGCAGAATTTCTGCAAGGTTTCCGGGATGAGAGAGATTTTCTGGAAGCAAAAAAAATAATGGAAAGTTTGGAATACAGAGACTTTCTGGGAAAGGAAATAGCAATTCAAGCAGCACAGAATTTTTTGATTATTGAGAAAAAAGGGAATCACTGTTCGGAAAACTATCGATGTTATTATTGCTACTTTCTGTATCGTAAATGGATTCGAATTAATTCATAATGATCGGGACTTTGATCCGATGGAAGAATATCTGGGATTAATCGTGAAAAATGGTTGAATGTGCAACCATGAATCTGCTTCCCTGATCGTCTTCGCCCCGGTTGAGTCGTCCGAACGCGCGCCTGCGCGGATGGAAGTTCGCGTCAGAATTCCCGCTCCCTGGCTCATTGTAGATCTTTCCGCCGTTCCGCCATTTCTTCCTTGAGCGATGCGAGCGTTTCTTTCAGGGAGCCTTTCGGCAGGGAAATAGTAGTTCCGATTCCCTCGAAGGGCGATCCTTCAGTGCGCTCCGGCGTCAGTCTGAAACCGGAGCCGTCAGCCCGGGTGATCAATACCGAACCGTCCTGCTTTGCCCGATCCAGCACCGAAGCGAGTGTCTTGCGGGCTTCCGAATATGTTGTTACAAGCATTATTGTACCTCCAGGCAATATAGTAGGCATTTATAATGATCTTTTGCAATCTTTCCCTCCGTGAATCATAGTAGAAGCATATCAACATGCATGTGCGGTGCGGCGACGTTATGTGCGCAAAAGCATAACAAATTACAGAATGCACAATGAAATCGCGACTCTTTTGGGGCTACGCCGGCCGCTTGCCGGGATTGGTTCTCGTGCTTGCATTCTGCTTTTTTGCGCATCCGGCGCCGGCCAGCACTCTTTATCCGACCAGATCGACGATTACGCTGATCTACGTTAGCCCTGATCTACGTCAACCCTGATCTACGTCAGTCCCGGCTCTGGTAGTGCTTTTCCGGATGGCCATGCGTGTTATACGCTCCGCGAGGTGCTCTTATATGAAA
>Ga0116149_1005824_pt1 | contig 11351 bp, 8 predicted proteins | sample AD_UKC057_MetaG_FD_89787 | JGI IMG/M metagenome (GOLD analysis project Ga0116149, IMG submission 89787) | Active sludge microbial communities of municipal wastewater-treating anaerobic digesters from USA - AD_UKC057_MetaG | ecosystem: Engineered > Bioreactor > Anaerobic > Digestate | place: USA...
CCGTTAACATAATAATTTATCTCTTCTGGTAGCCATTCAACTGCATATTTTGCACTTATACCCTGAAAGGAACTTGTAAAATGAACTCTTTGTTTTAATGAGCCTTGAGTAGATTCAAATAAATCATGATAGAAGTTTTGTAAGAAAGAATATGAATCAGACTGATCTAAACTTTTTTCAAATACATCAATTTCATCGTATGCCGTGGGTTCATCTCCAAACAACCAAAATCCTGGATTTAGCGCAATCTCAGCAGGTAAATAACATTGAATTTCGATATAACCGTATCTAATCGGTTCATGAAATCTGACCCAGCCAGTTGAATAAGTGTGATTTATGTCACATTGAGTAGAGCTCTCTCGTATCGCTTTAAGAATTAACTTGCCTGAACTCACATAAGCATTATAATTACTGCTACTAAAATATGCCACGGGAGACATTGGATGACAATCGTTGTTGTGTGCTGGCCATTTAATCGGATCATAGTAGTTAAATTCATCTGAAAAGTCGGTATCTAATATCCATCCTGTAGTAATTCCTAAGTCAATAGAGGGAAAATCTTCGCCATAATATAGCACTTTTTCATTATAACTACAATAGCTTTGAGAAAATAAGTTTACCCATAAGATTACTAAAGCCAATGTAAACATCAATTTCATAATGCAATAGTTTGTATTTTAATCTCAAAAAAAGTTTTATTATAATAATATAAGCAAATATAGTAATTAATTATTATGATTATCCGTTGTATTACCTAAATTGATTTTTATATGTAACCGAGGCTATCATAAGCCTGTCGAATAAATTTTCTCCAAAATATCTCCTATTGAATTTGTAACAGAATTCATTCAGGTAGTTTTGAAGATATTCAGGTTTAATGTCGTGATAAATATCCAGTAACATTCTTTTAGCGTTACTGATTGCTATATGAACCCAAGGTAATACTTTCCCGATTTCATTTTTAGGTATTACTTGTGGACGGTGCTCTTTGACAATATCTTTTAATTTGACGTAAGAAGTTGAATCGTCAGAATCAATGGTCGACTCTTTGGTTATATTGTTTTCTGCCAACGAAGTGATTGTTTGTGATTTCAAGTCATTTATGACAATCATTTTGATATGTCCCACTTGTCTTGGTTTACCACTTTTGGTTGTCTGCGCTTCAACAGGTTGACTTTCTGCCATTACAAGAACTTTGCTCTTTTTCTGGCTTCCTCGACCTCTTTTCAATGGTTTTTTCTTTTCGTCTTCAGGAGTTTCCGTTGAAAAGAATCCTTCATCCAATTCAATAACGCCTGATAATGAATACATTTCATCTCTTCGGCCCATAACCTCACGAAGTTTATGAAGTAATGTCCAAATTGGTTCATAGCGTTTATGGCCCAATTGTCGTTGGAGTTCTGCTGCCGAAAAGCTTTTCTTTGTGCTTGTCAGCAAGTGAATGGCTATGAACCAATAACGAAATGGCAATTGAGAATCATGCATGACTGTATTGGCACGTAAACTTTGACGTTTACCGCATTTCTTGCACTCATAACACTCTTTGTCTTGTTTACAATAATGACTTGTACCACCGCAATGTGGACAAACAACGCCTTGTTGGTCTCGATATTCTTTGAATTTGACTCTACAACTTGCTTCGTCTGGATATTGCGCAACAAAATTTAATAAGTTCATGCCTTTTCTGATTAGTTACATCAAAGATAATTATTCTAGGCTAAATATCGGATAATCATTTTAATTATTATAAATTAACTGTTGATTGAAAAAAATCGGTATTCAATATTCATTTGAAAAAGTATCAACATTGAGGTTTTTATTAATCAACAAAGCAATATTTTTTGATAATATAGTATTCCCTTCCGTTGTTACATGGCATTCATCAGTAAAAATTGTTGGCGAATCGACAAAGCTGTCTGAAAAGTCAAAACAATAGCCGCAGGTATCGATATCCGATCGTATGGCGCTGTAGATATGTTGCAGGGCGCGGTTTCTTTCAGGGTTGTCGCTGTGGTGTAATTCCCAGTTTACCGGTTGAAGGCAATGGATATATACGATGCCTTTTGCCTGACAAAAGTCGTGTATATCGACTACCCTTTGGGCATAAACCCCGGCTATTACACTGCTTTGTTGTACGAGTTGTTCGTATGAAATTTTGTTGCTGGCTGTGCTACGTAATACAAAATCAATAAGCCTCCCGATGTTGGGACATACCCCCAAAAATCTGGACTCCACAGATCTCTTTCGGCTGTTGGTTTCGATGCACCTGAAATCGCCCCAGTTGTGCGGGGCGAGCCACTGGCTCCCTCCGTTGCCGCGGTTAATGTCGGCACTGATCAGGTCGTTGTAGCCGCTCAGCGATACGATGATGTCGGGGTGGTAATACTGCAACACGAGCTGTATCATAATAAACTCCTGCTCGACTACATAAGCGGGTACACCGGCATTCATTACTTCGAAGTGTGTTTCGCCCGGGCTTTGATTCAGCAATGTTTCGAGCTGTGCGGCAATGGTGTTTTCGGATTCGTTGCCATAGGCCACACTGCCTCCGGTGATGGCAATGCGGACAACATTATCCGGTTTTTCGCGGGTGATGCCGGTTTTGAAACCGTCGCTATTGCGTTGCCCCTGTTGGGGAACAAGGCTAAAGTACAGATACGGATAATCAGAGACTTCGGCATCAATCAAATTTCGGTCTTTCAGTTTGAACACAAGTCCCAAAACCACTTCGAGGAGCAGTAATGTAATTGAAATGATGATAAATACCCGTCCGGTAATTCGGAGGATATTTTTCAGTCGGGGGTATTTACCGTGAGTTGTCAATTTCCTGCAGCAATTCGTTGATGCTGATGGGAACCACGCCCGATTTTTCGCACACCAGGCCTCCGGCGAGGTTCGATATTTTCGCGGTGTCGAGCATATCGAGACCTGCAGCCATGCACAGTGTAGCTGTGCTGATTACGGTGTCGCCGGCTCCCGAAACATCGGCGATGTCGCGCCTTTCGGCCGGTAAGTGATGCCATTGATTGCCGTTGGTGATAAACACGCCTTCTTCCGAAAGGGTGATGAACATGGTACCAATCTGACGTGCAGCCATAAATTCGCGGGCATAGCTGGCCAGCGATTCGAAATCGGTTTTGGCAATGTGGCATTTAAGGCCTTCGCAAAACTCCTTGAAGTTGGGTTTAAAGAGGCTTACGTTATAGTATTTGTCGAAATTTCGTTTCTTAGGATCCACGGTAGTGATAATGTGGTTTTTTGCAGCAAATTCGCTGACTCTGGCAATCAGGGCGGGGGTAATCACGCCTTTGTCGTAGTCTTCGAAGATAATGGCATCTGCCTTCTTCTCGGTGCATATTTTTGTAATCCGGCGAAACAGTGTGTCGGTAATGTTGTCGGAAACGGGGTTCGATACTTCGTCGTCGACCCTTAGCAGGTGCTGATTATTGCTGATAACCCTGCTTTTTACGGTTGTCTTGCGCGATTTATCGATAACAATGCCTTCGTTGCTCAGTGATTTCTCATGCAGCAGTTCTTTGAAAATGCGGCCTTTCTCATCATTTCCGGTAACCGAGACCAAATAGGGCACGGCTCCAAGTTCTGCAATATTTAAGGCAACATTGGCCGCTCCGCCCAGCCGGTTTTCGCGATGGGTAACCGAAACCACGGGTATGGGTGCTTCCGGCGAAATGCGTTCGACTTTACCAAACAGGTAAGCATCAATCATTACATCGCCGATAATAAGGATTTTTTTTCCTGCAAAAGAACGTATCAGCTTATTTGAATCAATCGAGATGGTCATGCTGCAGCGGATATTTTTTGTAAATATACAATTTTATTTCTGCCTTAATATCTGATGAATTTTTGAACAGAAATCTCATTTTCGGTCTGCAACTGCACGAAATAACATGCTTCAGGCCATGAACCGCAAGAGATATTGGTCTCCTGATTATTCGAAATGGTTTCGAAAATAATTTTCCCGGTGCAGTCAATTACTTTAATGCTTAGCTGTTCAACACCTTCGGGGGTTTCGATAGTAAACGATTCGGTGGCGGGATTGGGGTAAATGTGCGTGCGGATTACCGAGTTTACAGGCACCCCAATATAGTCGGGATCCCAAATGGCATCGGCGTATTCGGGGTGGTCGATAAAAGGATTCCGGTTGTGCTGAATGCCATAAATGGCGTTGTTCCTGTTTATTTCCTTGGTGCTTACCGGATCATCGTGGTGCCATTGTAGGAGCATTTCCATGGGTTTGGGTTTAATCTCGCATTTGTTTACCATGGTATTGTAATTTGCGGGCCATCCCGAATCTTCGGTGTAGTAGCGCGTAGAAATATAGAAATAACTCCTTGCAAAGTCACCCTTGTATTCGTCGATGGGTTCGAAAACCGTTACACCTGTCCAGCCGGGGTAATTTGAATTTCCTACTTTGGAGCCGTTTTCTGATGTCCAGCTTGCTGAACCCACTTCGCCAAAGGGATAATTACTGCGGCGGTTGTTTACGTATCCGTCGGTGGGGTAGAGGTGGAACAGGTCGCTGTAGGTGGGTGCTGCATCGTTGAACCAGGATGCCGGAAACGAATGTTCGCGGTTGTAACAGTCGCCTTCGCCGCTGTAGGAACCGCACTGATCGCCCGAAGTAAAGGAGTATTCGTAGGGAGGTGTTCCGCCCGGAATATCGCTGTACATATCCCAGACCTTGCCATTGGATTTTTTATCGGTTGATTCGAATGCATCATACAAATCGCCGTATTGAACTACGGTATGCCCGTCGATTATATTGTGAAGTGCCAGCCGCAAGGGTGTTCCAACCAAACCCTGGGCAGGGTTATAGTATCCGGCAGGTATCTGGGCCATGCCGGCGAAACAGTAGGCTGATAACAGCCATACAAAGATTAATTTACGCATAATACAATTAGTTCGATTTTTCTTTAATGAGATAGATAAATACCGGGAAGTGGTCGCTGTAGCCATTCATAAAGCTGTTTCCAACATAGGTGCGCCACGGATAGCCTTTGAAACGGCCTTCCTGCTGCATCAGAAAAGGTTTGTTGAAAACATGTGCCGAGTAGAATATCAGTGATTTCGATTCTTTATTGAGCAGGCTTGTGCTGATGATAAACTGGTCGAATAAGTCCCATGAATCGCGCCATGCCAGCGAGCCGATACCTTTTTTGAATAAGGCATACATTGGGTTGTATAAACGGGTGGGAGTGGGCACGTCGGCATTTTCGGCTGCCTGCAGTGTTTTGGTGAGGCTCACATTGTAGGGGTCATCGTTTAGGTCGCCAAACAAAACGATTTTCGCGTTGTCGTCGATCTTACGCAGTGAATCAACGATTTGCAGGCTCAATTCGGCGGCTTCGACGCGCAATTGACGGCTGCGTTTTTCGCCACCCCGACGCGAAGGCCAGTGCATTACCACGAAATGGATGTCTTCGCCCAATAATTTGCCACTAACCAGGAGGTGGTCGCGCGACTGAAATGTTACCCCGTTACGGAAATAAATCCTGTGGGTAACGGTATTGGTGGGTGTGAAGTAATCGGGACGATAGAGCAGTGCCACGTCGACGCCACGGAGGTACCACGAATCGTAATGGACAATTTTATATCCGTAGGGTTTCATGAGTTCGCTGTTGACCAGATCTTCGAGAACTGAGCGGTTTTCGACTTCGCATAAGCCGATAATGGCCGGGGCATCGTTGGTTTTTTCAGCACCAATTTTAATAATTGTGGAGGATATCCGGTCAATTTTTTTAAAATACTTGTCGGTGTTCCAATGCTTTTTGCTTGCGGGATTGAATTCTTTTTCGTCAACCTCGGGCTGATTGATGGTGTCGTAGAGATTTTCGACATTGTAGAAAGCCACGGTGGCAATCTGATATTCCTTTTTTTCTTGTGACGATACAAGACCTGCCATACAAAGCAGGGCAGCAAACAAAACCAAACGAAGTTTCATCATAATGCGTTATAATAATTCTGCAAATATAGCAGCTTTCTTCGATAGAATGGTGAAATGTGAAAAAGCAATGCGCTCAAATTGTTTACAAGTTGTGATTTTCGATGAAATTGAAAATTGCACCTTCTTTTATGGAGTATCGCGAATGGATAATGTGGGTGATGCGGGTACGATTGAGCAAGTGGTTGACAAAGGCTGAGGCCAGGGGCATGAGTTCTACCCTAAGGGCTTCCATGCCTTCGATGGCAAGTCGTTCGTTGACGTTGCAGGTGGTCATGATTTGAAAAACCTGGTGAAAATCTTCAGCCGATATGGGAAAACTATTTTCGCTGCTTATTTCGCCTCCGGTTTTGCATCGGATAATGTTTGAAATTGTTTCGAAAGTTCCCGATGATCCCACGAGTGCTTCGACGTGATGTATTTTTAGTTGTTCATAGAGTTCGGTAAGTTCAGCGTCGAAATAATCGTAAACCGGCTTCATGTCGTTCAGACAGAGCGGGTCTCTGAGCTGAAACTTGTTGAGTAAGCGCGATATGCCCAGATTGAAACTTTTCTTCCACAGAATTTTTTGTCCTTCGAAAATGACAAATTCATTGCTTCCACCGCCAATATCAAGCAAAAGCAGTTTCCCGGGCAGGCCATTCAATGCATTGGCAACACCTTTATGTATTAATGCGGCTTCCTGGTCTCCGCTCAGGATTCCGAACTCCACCCCGCTGTGTGTGTGCAGCATGCCGAGAATCTGATTGCCATTGCTGGCACTTCTGATTCCCGATGTGGCGTTGGCAATGGTTATGTCGGCTTTATAGAGGCTGACCAATTGTTTGTATTCAGCAACAACGGTGCGGCATCGTGTGATGGCATCAGGCTGAATGGTGTTGGAACTGCCGCTGTTTTTCAGCAGCATCACGGCGCGTTTTTCGACGCATACAGTTTTGAGGCTGCGGCCTTCGTAATCGGCAATCAGCAGGTTGCATGTGTTGGTGCCCAGATCGATGGATGCAAACCTCCGCATCGCTTAGTTTTTATAGCGGATCCATTTCCATAATTCGCGGTAATTCACTTTTTTGCCATACATCAGGATGCCGGTCCGATATATTTTTGCGGCAAGCCATACCATAAATATGAATGTGATTATAAGCAGTCCGGCCGAAATGATGACATCCTGAATGGGAACTTCAAAAGGAATACGTACCATCATAACAATGGGAGAGGTAAACGGAATGAGCGAGAACCAGTACGCCAGACTCCCGTTGGGGTTGTTAATGGCCGAAACCATTACGATGATGCCGAGAACCAGTGGAATGGTTACCGGTAGCATGAACTGCTGTGTGTCGGTTTCGTTATCGACGGCTGCTCCAATGGCGGCAAACATGGCTGCGTACAACAGGTATCCGCCCAGGAAATAGAAAACAAACATGCCGAGTACCAAGGGAAAATTAATGGCTTTTATCGAGTTGAACATTGCAGAAAATTCGGCGGCCCCCTGATCGATAACCTGTTCGTTGTCGTTGAGGGTATTGCCGGTGCCGCCCGGAACCACCTGTGTCATATTTTCGACCTTAACCGAGTCGATAAATACTGCCTGAGCAATACTGACCAATCCAAAAGTTAACACCACCCAAAGTAAAAACTGGGTAAGTCCCACCAAAGCAACACCTATAATTTTACCCATCATCAACTGGAATGGACGAACCGATGAAACGATTACTTCGACAATACGGCTGGTTTTTTCCTCAATCACACCGCGCATCACCTGAGAACCATACATAAACACAAACATGTAAATCAGGAAACCGGCAATATAACCGAGAATCATCGATATTTCGGTGGACGACTGGGTCTCTTTCCCACCTTCGCCCAACTTAATGGTGTAGAGCTCAACCGAAGAATTTACCACGCGCAGGATTTCACCGATTTGATTCTGAGATATGCCAAACTCATTACCTTTTTCAATCAGTTTCACATCTTCGAGGTGTTTTTCCATGCAGTTGGCAATGTGCATTTTGAGTCCCAGGTTAGGCTGTTGGTAACTGAATAGTTGTGCTTCGCCCTGTTCCATATTGACTACGGTATGCGGAATGTAAAGCAGCGCATAGTATTTAGAGTCTGGAAGCTGGGCTTTGGCTGAGTCCAGGCTCATTCCGTACAGGTAATCGAATTTAATGTATTCGGTGTCTTTCAGTATCTGGCGATACACTTTTCCGGTGCTGTCTGTAATGGGAGAGAACATGTAGGAGTCGTCGATTACGGCCACATACTTGAGTTCGCCGTCTTCCATCTGAGCCAGCAGCGCAGGGGCAATCATCAGGGCGGCAAACAATAGCGGCCCGAGAATGGTCATTATTACAAAGGTTTTTTTCTTTACCCGGGTGAGATATTCTCGCTGTATTATCAATCCTATTTTGCTCATGACTTTGTGTTTCTTATTATTTTATTCCTGATTGCGTGCATCGCCAACTGCTTTGATGAAAATATCGTTCATGCTGGGCGTAACCATATTAAAAGATGTAATTGTACCAAAATTCAGCATCTGCCGTATCAGGTCGTTTTCGCTTAAGCTCTTGTCGAGTAAACGAAGTTTAATTGTATTGATTCCATCGGCTTCTTTGGTTTCGAGTATTTCGTAACTGGCAGTTAAGGTAGCGGCGAGTTTTTGGAAATATCCGCGGAAAGAGAATTCATAAATGCCCGAAGCGTATTTGTTGCGTACATCGTTGATGTTACCGTCAAGAATTTTTTTCGACTTGTTGATCAGGGCAATATGGTCGCAAATTTCTTCAACCGACGACATATTGTGTGTCGAAAACAAGATGGTGGCACCTTCGTAACGAAGGCGTAGAATTTCCTGCTTCAGCAGGTTGGTGTTTATCGGGTCGAAGCCACTGAATGGTTCGTCAAAAATGAGTAGTTTGGGTTTGTGAAGGATGGTAATTATAAACTGCACTTTCTGCTGCATACCTTTCGATAGCTCTTCCACTTTTTTGTCCCACCACTCGGTAATTTCGAATTTTTCGAACCAGAACTTCAGTTGCCTGAAGGCTTCGGGTCTGCTTAAACCTTTCAGGCGGCAAAGGTATAATGCCTGCTCGCCGACTTTCATTTTTTTGTATAACCCCCGCTCCTCGGGAAGATAACCAATATGATGTATGTGTTTCGGAGACAGCTTTTCCCCATTAATAAGAACGCTTCCGCTGTCGGGAGCCGTAATCTGGTTGATTATCCTGATAAAGGTGGTTTTACCTGCACCGTTGGGCCCCAGCAAGCCGAAAATGCTGTTTTGTGGAACTTCCAGATCGAGCCTGTCCAAAGCCAAATGCCCTGAATATTGTTTAACCACCTGTGAAGCCGATAGAAAACTCATAAATATTTTTTTTGCGAAGATAGAAAACAATGCATGAGATTTAAAGACTTTAACATTTCTTTATTATCAGGATGTAATTTGTCACATCTTAAATATGCCTTAAGTAGAAAAGCGACAGATATAAGTTGTTGATTGTAAGAGGATTTTTGAAGTATTTTTTGTTCGATATAGAATTTAAGAAAAGTTTAATACATGTGTTTATTATATGATTATATTTGCCTTGAGGAATTGTGTTTTATTGTTTATAATTTAAACAACTATAAATTAACTACTTATGAGAAAACAAATCTTAAGTTTGGTGCTTGTTGCACTATTCTCTGTTGTGTCTTTCGTTGCAAAGGCACAACTCTCAATTGCTGCATTGGCCACTGATTACACAATCAGTTTCGATGCAACGGTTGATGGCGTAAACGATGGTGTTTATGCCGGTACCGGATTTTTGGCCACACCGGGTTCCGGTCAGCTTGACGCGGATGCTTGGGCAGTTAGCGGTATGAGCGATGGCGAAAAACCTTTCGGAACCGAAAACACAACCGGAGACTTTGGGCGTGGTACCAGTATGTCAAATACGTCCGGCGGTTTATATGCCTACGAAGTAGAAGCCGGAAATTTTGCCTTTGGCATGTTGCCGGCAGGTACTGACATCACACCGGGTTATATTGGTCTGAAAGTGACAAACAATACCGGAAGCAATGCAAACGTTTTCGATTTTTCGTATGATTTGTGGGTATTTAACAACGCTGCACGCAGCCAGTTTTTCAATGGCGAATATTCGCTCGACGGATCTACATGGACTCCAATTGCTGCTTTAGCATTTGCTACACCACTGGCAGCCGATGCAACTCCTGCTTGGGTTAAAACCAGCCTTACTGCTACCATTAGCGAAAATATTACCAATGGTGCTACATTATATGTTAGATGGTACACCGATGATAACGGTGGCACCGGTACACGTGATAAAATTGCCTTCGACAATGTGAAAATTCAGATGCGCGGAGCTTCGTATGTGGATTGGTGTAATATTCAATCGCCCGATGTTCTCACTATTGCTCAGGGTTCTACAGGAACCGTTTACGGACAGGTGCTGAAAACCGGTGTAACCGAAGCTGCCGGTCAGGGTGCCGATATTACAGGCTATGTTTACTATAGCGAAGACGATACCGATCCTTCTACCTGGACTAACTTTGTAAATGCAAATTACTATCAGGATGCCACTGACAATGATGAATATTCTGCTGAATTGGGAAGTGGGTTAGCCCATGGTACCTATTATTATGCTACAGCGTTCAGTTTCGACGGTGGCCCGAATAAATTTGGCGGTTACAACGGAGGTTTCTGGGATGGAACAACCAATGTTTCCGGAGAATTACACGTTGCCGGTCTTCATATTTCATCTCCTGAAGTTTCAGGGACAGTATATCATGTCGGTGATGTTATCACGGTGAACTGGATGAGTTCTCATCTCACGGGTAATGTACGCCTTGCCGTTGATTTAAACGACGGAAGCGGATATTTCGATGTTTCTCCTGATATTGACATAGCCACCGGTACTTATGGTATTCCTATTCCTGCTGATGCAGGCGAAGCTACCGGCGCATCCCTTAAAATATACCTGGTTGCTGATAATACAATTAACGATGTTTTTGCAACTTTTGATATTGAAGATCTGAGTGCTCCTGAAATTGAAAGTTTGAATCCGTTAAATTCAGCTGTTGATGTTGCAATTAATCAGAATCTGGTAATTGTTTTCAACGAAAATATTGCCATTGGAACAGGGAATGTGTACATCAGGAAATATTCTGATAACTCAGTTGTTCAGACCATTGATATTACTTCATGTTCGGTTTTGGGCGATGATCTCACGATTGACCCTGCCGATCTGGAGTATTCCACTCAATATTATGTCGAAATGGATAACACCTGCATTGATGACCTGTATGCCAATGATTTTGCCGGATTTACAGGCAATAGCGTTTGGAGCTTTACGACCGAAGATGCACCATGTTATAACCCGACAATTCTCAC
>Ga0116149_1005835_pt1 | contig 11337 bp, 11 predicted proteins | sample AD_UKC057_MetaG_FD_89787 | JGI IMG/M metagenome (GOLD analysis project Ga0116149, IMG submission 89787) | Active sludge microbial communities of municipal wastewater-treating anaerobic digesters from USA - AD_UKC057_MetaG | ecosystem: Engineered > Bioreactor > Anaerobic > Digestate | place: USA...
CTTCCCGGAACTCTCTTCGATAAACTCTTGAATCAATAATTCTTTCTCGCCGATCGTCTGAAGCATCTTTTTAAACATGACTTCGTTGGTAATCAAGTACACTTGTTCTCCAAAGGAGCCAAATCTCTGTTTGAGAACGAAAGGATATTTAAATCCCTTTTCGGCGATTAGTGTTTTAATACGGTCGTAAAACTTAATGACGTTTTGTCCAAAGGTGAAGGGAAGAACGAGCGTCTTGGGAGTCGGAAGACGGTGGTTTTTCAACTTGATGTAGGTTAGAGCCTTGTCATCGCAAATGCGAATCGCGCTGCTCGTATTAAAGACCGGAACGCCAGTCGCTTCGAGCAACTCGGCTAGATACAAGTCCTTATCCCAGTACAAGACGAAATTTATGTAGCGTTTATATCGTTTGATGTAATCATAGGCATCGACATTTGACACGGGCAGGAGTTCAAAACCACATTTTTTAAAAGCGACGACAAAAGCGTCGATCTGTTCGGCCCATTCGCGGTTTGTTTCATGGACGAGATTATAGACGAGGACTGCTTGCTTCATGGTTATAACCTTAGTGTATATTGTGCCTTATTTGTGTCACAATTGCAAATTGTATCAACGAGGTTCGGGCAGTGACAAAAGCCAAATAATACCGATGGGAGCGAAATAAATACCAGGTCAATATGAAATCGAAGTATCATTGAAGGCGAGGGCGGATATTGCTTTTGACTATTAGTCTCGTTTCTTTTATAATATTCCGGAGCTTCTTAAGAAGGTTTCTGGCGCCTCCGGACTAGGAAGCGAAATTCGCCAGAAGAGTAACGAGCTAACTCGAAATATTAAAGAAAGGAGCAGCAATGGAAAAACTAGATATAAAAATTGTTTTTACGGATATCGATATGACGCTTTTTTCACATCGGACCAAAAAAGTACCGGAAAGCGCGATTGAGGCTATTAAAAAACTTCAAGCTAAAGGCATTCTCGTCTTTTTGTGTTCGGGTCGTAACTACTATCTAATTCGCAAGACGGGAATTCTAGATATCGTCAAACCGGACGGTCTCATCACCATGAACGGAGCAAACGCCATCATCGGCGATCAGATTATCTACAAATACCCCATCCCCGAGAATGTCGTCGACTCGATTATTAAGTTTGCCAAGCGTTTGAAATTCGGCTTGACCTTAATCGAAGAAAAAGAAGGTCACATAAACATGATTGACGACCGTGTGATAAGCGCTCACGAAAAATTCGGAACTCGCTTTCCACAACCGCGTTCATTCCCCGATCACTATGACCGCGTCGTCTATCAAATGATTGCTTTTTGCGATGAATTGGATGAATCGCTCTTCCTCCCGCATCTTGACAATTGCAAAAGTGCGCGTTGGGATGAATATGCCGTCGATATCATGCCGAAGGATTCCGACAAGGCCAAAGGAATTATGGCAGTGTTAGAACACTACGGATGGAAACCGGAAAACGCTTTGTCCCTCGGCGATAATCCTAACGATGTCGATATGCTTCTATTTACCGGCACATCAATCGCCATGGGTAACGCCGTCCCACAAGTTAAAGCCGTCGCCGACTATGTCACCGACGACATCGACGAAGACGGGTGGGCAAAAGCTATGAAACACTACGGTCTCATCGACTAAGTAAAAGCAAGTGCAGCCATGCACTTTTTTTATATTTATTTATATGATTTGCATTTGTTATATTTTACGCGATGAAAACTTCGCGACATGCCAAAAAGGTATTGTCGTCATACATGTGTTAAAAGTGGTAAAATATTATAAATAGGTATTTTTAACTATCGAGGAATAGAATAATTGGCTGATAAAGCAAAATTAGACAAAGACATCGGCTATAGCGAATATGCCGAAATAAACAAGAAGCGGTTGCTTCTCGTTACTTTTTCGATTCTGAGTATCGGCTTTTTGCTCGGCATCATCATCAACACCAGAACTTCTTACTCATTAGGAGGCGCTTTGTGGTTTTCTCTCTCGCTTCTCGCCACTATTTTGACATTCTTCTACTATATAATTTGGAAAAAAGCGACAGTCGCTAGCTATGCGCTTGTCACGATCGTTCTTATAACCTATCTCGTCTACCTAGAACTATCCATCAATGCCGCCTATGTCTTATATCTTTTTCCGGTCGTCGCCATTATTTCCTTCTACTTGGTCGGACGCGTAAAAGGGGCAATCTTTTCGGCCGTCGCCTTTGCCGTCACCTTGGTTTATATCATCTTGCAGCCCGATATTATGGGTGGGGTAGCCTTTGACTTAGGAGTCTTAACAAATTTCGTTATCGGCGCGGTGGCCTCGATGCTATTAATCCTTTTTTATGAGACTTCTCTCGTCGAAGCTCACGGCATGTTGGTGCAGACAAATCGCGCCCTAGAAGAGCTCACAATCACCGATGCCCTCACCGGTTTGTACAATCGAAAATGGATTGACGAAGAGATTGAAAAAAGATTGAAAAAAGGCGTCAAATTTTCCTTATTTGTTGTCGATTTCGATGATTTCAAGCGAATTAATGATGAGTTCGGCCATGTCGCCGGCGACCAATCATTGCAAGCTTTTGCCAATTTGATGAAGGGGCGCGACCGTGTTAATATCGGGCGCTGGGGTGGCGAAGAATTCATCGTCTTTTGTGAGTCTACCACTCCTGATGGAGCTTTGAAATGCGCGAACGGACTTCGCAAAACCATCGAAAATAACGACTTATTTCCATCGATAAAAGTAACGATTAGCATCGGTGTCTCCATCTATGAGCCAGGCGATACAAGTGTCACCCTCATCAAGCGGGCAGACAAGAGTTTATACAAAGCAAAATCCCAAGGCAAAAACCGCGTCTGTTATCTCGACGCGAAAGATATAAATTAACAATATTTATTTATGATAAGTTTCGTTGCGATTAATTTTAATCGCGCGATAAATTTGCTCAAGCAAAATGACGCGTGTCATCTGATGGGTGAATGTCAGCTTACTTAAAGTGACGACCTCGTCAGCCCGGGCTTGAACCTCGGGGCTGAGACCGAGCGATCCGCCGATGACGAAGACGATTTCAGAATTTCCGCGAACAAAGAGGCCATCGAGATATTTAGCAAATGTTTCGCTATCTCGTTCGGGACCATTCAAATCGACGGCGACCACTAAATCCTTATCTTTAATTTTATTAAGAATTTTTGTTCCTTCTTTCAATTTGACTTTTTCTTGGAGGATTTTTGACATCTGCGGAGGCGCGGGTTCGTCTTTGACTTCGATGATCTCGACTTTTGTATAAATCGAGAGCCGATTTGTGTACTCCAAAAGAGCGACGCGCCAATAATCTTCTTTGATGTTTCCGACAGCGATAATTTTAATTTTCATGGGCTTGGCCTCCTTGGATCATCGACCACTGCTCCGCGCAGTAGATGCGAATTTTGTTTACATCGATGAAGCGCTTTTTTAAGATTCGCAAATAAGTACTTAAGGCAGTTTCGTTAGTGTTGGCTTCTTCGGAGATATGGGCTAAGACTATCTCTTTGGTTCTCTCGCCGATCAGCTCGCTCATGTAAAGGGCCGAGTCTTCGTTGGACAGATGGCCAAAATCGCTGAGAATTCGCTGTTTTAAGTCGGCGGGGCGATTCGTTTGCAACAACATTTTGATGTTGTGGTTTGACTCAATTATATAGTAGTCGGCATCGCGCATGACTTCGAGATTTTTTTCGCTGATAAAACCGGTATCAGTCATATAGACGAGCTTCTCGTTCGTGTTTTCAAACAAAAACCCAATCGGTGCGAAGGCATCGTGAGATGTCGCTAGGGGGGTGACATCTAAGCCGAGAATATTTATTTTTTCATACGGTTTCAAAAGGTGGTGTTTATTGCCTCCTAACGTTCCTTCGGTGGCATAGATGATTTCATCATCAAAGAAGCGAGCTCCGCTTGCGTGATCGCTGTGCTCGTGGGTAAATAAGACGGCTTCGATATCTTTAAATTTATAACCAATGGCCTCTAACTCGCTTTTCAGCCGAGCCAGAGTAATGCCCATATCGATTAAAAGAACACGACCATCGTGTTCTAATAAGGTGGCATTGCCTTTGGAGCCGCTGGCGATAATATAAAAGCGCATTAAGCGGATCCGCCGTCCTCGGCTTCAATACGCGCTAAATCCTCTTCGTATTCGCGCGTTGGATTATCGAATCGACCATAGCTTTTAAAGAAGTGGAGAGGGACCATTCCAACCTTGCCATTGCGGTTTTTCGCGATGGCAATTTCGACTAAGGAAGCATCGCCTGGTAACTTGGCGTCAAGTTCGCGGATTTTGTCTTCTTTCGTTTTTTCTTCTGGTTGTCCGTCTTGAGAAAATCTTCGGCGCCTAGCACCTAGTTTAACACCCATATCCTCATAGTAATCGCGGCGGAACAAGAGTAAAACGAGGTCAGCATCTTGTTCGATGGAGCCAGATTCGCGCAAGTCCGAGAGTTGTGGGCGTTTATCGTCGCGTTTTTCGACTTCGCGAGAGAGTTGAGAAACGGCAATGACGGGAACCTTGAGTTCGCGGGCCAAATCTTTTAAGGAACGCGAAATCTCGCTAACTTCTTGCTGGCGGCTTTCAAACTTCTTGGAACCAGATGTGATAAGACCGATATAGTCAATAATAATTAAACCCAATTCGCCATGAGTGTTATGGAGTTTGCGCGACTTGGCGATGATGTCATTTAGTTTGATGCCGGGCGTGTCGTCGATAAAAATCGTCGAGCGCGATATGACATTAATGGCCTCTTCGATCGCAACGCGGCTCTTCGGTGGCAAAAAGCCTCGGGAGATATCTTCAAGTGGGACGCAAGCGCGGTTGGCCACCAATCTTTTTGCCAGCGAATCAGAAGACATTTCTAGTGAAAAGATAGCGACTGGCAAATTATTTTTCAGTGAGACGTTAAAGGCGACATTTAAAGCAAAAGCCGTCTTGCCCATGCCGGGGCGGGCGGCGACGATAATCAAGTTGTCTTTTTGAAAGCCTTGTGTGAGAGCGTTTAGCTTTGTGTATCCGGTATTCATGCCGGTAACGCCATCTTCTGTGGCCTTTTTGGCTTGCAAATTAATGCTTTCGCGAACGCGTTCAGCTAACTCATCGCTTCCGATGAAGTTCGAGATGCGGCGCCTCTCCGTAACTTTGCGAACACGGACTTCAGCGTCGGACACAAAATCGGTGATATCTTCGATTTGCTTCTCCAAATACTCTTCGTCGATTTGGCGGATTGTCAGAAGGAGGTTGCGAAGAACGGCTTGATCTTTAATGATTTTAATATAAAATTCCAGGTTTGATAAAGAGATGGCGGATTGCGAGAGTTCGAGAAGATAATCGGTGCCTCCAATTGAGTCTAACTCTTTAGAGTTAATCAATTCTTCGGTCACGGTTTGGACATCGATTGGAATGTGCTTGTCCTGCAATTGACGCATCGCTTTAAAAACGGTGCGATTCGCATAGTTGCCATCAAAAAATTCTTCGATGCTCAAAGAACCTAATCCATCGACCACCGCTTGCGGCGAAAGGAGCATGGAACCGAGGACGGCTTTTTCGGCCTCGTTGTTGTTCGGAAGCGAATTGCGTGCTTTGGCCATAATTACTCCTTCTTGACGACATGGACGTTAACAACGCCTTCGATGCCTTTGTACAAATCGATGCGCAAGCGACTATAGCCTAAGTTATTGATTGCAACTTTATCAATAAAACGGCGTTTATCGATAAGGATATTGTGTCTTCCTTTGAGTTCGGATTCAATTTGCTTAGCCGAAATCGAGCCGAACATCTTTTGATCGGCTCCGACTTGCACGACGAATTCCAAGGTGATGGAAGCTAGTTGTCTAGCGACTTCCTGAGCTTTTTCTCTTTCTTGGGTCTCGGCATCTTTCTTGTCTTGAATCTGCTTGTTGAGAACTTCAACTGATCGAGAAGTTTCAATGACGGCGAGGCGCTTGGGAATCAAAAAATTGCTAGCATAGCCGTCGCTGACTTCGACGGATTGACCTTTTTTACCAACGTTTTTAACATCTTGGAGCAATATTACACGCATACTAAACTCTCGCTTTCTGCTCTTGCGAACGAGCGTCGTTTAAATATTCATTTAGAACTTCGAGAAGTTTCTCTTCGGCTTTCTTGATCGTTCCGTTTTTAAAAGTTACGCCCGCAGAAGTGAAATGGCCGCCGCCAAACATCTTTTCGGCGAGCATTTGGACATTGATCGTTCCATCGCTTCGGGCTGAGACGCGAGTCTCTTTTTCATCGGTGTTGCCAATGACAAACGCGGCATTAACGCCTTTCATCTGCATGCATTGATTGGCGACTTTGGCAAGGGTTGCCACTTCGATGAGTTCCCCTTCTTCGGCGACGCAATAAACGACGCCGTAATGCGGAGTCTTAAGCGTCGAAATAATCTTGGTGACGAGCGAATATTCTTCGAATTCATCTTTAAGATAATCATCGGCCACTGAGTTGTCCGCGCCGTATTCTTTAAGAACCATCGAGGCCTCAAAGGTCCGAATACCGGTATTTTTCGATTTAAAATAGGTGGTGTCTAGGAAGATGCCAGAAAGCATGATAGTCGCATAAGTCGGGGAGATTTCGATGCGCGGGTTGGCTGATGAATAGCGAATCAACTCGGTGACGAGTTCGCAGGTTGAAGATGCGCTTGGTTCAACATAGCTAAAGACTGGCGATTCGATAAATTCTTCGGCCCGACGATGATGGTCGATAACCATGACCTTGGTGGCTTTTTCCAGTAGTTTTGGCGCCATCGTGAGACTTGGACGATGGACATCGCAGACGATGACTAGGGTGTTTGACCGAACTTTGTCTATACTGTCGCTCGGAGAGATGGTGATGCGAGCTAATTCTTCGCGGGAGAAAGCCCCGGTAAAAGCAAATTTCGCTTTGCGTTCCATCAGTTTTGGATCGTAGACGATATGCGACGATTTATTGCAGTATTCACAAATGGCTCTCATCCCAAGGCAGGCGCCAAGAGCATCCATGTCCATCGCCGTGTGGCCCATGATGATGACATTGCTGGAATTCTTTATCAATGATAAAACAGAGTCGGCCATGACGCGGACTTTAACTTTGTTGCGCTTCTCTTGAGCTTCGCTCTTACCGCCGAAGAAAATGAGTTCGTCGCCGTACTTTGATACGACGACTTGGTCGCCGCCACGAGACATGGCGATATCGATGGCGTTACCGGCCATTTCATTTAACTTTATGACATCAGGAAAATCGTGGGCTAACCCGATTGACAAGGTTGGGGGCGTTTCTTCTTTGGCTCCCAATTCGCGGACTTTTTCAAGAAGTGAAAAGCGATCCTTTTTCATGCGTTGTAAGGACGTGAAGTTGCACAAAGCAAAATATGCATCGTTGCGATAACGCCTTAATAAGACGCCATATTCTTTGGCGTAATCAAAGATTAAATTTTTCACTTTGGAGATGACGTCGTTGGCGTCGTCGAGGTTGCCGGCGACATCGGAGTAGTTATCGAGCATGATGATGCCCAGCACCGGAGCTTGCTCGCGGGAATACTCAAAAATCGATTCGTATTCGGTCATATCTTTAAAGATATAAAGACCGGCGTCGCTTAGATACTTGACATCGTAATTTCGGGAGTTGACTTCGATTTTGACGACTACGTCCGGACTGGCATCGTGCAATTCGCGAAGATTGGGCTGCCAATCTAAAATGTTGATATCAAGCAAATCTATTTGCCGCTCTTGAAATAGGTCGTTCGTCCACAAGACGATATCGTTTTCGTCGACAACGACGAGGCCAATCATGCCAAACTTATATGCTTCTTGGACATCGTTGCCAATTAACTCAGCGGCTTTCAAATCGCTTTTTTTGCGAATCTTTGATAGGCGAATGAGCATCACCCAGATGAACAAAACATTGATGACGACAAAGCCGGCAAGAGTGGCAAAAAGATACTCGATGATAAAGATGTCGCGGAAATTAAAAAAATTATAAAAATAGATTACCGCTAAAGCGGCGGCGCTTATTAATTCCAGCGCTATGATAAACAAAGCGCGGATTTTCATTTTTCTAAGTTCTTTGGTCATGTTTTCCTCGGCTGTCTTTAATTATAACAAATAACTTATACAAAAAAGTATAAAGTAATAGAAAACCAATCTTGACTTGTTTTTGCATAAACAATTGTCGCATTAATGCGATTCAGGCTTATTTACGCACAAGGGGTATGAAAAAGGGCTCTCGATCGGAGCCCTGTTTTTTTAATCGATTACGTAAGGGAGGAGAGCCATGAAACGAGCGTTTTTAATGGCTTTGGCGAGTTCTCTTTGGTATCTAGCCGCCGTGCCGGTTGAGCGGCGAGGCGAGATTTTGCCGTTCGGCGTGATAAATCTGGAGAGTAACTCAACATCTTTGTAATCGATGTGCGTGATTTTATTTTTTGTAAAATAGCAAACCTTTTTGCGAGGTCTAACTTTTTTGTAACCCATTGTTTGTCCTTTCTAGAATGGTAGGTCGTCATCAACGATGTTGATGGCGTCTAAGTTTTTGCTGTCTTCGGCCGGTTGTTCATCAGGTGTGAAACCCGCTTCTTCAGGGCGCGCTTCGCCTTTTGGTTCAAGGAATTGAACGGAATCGCAAACCACTTCGAGAACCGAAGCCTTGGTGCCGTCGCGGCGATCGTAACTTCTTTGATTGAGACGGCCTTCGACACCGACTAATGAGCCCTTGCGGGTATATTTAGCAGTATTATCGGCGGCAGCGCCCCAAACCGTGCAATTGATGAAGCTGGCGGTCTTTTGACCATCCGGTCCTTTCATGCGATTGTCGACGGCGATGGTGAAGGACGCCACGGCTGTTTCGTTGGATGTCCTCCGAAGTTCGGGATCGCGTGTTAGGCGTCCGACTAAAACGACTCGATTAATCATTATTTAATCCTCCTTGCCTCAGTCTGCGTCAACTGTGATCAGATGACGAATTACGTTGGCATTGATTCTGGCTAAGCGACCGAATTCAAGTAAGGCTGGTTGATCGGCCGTCACTTTGATGACGACATAGTAGCCTTTCGTTAAATCGTTGATCGGATAGGCAAAATCTTTTAATCCCCATTCCTTAACATCGGTAACTTCGGCGCCATTATTAGTTAAAATGGCGTGAAGTTTGGAGATTTCATCTTGGCGGGCGGCCTCTTCGAGGTCGGCTTTCAAGATGTACATGATTTCGTACTTTTTCATTAGTACACCTCCCTTTTGGTCATTCGGCTACTATCTACTAGTAGCGGAGAGCATGCGATAAAAATATCGCAAAACAATCTTAGTCTATTATATAAGTAAAGTAAAGTATAAATGCGCCCGGACGCTTGTGCGAACAGGCCCAAACTTGAGCGACTGGGTCAGATCGCTTTTCGTTTGTTTCTCCTCCCTAGAAGATATATAAGGAAGAGCGAAGAAAAAAAGCTTATTTATCCCTCATGCAAGGGAAGAGAATTACTTCGCGAATCGAGGTCTGATTAGCCATCAGCATTATAATGCGGTCGATGCCCATGCCGATGCCGCCGGCGGGTGGCATTCCATATTCGAGAGCTTCAAGGAAATCAGTATCCATTTCATTGGCTTCTTCATCGCCGAGTTCCTTGGCCTTAAGCTGAGCTAAAAAGCGCTCTTTTTGATCTAAGGGGTCATTGAGTTCAGTATAGGCGTTGGCAAATTCCGTACCGTTGACAAACAATTCAAAACGCTCGACAAAACGAGGGTCTGGGCTCTTTTTTGTCAGTGGCGAAATTTCGATTGGGTATGAGTGGACAAAGGTCGGCTGAATCAAGTCGTCTTCACAATATTTATCGAAGAATTCATTGATGATGTGACCGATTCCCGTCATGTGCTTCTCAACATGAATATCATGTTTTTTAGCAATGGCTTTAGCCTCTTCGAATGTCATATTTTGATTAAAATCAACTCCAGACTTTTCTTTGACTAATTCCACCATCGACACCCATCTGAATGGCGATCCTAAATCAATGATTTTATCGCCCCACGGAACTTGCGTTGTTCCCAACACTTTCAAAGCTGTTTCGCGGAGGACGTTTTCCGCGAGATGGCGCATGTCTTGAAGATCGCCGAATGCCTGATAGAGCTCGACGGTTGTAAATTCTGGATTGTGCCGCGTATCCATTCCTTCGTTGCGGAACAGACGACCGATTTCGTAAACGCGTTCAATGCCGCCAACCATCAACTTTTTAAGAGGTAATTCGGTGGCGATGCGGAGGTAAAAGTTTTTATCTAATGCGTTGTGGTGAGTGATAAAAGGACGGGCGTTGGCGCCACCTAAAATCGGCGAGAGAACGCTCGTTTCGACTTCGACGAAGCCTTGGCTGTCAAAATAGTTTTGCATCGCGCGAATGACGCGAGGCCTAAGCAAAGCGATACGCCGTGATTCGTCATTGACAATTAGATCGACATAGCGGCGGCGATATCTCTCTTCGACGTCAGTCAAACCATGAAACTTTTCAGGAAGGGGACGGAGGGCTTTGGTAAGATGAACATATTCTTCGACGCGGACGGTGATTTCGCCGGTGCGAGTGAGCATTACGCGACCGGAAATGCCAACGATATCACCAAGATCGGCTAGGCGAAATACTTCATAGGCTTTTTCGCCGACGATATCGATGCCGATATAGCCTTGAATCGAACCGCTGCGGTCTTTAATATTCACAAAAGAGGCCTTTCCCATTCTTCGAATGGCCATGATGCGACCCGCTACTTTTACATGTAAATTCAAAGCTTCTAATTCTTCGTTATTTTTGCCTTTTACGAGTTCGATAACTTCAGAAACATCGTGGCTTTTTTCATACTTTTGACCAAAGGGATCAACGCCTAATTCGCGATATCTTTCTAATTTTTCGCGTCGCACTTGTTCTTGGTCGGTTAAGGTCTCATCTATCATACAATTTCCTCTTTTTGCTTATATAAGCATATCATTTACTCATTCATTTTCAAAACGAACAATGCGTTAGCTGATTTGCGACAAAACATCATCCAAGTCGGCTTTCGTATTCAAATTTGTCGAAAGAGCATTTTTTAATTGTTTCATGCCCGGATAACCATTAAAAAAGCGTGGGGCAATTCCTCGCAAGATCATCATCGCTTGCTTTTCGCCTTTCTCTTGAATTAGTAGGTTGGAGTATTCCCGCAAAAAAATAATCTGCTCTGAGAGCGTCGCGTCAGGAAGACGAACACCGGTTTTAAGATAAGTGTCGATTTGCTCGACAAGACGAGGTTTGCCCATCGCTCCGCGAGCAATCATCACGGCATCGGCTTTCGTTATTTTAAGAGCCGATATGGCATCGTC
>Ga0116149_1005837_pt1 | contig 11333 bp, 6 predicted proteins | sample AD_UKC057_MetaG_FD_89787 | JGI IMG/M metagenome (GOLD analysis project Ga0116149, IMG submission 89787) | Active sludge microbial communities of municipal wastewater-treating anaerobic digesters from USA - AD_UKC057_MetaG | ecosystem: Engineered > Bioreactor > Anaerobic > Digestate | place: USA...
AAAGTTTAATTTTTTGTAAAAATATAAATTTTATTGTCCATGCAAATTATTTTATAGCATGTTTTATTATTCCTCAGCCGGAGACGCTTATTTTATCCACCCGTAAATGCAGATTGCTTTGTCCTCGTACCTCGTCCGCGCAATGACAGGTGGCTACACATCATCGCGAGCGCAGCGAAGCGATCTCCCCACCCGGAGACGCTTATCTTATCCACCCGTAAATGCAGATTGCTTCGTCCTCGTGCCTCGTCCTCGCAATGACGGGTGGCTTCGTCATCGCGAGCGAAGCGATCTAACTCCAAGTAGCCGTATTCTTAACCGCCAATTAACCTGCCTATCTGCTCTTATCTGGAAATGCCGGTATTCCCGGAAGTGTTCCGTTGAAGTTCTGCAAATCGTTGAGAATTACTTCTATCGCCTTGTCGAGCTGGGTATCTTTACCTAAATATTCCAGATATGGGTCGTTGTCCACGGCAATGTCGGGGTCAACGCCATAGCCTTCGATAATCCATCCGTTACCCTCTGCCGAATAATGGGCAAATTCCGGTTTATTGAGGAAAGCACCGTCAACAAACGGCAGCGAACCCCTGATGCCAACCACTCCGCCCCAGGTGCGCACACCGATAATTTTCCCCAGTTTATGCTTGCGGAACTGATACGGGAACAGGTCGCCGTCGCTGGCCGAATACTGGTTAATAAGCAACACCTTAGGTCCGTTCATCATTTCGGCGGGTTTCGAATAGGGGCGTTCCGAATTGCGGCCCACCGCCATCATCGACACTTCGCGGCGCAAACGTTCAATCAGCATAGGCGATACGTTACCACCACCGTTGCCACGGTCATCAATAATCAGCGCCTTCTTCGAAAGCTGCGGATAGAAGTGTTTAACAAACTCGTTCAAACCTTCCACCGACATGTCGGGAATATGAATGTAACCCACCTGTCCGTTGGTCTTTTCGTTCACATAATCAATATTGTGCTGCACCCAATTGTAATAATACAACTGGGCTTCGCTTTCGATGGGTTCAATTACATATTTGCGTACATCCTTGTCGTTGGGCTTGCTGCTGATGCCAATCTCCGTTTCAACACCGGCCTTGCCCACCAGCAGACTGTACAAATCGGGGGTCTGGTTAACCGGTTTCCCGTCGATGCTCACAATAAAATCGCCTTCCGCAATCTTCATCCCGGGTCCGGTGAGCGGCGATTTCACGTCGTCGAGCCAGTTTTCGCCTTTCAGAATCTTATCAATGCGGAAGTAGCCACTTTCGTGACGGCTGATTTCGGCACCCAGCAAACCGGTTTTAATACGCGGTGCATTGTTGCGTTCGCCACCACCTACATACGCGTGGCCTGTATTCAACTCGCCGATCATCTCCCCGATAATATAGTTCAGGTCGTTGCGGTCGTTCACAAAGGCCACCAGTGGTTCATATTTCTGCCGAAAAGCTGCCCAATCAACACCGTGCATATTGGGTGCATAAAAAAAGTCGCGCATCTGCCGCCAGGCTTCTGTAAAAATCTGCTGCCATTCTTCGCGCAGGTTTACCCACAATTTCATGTCATCGGTCGAAACAGATTTCCCCAGACTAATCTGCGATTGCGGAACATCGATGCAGTAGAAACTGTCACCCTGACGCAGCACCATTTTCTTGCGGTTGGCACTTATTTCGAACAAAGCATAAGGCCCGAGTTCCTTGACTTCTTTTTTCTGAAGATCGAACATCCGGGCTACCGCAGGTTTATTCATCCCACTTGATGCGAAATACACTTTGTTGTCGAAAACATTCAGATTCCAGTAATTGCCGGCCTCCAGGGGCAGGGCTTCGATGCGGTCTTCAATCCCTTCAAAATCAATCACGATGTCCTGCTTTTTTTCTGAAGCCTTATCCTTGCCCTTGTCGTCGGCAGGTTTCGATTCGTCGCTGATGGCTGCCTCCGTGTTTTTCGGTGCCAGCGGCGAGCGCTCTGTTGCCTGCAGTGTTACAAAGTAAATCCGCGACATATCCTGATAGGCATGATTCCATTCGGTGCTGCTGTAAATGGGGTTGAAGTCGCGATCCGAAATAAAAAACAAATATTTGCCGCAGTCGCTAAACACCGGACTGTAGGAGTCGTACCAGTCCGAACTTATTTTGTAGGTTTTCTTTGAGTCGAGATTATACAGATATATTTTCGAAATGCGTGTGGTGTCGTTCACCGAATAGCAAACCCATTTATTATCGGGCGACCAGTTGAACGAGTATATTTCCGACATCGGCGATTTAAACACCAGTGTTGTCTTTTTGCTGTCGGTATCAACAAACTGCAGGCGTTGCATTTTATCGTTAAACAAAATCTTCTTGCTGTCGGGCGACCAGCGTATCGCATATTTATACGTGTCGGCATTCTTAGTCAGCTGCACCGGTTTCTCGTTGCCTTCAGGTTTGCGGATATAAATCTCTGTTTCGCCCGACTCGTCTGATATATAGGCAATGTAACGTCCGTCGGGCGACCATGCCGGATTGCGTTCGTGCACCCCGCTGCTTGCCGTGAGGTTGCGGGTAATGCCCTGCTCCGACGGCACACTCCAAATATCACCGCGTGCCCCGATTGCCAGCCGCACACCATCGGGTGACAGTGTGGCCGAGGCAATACGTTCAGCTGCATCCTTATAGGCTGTGCGCGAACCGGCGTTGTCTTCCATCACTTCGATATAGACCATCTCCACCGAAGCCTTCTCAATATTATACACGTAAATGTAGCCGCCGTTTTCGAACACAATCGCATCCTTGCCGGCGTTCGGAAACTTAATATCGAAGTCCGTAAAGTTTGTCAGCTTGCGGATATTATGCCCCGTGGTATCGTAAGCAAATAGGTTCATCACCCGGTCGCGGTCGCTCAAAAAATAAATGTTATTGCCGACCCACATCGGGAAAATATCCTGCGCCTCGTTGCGGGTAATATTCGTGGTGTTGTGCGTGTCGAAATCGTGAAGGCGAATGTCGTCGGCCATACCACCCTTGTAATACTTCCAGGTGCGGAATTCGCGAAACACACGGTTAAAGGCAATCTGCCTGCCGTCGGCCGAAAACGAACACCAGCTGCCGGTGCTGAAAGGCAATGGTTCCGACAATCCTCCTTCGACGGGCACCTTATACAGGTGACCCACAAAATCGTTGAATGTTTTTTTGCGGCTGCGATACAATACATACTGTCCGTCGGGAGTCCAGCCCATCACAATATTATTCGGGCCCATGCGGTCGCTTAAATCATCGCGTGTTAGCGTGGCTGTGTAGGTGAGGCGCTTGGGTGTTCCTCCCTCGGCAGGCATTACATACACCTCGGTGTTGCCGTCATACTGTGCCGTAAACGCTATTTTGGTTCCGTCGGGCGAGAAGTTGGCAAACAGTTCGAGTCCGGGGCCTGCTGTAAGCCTGCGGGCCACACCGCCATCGCGCGCCACAAGATACAAATCGCCGGCATACGAAAACACAATATGCTTATCGCTGATATCGGGAAAACGAAGCAAACGCGTCAGGTTTCCTGCATGAATAATACTGCTGCCCAGTGCAATCAGGCCAATTAGGAGAATTAGTTTTTTCATATCGGTGCCGTGTTTCAATTATTTTCGATAAAGATATACATTTATATTTACTCCGCTTGTTAAAGAAGATTTAAGGTTTTTCTTCTCGCAGGCTAAAAGATGGGGTTCTCGCCAAGACGCAAAGGCGCGAAGGGGTTTTGGTCTCGGACTCGTTGTAAATAAAGTTGAGAGATTTTTTTTCATCACCCTGCCCCCTTCAAAGGGGGAATTGGTGTGTGAGTGAGTTGGATGGCTGTTGATTATTTCTAATTAATTATTATCTTTACAACCATTATTAATATGATATTGTAAATAATAATAACTAATAATGAAAAAGAGCATCTTAATTATTTTCTCCGGGTTAATATTATCAGCAAACGGCTTCTCTCAAATTTTATATACCGATATTGAACCAGATTTTTTTGCTGAAGAAGCAGCACATTCAAGTGTTGATGATTATAATCATCAGTATAATTATGACGTTGATAATGACTTTGTTGATGATTTTTATATTAGTTATCATAATCAACAAAATCCTGGAGGAGTTGAAAGATTTGAAGGTTTTGTATCTTTTGAAAGCTGTGAGTTTGCGATTATTCAATATCCATATTTAAGCTTTCCTGAGATTCCAATAAATGAAGAATTACAGTGGTATAGTAATATCATGATCTCACCAGGCTATTATGAATGGGGAGAACCATTAGATAAGTTTTTTGCCTTGAGAAAGAAAATCAATGACGATTATTATTATGGATGGATTCGGCTTAGAAATACTTATACTCTTTGTGATTACGCAATTAAACTTATACCTAACCAAGCTATTTGGCCGGGAGAGGGGATACCAGCCAGAGCAGAGTATGTAGCTGCCCAGGATATTAACAACAACAAAAATGCATCGGATATTCAGGTTAGTTTTGAAAAAGCCATAAATGAACATCATTTAGCATCTTATCGGGTTTTTGTTGTGAAAGCCGAAAGTGCAGAGGAATTTGATTTATCGAGCGCAAATGCCATTAGTTCGGCTTCGTATGTCGAAATACCAATCGGCTCGTTATCGTATTCTTTTGAGTTGCCAGCCGATTTATTGGACAGTGATGGAGATCCGGTGATGGAATTTGTTCCGTACAAAATATTTGTTTTAAACATTGCAAACCAAATTGATATTTCAGAAAATTTGCTTTCGACTTCTTCTGATGAAATAACACTTTATTCTTTTTGCCAAGAAGTTACTAATTTGCAAGTACAAGAAAACTACCAAGGCGGTAGCACATATAATATAGATTTGTTTTTCCTAAAACCTGAGGAAGATATTATTTTGGAATATAGAGCTATTTTCATAAAGCCTGAAGATTTTCTTAATGGTTTTAATGCAGATTCGGCAATGAGTCTAAATGAAATTTGTTACCATTCAATTGTTCCAACTGGTAATGAAATTAGTGAAACATTGGTTTCTAATACTCTTAAAGATTATACTGGAGGCTTTATCGAGAAAAAAGCTGATTACAAATTAGTTATTTTGAGCGTTCCCGATGGTGCAAACACAAATAGATCTGTGATTACCGTGTCAGATCAAACAATTAATTTGTCACGAAAAATCAATGCTGTTTATGGCGTTTTTGCAGTTGATTGTGGCTTTTCGGAAACGGCTTCGGATGTTCGCATTAGTTTTAATGGCTTAGGAGCTAATAGTGGCCTTGCAGAATATAGGGTTTATGCATGTATCCCGGATGATGTTCCAAATTTTACGAATGAAGTAGCCCAAACATTAGATGCTCAAAAATACTATTCATTTTTTTCGACCGACAGCCTTATTTCGATAATTTTACCGGAGGACTTTAATGACATTAACGGCAACCCCTTACAAAATGAAATGCCATACAGATTTTTTGTTCAAGCAATTGCAGATAGCATTACAAAAGACGTAAACTCATTATCTGCGAAATCAAATCTGCTGGCAATTTCTAATCCTAATTACTTTGTAACAAGTCAAACAGTCGGCACAAATATTACTTATCATGATGTAAATCCTGATATTGGAATAAATTCAATGGCATATTCTGACCCTATTATCTATTCAATCGATATTAATAATGATGGGTTAGCTGACTTTGAATTTTATAATTATCGTAGTCAATCTCCTGGCCACCATTACGATGTTAGCAGGATTTATCCTCTTCATGGGAATGAAATAGCTGTCGTTTATGAAAATTTTGTTGATACAATGCAGTCAAATTTAATGCTTAATGAATTTCTAAATTGGGCAGATACTGTATGTGTTTTAAATGAATACTTTTATTCAAGTTCGACTACTTATGAAAATGGTATGTGGTTAGGAAACTGTAATTACTATTTGGGAATTAGAATTTTTGCCGATCAGGATACTCTGTATGGTTGGATTGATGTTGAAGTAAACCAGGGAGCCTGGAACAGTCCGACAGTAACAATTAGGGAATTTGCATATTATAATATTCATAGTTTTATCGATTCTTTTCAATGTCCAATAAAATGTTTTGATGTTTATCCAAACCCTGCAAATAGTTTTATTAATCTGAGAATAAAAGACCATAGCACTAGTGACATTTATATTGTTTATTTAAGAGACCTGTCAGGGAAAATTGTAAAAGAAGAGCGCTTTTACACAGAACAGATTACTCTCGGATTAAAGGGGATAGAATCTGGTATATATCTATTAGAAATTATTAGCAATGACAATATGTCCGGAATGAAAAAGATTGTTATTAGTAAATAATTTCCGAATAAACTTTCGAGTCATCAGATGCGAAGTTTAGGTTGGAAAAACATTTTCTTTGACAGCTTAATATAACATTCCAAATAACCATAATGGTATTTTATTGCCATAACCGTATTCCAAATTATCCAGTGCCAGGTAGGCATCTTTTAAACCCGTAATTTGTTGGTATCCTTTGTTTTTACCACCAATTTCAAAGTAGTATTTGTCATTGACTTTAAAATCAGCATGTTCATCTGAAGTTAGCTTGCTAATCACATGTAACTGATTATAAAAGAAGGTCTCCCGCAAATTCCCAACATCGGGTTTAATCGAATCAAAGGCAAATATTTGGTTCGGATTGTTTAAATAAATTTTATCGGGTTTTGCCAATGAATTAAATTTTTTCGTGCTATTTTGCAATAAATTAATCAATTCGCCTCTTTCTAAAATTGTTAAATAGTTTAGCAAACTATTTCTACTTACTTCCAAATTATGTGAAAGATTGGTAATGTTTGGTGTAAAAGGCACTGATTGCGAAATCACATATAACAATTTCTTAATCTTTCGAATGGAGTACATTTCTATTTGTTCCACAGCGGGCAAATCTGTTTCTAAGGTCAAATTCATTGTATTGGCAAGTTTTGACCAATAAAACCGTTTGCTTTCTTTATAATAGGGATAGTAGCCTTGCTTCAAATAGTTGTTAAACAGCGGAATAGGTTTAATTTTTTCATTTATCATTGCTGCAATCTCAATATGATTATGCACAATGTCATCAAGCGTGAGTTTATGAAACTCGAGATTTTGATCGTATTTTAAAAATTCTCTGAACGATAACCCGTGCAAATAATAATGTACTGCTCGACGGCTCAAATCAGCATTCCCTTTGTAAATCTGCAACATCGAAGAGCCAGTAATCACGACTTTTAAATTACTGAAACTATCATAAATGTTTTTTATTTCTTGAGACCAATTGTCGTATTTATGAATTTCGTCAATAAAAAGAAACCTGCCTCCTTGTTTTTCGAAATCGTTTGCCAAATCGAAAAGGCGGTTTCCCGAAAACCATATATTATCAGCACTTACATATAATACTTCTTTTGGGGCGTTACCGAAAGTTTTTTTGATATACTGCAAAATCATGGTGGTTTTACCTGTGCCTCTTGCACCGGTAATAGCAGAAAGCCTCCCAGTCCAATCAATCTCGTCAATGAGATATCTTTGAAACGATAGGTCGGTTTTCCGTAGTTCTCTGTAAAAAGAATCAAATAATTCTTCCATCATGTATCAATTTTATTCGACTGTAAAGATATGTAAATTGTTTAATATAAACAACAAATATTGCAAATAATGTTTTATCTGGAGAACAAAAAATTAAATTATTGTTATGTATGTAAAACATTTAGAGTGATGAAACTTGTCCTGAAAGACCAAAGACAAAGCTTGTGTAATCCAACGAATTAGCAGGATAATATTCTGTGAATCTTGAGTTTGTATCCGTTTGGGTTTGAGGCAGCTTATCTTTTAAAATGCACGAAGAATTAGATGGGATAGAATGTTGAATAACTTGCTGTAAATGGAGTTACAGATTCGTTCTTTTATTACCAATCTCATTAATTTTCGAAAAAATGCAGCAAAACATCCGTCCCCATCCATCCATTCACCGTTCTCAGTCGGTTTTTTCAATAAAAATCTTTTCCCCGTCGGGAAACGAGATTTCCGAAAAATCCTTATTTACCAAATACCTGAACCTGCGGTTATTTTCCAGCCCGAAACGTTTAAACTGCAACAGGAGCGTATCACCATACATGCACCAATCTCCCCGGTATTTCCGGGTCCTGCTGTTTTCAATCGTGTGATAATAAAAAATGCATTTTCCATTGTTTTTTACAACCAAGCCAACGGCATAAGGCGGCTTCACAGAAACAAACGATTTTTGCGTTTGCACTTCATTCACCATACCGCACGAAGTCAACAGAAAGGCCACAACAACCAACAGTGCCATCCATTTCAAATCATACCCGATACCAAAGCACTTCAACGTCATCATCCCTGAGATTTTCTATTTCATCAAAAACGCGAATAACGCGAATAAAATTACAACAATTTTTTCATCTTTCCGAAATCACCCGATTCCCTCTTATATGCACTATCGCTCAAGCCGTAAAGATGCAAAATCTTGCGCCTCACATTAGCCCCAAACCATCGATTCTTAGCGCCTTGGCGTCCTGGCGAGAACCCTTCCACCTCCGAGCCTGCGGGTCCCCAACATAGTGCCCTGAAAAACCTCCTCAAATCAATCTGCTAAAAATTCCAATCCTCATACCTAATCCCCTTCCAAATTAAATTATATACATTTGCCAACCAAAGCATTTACCCGATGAGCAGCAACCAGGACGAATCGATGTTTCAATGGCTGGCGCGCTTTGCCGCCGACACAGGCCGTGAATTCATCAGCCACGAAACCGCCTACGATGGCAATTTTCTGCATGGAACCACCCTCCACAAACGAATTTTCCATATAGCTGCCTCACCCGAAAGCCCTTGCTATCTGGTTGGTTACAGCGACCCCAAATCGCTCGGCATAAACCCGTTATACTTTGGCGTGTTCTTCGCCAGCCGCTTGCCCCGCCACTGGCACCTGAAAATTCGCAAAAAAGACATTCTCGACAAGCTCAATCCCTTCCTCAGGTCATCAAGCGTATCATCGCGCAACCGCCAATTCGATGCCACCGCCGTGATAACCGCCAGCGAGCAGGGAGTGGCCACAAACCTGCTGGCGACTACCGATATACACCGGCTCTGTGCCGATGTATTCAGCCTGCAACCCGGGTTTGTGATTGCCTTAAACGATGTCGACACCGGCTTTGTACCCGCACTCAACCACAGTTCCGTTATCGGTATTTTCACCACCCAGGCCTGGCTCGATGATGCAAACCTGATCGAAAACCTTTTCAACAAGGCTGAATTACTTGCGAAATGCTTAAAAGAATCCGAATGAATTATACGGGCAATAGAAAAACGAATTAGTCCCTCTGTTGCCACAAGTAGGTGTCCGGCAAGATGGAAACAACATGCACGGTGTCTCAAAAACATCAATTACCAAACTGAAGTAAATATTACCACCCGTCGAAATTCAGATTGCTTCATTTTCGTTCCTCAAATTCGCAATGACGGGTGGCTTCATTTTCGTTTCTCAGATTCACGATGACGGGTGGCAGCCTTCACCGGACCGGTCATTGAGGCGGAGTCGAGGTGTCCTGCAAGATGGCGTTAATATACAATGTTCATCACCCCAAAATACATAAAAAAAGACTGCCCAAAGCAGGGCAGCCTTTCCGATTCGAGCAAAGCCATGTCGCACTACGGCTCCGATCTCACCAAACCACTCTTATAACCTGTAACCTTGAATTCAGTGCGCCGGTTCATCTGAAAATCTTCCTCGCTGCACTTCACCCCGTCAACACAGCCATTCACCGGCACCGATTCGCCGTAACCCTTGGCGCTGATACGATCAGGTTCAATTCCTTTGCTTATTATGTAAGCCACTGCCGATTCAGCCCTGCGTTGCGATAAGGTTTCATTGTACTTAAATGAGCCCCTAGAGTCGGTGTGCGAACCCAGCTCAACAATAATTTCGGGGTTATCAATCAGAATGGTCACCAGTTTGTCAAGCTCAAGGGCTGCATCCGGCCTGATGTTCCACTTGTCGAAGTCATAGTAAATGTTTTTAAGTACAATGGCCCTGTTTATCACGATACGCTCAAGCACCACATCCACCCAAACAGTGTCTTGTTTTGTGCTGCATTCGGTTTGCACTTCGGTGCTTTGCGCGAAATGGTTTTCGAGTTGTCCTTTTACAATGTAATACTCGTTGCAGCTCACTTCGTGATATCCCAGCGAGTTATCACCCGTTTTCAGCGAATAGTTTTCGTTGCCATCTTTCGAAGCAATATCTATATTCACGTATGGCAACGGGAGCAGTGCCCCATCAAACTTTTCGAAAGTCCTCACCGCCATAATAAGTTTAACAGGTGGCGAATACACCAGGCTGTAAATATCGTCGCTGCCCATACCTCCCTTACGGTTCGAAGCAAAGTAGGCTTGTTTTCCGGCTTCGGTAAACAAAATCGAGAAATCGTCTTTCGGCGAGTTTATCGGATAGCGCAGGTTGCTCACTTCACTCCATGAGTCGCCCGATCCAATGGCCGAAAACAGGTCGAGTCCACCCATTCCGGGATGTCCGTCGCTGCTGAAATACAGTTTTCCTTCACTGTCGAATGTCGGGAAAAGCTCTTTGCCTTTCGTATTGATTGCAGCCCCGGCATTTCGTGGTTTACCCCACGATCCGTCAGCCTGTATTTCGAAGAAATAAATGTCGCTGCCACCCATTCCACCGGGCATATCGCTGGCGAAGTAGAGCCGTTTACCGTCGGGGCTCATTGCCGGATGACCCACCGAATACTCATCGGGGTTATTGTAGGCAAAGGGAGCCGCGGCTGTCCATGCGCCATTCAGGAACTGCGCTGAGTAAATCTCCAGCCGGTTGGTGTACAACTCTTTGTGAGGCGGTTTGTACCAGCTGGTAGGGTCAGGGTTCTGGGGCTGCTGACGTATTTTTACTGATTTCGTACGGGTAAAATAGAAACTGCTGCCATTGGAATTATAAACGCCGGGTCCGTTGTGATAGTCTGCGTTCAGACTTTCAATAGCCGCTGTTTTACCATCGTTGGCCGGATCAACTGTGTAAAGTTTATAATAAGGATTTCCCGTCCATCCATGCAATTCTTTTTCGCTGTATAATTCTTTGTTTTTGCGATCGGAGGTAATAATAAACTTATCCCCAAAAGGGCTGATCCCGAAATCGGAATTCGAAGAATTAAATACAGAAGCATTTGCAACGTCAAAATACAAGGGGTTATTAATCCAGTCAACAGCATTGCGGCATGCAGCAGCCTGCGCCATGGCCTCGTCCTTTTCGGCAGGCCACTTTGTGGCAATCAGTTCATACTGGATAATGGCTTCATCGTATAGCCC